>Ga0206128_1000004_pt1 | contig 377040 bp, 355 predicted proteins | sample Helgoland_Spring_7_FD_148601 | JGI IMG/M metagenome (GOLD analysis project Ga0206128, IMG submission 148601) | Pelagic subsurface seawater microbial communities from Kabeltonne, Helgoland, North Sea - Helgoland_Spring_Bloom_20160426_1 | ecosystem: Environmental > Aquatic > Marine > Epipelagic ... | reverse complement strand
GGAATATGATTCTGCGCTGCGGCGACTGCGTGATCTGGAGTCACTGCACCCTGAGCTTTTTTCAGCATCGTCGCCGACCCAGCGAGTGGGCGATGCGCCTTTAGGTGAGTTTGTTAGCGTGCGCCATAAGCTGCCCATGCTTAGCTTGGATAACGCCTTTAGCGGCGAGGATTTAGCCGCTTTTGAGGAGCGTAACGCGGCAAAGCTTGGGGTTCATTCGTTGACGTTTTGTTGTGAGCCTAAGCTTGATGGGGTTGCCATGAGCCTTTTGTACGAGGACGGCATTCTCGTGCGCGCTGCCACACGTGGTGATGGGGCATCGGGCGAGGACATTACGCACAATGCGCGCACGATTGACACGGTTCCCTTGCGCTTACGCAGTCCGTCATACCCAAAGGTCCTTGAGGTTCGTGGCGAGGTAGTGATTCCACGCGGCGCATTTGCCACCTTAAATGCCGAGCAAGCCCAACGGGGAGACACTGTCTTTCAGAATCCGAGAAATGCGGCGGCGGGCAGTTTGCGGCAACTTGATTCAAGAGTGACCGCCACTCGACCACTGGTTTTTATGGCCTATGCGGTGGGTTTTACCGAGGAGGCTGAACTGCCGGTAACCCACAGCCACACGCTGGCATATCTGCGCGATGCGGGATTTAAAACGTCGGGGCTTATCGAGCGCGTCCAGGGATGGGTTGCAGCCGAGCACTACGTTGAACGTATTTTAGCTCAGCGCGATGCAATGGACGTTGATATTGATGGTGTCGTCGTGAAGGTCGATGACTTCGGACAACAGCAACGTTTGGGCTTTGTTGCGCGTGCACCGCGGTGGGCGGTCGCCCGAAAGTTCCCAGCTCAAGAGGAGGTCACGACCCTCTTAGGTATTGACTACCAAGTAGGAAGGACCGGTGCGATAACACCCGTTGCCCGTCTCAAGCCGGTGTTTGTAGGGGGCGTTACAGTCAGTAATGCCACGCTGCACAATGTTGACGAAATGGCGCGCCTCGATATTCGAATCGGTGATGAGGTTATTGTCCGCCGCGCGGGCGACGTGATCCCTCAAATTGTTCGTTCCTTGGTCGACAGACGCGTCGGAAACCCTGAAACAGTCATCTTTCCAAGTCAGTGTCCGGATTGCTCTACGCCGCTTACGCGCGATCTTGACGAAGCGGCGATCCGCTGCGACAACCGAACGGGCTGCCCGGCGCAGCAAAAGGCAGCGCTTGAGCACTTTGTCTCTCGCAAGGCCTTAGATATTGACGGTGTTGGGGAAAAGCTGCTCCATCAATTGTTCGACACAGGTTTGGTGAAATCGGTCGCTGACCTTTACGAGTTGAGCGTGGAGCAGGTGGCGGCGTTGGATCGAATGGGTTTTAAATCTGCGCAAAAAGCCATTGATGCGATTGACAAAAGTAAGGTCACCGACTTACACCGGTTCCTTTACGCCTTGGGTATTCGAGAAGTGGGAGAGGCGACGGCGCGTGCTCTGGCTGCGCATTTTGGATCCCTCGATGCGATTGCGTCCGCGTCGCAGAACGCGCTGGAAGACGTATCCGATGTAGGTCCAGTGGTCGCTACCCATATTCGTCGTTATTTTTCTCTAGAATCGAATCGACGACTCATTGACCGATTGTTGCACGTGGGTATGGACTGGGTAGATACGCAAGAGTCGCACCATGCCAATGCCGTCCTCGCGGGGCAGACGTGGGTGGTTACGGGCAAGTTAGAGTCGATGTCGCGCGACGCCGCTGGCGCTTTGGTCAGGCGTTTAGGGGGGCAGACGGCGGGATCAGTGAGTAAAAATACGGATGTGCTGCTCGCCGGTCCCGGTGCGGGCTCTAAACTCAGCAAGGCGCAATCACTCGGGTTGAAGATCATTGATGAGTCGGAGTTTGCAAAACTAGTATCGGAGGCAGGTGTGTGAAGCAGATCAGATCTCGGTGTGCGCAATTCCTTATCGTTATTGTGACCGTGACGGGTTGTGCCAGCGCACCTCCCGATAAGTTGGACAATATCTGTGACATTTTCCGCGAAAAAGGGGGATGGTATGACGATGCTGTCGACTCGCGTCAGCGGTGGGGAGTTCCTGTTTCAATCATGATGGCCTTCATGCATCAGGAATCCCGTTTTGTTGCAGGTGCTAAGCCACCACGCAAACAGATTTGGGGATTTATTCCTGGACCCAGAGCCAGCGACGCTTACGGTTACTCGCAAGCCAAAACCAGCACCTGGGACTGGTACAAACGCAAGTCCGGTAATCATGGCGCTGATAGAGATGACTTTGACGACGCGATTGATTTCGTCGGTTGGTATAATCACACGACGCATCAGGTCAATGGTATTTCGAAAGACGACGCTTTCCGATTGTATCTTGCGTATCACGAGGGGCATGGCGGTTATAAACGAGCAAGTTATCGTTCAAAACCGTGGCTGGTTGAGGTCGCTAAAAAAGTTGATCGTCGGGCAACACGCTACAACAATCAGTTGTCCGCCTGCCAAGCTGAGTTTGAACGCAAAGGCTGGCTCGATTGGTGGTAAGGGCGTCATGTCCCTGTCACTTTATTCTTATTTAATGAGTGGGACTGAGAGGGTTTTGCGTAATGGCGGCACAAAAGGTACTGATTGTTGATGACGAGTTTTCGATTCGCGACATGCTCCGCATGGCGCTAGAGATCTCTGACTTTGAGTGTTTAGAAGCTGAAAACATCCAGGATGCTCACCGGATTATTGTCGATGAGCGTCCATCGATTGTGCTATTGGATTGGATGCTCCCTGGGGGGAGTGGCCTAGAACTCCTAAGGCGATTAAAACGCAGCGACACGACCGCAGAGATTCCGGTCATTATGCTGACCGCGAAGACTGCTGAAGAAAACATTGTTCAAGGCCTCGATGTGGGAGCCGATGACTACGTCACCAAACCCTTTGCGCCTCGAGAGCTCATTGCTCGCATTAAGGCCCTACTGCGTCGGACCGAGGCGGGGGACCAACGAGGTCGGCTTGAAGTCGAGCAGCTGGTACTTGACGTGGATAGTCGACGAATTTTTGTTGCGAATGCGCCCATTGAAATGGGCCCTACCGAATTCAATTTATTACTGTTTTTTATGTCCCACCCAGAGCGCGCATACACTCGGAATCAACTTTTAGACCACGTTTGGGGCGCTAATGTTTATGTGGAAGAGCGCACGGTCGATGTTCATATCCGTCGTCTGCGAAAGGCGCTAGAGGGCGGCATAGTTGATTATAGCGACTTGGTGCAGACGGTTAGGGGAACGGGTTATCGGTTTTCGGCAAAGGGTATGGTAGCTGAGTGAGTCTTTCGCGCCACTGGTGGCGTGCTCTGGTAAAACTTGTTGTCATTGTTTGTCTTGGCGCGTTGTTCGGAATCTTTCTTGGGAATGTCGCGGGAGGGCTCAGCGTTGCCTTGGCGCTCGTCTTGCTGTTTTGGAACATTCAGCTTTTTCGGATGGAACGATGGCTATCAAGTGCCGAAAGTGATCCTCCCGAGGCAAGTGGGGTTTGGGGGCGGCTTTTCGATCACGCCTATCGCCTGCAACGCCAGAGTAAAGAGGCCCAGGGGCGTCTGGCGTCCTCATTGGAATACCTTCAAGCGTCGCTGAAATCGCTGCGAGACGCTGCACTGATCACGGACCCTAGAGGCAATATAGTCTGGGTTAACGATTCCGCTGAGACGCTGTTGAGCATTACCTCGGTGCACGACGTTGGCCGTCCGCTGTTAAACCTTATGCGCGCACCAGAACTGAGTGAGTACCTCAGCTGTGGAGAGTACAAGTCACCATTGCGAATGCCCCCGACCCCTGAGCAGGACAAGTGTCTGCAAGTTGAAGTGTCGATCTTCGGTTCCGGAGACCGACTCATCTTTGTCAAAGACATCACTGAGCAGTACAAGCTCGAGATGATGCGCCGCGACTTTGTAGGGAACGTCTCGCACGAGCTAAGAACACCTCTGACGGTGTTGAAGGGTTATGTGGAAAATCTTGGATTATTGGGCGATGACGTGGTCACGCAAATCGAACGCCCACTGTCGCAAATGGACATGCAAGTCGGTCGTATGGAGCTGCTGCTTAAGGATTTATTATGGTTGTCCCGAATTGAATCCATAGAAAACACAGATAAAACCTCGCCTGTACACGTGGGTAATTTGATTGTAGAAATTGCAGATGGGCTAAGAGCTGCATGGCCCGACCGGCTCATTAGCCTCTCTTTGAGCCATGAGGGCCTCATTTTTGGCGACGTGATCGAGTTGCACAGTGCGGTCAGCAATCTCATCGTTAACGCCTTGAAGTACAGTGACTCAGAATCGGAGGTCACCGTAGAGTGGTTCGCGCGTAATGACAGACCCGTTCTTAGAGTTGTTGATCGCGGAGAGGGAATTGAGGAGCATCATATTCCGCGCTTGACTGAGCGTTTTTACCGTATTGATAAGAGCCGAAGTCAGAGCACAGGCGGCACGGGCTTGGGCCTTGCGATCGTCAAGCACGTGGCGCTGTCACACAACGCGGAGCTCAAGATTGAGAGTGTTCCGGGAGAGGGCTCCGTTTTTTCAATCCTATTCAGCGCACATGACGCGACTCTTTAGACGATTTTTTGTGGTTTCGATGCTCTTCAGCGCATCGTTTCTCTGGGCGCAGTCTGATGATGAGAGTGATCGCAGTCTGATTATCGTGGGTTCAGACACACTGGCTAAACTTGTCACCGCGTGGGCCGAACAATTTTACGTTCTTAACCCGACAATCTTGATTGAGGTTCAGGCTGTGGGTTCAGCCGCGACGCCCCCGGCACTGTTATTGGGGACGGCGACAATCGGGACTATGAGCCGTCGGATGAATGCCGATGAGCGCGACGCTTTTACCGTTAGAAAACAGAGACCCCCAATTGAAATATCGCTGGCAGTCGATGCTGTAGTGTTGATCGTGCATCAGCAAAATCCATTGGAAAGCGTGTCCATGGCGGAGGTCGGTCAGATATTTGGTATGCCGGGCACCTGCGGGAACTCAGTGCGTCCTGTCTTTTGGCGAGATCTGCGAGAAGACAGCGTATTGGCGGATCGTAAACTTCAAGTCTTTGGCAGAACCGCGACGAGTGGCACGTATCAATATTTCCGACGTGCCGCCTTGTGCGACGGGGATCCTGGTATTTTTGTTAATGAAATGCCGGGTGGGGCGGGTATCGTCAATACAGTAGCAAGGGTTCCGGGTGGCATTGGCTACACGGCGACGAGTTATACCTCCAACGACGTCAAAATATTAGGTATTGAGCGACCGGATGGGCGTGTATTGTACCCGGAGGATCCTGAGTATCCGCTAAAGCGAACGCTTTACCTGTACGTGATGACTGACGTTCGCTCAGAGAGGCCGTCGATTGAGTGTGAATTTTTAGCCTACGTTGCGGGTGAGAAAGGTCGCGATCTCTTGAGAAGTGCAGGCTTTAGTATTCCGCAAGTTGCAGATTCTCAGTCAGCACTGGGCGTGGCGGATGCCTGTGGCTAATTGGCGCCATTTCAAGTCTGTGAGTCTGGGACTGCTGATTAGAGCCGCAAGTTTTACGGTGATCTTTGCGTTGTTGGGAATGGTTGTGCAAATGATGGTGGTGGCGGCGCCTATTTTTGCGGCAAGCACTCTAGAGCGCATCGATTCACCCGAAGGGGTTAGGGGTGCTCTTGTGTTGCGAGCCGAGTCGCAAGACGCAGACCTCACGCAGTCGACCTACTGGGTCTCAAAAGATGGGTGGCAACTCCAAGGCAGCCCAGGCAACCCTTGGTTGTGGGTGCATGATCAAACCGCTGTTCGACTGAACGTCCGCGAATTACCCTCAGACTTCTCGATTGCTCAAATGGTGGGTCATCAGAGAGGGCTTGCCGTACTGGTGGGCAATACGCTGGAGCATTTTCACTTTTCGCAATCGACATCAATCAATAACGTACCTGCCGTAGAGCGCGTAAAAACCGTTTTAGTGGGTAGCGACATTGTTGCGTTAGCCGGACATCCACGACTTGCCGTGGTTGCCTTTGCAACGTCTTCGTCCGAAATACAGGTTGTTGATTTTCGAAATCCTAATGCCAGCTTGCGTATTCAAGTGGATGTCGAGATCGACACGATTGTTTGGGTGTCGCCGTCGCTCATTCGTGCATTGACGCCATCTGGCGACGCCTTGCTGTTTGTGTTCCGAGCGACTGACATTGGGGGTGACTGGCGTCGTCTCTTGAGTCCGATTGAGTATGAAGGTTATCCGTCTGAGGAGTATCTGTGGTTACCCCTTCCCTCAGCGCAGAGGGCTGAGCCAAAGTATTCGGTGGTTCCTCTGATTTTTGGAACGCTTAAGGCGGCATTGCTGGCCTTGCTGTTCTCCGCCCCCCTAAGTTTGGGCTGTGCAATTTACGTGGGATGCTTTATGTCAGAGGCTCAGCGGCAGCGCGTGCGACCCGCGATCGATATGCTGACCGCCTTTCCAACGGTGGTACTGGGCGCTATTGGCTTGTTTTGGCTTGCACCTCGCTTTGGTGAGTTCTTGTCTGCACTGATTGGCGTTATCGCCTTATTCCCGATTCTTGCGATTTTAGGGGTCTTTGTTGTCAGAGGGCTGGGGTGGCGATGGGTGAGACATGACGCCTTAGATGACTGGCCATTAAGACTGCTGCCCTTGGTTTTGCTGGTGATTGCAGTGGGCGCTGCTGCGGGGTTGAGTGGCGCGGCACGACTTCCCGGTGGGTCGCTTGAGGCTTACCTGTTGTCATCGGGCGTATCGATTTCGCATTTTAATTCACTGTTGGTTGGCATTGTCTTGGGCTTAGCGATTACCCCAACGATATTTTCTATTGCCGAGGAGGCAATCCATGCTGTGCCACGTAACTTGGCCGCTGGCGCTCTGGCCCTCGGATCCACGCCTTGGCAGGGCTATCGCGATGTTGTTTTACCCCTCGCATTACCCGGAATGATTGCCGCGATCATGGTTGGATTTGGAAGGGCGGCGGGTGAGACGATGATTCTCGTCATGTTGTCGGGCAACACTGGAATTATGGACCTCAGTATCTTCGAAGGACTTCGCTCTGTTAGTGCATCACTGGCGCTAGAATTGCCGGAAGCACCTAAAACATCCTCCCATTACCAAGTGCTATTCGTGATGGGTTTGTTGCTCTTTGGCCTCACCTTTATCGTTAATACAGTGGCCGAGATTATTCGTGCGCGAGTAAGAATGCGCGTCAGGGGACTATAATGTTATCGAATGCGACGTTCAGACGACGTCGGCTTTCAGGCTCTCGATACCAACAAGTGAGATCGCTCACCATGATCGGCCTATCTGCGAGCATGGTGTCTACCGTTTTACTCATCGGAAGTGGCTTATTTATCTTGCTGGTGGCCAGTGCTGGCGATTGGCTGTTCTTGTCTTCTGAGCCTTTTGAAGCCGGTTTTCTTGATCGATTAAACGATGTTTTTTTCGCCAAGCCAAATGTAGAGAATGGTTTGACAGGATTGTTCCCGGCCATTGTGGGGACACTCTCATTAGTGATGGTGATGACGCTATTCGTAGCGCCACTGGGCGTCGCAACGGCCATTTACTTGTCTGAGTATGCAAGAGACACCTGGTACACCAAACTTATTCGTATCAGTATTACCAATCTTGCAGGCGTTCCCGCGATTATCTATGGCATCTTCGGACTTGGATTTTTCGTTTATGGACTTGGCGGACAGGTTGATGCGCTTTTTTACGCGGATAGATTGCCCAGCCCGACATTCGGCACGCCGGGTTTACTTTGGGCCGCTCTCACGCTCGCCTTAGTCAACTTGCCGGTCGTGATCGTAGCCGTGACAGAGGGCCTTGATGCAGTACCGAATGACCTTCGCGAGGCCAGTATTGCCTTGGGCGCCACAAAGAGTGAAACGGTCTTCAAGGCGGTGATGCCTGCGGCCTTACCCAGTGTTTTTTCGGGACTGATTCTTGCAACTGCGCGCGCCGCCGGCGAGGTGTCGCCACTGCTGCTCGTGGGGGCGGTCAAATTTTCGCCGTCACTCCCCCTGTCGAGTCGCGCGCCATTTATTGAGTTTGAGCAAAAATTTATGCACCTGGGTTTTCAGCTATTTGACGCTGTTTTGTTTGCTCGCCTTCCGCCGGGAGGCCTTGGCTGGGTGGCATGCATCGCATTGATCCTAGTACTTTTAATCGGTGTTTTAAACGTAACGGCGGTCAGCTTAAGAGCAGCAGTTCTCAAGCGCCAAACCGTTGAAAACCCTTTTTGAGCGATGTGATCATGTTTGAACCGGTGAACGAAACAGAGGTAAGGCCCCACGCTGGTGAGGGAGCGTCAATGGCGGCCGTCTCGGTGCGGCATCTGTCACTGGGGTATCGCGATAATCCGAAAGCGTTAAAAGACATATCGTTCGATATTCCTGAACGGGCTGTCACGGCCATTATTGGTGCGAGCGGCTGTGGCAAATCGACACTGCTTCGTTGCATGAACCGGATGAACGATTTGATTGAGGGTGTGCAATACAGTGGCGAGGTCATACTGGATGGATCGAACATCTTAAGCCCCGGCACTAACGTCACGGCGCTTCGCAGACGTGTTGGCATGGTATTTCAAAGACCTAATCCCTTTCCAAAAACGGTATTCGAAAACGTGGCTTATGGACTAAAGCTCAGTGGCGTGGCGCGCGCGCGCGCGCAAGAGGAGCAGGTTGAGCAAGCACTTCGAGCGGCAGCATTGTGGGACGAAGTAAAAGATCGACTTGACGACTCAGCACTGAAACTGTCGCAGGGCCAACAGCAACGCCTTGTCATTGCCAGAGCCTTGGCCTTAGAACCACAGGTGCTGCTGCTGGATGAGCCTGCGTCGTCGCTAGATCCGACGTCTACCTTTCGTATTGAAGAGCTGATCTACGAATTGAAACAATCGCACACCATAATCATCGTCACGCACAATATGCAGCAGGCAGCTCGAGTTTCCGATTGCACCGCGTTTATGCACGGTGGTCAGTTGGTGGAGTTTGGTCAAACAGAAACTATTTTTACATTTCCATCCAAGCGCGAGACGGAGGACTACATTACGGGCCGTTACGGTTAAGGCTCGAAGTATCTAAGATGAATGACTACAGCAATCAACGAGGCCATATTTCTGCGCAGTTCTCACGTGAACTCGAGGGCGTCCAGAGCGAACTGTTGAACATGGGCGGGCTTGTTGAATCTCAAATCGAAAAAGCCGTTGATGCAACGCTTGAGGGAGATTCATTTCTTGCTGAAGAGGCGATTGATCTCGACACTGAAGTGAACGCGTTCGAGCGTTCTATCGATGAACAGTGTGCACGGATCCTTGCGCTTCGCCAGCCAGCAGCAGGCGACCTCAGACTCGTGTTGGCAGTGATTAAGGTGACGACAGACCTTGAGCGTATTGGTGACGAGGCCGTGAAAATAGGCAGGCAAGCTATTTTGTTATCAGAGGGCGGTGCTCATGACGAAACAGGGATTAAAGTCCGGAGCATTGCCATGCAAGTCAACACAATGTTGAAGTCAGCATTAGACAGCTTTGCAAGGCTTCATACGGAGGGTGCGCTTTCTGTGATTTTGACTGAAGACGATATTGATGAGGCTTATCTTGATGCGCGAGAGTGGCTGGTAGAGTTTGTCGAGGATCAGCCCGATACGTTGAGAGCCTCCATGTCATACCTATGGATTCTGAAAAGCTTGGAGCGAGTGGGCGACCATGCCGCCAATATTGCCGAGCAAGTCATCTACTTGACGCGAGGTCTGGATGTGCGCCACCTGGACAGCGCCAAGGTTCGTGACCTCGTAAGCTGACATGGATCGGCTAGACCAATACACTGTCACCTTTTGGGTGATCTCATGAAGCGGCATTGGACTGACACACTCAAGCGCCTCGCGCCCTATACGCCTGGGGAGCAAGCCCAGGGCCCCGATATTATCAAGCTCAACACGAACGAGCATGCCCTGGCGCCCTCGGAAGTAGCCGTCTCGGCCGGTCGAGCGCTGAGTATCGAAGCGCTACGCCGATATCCCGATCCGAACTCGAGTGTCTTGACGGCGGCAATAGCGGCCTCCGAAGGCCTTGATGTGGATCAAGTGTTTGTCGGTAATGGCTCCGATGAAGTGCTCGCATTCGCGTGGACAGCCTTTCTTTGCGATGACCTCAACGTGCCCGCGATTCCCGAGATGACGTATACATTTTACCCGGTGTGGGGGCAGTTGCTCGGTCACGGGGTGGAACGTATTCCAATGACGGAAGATCTTGGGATTGATATCGCGTCCATGGCGGCCTGGGAAGGGCCCTTAGTATTCCCTAATCCAAATGCGCCCACCGGTCGTGCGTTGTCGCGTGCAGCGGTTAAGGACTTGCTGGAATCGAATGCAGAGCGCCTCGTGGTTGTTGATGAGGCGTACTTTGGTTTCGGTGCAGAGTCCGTTGTTCCACTCATAAAGGATTATGACAATCTGTTGGTCACCCGAAGCTTCTCGAAAAGTCACGCACTTGCGGGGCTCAGGGTCGGTTATGGTTTGGGTAGCGCGTCGCTGATAGAAGGTCTGCGTCGCGTGAAGGACTCGTTTAATTCTTATCCGATTGACGCTCATGCTCAAGCGGTTGCGAGTGCAGCGATTAGCGATATCGATTGGTTTACTCAGGCGTCTTCAACCATTAAAACCAATAGGGAGGCGCTCACCAATGGTCTTCAATCGCTTGGGTTTGATGTGCTGCCCTCGCTCGCTAATTTTGTTCTCGCAGCGCATCCACGCTATAGCGGCGAGGCGCTCACTCACATTTTGAAGCGGCGTAATATTTTAGTGCGCAGCTGGTCAAGTGAGGCGTTATTGCCGTGGGTTCGTATTACGGTGGGGACACACGATCAGCAGCTCTCCGTGTTAGCCGCCTTGTCCGAGGTGCTGTCAGCAGACTAAACGCGCTTGAGTACGATCGAGCCGATGCTGTAGCCGGCGCCAAACGACGACAATACGCCAAGTTCACCTGGCTCGAAATCTTCATTGTGCTTTTTAAACGCAATGATGGAGCCCGCTGATGACGTGTTGGCATATTCGTCAAGAATGGTTGGCGACTCCTCGTCGCTTGGCTCTCGGCCCAGAATTTTCTTGGCAATAAGCTCGTTCATATTCTTATTCGCCTGATGAAGCCAGATACGCTTAAGCGAGTCGGGAGCGATATTCATCTCTGCAAGTTGCGTTGTAATCTGCTCGGCAACTGCGGGACAGACCTCTCGGAAGACTTTGCGTCCTTCTTGAACGAAAAGCTTATCGACCTGCCCGATACCTTCTTCGGTGGCGCGATTGAGGAAACCGAAATTATTTCGAATATTATTGGAGAAAATCGTTTGTAACCTAGTATCAAGGATCTCAAACGCGTTGTCGGACTGGCATCCCTCGGCGGCTTCAACAATGACACCGGTCGCCACGTCGCCAAAAATAAAGTGTGAATCGCGATCTCGGAAATTAAGGTGGCCTGTGCAGATTTCCGGGTTGACCATTAATACGCGTCTTGCGCTGCCGGCTACCACCATGTCGTGGGCTTGCTGGATACCAAACGTCGCGGATGAGCAGGCGACGTTCATATCGAAGGCAAAACCCTTTATGCCCAGCGCGGCTTGCACTTCGATTGCCATGGCAGGGTAGGCCCGCTCCATATTCGAGGCGGCCACCAAGACCGCATCGATGTCGTCTACCGTGATGCCCGCCTGTTCAATCGCTTGCTTGGCAGCGACGACGGCAATTTCACACATGACCGATGGTTCATCATTTGACCGTGGCGACAAACGCGGCGCCATGCGATCGGGGTCAATAATGCCCGCTTTATCCATGACAAATCGCGAGTTAATACCCGAGGCTTTCTCAATAAATTCAACATTTGAGGGGCCTTTGGCCTCAAGCTCCCCCGCAGCAATCGCATCCGCGTTTTCGCGGTTGTATTTTTCGACCCACGCGTTAAAGGACTCTACAAGCTCGTGGTTACTGATGCTTTCGGTGGGGGTATACAATCCCACCCCCGATATAACCACGCGTTGCATAGCCCTGGGCATTATCGCTCCTCGACTGACAGGTAGTCGCGCGATTGGTATCCGGTGTAAAGCTGTCTCGGACGCCCGATTCGGTAGCTACCCCCGATCATCTCGTTCCAATGCGCCACCCATCCAACCGTTCGGCCCACGGCAAAAATCACAGTAAACATGGACGTGGGTATGCCCAACGCCTTCAAAATAATACCCGAGTAAAAGTCCACGTTAGGGTAGAGCTTCTTTTCGATAAAGTACTCGTCACTTAATGCTATTTCTTCCAGCCGCTTAGCGATCTCAAGATTTTCGTCTTGAATGCCAAGCTCGGCAAGGACCTCGTCGGCTGCCTGCTTCATTACTTTAGCGCGGGGATCAAAGTTTTTATAAACCCGGTGGCCAAAGCCCATGAGTCGGAAGGGGTCGTTCTTATCTTTAGCGCGCGCCACAAATTCATCGATCCGGGACACATCGCCAATTTCGTCAAGCATTTTAACAACGGCTTCATTAGCGCCCCCATGCGAGGGGCCCCAAAGTGCGGCGATACCGGCTGCGATACAGGCAAATGGGTTGGCCTGTGATGAGCCAGCAAGCCGAACTGTTGATGTCGACGCGTTTTGCTCATGATCAGCATGGAGGAGAAAAATCCGATCCATCGCCCGCGCAATTGTCGGAGAAATGACACTGGGTTCACAGGGATTTCCAAACATCATGTGTAGGAAATTTGACGAGTAGTCGAGGTCATTGCGGGGATACATAAAGGGCTGCCCGATCGAGAACTTGTAGCTCATGGCTGCGATGGTGGGCATTTTTGCAATCAACCGAAAGGCAGCGACATCACGGTGGTGTGGGTCGGAAATATCGGTCGAGTCGTGATAAAACGCGGACAAGGCACCGACAACGCCACACATAATGGCCATTGGGTGTGCGTCCCTACGAAAACCGTTAAAGAACGTTCGAATCTGCTCGTGAACCATTGTGTGGTTCGTGACCATGTCGACGAAGGCTTCCTTCTGCTCGGCGCTTGGTAGTTCGCCATTCAGGAGTAAGTAACAGGTTTCAAGATAGTCAGAATGTTCTGCCAGTTGCTCAATAGGGTATCCCCGATGGAGCAATACGCCTTTCTCACCGTCAATATAGGTGATTTTTGATTCGCATGAGGCGGTCGAGGTGAATCCCGGATCGAACGTAAAGTGTCCTTGCGCTGTTAATTTGCCAACGTCGACCACGTCGGGTCCGAGTGACCCTTGATAGACGGGTAAATCGATCTCTAGTGAAGTGTTATCGCCCTGATGTATAGAGAGCGTCGCCGTCTTTTCTGCCATCTTAAGTCCCCCGACCTGAATTTGTGTGGCGCCAAACTAGCGGCACGACTGGTGAGTGTCAATTTTACAACAATAATGTCCTGACTAAATACGGCTGATGATGATGTTTTGTCAGATGAATTTGTCAGTTGGTGGGGGACTACCTATACTCTCGCCTCGAATCTGACCACTTGAACGCTCTGGGGGCTAATAAGTGAAACCACGCGGCAGTAAGGACAGTCGTCCTGTCAATCTTGATCTGAGCACTATTAAGCTTCCGGTTACGGCCTTGGCCTCGATTTCGCATCGGGTGTCAGGTGTTGTTTTGTTTGCGTCCAGTGTGTTGATGGTGTGGGCGCTCGACGCCAGCCTTGCCTCGCAAGAAAGTTTCGATCAGTTGTTGTCGGTCCTTTCGGGCAATACCGCTAAAGCCTTGCTCTGGTTGTTTTTGGTGACCTTTAGTTACCACGCGCTGGCGGGTATTCGTCACCTCATCATGGACATGGGGGTCGGTGAAGACTTTAAGAGTGGTGCCCTGGGGGCTCAAATTTTATTCGCGGCGACAGCGTTAGCGGCTATCGCATGGGGGGTCGCACTGTGGTAACTCAGGTCACAAGCTTTAGTCGAAACGGATTGTCGGACTGGCTCATACAGCGCGTCAGCTCACTCATACTGCTCGCATATTTTTTATTCATTGGTTTCCAGATTGCATCTGGGATTGACTACACTTCATGGCGAGCATTGCACGACACGACGGCCATGAAGGTGTTTACATTGCTTGCGATAGGCGCCTACGTCTCTCACGCGTGGATTGGTTTGTGGACGGTGTTCACAGACTATTTGACCGAATACATGCTGGGAAAAATGGGCAATGTCGTGCGACCGGTCGTGCAGATTGGGGTCGTTTTACTGCTTGTGGTTTATGCGATTTGGGTCATTCAAGTTATTTGGAGTTAACCCTCGCGCTTGCGAGGACCGGTTGGGAGAAGTAAAGGGATGCGAACTATCTCGTTCGATGGCGTAATTGTTGGTGGCGGTGGCGCGGGTATGCGCGCGGCGCTTCAACTGGCTCAGTCAGGCTACAAAACCGCAGTTATTTCTAAAGTGTTTCCCACTCGCTCACACACGGTGAGTGCGCAGGGTGGAATTACGTGTGCGATTGCGAGCTCAGACCCCGATGATGACTGGCGTTGGCACATGTACGACACGGTCAAAGGCAGTGATTACATTGGGGATCAAGACGCCATTGAATACATGTGCTCAGTCGGTCCCGAGGCTATATTTGAGCTCGAGCACATGGGGCTGCCATTCTCACGCACCGAAGAGGGCCGTATCTATCAGCGCCCGTTCGGGGGTCAGTCCAAAAATTTTGGGGAGGGTGGACAGGCTGCGCGAACCTGCGCGGCAGCTGACCGTACAGGTCATGCGCTGTTGCACACGCTGTATCAGAATAACGTTAAAAACGAGACGGTCTTTTTTAACGAATGGTTTGCAACCGACCTGGTCAAAAATCAGGACGGCGCCGTTGTGGGTGTTATTGCGATTTGCATTGAGACGGGCGAGACCGTGTACGTCAAATCAAAGGCCACTGTCTTTGCAACGGGCGGCGCCGGTCGCATCTACGCATCAACAACCAATGCGCACATTAATACCGGCGACGGCGTGGGTATGGCGCTGAGGGCCGGTGTTCCGGTTCAAGACATTGAGATGTGGCAGTTTCACCCAACAGGTATCTACGGCGCGGGCACGCTCGTCACCGAAGGGTGCCGGGGCGAGGGCGGATACTTAGTTAACGCAGATGGCGAGCGATTTATGGAGCGCTATGCGCCGAATGCCAAAGATCTTGCCGGTAGAGACGTTGTCGCGCGCTCTATGGTTCTGGAGATTCTCGAAGGGCGCGGATGTGGCCCAGACAAAGATCATGTGAAGTTAAAGCTCGATCATTTGGGTGAAGAGGTCCTAGAGTCTCGTCTCCCCGGCATTTGTGAGCTGTCCCGTACGTTCGCTCATGTGGACCCGGTAAAAGAGCCGATTCCAGTAGTGCCGACCTGTCACTACATGATGGGCGGTATTCCTACCAATATTCACGGGCAAGCCTTGACTGTTGACGCACAGGGCAATGATCACGTTATTCCCGGTCTCTACGCCTGTGGTGAGGTCGCGTGTGTTTCGGTGCACGGTGCGAATCGCTTAGGCGGTAACTCGCTACTCGACTTAGTGGTGTTCGGTCGCGCCTCAGGCTTGTTTATTGAAGATGCGCTGCGACAAGGCATTGAAATGCGTGATGCATCACCGGACGACATTTCCCAGGCCAATGAGCGTCTGGTGTCGTTGAATGCGAACGACAGTGGTGAAAACGTGTCTGCGCTGCGAAAAGAACTCCAGGGCGTCATGCAGAACTACTTTGGCGTCTTCCGCAAGGGCGAGTTTATGCAAGAAGGCATTAAGAAGTTAGCCGACTTAAAAGGGCGTATCGATAACGTCAAACTCGAAGATAAGAGTAATGCGTTTAACACGGCACGTATCGAATGCTTGGAGCTGCAAAATTTGTTTGAAACAGCCGAGGCGACCGCTATCGTTGCCGAAGCTAGGAAGGAAAGTCGCGGCGCTCACGCGCGGGAAGACTTCACCGAAAGAGATGATGACGAGTGGCTGTGCCATTCGATCTACCACAGAGAAAGTAAGGCGGTGACGAAGCGGTCGGTCAACTTTACGCCAAAGACCGTCGATACCTTCCAACCCAAAATACGCACCTACTAATCTGCGAGGAGATAATAGATGTTGCAGGTCAGTGTTTATCGCTTTAACCCAGAAACCGATGCGTCGCCACAGATGCAGGAGTACCGTGTCGATACGGCAGGAAAAGACCTCATGGTTCTTGACGTGCTTGAGATGATCAAGGCCGATCACGACGCCACTGTGACGTACCGCCGCAGCTGTCGAGAGGGCGTTTGTGGATCCGATGGGCTTAATATTAACGGGAGAAACGGACTCGCCTGTATCACGCCTCTTTCGGAAACGGTGAAGAAGAACAAGCTGGTGATTCGGCCGTTACCCGGTCTGCCTGTGGTGCGTGATCTAGTGGTTGATATGAGCCTGTTCTATGCGCAGTACGAGAAGATTGAGCCTTATCTTCAGAACAGCACTCCGGCACCGGCTATTGAGCGATTGCAAACGCCAGAGGACCGGGCGAAGCTCGACGGACTTTACGAATGTATTCTCTGCGCGTGCTGCTCGACCAGCTGCCCATCGTTTTGGTGGAATCCTGACCGATTTATCGGTCCAGCGGGCTTGTTACAGGCTTACCGATTTCTTGCTGACAGTCGTGACCAGGCGACTGAAGAGCGGTTGTCAAAGCTCGACGATCCCTTCAGCGTGTTTCGGTGTCACGGTATTCAAAACTGCGTCAACGTGTGTCCCAAGGGTTTGAATCCCACGCGCGCAATTGGTCATATTCGCTCTATGTTGCTCAGTCGAGCCGCCTAGGCAATCCAGTTATGCAACTCATAACCTAAAGTTATATTAGGTAATATTAACGCCACTTTTGTGGCGTTTTTGCTATTTGGACTCTGCTGGTGCATGGGAATTCACTACCGGACAGCGTAAAATATTCCTCGTGATGCGGTAATACATACCAAACAATAAGTTGCCGCAAATGACTTCGGGGGAAGTGTGCATGGCAAAGTCGATAGACCTACCCAGCATGGAGCAACAGCGAAGCACGTCGCACCTCTCAGGTGGCAATGCTGCCTACGTTGAGGCGCTTTACGAGACGTACTTAAAAGATCCAAATGACATTCCGCCAGAGTGGCGGGACTACTTCGACCGCCTACCAAAAGTCCAGACCAGTACAAACAATTTGCGCGATCTGCCGCACTCGGTGCTGCGCCAGCAGTTCGCTCGCATCAGCAAAATGCGAGTTCGCACGGAGGCAACCCGCAGTCAGGACTCACAAGCCACGGAATACGAGCGCAAACAGGTTCGTGTGGTGCAGTTGATTTCAGCTTATCGGCAGCGTGGACATCAAAAAGCCAAGCTAGACCCATTGGCCCTGGCGGACCGGGCGCCGGTTGCTGACCTTGAACTGGAGTTCCATGAACTCTCAGAGGCCGACCTCGATACGGTGTTTCAGGTGGGAAGTTTATACATCGGCAAGGCAGACGCGACGTTGGCTGAAATTCGAGCGGCGCTTGAGCGGACCTACTGCCACACGATTGGCGCGGAGTTCATGCACATCGTCAATACCGACGAGCGCCACTGGATCATGAGTCGCATGGAGTCGGTGCGGAGCGCGCCTGCGCTTGATCGTGAGACCCGCATTCAAATTCTACGCAGACTGATCAAGGCCGAAGGTTTAGAAAAGTCTTTGGCGTCGAAGTACCCAGGGACTAAGCGGTTTGGTCTGGAGGGCGGCGAGAGCCTGATTCCTATGATGTCTGAAGCGATTCAGCGCAGCGGCGGCTACGGCGCTAAAGAGGTGGTCATTGGCATGGCTCACCGGGGTCGTCTCAATGTCTTGATCAATATTTTAGGAAAGAATCCCAGCGAGTTGTTTGATGAATTCGAGGGGCGAGCGTCTTACTTTGGTTCGGGTGACGTTAAGTACCATCAAGGATTTTCATCGAACATTATGACGCCGGGCGGTGAAGTTCACCTGGCACTGGCATTCAACCCCTCTCATTTAGAAATCGTTTCACCGGTCGTCGAGGGTTCGGTACGTGCGCGGCAAGACCGTCGCAAAGACACGGTTGGCGATACGGTTGTTCCACTGGTAATTCATGGGGACGCCGCATTTGCTGGCCAGGGCGTTGTCATGGAGACGTTTCAGATGTCTCAAACCCGGGGCTATAAAACGGGTGGAACGCTGCACATCGTGATTAATAACCAAGTCGGCTTTACGACGAGTCGTCAAGAGGACGCGCGCTCTGCGGAGTACTGCACGGATGTTGCGAAGATGGTTCAGGCGCCGATCTTCCACGTGAACGGTGACGATCCTGAAGCGGTGGTGTTTGCCACGCAGTTGGCGGTTGATTTCAGAAATCAGTTCAAGAAAGACGTTGTTATCGATTTGGTGTGTTATCGACGTCGGGGGCACAACGAGGCGGATGAGCCTTCGGTGACGCAGCCCCTGATGTACGCCACCATTAAACAGCATGCGTCGACGCGAGACCTCTATGCCAAGCGACTGATTGCCGAGGACGTTTTAACGGCCGATGAAGACGCAGCGCTGATGGAGCGCTACCGGGAGTCTCTGGATCGAGGCGAACCGCTGGTTACGCAGCTAGTCATGGAGCCGAACACCGAGTTATTCGTAGACTGGAAGCCATACCTTGGCCATAACTGGGATATGGACTGCGACACGTCTGTGAGTGCCGCGCGGTTGCGAGAGCTTGCTGAGATTATGGGGCGAGTTCCAGAAGGCTTTGTGCTTCAGCGGCAGGTCAAAAAACTCCTTGAGGACCGAGGGAGAATGGCGGCGGGCGCGCTCGAAATTAACTGGGGCTTTGCTGAGAATATGGCCTATGCGTCTCTTCTGGCAGAGGGGTATCCCGTTCGAATGACAGGGCAGGACATCGGTCGCGGAACGTTCTCGCACAGACATGCGGTTCTGCACGCGCAGAACAAACCGGAAGTCCACGTTCCTCTTCAACATTTGTCTGAGTCGCAAGCCAAGTTCGAGATTTATGACTCATTGTTGTCTGAGGAGGCTGTTCTCGCCTTTGAGTACGGCTATGCCACAACGTCTCCCAGTGGGATGGTGATTTGGGAGGCTCAGTTTGGTGATTTTGCCAATGGCGCCCAGGTTGTTATCGATCAATTTATCACCAGTGGTGAATACAAGTGGGCAAGGCTTTGTGGGCTGACCATGTTGCTCCCCCACGGGTACGAGGGGCAAGGTCCGGAGCACTCGTCTGCAAGGCTTGAGCGCTACCTTCAATTGTCGGCGCAAGAAAACATTCAGGTTTGTGTGCCTACAACACCGGCTCAAGTATTTCATATGCTTCGCCGACAGGGTGTCAGGCCGTTGCGAAAGCCACTCATCGTCATGTCTCCTAAAAGTCTCCTACGGCACAAGAGTGCGGTGTCAACGCTCGATGAGCTGGCCAACGGCCATTTCCAGCCCGTCATCGACGATGAGAAGGTGAGCGATAAGCAGCAAGTGACTCGGGTGGTTCTGTGTTCGGGTAAGGTTTACTACGACCTCGATGCGGCACGCGCCGATCGCGGTGTAAACCATGTCGCCCTCATCAGGGTTGAACAGCTCTATCCGCTGCCTGAGGAAGAGTTAAAACGCATTCTCGGCGCATTCCCACGTGAGGCTAGCGTTGTTTGGTGCCAAGAGGAGCCGATGAATCAGGGCGCTTGGTACTCGATTCAAGATTCAATGCGGCGGTTGGTTTCACTGGCAATGTTTGGTGCTCAGCTTCGTTATGTAGGGCGAACGCCTTCAGCATCAGTTTCCGCGGGCTACACCGCGTTGCATGTGCAAGAGCAAGAGGCATTTATATCTGCAGCCCTGGGGTGAAGGGCTGTTAAAAACGTGAGTAAAACGGACAATTATCATGAAAATAGAAATCAAAGCGCCGGCATTTCCTGAATCAGTAGCCGATGGTGAGGTGTCGTTGTGGCACAAGAAGGAAGGGGACTTTGTTCAGCGAGACGAGCTGTTAGTTGAAATTGAGACTGACAAGGTGGTCATGGAAGTGGTGGCCCCCGAGGCAGGCCGTTTGGATCGCATACTTGTCGAGGTTGGTAATACGATCGAAAGCGAAGCGCTTCTCGCTGAGCTCACACCGGGTGAGGGTTCTGAGTCTGTTGAGTCGTCTACCGAAGCTGCTCCGTCAGTAAGTGCCTTAGCGAGTCCCGATGTCCCGATGGGGCCGGCTGCTCGGCAACTTATCGATGAGCACAGGCTGGATCCGCGCGCCATTGCCGGTACTGGCAAAGACGGTCGCATCAACAAAGAAGACGTGGTTAATTTTATGGCCACGGCTCACGCTGAATCGGCACCTGCGGCTAAATCTGCCGTGCAAGCCTCTGCGCCGGCCCCGACGGGGGTGGCCACCGGTGTGGCCGAGCCACAGGGTCCGACCAGCGAGCGAGTAGAGCGGCGAGTTCCTATGACGCGGATGCGCGCAAAGATTGCCGAACGCCTGCTTTCCGCGACGCAAGAGACAGCGATGCTGACCACTTTTAACGAAGTGGATATGGCGCCGCTAATGAAGCTTCGTTCGCAATACAAAGATCAATTTGAGAAGACTCATAATGGGACTCGACTCGGTTTTATGGGGTTCTTCGTTCGCGCGTGCTGCGAGGCGTTGAAGCGATTCCCAGAGGTGAACGCCTCGGTCGATGCGAACGATGTGGTTTATCACGGGTATCAGGACATCGGCGTGGCCGTCTCCACCGACGACGGGTTGGTGGTTCCTGTTTTGCGCGATGCCGACTTTATGAGCATCGCCGATGTTGAAGCTGCGATTAGAGACTTGGGTCTGAAAGCACGAGACAAGAAACTCACCATCGATGAAATGACGGGTGGAACGTTCACGGTGTCTAACGGTGGTGTCTTTGGTTCCTTATTATCGACCCCCATTTTGAACCCTCCGCAGACGGCAATACTGGGCATGCACACGATTAAAGATCGTCCTGTCGCCGTCGATGGCGCAGTGGTGATTCGTCCGATGATGTACTTGGCGCTGTCCTACGATCATCGCTTGATCGATGGTAAGACTGCGGTTCAGTTTTTAGTCACGGTGAAGGACCTCATTGAGGATCCGTCACGCATTCTGCTTCAACTTTAGGGAGTAAGATCAACTCATGAGTGACGCTTATACTGTGATAGTGATTGGTTCTGGGCCTGCGGGCTACGTCTGTGCGATTAAGTGTGCGCAGCTGGGTCTCAATACGACGGTCGTAGAGGCTTGGAGCGACGATAAAGGTAAACCCATCTTTGGCGGCACTTGCCTCAATGTGGGCTGTATTCCGTCTAAGGCACTGCTCGACAGCTCTCACAAATTTGCCGAAGCGCGCGATGATTTTGCAGTTCACGGTATCGACGTTGGTCGTCCGGCGATTAATGTTGCGAGCATGATGAAGCGCAAAAATAAGGTGGTGACGCAGTTGACGGGCGGTGTGTCGTCCCTCCTTCAGCACAATGGTGTCACCGTCGTTCAGGGGAGTGGCAAGCTGCTCGCTGGGCGAAAGGTCGAGGTCACTCACGCTGACGGAACAAAATCGGTTTTGTCGGGTGATCACGTGGTATTGGCTGCCGGGTCTGAGCCGGTCGCTATCCCTCCTGCACCCACCGATGACGCAGTCATTGTCGACAGTACTGGCGCGTTAACCCTTGACGCGGTCCCTAAGCGACTGGGTGTGATTGGTGCCGGTGTTATTGGGCTCGAACTGGGCAGTGTCTGGGGTCGTTTGGGGTCTGAAGTGGTTTTATTTGAGGCACTTGACGATTTCTTACCCATGATGGACGCGCAAGTCAGTAAAGAAGCCGCCAAAGTATTCAAAAAGCAGGGTCTTGATATTCGTCTTAGTGCGCTCGTGACAGGGACTGAGGTGAAAAATGATGCCGTCACGGTCAGTTACACCGAGAAGGGCGAAAGTAAGACAGAAGCGTTTGATCGACTGATTGTCGCCGTGGGGCGAAGACCACGTACCAAGGACCTCTTTGCATCAGACTCGGGTGTGACCATGGACGAGCGTGGTTTTGTCTTCGTTAACGAGAGTTGCGCCACAGAAGCGCCGGGTGTTTGGGCGGTGGGCGACATCGTGCGAGGTCCGATGCTTGCGCACAAGGGCTCTGAAGAAGGTGTTATGGTCGCTGAGCGAATTCACGGTAAGCCCGTTCAGCTGAATTATGAGTGTGTGCCGTCGATTATTTACACGCACCCAGAAATCGCGGCAGTGGGCAAGACCGAGCAGGAGCTCAAGGCAGAGGGCGTCGACTATAAGGCTGGATCATTTCCGTTCGCTGCGATTGGTCGCGCGCAGGCAAGTGGCGAGACCGATGGTTTCGTAAAGCTCTTGGCTGACGCGAAGACAGATCGAATTTTGGGGGCTCACGCCATTGGGCCATCGGCCGCGGATCTAGTACAGCAGATGGTCATTACCATGGAGTTTGGTGGGAGCGCCGAAGACCTGCAACTTATGGTTTTTGGGCATCCTACAATGTCAGAAGCGGTTCACGAAGCGGCTCTGGCGGTGGACGGCATGGCCATTCACATGCCTAACAAGAAACGTCGGTAAACTAATTTTTAAAATCCTGGGCTCATACGGTCAAGGTCCAAGCGTTGCGCGCGCAACGCTTGCGTAAACTCATAAAGGGGGATGTATGAACTTGCACGAATATCAAGGCAAGGCACTCTTCGCGGAATACGGCTTGCCCGTTTCTGACGGAAAAGCTGTCGACACGCCTGAGGCGGCACTGGAAGCTGCGAAAGCGATTGGTGGGGACAAATGGGTGGTCAAAGCTCAGGTCCACGCGGGCGGTCGTGGTAAAGCGGGCGGTGTAAAGTTAGTGGATTCTCCGGCTGAAGCAGCCGCGTTCGCCGAAGCTTGGCTGGGTAAGAACTTGGTCACTTATCAGACCGACGCAAACGGACAGCCAGTGACTAAAATTTTGGTAGAGACGTGTACCGACATTGCGGACGAATTGTATCTCGGTGCCGTTGTGGATCGCGCATCACGGCGCATCGTGTTCATGGCGTCTACCGAGGGCGGTGTGGAAATTGAGAAAGTAGCGGAGGAAACTCCTGAGAAAATTCTGAAGGCAGCCATTGATCCGTTGGCGGGGCCACAGCCCTACCAAGGTCGTGAGCTCGCATTTAAGCTGGGTCTAAAAGGCCAGCAAGTTAAGCAGTTTGTTAATATATTCAACGGCTTAGCTAAGCTTTTTAAAGAGAAGGATTTGGCCCTTATCGAGGTTAATCCACTGGTCATTACAGACGAGGGGAACTTGCATTGTTTGGACGCGAAGGTTGTCGTCGACTCCAATGCAATGTATCGCCACAAAGACTTGCAGACCATGCATGACCCTTCGCAGGAAGACGAGCGCGAAGCCAGAGCGGCCGAGTGGGAACTCAACTATGTTGCACTGGAAGGCAATATTGGTTGCATGGTCAATGGTGCTGGCCTGGCCATGGGAACAATGGACATCGTGAAACTTCACGGCGGTCAACCTGCGAACTTTTTAGACGTTGGGGGCGGTGCTACAAAAGAGCGCGTGACCGAGGCCTTTAAGATCATTTTAAGTGACGAGAACGTGCAAGCCGTGTTGATTAACATATTTGGCGGGATCGTCCGTTGCGACCTCATTGCAGAAGGCGTTATTGGTGCCGTCAATGAAGTGGGCGTTGAGGTCCCGGTGGTGGTTCGTCTGGAGGGTAATAACGCTGAGCTAGGTCGGGATGTCCTCGCCAAGAGTGGTTTGAATATTATTGCCGCAACAAGTTTGACCGATGCCGCTCAACAGGTTGTCGCTGCCGCAGGAGGTGCTGCATGAGTATTTTGATCGATTCCAATACGCGCGTTATTTGCCAGGGCTTCACGGGCTCTCAGGGTACGTTTCACTCGGAGCAAGCCATTGCTTATGGCACGAAGATGGTCGGTGGTGTAACCCCGGGCAAGGGCGGGCAAGCGCATTTAGGCCTACCGGTTTTTGACACCGTTTCTGACGCTGTCAGCCAAACCGGTGCTAACGCGTCGGTCATCTATGTGCCCGCGCCGTTTTGCAAGGATTCAATTTTAGAGGCGGCACACTCGGGTGTAGCGCTGATCGTTTGTATTACAGAGGGCATTCCAACACTCGATATGTTGGATGCAAAGGTGCGCTGTGACGAGCTCGGTGTGCGTCTTATTGGTCCAAACTGTCCAGGCGTTATCACGCCGGGCGAGAGCAAAATTGGCATTATGCCGGGACACATACATCTTCCCGGTAAAGTCGGTATTGTTTCGCGGTCCGGCACCTTAACCTACGAAGCGGTGAAGCAAACGACGGACGCGGGCTTTGGCCAGTCAACCTGTGTCGGTATTGGTGGTGACCCCATTCCGGGCTCTAACTTCATCGACATCTTGGGATTGTTCCAAGAGGATGATGCAACAGAGTCTATCGTCATGATTGGTGAGATCGGTGGATCAGCCGAAGAGGAAGCTGCGGCGTTTATTAAAGACAACGTGACCAAACCTGTGGTGTCGTATATTGCGGGTGTAACTGCTCCCGCAGGCAAGCGCATGGGACATGCGGGAGCCATTATTTCCGGGGGCAAGGGAACGGCCGACGAGAAATTTGCAGCGCTTGAAGACGCGGGCGTAAAGACGGTCCGATCACTTGCCGATATTGGCAGTGCCATGGCCGAGATCACAGGCTGGTAGATTGCTCTCGACGCTGTCCTAAAGCCCGCCTTGAGCGGGCTTTTTTTATCCAATCAAATTCAATTTTTTTACGGTCTGGGGCTTGAAAAATTTGCTCGATTACCCCATCTGATGTGCAGGTTATCAATACAGGTATACGACATGTCCTCTAAGCAAACCATGGGTTTTCAGACAGAAGCGAAGCGATTGCTTCAGCTGATGATTCACTCACTCTACTCAAACCGCGAAATTTTCCTTCGCGAACTGATTTCAAACGCCTCAGACGCTATCGATAAACGCCGATTTCAGGCCATCGAAGACAGCAGTCTTGATGTGGGTGGTGAGGGTTACCAAGTGCGTGTCGATGTTGATGAAGAGACTAAGACGCTGACCATCAGTGACAATGGGATTGGCATGTCTCGTGAAGACATCATTGAGAATCTTGGCACGATTGCAAAATCCGGGACGGCTGCCTTTATGGAACAGCTAAGCGGCGATCAGCAAAAGGACAGTCAGCTTATTGGACAATTCGGTGTCGGGTTCTACTCCTCATTCATTGTTGCCGACCGTGTTGAGGTTATCTCGCGAAAGGCGGGAAGTGATGAGGCAACCCGCTGGGAGTCAACGGGAGAGGATGAGTTCAGTATTGACTCGGCCACTCGGGATGACGCAGGGACGACAGTGATACTTCATTTGGATGGTGAGGCAGAGGAGTTTGCATCACCGTTTCGTGTCAGAAGCGTCATAAAAAAATATTCAGACCACATCTCTGTGCCGGTTCTGATGCTCGAACAAGCACCACCTGTCGACAATGACAATGACAATGACGACGAAGACGCAGTGCCGGCAAGCCCTGCGTGGGAGCGTGTTAACGAGGCAAAAGCACTCTGGACGCGCAGTCGCTCGGAGGTGAGCGACGAGGAGTACAAAGAGTTTTATCGGCACGTGTCCAGTGACTATCAGGAGCCACTGAGCTGGGGCCACAATCGCGTAGAAGGGAAACTCGATTACACGTCATTACTCTACTTGCCCAGTCAGGCGCCCTTTGACCTGTGGAATCGTGACGGTGCACGTGGGCTAAAACTCTACATCCAGCGGACCTTCATTATGGATGACGCTGAACAGTTTCTGCCGCTGTATCTACGCTTTGTGAAGGGCGTTTTAGACTCCCAAGATCTACCGCTCAATATTTCACGAGAAATACTCCAGCAAAGCCCTCAGGTTGATTCGCTCAGGAGCGCGGTGACGAAACGAGTTTTGGACATGTTGGGTAAAATGGGGAAATCCGACCCCGACAAGTACCAAACGTTTTGGAACGTCTTTGGCAATGTGCTCAAAGAAGGCCCGGGAGAGGACTTTGCAAACCGCGAGAAGATTGCCGAGTTACTGCGATTCGCGTCCACAGACAGCGACGACGACACTCAGAACGTGTCACTGCCGAGTTATGTGTCCCGGATGCAAGAAGGACAGAATGCCATTTACTACGTGGTTGCTGACAACCATGTCACGGCGAAAAATAGCCCACACATTGAAGTGTTCAGAAAGAAGGGCATAGAAGTGCTCCTGCTTTCAGATCGAATTGATGACTGGCTTATGGGTCACCTTAATGAATTTGACGGCAAGGCACTTAAGGACATCGCCAAGGGTGAATTAGATCTGGGTGAGAGCACCGACGAGGAGAAGGCTGAACTTGAGGCGGCTAAGACAGACAATGAAGGGCTCCTTGACCGTCTCAAAGAGGCCTTGGGCGGTCGCATTAGCGAGGTGAGACCAACGCTTCGGTTGACCGACTCTCCAGCCTGTCTGGTGGTCGGCGAGCACGAACTTGGCGCGCAGATGCGCAGCATTTTAGAGGCGGCTGGTCAGGAGTTACCGGACAGTCAGCCGATCCTAGAGGTGAACACCGACCACGGCTTGGTAAAGCGCATGGACAGTGAGTCAGATGAAGACCGGTTCGCCGATCTGGCCCTAATTCTCTTGGATCAGGCCACACTCGCACAAGGCTCTCAGTTAGAGGACCCGGCAAGTTACGTCTCTCGAATGAACAGGCTCTTGGTTGAGATGAGTGCATGATGTGTTAGTCACGGTTTGGCGTCACGGTGAGGCAGGCAGTGCTGCTCGTGATGCGGATAGGACGCTCACGGCGCATGGTGTGTCTCACGTTACGGCGAGCGCTGAACTGTTCAAGGGCTGGTGTCAACGGAGCGGCGTCATCGCTCCGAGCCTGTGTACGCACAGTCCCTTGGTTCGAGCCCAGCAAACAGCGTCTTTGCTTCATGACGCTCTCGCGTTTTCGATGACGAAAGAGTGCGAGAAGCTGGTCCCCGGCCACGCAGATTACGTTCAGGGGCTTTTTCTAGAGCCGAACTGTGATCACCAGTTGGTTGTCGGCCATCAGCCGTACCTGTCTCACCTGATCAATGTGTGGTGTGACTCGGTGGAGCACGCAAGCCTTCACCCCAGTGGCTTTGCGACTATGCAGGTCACCCTTGCGTCTCGTGGCGGCGCCGAGCTTCTGCGCTGTGAGCCTTTTGGGTATCATCAGTGAGCGCTGAGCCCTCAAGCGTTGAGTTTGTTGTCGACGGTTATCGCCATCCACGGGTGGTTGGACAATGCGCTGAGTTTCGCCAAATTGGCGCCGCTCCTGACGGACTACCGCGTTATAGCACTGGACTTATCCGGTCATGGGTTGAGTAGCCATCGATCGCCCGATTCGTCGTATCACATTTGGGATGATGTCCCTCAGCTCATAGGGATTGTCGATCAACTCGACCTCGAAACGGTCCATGTTGTTGGGCACAGTCGAGGTGCTGGCATTGCGGGTGTGCTTGCGGTGGCCTTGGGCGAGCGTTGCGCCACAGTCACCATGCTTGATGGCATGATCTCTCGCTCGTTTGAAAACGATGATGGGGCGGAGTTGTTTCGCTCATCGCTGTCTGAGAAGGGTAGGTACACGAGCAGGCCGCCCCGTATTTTCGATACCGTAGAGGATTGTGTTACAGCGCGAACACGGTATGGATTTACACGAGAAAACGCGGAGACCTTGATTCCGCGGGCCCTGAGGCAGCTTGATGAAGGATGGCTCTTGCTCAGTGATCCTCGGCTGTTTGGTGGCAGCTACGTGAAACTGTCAGAGGCCACAACAAATTCCTTCTATGCGTCTCTGCAATGCCCTGTGCTCCTTGTCTTGGGTGAGGATGGTTTTTTCACGAGCAAAGAGGCCCAGCAGCGTGTCGACGAGATTGCCCAATACGCCGCTCAATTTAGCCGTTTAATGGTGCCGGGTCCTCACCATTTTCACCTCGAGGGTGATGTCGTTGCGCTTGGAGAGATTTTGAAGGCTCATCTCAGTTCTGCTCTCGCCTAATAGAGCGTCTTAATTAGCGCCTCCTTACTTGAGTTTGCGTCAGTGTGCCGCGGCATTGGTAAAGGTCAGCTGTTATCATGTCATTTTACCTAGGGCCTCTCTACCTGTGCCAACATTTCGTGACATGCTGATCGATACCGAAGACGCGCTTATCAGGGCCGATGTTTTTTTTGGCCACGGGTATGACTCTGCGCACGACGAGGCAGTGGCGCTTGTGCTGACGGCAGCTGACCGCTCACCAACGGGTACAGGCGCAGAGATTCTAGAGGTTGAGTATCCCGAGCATGCGCGACAGCGTCTCGATGAGTTTGTCAGTAAGCGTTGTGTCGCGCGATTACCGTTAGCGTACATCACTCAAGTTGCTTGGCTGGGCCCTCTTTGCTTTAAGAGCGATGCGCGAGCGTTAGTCCCTCGCTCACCTGTCGCATCGTTAATTATGTCGGACTTTGCACCGTGGTATAGCGGTCCTTCCCCTGCAGTTATTGTTGACGTGTGCTGTGGCGGTGGAAGCTTAGGCATGTTGGCAAAGACGGCGTATCCGGCTGCCCTTGTGGTACTCAGTGATCTTGATGGAGATGCGTTGTCACTGGCACAAGAGAACCGGGAGGACCATCCGGTCGATGGTGTTGTTCAAGCAGATTTGCTGTCGTGGTGTGCCGGCGAGTCGGTTGACATTATTTTGGCGAATCCCCCGTATGTTGACGCCGAGCACATGCAAGATTTGCCAGCCGAGTATCTCCATGAGCCAGGACTTGCGCTCGATGGCGGCGACGACGGACTCGATCTAGTTAGCCTGTTGCTTTGGGATGCGGCCCGTATACTCAAGCCTGAGGGGTTATTGGTCTTAGAGGTCGGGTATAGCGTCGCGGCGCTGGAAAATCTGTCTGAGGACTTAGTACCGCTGTGGGTGGAGCTTGAGCACGGTGGTGAGGGCGTGGCGATTTTTATGGCTCAAGATCTGGCACAATGGGCGGCAAAGCAGGGCGTGTCTTGAGGGGCTCTGAAATGCGTAATCAGTTGGGAAGATGCAATGTCAGGTAATTCGTTTGGCCGTCTATTTACGGTGACCACCTTTGGCGAAAGTCACGGGAGCGGTTTGGGTTGCATTGTCGACGGTTGCCCCCCGGGGCTTGAGCTCTCTGCCGCCGATCTACAGCCAGATCTTGATCGAAGGAAGCCAGGAACATCGCGTTTTACGACGCAGCGCAAAGAGCCCGATGAGGTACAGATTCTTTCGGGAGTGTTTGAGGGCAAGACCACGGGGACACCGATTGGTTTGCTGATCATGAACGCTGATCAGAAGTCGAAGGACTACAGCAAAATAAAAGACGTATTTCGGCCTGCGCACGCAGATTACACCTATCAGCAGAAGTATGGCTTTCGCGACTATAGAGGGGGAGGTCGCTCCTCGGCGCGCGAAACAGCAATGCGAGTGGCGGCGGGTGCGATCGCAAAGAAATGGTTAAGCGAGCGTTACGGGGTGAGTATTCGAGGCTGCTTGAGTGCTCTTGGACCTTTGACGGTCACGAAAACAGATTGGGATCTCGTTGAAACCAACCCATTTTTTTGCGGTGATCGAGATCTAATTCCGAAGATTGAGGAGTTTATGACCCAAATTCGTCGTGATGGCGACTCCATTGGGGCAAAGCTTGAGGTCCACGCAGAGGGGCTGCCTCCGGGCTGGGGAGAGCCTATTTTTGATCGTCTTGATGCCGATATTGCTTCAGCAATGATGGGGATTAACGCGGTCAAAGGAGTCGAGATTGGTGCAGGCTTTGGTGTCGTTAACCAGCGCGGCAGTGAGCATCGTGACGAGCTCAGCAGTGACGGTTTCTTGAGTAATCAGTCCGGCGGTGTGTTGGGGGGGATCTCCAGTGGCCAACCCATTACGGTGGGTCTCGCTCTGAAGCCAACCTCGTCCATACAAGTACCGGGTCAGTCGATTGATGTTAACGGTGACCCCGCGGATGTCATTACCACGGGGCGGCACGATCCATGCGTGGGCCTCAGGGCCGTGCCCATCGCAGAAGCGATGCTTGCGCTTGTTTTGATCGATCATGCCTTGCGCCACCGAGGCCAAAACGCGGACGTGACGTCGCCGACGCCGATCATCTAATGGGATACGCTGAGTGATTAGTAAACGACAAGTTCGTGCACTGCGCACAGCAGTTTTGGGCGTGCTGGCCACACTGGCATTGTTCTGGGGTGCCGTCGATATTGTGGGTGTGTCCGCCGACAAGCTTCTCGATTACGTATGGCTCAGTGTTCAGGGTGTATTTTTACTGGCGTTAATCGCGGTGCCTTCGGGTTTTTTACTGCGCTGGTTGCGGCGCAGGCCTTAAGCCGAATCGGATTCGATATCGATTTCGAGGGTCATTTTTTCTTCGACCGCGTCCAAGCGATCGCGCAGCTCATCAAGGTCTAGCTCAGCAGGAGTACGTGTCTCTAAGTCTGCGATAAAAAGAGCTTCACCAGACCAAGCGCCACTTTGCACGTGGGAACTGAAATGGAGAATGTTGATCTGTAACTCCGCAAGCTCATGTGTAATTTCATAGACGATTCCGGGTCGATCAGGCCCGGTCAATGTCAAGCGTAGGTTCGGTTCAATGTGAGGTTCAGCCGTTGCTCGGGTCAGGTGAATGGACAGGTCCGTATTTCCGCTGGTCTGAACCGCTTGATCCAGCGCGTTAAACCCCTCGTCGGAGACGAACACCAAGATGACGCCTGCAAACGCACCCCCGAGTCGAGTAAGCTCACTTTGCTGCCAATCGCCGCCGTGGGCTTTGACCAGGTCGGCAAGGGTTTCGACGAGGCCTGTTCTATCGGCGCCTGCAAATGTAATGACGTATTGTTGCTGCATGGATCCCCTTGAACGCGACTTGCGGGTATTATTGACATGTTGGACGGCGTATCGAGGGTATATACGCAAAATTCTTAATAGGAGTTGACTATGAAACGATTTTCGTTGGTTTTACTGACGCTTTTAGCGCCGCTGGCCCTTGCCGATGGGCACAAGACGCTCGACTGGGATACGGCGTTGAGCGGTGCGCATCGTACTGATGCGAATATTGCGCGCAATACAGAGAGACACCCTCGAGCAACATTGGAGTTTTTTGGCTTGCAAGGTGAAATGACCGTCCTTGAAGTGTCACCGGGCGGTGGCTGGTATACCGAAGTCCTTGCGCCACTGTTAGCGCCGCACGGCAATTTGGTTGCCGGACACGGCTCGCCAAACGGTAGTGCGTATGGTCGACGCTCTCTGGGGGGATACCTTCAGAAGCTGGGGCGAGACAATGACGTCTACGCCAACGTCGATGTGCGCGTGATGCAGCCCCCGGGAAAGCCGATGAAAGTCGAGGGAGGGGCAATCGATATGGCGTTGGTCTTTCGTAATGTTCACTCCTGGCTTCGCGCAGGAACGGCAGAGGCATCGCTTGCAAACCTTTATGATGTCCTCGCGCCGGGCGGGACCTTAGGGATCGTTCAGCATCGCGGTGATGAGGGTATAACGCTCGACCAGATGAAGCGTACCGCCTACGTACCCGAGAGCAAAGTTATCGCTTTGGCAACAGCTGCCGGGTTTGTGTTGGATGGACGAAGCGAGATCAACGCGAATGCTCGCGATACGAAAGATTACTCGGGTGGCGTTTGGACGCTGCCGCCTAACTTTCGTGCGGGTGATGTAAATCGTGAGAAATATGCGGCGATTGGTGAAAGCGACCGCATGACACTGCGCTTTAAAAAGCCGCTTTAGTTGGCTGCAGTTGGCGGTTCTTGGTTGTAGGTGCTGTCGTCATGGAGCATGAGGTCGATGCAGTGGGGCTGACGTGTCCAGAGCCCGTAATGATGCTCCATGCCGCAATGCGGCGTGCAGCGCCTGGCGATATTGTGCGTCTGACGGCCACCGACCCCTCTACACAGCGTGATGTCGTCAAGTTTTGTGATTTTTTGGGGCACCACTTGCTTGATCACAAAGCTGTCGCTGACCAATTTGTATACCGGGTCAGAAAGGCGGACTGAAGCGTGATTAATGCGCAGCTCAGTGATGAAATAATTGGCGTCTTCAACAGTGTGTTTAGTGTCACGGAGCGCACCGTACTCAGCGGTGGCGCGGCTGAACCATTTTACGAGCCGGGTCATCCAGCCACTATTTTTTTTCGAGAAGATTTTGAGCGAAGTGCGCTGCATGAGGTGGCGCATTGGTGTGTCGCGGGTAGGTTTCGACGTCAGTTACCTGACTATGGGTACTGGTATCGTGCGGAGGGAAGGGATTGTTCCCGACAGGCGGCGTTTTACGAAGTCGAGACACGCCCACAGGCGATTGAGCTGTTGTTTTGTGAGGCGCTCAATCTTCCGTTTAAGGTGAGTGTGGATAACCTCAGTGTGGCGCTGGATGACCCCTTAGTGATTCGTTTCGCAGCCGCTGTTTGCGCGCAAGCCGCTGTGTTTAGACTCAATGGGCTGCCCCAACGCGCAGCGGTGTTTCGAGACAGCCTCCGTCAACGACGTGAACACGCCCAGGGTAATCATGCGACCTAAAATAGTCTTAGACAGTGCTATTACAATCACGCCCCGACTCGCACAGCTCCCCGTCGACTTGGTTGCGGTTGCGGGAAGAGACATTGGTCCGGAGGCGCTCTGCGGTGCACAAGGACTGCTGACTCGAACAGTCACACGTGTTGATGCGGCGTTGCTCGAGGGCAGTAGCGTCTCCTTTGTTGGGACGGCGAGCGCGGGTGTCGATCACGTTGACCTTGATTATTTGAGTGCAAGTGGGATTGGTTTTGCCAGTGCTGCCGGTTGTAACGCGCAGGCGGTGGGTGACTATGTATTGAGTGCCATTGGCCTTTGTGGGCGCCTCGAAGCCGTCATGGAGGGAGCGACCGTCGGCTTGGTCGGGTATGGCAATGTGGGACGACAGCTTGCGGCGCGGCTCGTCGATTTGGGTGCGGCAGTGCGTGTCTTTGATCCATTTGTATCAGACTTTGGTGCGGGAATTGAGTCCGCTGATCTGCAAAAAGTACTGCAATGCTCGGTCGTTTCATTACACGCCTCTTTGCACTCCAACGAACCCGATCCGAGTTATCACATGATTGGGCTCGCGGAGTCCTCTTGGATCCCATCCGATGCCTTGTTGATAAACGCGGGAAGGGGGAAGCTGCTGACCGTCGCAGCGGCCGAAATGTTATTACTGCGTGGGGTTGATATGGTGTTGGACACCTGGCCTGATGAGCCGCGCGTGGATCCGACATTACTCGCGGGTGTGCGGTACGGCACGCCGCACATCGCTGGTTACAGCCAGCAGTCAAAAATAAATGCCACGGACTTTTTGATCGACGCGCTCGCGGGGTCACTCGGTCTAATGCAGTCTCGGCCCTGCCCAAGTCAAGTGGGCTCGGAGCAAGTTTGGGCACTCGAATCGACATCGAGTGTTTCTCAGACGGTGACAGAGCTGGTGGCCCGCGTCGGTCGACTGCGTACAGATGATCTGAATTTCCGCCGCCGGTGGAGTGAGCTGGCGACGTCTGAATGTTTCGAGTCTCAGCGACGAGAATACGTTTTACGAGATCAACTCAATGGCCTGAATGTTCAATTGAGCGAAGAAAAAAGCGGGCTTAGGGCAATGTTGTCGGCCTTAGGGGTGTCAGTGAGACATTGAAATTTACGTTTCGGTCCACATATATAAGTGATTGAAAGTTTAAGGAGTCGGGTGATGACAGAGAAAGACGATGCGTATTGGCGTGCGAAATTGAGTCCGGACGAGTACCACGTACTTCGCCAGAAAGGGACTGAGCGTGCGTTCACCGGTGAATATTGGGATACAACGGATTCCGGGTCTTATGCGTGCCGGGGGTGTGGGGAAGTACTGTTCGAGTCAGACAGTAAGTTTGATGCCGGCTGCGGTTGGCCAAGCTTTGATAAGCCGGCGGTCGCAGGTGTTGTTGAAGAAGAGCGAGACACCAGTCATGGGATGCTCCGGACCGAGGTCTTGTGCCAAAACTGCGGCGGGCACTTGGGCCACGTGTTCCCCGATGGCCCCACTCAGACTGGGCTTCGGTACTGCATAAACAGTCTTTCGATTGATCTTAAGTCTGAGGAGTGATTTGAGGTCTTAGGACCCGATGTTGCGACTGGTTGTAATTCCCTCGCTCGCTAGGTACGTACTGATTGCCTTGATGTGTGCAGGGCCGATCTCGCAGCACCCGCCCACGATTTCTGCACCAATCTCAAGCCATGACTTCACGAACTCTAAATACTCGTCGGGTCCCAGGTCCTTTCGCTCGGCGAGTCGATCGACGGTACTGCCCGGTACCAGTGCGTCGACCGAGACAAAACCGTTGGCATAAGCGCCAAACTTAATGCCTGATTTGGCCACAATTTTGAGCCCTTCGGTGACGATTTCGGGTGTGGAGCAGTTGATCAAAATAGCGTCTGGCGTGTGAGGCAGTACTGCGTCAATGGCGGCGTCTAAGGGCTCTCCAGAGCGCAATTTTGTGGCGTCTCGGTCGCTGAGCGTAAAGGCAACGGCCCCCACAACCCCCTCATCACGGATCGCCTTCGCGCCCGCTGTCGCCTCGGCAATATTACTCATCGTCTCCAAGAGAAATGCGCTGACAGTGGTTTTTTGCAGTGAAATTAGCTCACGATACTGTGCGTAGGCGCTTTCAAAATCAGGGGCAACGGTGTGATCGTAAGACGCGTTAAGCGGTGGTAGCGACGCGACAGTGCTCACTTCAGAAGCACTTGGTGACGATGCAATACCCGCATCCGCTGCAGCGAGAGCCGCGTCCAAGACCTCTTGAAGCGATTTTTCCGGCGCGTAGGTGGCTAATCGATGACGACTGACCGCGTAAGTATTTAAACAAATGACGCGCGCACCTGCGTCACAAAAATCACGATGAATCTCTGAAACCAAGTGTGGCTCGTCGATCATGACCTGTGTGGCCCATAGTGGGTGGGGGGGCGCTGAACTGCGTTTGATCAGCTCTTGTCCCAGACCACCGTCTAGAAGAGTTACTGTCGGGCTCATTTTGATTCCTAAAACAGATGAACTTTTAATTGATCCAGCACGTGGTTTGGGTCTTCGACCATCAACGTGTGGCCGGCGCCAGGTACCGTGTTCAATCGCGCATTCGCCAGTGCGGCGAGAAGTGGTTTAGTCGCTTTGATCGGCGTCAAACGATCGGCATCGCCGTGAATCATGAGTGTCGGCGCGGTGATCTCCGATGCGGCCTCAAGGCCTCGCGTATAGGCGTTACAGGCCCTCATGTCTCGATCAAGCGCCATGGTGTCCTCATCCTCATAGCGTCGCATACTGTCGCTGACCATCCACATGCCGGGGTTGGGGTTACCGCCGAGGAGATTGCGCTTGCTGAATGCGAATGAGGTCAGCATGGAGTGCGCAAGATGGGGTTTTCCCGCTGTCGCATCTAAAATAGGTTCAGAGACCGGCATTGGTGCAATCGAGCCGATCAAAACAGCGTGTGAAGCGCGCTCACCCAAACGCGAGGCGGCCTCTAAGGTAACGAGACTGCCCATGCTGTGCCCCACGAGTGCAGTTTTTGTGAGGTCCAATTGGTCGAGAAGCGCGATTATCCAAGCCGCATTATCCTCAATGGAAAGCAGTGCTTCACCCCCGGAGCGTCCGTGTCCTGGAAGATCGATTGCGAGCGCATTCCAGTTATGACGTGAAAAGTGACGCGCAAACAGTGTCCACACACTGTGATCGAATCCCGCTCCGTGAATAAACAGGACGGTCTTTTTGGTTGCGTCGATGTCTTTATTGTTTGTGTAGAGATAGACCTGTTTACCACCGAGGTTAATGTGCATCAGCGTGACCCTCCAGCCGCTTTTGATGCCGCGCGAAGGCCCGCTTTGAGGTCGCTGGTCAGGTCCTTTGCGTCCTCGAGTCCGATGGACAAGCGTATCGTTCCTTCGCCAATGCCCGCTGCCGATAAAGCCGCCTCATCCATGCGGAAATGAGTGGTGCTTGCGGGGTGAATCACAAGGGACTTTGCGTCCCCGACATTCGCAAGGTGAGAAAAGAGACTCAGTCCGTTTACGAAGGCAATACCGGCATCGCGGCCTCCCTTGATCTCAAAGGTAAATACAGCGCTAGCGCCTTTGGGGAGCAGTGTGCTGGCAAGCGCGTGATCCGGGTGCGACGGCAGATCAGGATGCGTCACTGAAGCCACGGCATCGTGGGCACTGAGAAAATCGACAATCGCACGCGTATTGGCGATATGCCGCTCCATACGGACCCCCAACGTTTCTATACCTTGCATGATGTAAAACGCACTGGTCGGACTTTGACAGGCGCCAAAATCGCGTAAACCCTCTTTGCGCGCTCTAGAAATAAATGCAGCAGGCCCAAATTCTTCAGTAAATACGAGGTTGTGAAAGCCTTCATAAGGCTCGGAGAGCTGTGGGAACTTACCGGATGCATCCCAATCGAAGCGGCCGCCATCAACTAATAAGCCGCCAATGACAATACCGTGACCGCTTAAAAACTTTGTGGCCGAGTGCATGACTAAATCGGCACCGTGATCAAAGGGCTTGATTAGGTATGGGGTTGTGAACGTGGAATCGACGAGCAACGGTATGTCATGTGCATGAGCGATTTCAGCCACTTTAGGAATATTAAGAACATCTAAGCCTGGGTTTCCGACAGTCTCGCCAAAAACGAGTCGAGTATTGGGCTGAATCGCCCTTTGCAGTGCCTGTTCGTCGCGTGTATCGACGAATGTGGTTGTAATACCAAACCGAGGAAGCGTGTAGGCAAGCAAGTTGTGGCTGCCCCCGTAAAGGGCGCTCGATGCCACAATGTGGGATCCCGTATCCATGATGGTCATGATGGCCAACTGCAATGCTGCTTGCCCGCTAGCGGTTGCGATGGCACCCACGCCGCCTTCCAGCGCGGCGATGCGCTCTTCTAGCACACCCGTTGTGGGGTTGCTGAGTCGAGAGTAGACGTGCCCGGGCCGCTCCATATTGAATAACGCGGCGGCGTAATCGGAGTCTGGGAAGCAATAGGCGGCTGTTTGATAAATCGGCGTAGCGCGCGCACCTGTGGTGGGGTCGGGCTTGCCGCCTGCGTGCAAAGCGAGGGTGTCGAGTTCAGCCGGAGAGTAGTCAGTCATGCTTTATGCTCATTGTCGCGCGCTGTTTAGCGCTGGAAAGCGCCGTATTGTACGCACTTACGCAATGAGATGAAAAAAAATGGAGCGGGAAACGAGATTCGAACTCGCGACCTCAACCTTGGCAAGGTTGCGCTCTACCAACTGAGCTATTCCCGCTAAAAAAATGGCGTCCCCTAGGGGGTTCGAACCCCTGTTACCGCCGTGAAAGGGCGGTGTCCTAGGCCTCTAGACGAAGGGGACGGAACTTGTTGCAGCTAGTGCTCTTCGCAAGGTGGCGCATAGTAGTAATCATACTCACCTGCGTCAAGAGTTCTGTTAAAGGTTTCGAAAAACAGCCGTAATTTAGTTAAACTCCGCGCCTCGTTTTACTCTGGAGCCACCATGTCGGCCGCGTTAGAAATTTCCAACCTGCAAAAAACCTATGCAAATGGCTTTGAAGCCCTTAAAGGAATTGACCTCAAAGTAGAAGAGGGTGACTTTTTTGCACTCCTGGGTCCTAACGGAGCAGGCAAGTCGACAACGATCGGTATCCTGAGTTCTTTGGTGTCGAAGTCCGAGGGGTCCGTAAAAATTTGCGGTATCGATATCGACGAGGACTTCTCGCTTGCGAAAAAGCAGATCGGTATTGTGCCGCAAGAATTTAACTTTAACGTCTTTGAAAATGTCGAGGACGTCTTAATCCACCAAGCGGGCTACTACGGCATTCCCATCAGCATAGCGCGTGAGCGGGCGACTTATTATCTCGAGAAGCTAGGGATACTCGACAAGCAACACGTCCAAATGAGAATGCTGTCAGGGGGCATGAAGCGCCGACTTATGATTGCTCGCGCCTTGGTTCACGAGCCCAGAGTCCTTATTCTCGATGAGCCCACGGCCGGTGTGGACATTGAAATGCGACGGAGCATGTATGACTTTCTTAGAGAAACAAATGCCGAGGGTCGCACCATTATTATGACGACCCACTACCTTGAGGAGGCTGAGCTGCTCTGTCGTAATGTGGCGATCATCAATCAGGGTAAAATTGTGACGCGAGGTGCGATAAAAGACTTACTTCGGGACCTCAACAGTGAAACATTTTTACTCGACACACAGGATGAAATACCCGCTGGCACTGCTATTGCAGGGTATACGCTTCGTCAGGTAGAGCCACACTGTCTGGAAGTCGAATTGGCCAAGGGGCAGGACCTTGCACCCGTATTTGCGGCGTTGAGCCAGGCGGGGGTGACCGTTGTGAGCATGCGTAATAAGGAAAATCGACTTGAACGAATGTTTGTGAACGTCCTGGAGGGTGCATCATGAGTGCCTATGAACAGTGGATCGCCTTCCTGACGATTATGCGTAAAGAGGTGCGACGATACCTGCGTATCTGGACGCAAACTTTATTGCCATCGGCGATTACCATGTCGCTTTATTTCTTGATCTTCGGCACGCTCATTGGAAAGCGAATAGGGACCATGGGCGGCGTGAGCTACATGGAGTTTGTTGTTCCCGGACTGATCATGATGGCCATCATTACTAACTCGTATGCCAATGTTGTGGGCTCGTTTTTTGGCGCAAAATTTAACAACAGCATTGAAGAGTTGCTGGTTTCCCCCACACCCAATTACGTCATTGTGCTGGGCTATGCCGCAGGCGGTGTTTCGCGCGGTATCTTGGTGTCCATTATTGTGACGTCGGTAGCACTGTTTTTCACCAAACTCGATATTCACAGTTGGTTTGTGGTGGTCAGCGTAGTGGGGCTGACGTCGATTGCTTTTTCGTTGTGCGGACTGATCAACGCAGTGTTTGCCAATACCTTCGACGACGTGAATATTGTCCCAACGTTCGTATTGACGCCACTGACGTACTTGGGCGGTGTGTTTTATTCGCTCGATTTACTGCCCGATTTCTGGGCGGGCATTTCGCAGATTAATCCGCTGGTCTATGTAGTGAATGCATTCCGGTTTGGCGTCCTTGGTGTGAGTGACGTAGACATCACCGTCTCTTTCACCATGCTGATTGGCCTGACACTGATATCGTTTGCTTATGCCATGCACCTGCTGCGCGCGGGCAGTCGCTTGAGGACCTAGGCTGTGGATGCGGTTCTAGGGAAAAAGGTTGCCGCGCCGCAATACTATGCGCCAGAGGTGTTGGAACCTATTGACAGAAGCCTTGGCCGGCGCGGTATTACAGGTCCGTCGTTACACGTCGATCAAGGGCACGATGTGTGGCATTGCTATGAGCTGAGTTGGTTACTGCCGGACGGGCAGGTTCGCTACGCCACTGGTGTGCTCGTCGTCCCCGCGTCGAGCCCGTTCACCGTTGAGTCCAAGTCATTAAAGCTCTACCTAAACTCTCTCAATGCGCATGTGTTCGAAAACGATAATGCCGCTATACGCTGCATCTGTAACGACCTAGCTGCGGTCACCGGTTCTCCGGTAATGCTCGAAATTATGAGTTCGGTAGACCTCCGATCAGCTTCTTGGCTACTTGACGACATCGCCCACTTGGGGCTGAGCGACGGTTCGACAACGCGCTTTGCTTGCTCCGGATTCAGGTCATTGTGCCCGGTTACTGCTCAGCCTGATTGGGCCAGTTTGATCATCGATGTGTCATCAACACACTTCAATGCCGGGCTGATCGGTGAGTCGGTAGATGCCTTGCGAAACCATCAAGGGTTTCACGAGCAATGCATTGAGGATTTATTTACCAGACTCGAACGCGCGCTGACACCTGATGAGCTTCACGTGGTGGGTTTTTTTCAACGACGTGGGGGCATTGATATAACACCTTGGCGGTCTTCACAGGCGTGCAAGCCACGATTTGAGCGCCTGTTCGAGCAGTAGGGTAGAGCAGGCCGTCGGCGCGTGTCAGGCGCTGCGAAAACACGGTATCCTAATCAACAAAAACAACACTAAGGTAAACGCATGGCGCAGTGGGATCTTCTTATTACAGGTGCAAAAGTTTTCGATGGTGAGGGTGTGCCTGGGCGCGTCGAAGACGTCGCTATTGCGGGTGGTCGGGTTGCGGCCAGAGGCGCTGATCTACCGAGAGACGCAGCCGTTCGTTGTGTGGATGCCGCAGGTCGGTGGCTGCTTCCGGGCATGCTCGACATACACACGCACTTGGACCTTGAAGTCGAGGTGGCGCCCGCACTCGATGAGGTGGTTCGTCACGGTACAACGACGGTAGTGGTCGGCAACTGTAGTTTGGGAACGTGTTTTGGTCCCCAAGAAACAGAGGGACAAGAGCCCATCGTTGATTGCTTTACGCGTGTTGAAAATATTCCAAAGGCCGTACTGCGCAAGTGCGCAAAAGCCATGACCTGGGACAATCCCAAAGACTATCTCGCACACTTTGAAGGACTGAACCTAGGACCTAATATCGCCGCGTTTGTCCCGCACTCAATGCTGCGTATTGAGGTTATGGGTCTGGACGCGAGTATCAGTCGAGCACCCACTGAGCTTGAACTTAAAAAAATGGAGCAAATTCTTGAGGGAGCGATGCAGCTGGGGTACTTGGGTTTGAGTACAGATGGCTTGCCGTTTCACTACTTGTCAAACGACCCGCACACCGATAAGCGTATACCGACCCAGTTTGCGTCGTTTAACGAGCTTCGTCGGCTCTTAAAAGTCGTTCGTCAATACGACCGCGTGTGGCAAACGACGCCCATTATCGAAAACCGGTTAAAGGCACTGTTTTACTTTACGCTGACCAGCGGTCGTCTGTTTGGAAAACCCCTAAAAACCTCGGCGTTGTCAGCCATGCAAATGACGGCTGCCCCCAATGCGTCAAAGCTGTTCTTGGGTGTGGCGAAGTTACTGAACAGTAAGTTTTTAGATGGACGGCTTCATTTCCAGGCGCTGGGGACTAATTTTCGAGTGTGGTCCGACGGTATTGTGAGTCCGTTGTTCGAGGAGTTGAGCTCGACTGCTGAGCTCATATCGTTAGAGTACGACGATTATGAAGGGCGACAGCGTCTCATGAACGACGCAGATTGGGTTGCGCGCTTTCGAAAAGAGTGGCGTCACGGTCGTACGGGTGGGGACTTTGCCAGTTGGAAGGCCAAGCGCGGGCTGCCAGACAGTCTCGTTATTCGAGAGCCTGAGAAGCTGATTTTTGACGGGGCTCCATGTTCAGAGTGGGACGGAGAGAGCTTCGCAGAGGTCATGACGCGAGCGCAGCGATTCAAGTCTGGCGATACTTCTGCTGCACGGTCTGAAGATGAGCGAGCAGCGTTTGAGGCAATAGCGTTTGAATTACACGACGACGCCGATTTCGCGTTACACATGCTGCGTACCTATGACAAAAGCTTTCGGTTTTATGCAGACGTTGCTAACGCTGAAAATAAAGCAACGCTTGAATTTCTTTTGCACGAAAATACACTACCTGGATTTAACGATTCAGGTGCACACATCACCAATATGGCATTTTTTGACAGCAACTTAATGTCGCTAAAGCTCGCGAAAGAGCAAGGGGAGGGTGTGGTTGCGCAGGTGGTGCGCCGGCTAACCAAAGACCCCGCTGAAGTCTTTGGAATTGATGCTGGAACGCTTGAAATTGGTGCGCGGGCGGACATGGTGATTATTAATCCAGATGCGCTCGATGGCTGGGAACCTGATCAGACTCGCGTTTTGGAGTACCGAGAAATTTTCGAGCATCAACAAATGGTGAATCGTCCTGAGGGTATCGTAGAGTCCGTTTATGTTGCCGGCCAGCAGGCATGGGATGGTCTCTTGGGCGCCACCGACACGCTGGGTCAACAACCGTTAGGCCGATACCTTTTAAGCGGCGAGCCGGTTGCGGAGCGCACTGTGGTTCAAAACGCGGCTTAACTTCACTCTGAGGGTAGAAAATCCGCCCAAGACGGGTGAGCTGTGTGTTAGAATTCGGGCCACGGAGAGGTGGCCGAGTGGTCGAAGGCGCACGCCTGGAAAGTGTGTATACGGCAACGTATCGAGGGTTCGAATCCCTCCCCCTCCGCCACATCCTAAGCGTCAGCCAATAGCCTCGTGTGTTGCGCACTGTACAACTCAGAACCCCGATGGAGCTCGCGTTGACAGCGTGTTCATGACCAACGGTTGGTCTGCTCTGTTCTAGGTCGAGCAGGGCGTCTTCTGCGAATGATGTTACCTTTAGCACTCGCACAGCGGAAAGGTATTGACCAATGCGACTGAAGCCCGTCTATGCAACTGACCCAGGGTTGGTGGATAAGCCATTGACCGATGTTCCATCGCGCTGGGCGCCCAAGAAAGGGATTCATCTCTACCATTTCCCGCTGTCATTAGACTCTCAAAAAGTAAGGCAGGGTCTGGAGGAAATCGGTGTTGATTGGCAGTCACACGTTATTTTACTGCCTGCTCAGCAGCAATTCTCCCCCAGCTACGCGCGCATAAACGCACGGTGTGTTGTCCCTACTCTGGTCATCGACGGGAGAGTCACGACCGATTCGGTCAACATTCTGGCCCACCTTGCCGATCGGTTTGGTGTCGCAAACAACTGCTTCAATACCGCTGAGCATGAAAAAGAAGACGTCACCCATTGGGTTGATAAGGCAGCGGCTCTATTTATCGAAGCCCTGACGTACGGGCATATCGAGGGCGTTAAGAAGCCATTTCCATTAGGCAATGTCTCCGAGCATGGTCGATACCATCAAAATAAAATCGAGATTCTTTCAAGGCTCATCGAGAAGTATCAACACGATGAAACGCTCAAGCATGCCTACGAAAAGAAGCGGGCGGTGATAGAGGCAACCCACGGAGCAATTGCCACGCCTGGTCAACTTGCTGCAATCGTTGAATCTACGAAAGCGGAACTTAGCGATCTTGAGCAACAGTTAAGCGAGGGGCCGTTCGATTCTGGAGGATGGCTCGCAAGCGACGCTTTGAGTCTGGCCGACATTCAATGGGGCGTTGTTCTTTATCGGCTTCGCTGGTTGGGGCTTGAGCCTCTGTTATGGAAGGGCGAGTCGAGAATCACGTCGTACGCAGACCGCGTCATTGCCAGAGAGTCTTTCCAGCGTGGGATTATTCAGTGGTCAAAAGTGGGGCGTAACGTGATTCTTCCGATGCTGCAGCACCGACTTTTCTCTCTCTTCTCCAGAGATTCAGCGCTGTAACCGGGGGCTCAGCTTACGGAAAGCGGATTTGTTGGACTCAGTAACAGGGACCCACCCCGCGAGTCGAGTCACACTGTGTGCTCACAGCACCGGCCCATTGGTTCAGCTGGCCTGCAAGTGTTTCGTGCACTGTGACATTAGCCAGCAAGCAAATTCCCAAAAAGGTCACGCCGCTCAAAAGGAACAGCAGTCTTCTGAAAACTGTATTGCGCATCATCGAGCCTTATTTTTTTTATGCGATACCGCATTGAACCCTAGCTTGTGATTTGGAGCAAACTAAAATTTTTTCCGCCAGCGGGTGTGCGCGGAGTGTTGGGGCAAAGGGTCCGCTGGTGGACGGGTTAACGACGATGAATCAGGCAGTCAACGATGATTTTGAGCGTCGCAGCGTGGCACGAGTTCCGCTCAGAGTCAGGTGGGTAGCCTACGATAATTTACAGGGTCATCCTGCAGTTCGCTAATTTGCGCGCTATAGGCGATCGAGGGGGAGTTGCGTCGAGGACTTAATGCATTCCATGGAAAACCCTGCACTGACGTCGGCGAATTCAGCAACCTTGATTAATCGCTTATAAATGTCGTCGTACTCGGAAACATCTCCGGCAACAAGCTTAAGCAAATAGTCGACATCGCCCGCCATGCGATGAATTTCCACGATTTCCGGGATTTGCCGAACGCCGTCAGAAAATTGTTTGAGCCATGCTTCGTCATGCTGAGACGTTTTGATCATCACGAAAGCAGTCATCTTTAGGTTTAATGCTTTTTGGTTTAGAAGCGCCACACGCTTGTCGATAAACCCTGCATCCTCGAGTTTCTTGATGCGCCGCCAACACGGCGTTTGAGAAACACCTGCGCGGTCGGCAATGTCTGAAATAGAGCCTGAGGCGTCTTCCTGCAGCGCTTGAAGGATTTTTCGATCTATTGAGTCCATTTTTTTGCCCCAAATCGCAAAAAGTAGAAATTAATTCTACTTTAGCCGATTTTATATCCAAAAATTAGAAAATAAATGCGCAAAGTTATTGATATCGTTTCCCTTCGACTAGGAGGGGCTATGATCAATCGATTATTCACATCACATCCGGAGTCTGTCGGTGAAACCTATCTTGAGCATATGAGCAGTGCGTCCACCTTTGGCTTGCACTTAATGCTTGCTGGGCTTGCATGCACCGTTCATGCGATTTTGCCCTTTCTCTTCAAGACAACGGCGCGCTCCGCGATTACGGACCTACACGAAAAAATGGTGACGCATCGACATCGCAGCGACCGTATTGGCGTCGGCGCGGAACGCGTACCGTCCCAAACTCAGTAAGATCGAGCCGAGCGCCGGCGCAGTATTGTGTGTGTCTGCGGCAGTCTAAAGCGTACTAAAAATAGCGAACACTGCAGGGCTGACGTTCCACTCGCTTGCGCTCGGCAATCCCGCGTCTACCTTGTGACACAGTGAACCTCAGAAGCGCGTTACTCATTTAAAACCCGCGCTTGTCAACGGCAGTACGGGTGATAGTCTTGGTGTCATCGATAGAGAGGGTTTTGACGATGCATCGTTTGCTTACACTGGCCGTAATCGCGCTAACTGCGCTGTCACAGACTGTTTATGCCAAGGAGGGAGACGGTCTTGATTTGAGCGGTCTCAAGTGGCGAAACCTAGGGCCGGCTTTCATGTCCGGTCGGATTTCAGATATTGACTGGGACCCTGAAGACTCCAGCGTTTGGTATGTCGCCGCGGGTTCCGGTGGGGTGTGGAAAACCGAAAATGCGGGTGTTTCATGGACGCCAATTTTTGACAATGAAGCCTCTTACTCGATAGGAAATGTGACTGTTGACCCCTCTAACCCGTCTCGCGTTTGGGTGGGTACCGGAGAGGATGTGGGTGGTCGACACGTTGGGTTTGGTGACGGTATCTATCGATCCGACGACGGTGGTGCGACCTGGAGCAACATGGGGCTAAACGAGTCTCAGCACATCTCAACGATTTTAGTTCATCCTGATAATTCCGATGTTGTTTGGGCGGCCGTACAGGGCCCATTGTGGACGCCCGGGGGAGAGCGGGGTCTCTACAAGACCCGCGATGGTGGAGAATCATGGCAGCGCGTTCTCGCTGAGGGTGAGTGGACTGGCGTCACCGACGTTGTGCTTGATCCCAGTGATCCGGACGTTTTGTATGCGGCTACGTGGCAGCATCACCGGACGGTAGCGGCCTATATGGGCGGCGGACCTGAGAGTGGAATTCACAAGTCATCTGACGGTGGCGAAACCTGGCAGCGACTCAAGACCGGTTTGCCCTCAGGAAATATGGGAAAGATCGGACTGGCGATCTCACACCAGGACACGGATGTGCTTTACGCCGCGATAGAGTTGAATCGTCGCGAGGGCGGCGTCTGGCGATCCGATGACGCCGGTGCGAGTTGGGAGGAGGGTGCTGATGCAGTGGGCGGCGGCACCGGGCCCCACTATTATCAGGAAATTTTCACTAGTCCGCATCATTTTGACTGGTTGTACCTCGTGGGGCCTACGGTACAAAAGTCGACAGATGGCGGAAAGACGTTTAGTTACATGGAGCACCCTAACCAGCACGGGGACATGCACGCGATAGTCTTTGATCCTGCTGATCCAGATTACATTATGATGGGTACCGACGGTGGTGTTTACGAGAGCTTTGACCTTGGGTCGAAGTGGCGTTACATGGAAAACCTCCCGCTGACGCAGTATTACAAATTGGCCTTGGATGACGCTGAGCCGTTTTATAACATTTACGGCGGCACACAAGACAACAACACACAGGGTGGACCTTCTCGTACGGACAACGTCAGTGGTATCCGAACGTCAGATTGGTTTGTTGTTCTCGGCGGCGATGGGCACCAGCCAGCCACTGAGCCGGGAAATCCGGATATCGTTTATGCGCAGTCACAGCAAGGTAATTTGACACGCGTCGACAGAAGCACGGGCGAGACTGTTTATATTCAACCTCAGTCTGCGCCCACAGAGGCACCTGAGCGGCATAATTGGGATTCGCCCATATTAGTCAGTCCTCACAAAGCCACCCGACTGTATTTTGCGTCTCAGCGAATTTGGAAGTCAGAAGACCGAGGCGACAGCTGGACCGCAGTTTCGGGCGATTTGACGCGTAATGAGGAGCGCTTTGCACTGCCTATCATGGGGAGTACCCAAAGTTGGGATTCGCCATGGGATATGTACGCCATGTCCAACTACAACTCGATCACATCGCTCTCCGAATCACCACTCGAAGCGGGCCTGCTTTACGCGGGGACCGACGATGGATTAATTCATGTATCACAGGACGACGGCGCGAACTGGCGGAAGATAGAAGTCGGATCACTTCCCGGTGTGCCTGACCGTGCGTTTATCAATGACATACGCGCCGATTTGCACGATCCAGACACTGTCTATGTGGCGCTTGATAATCACAAATACGGCGACTTTTCACCTTATCTTTTAGTCAGTAAAAATCGAGGCCGCAGCTGGCGGATGATCACCGAAGGTATTCCCGAACGGCATCTGGTGTGGCGTTTGGTGCAGGATCACAAGCGCGCGAGTCTTATGTTTGCTGCCACAGAGTTCGGCGTTTACGTGACCTTTGATGCTGGCAGAAATTGGCAGACGTTAACGGGTGGTATGCCGACGATCTCGATTCGAGACATTCAGATTCAAACGCGTGAAGACGACCTCGTCGCGGCAAGTTTCGGGCGTGGTTTCTTTGTCCTTGATGACTACTCCGCACTACGTGACATTGAGGCGGAGTATGCGAAGGACAGTGCCGATCTTTTCACGCCGAGAGATGCGTATTGGTATTTTGAAAAGCGCCCCTTGGGGTATCGTCCAAAGGGGTCCCAGGGCGACTCCCTGTACGTCGCTGAGAACCCGCCGTTTGGTTCTGTCTTCACGTACTACCTTGCTGACAGCTTTACGACACAAGAACAGCGAAGAAAAGCCTCTGAGAAAGAAGCCGTCGACGCGGGTAAAGCGGTCTCATTTCCAGGTTGGGCTGCCGTTGTCGCGGAGGCGCGAGAGGAAAAGCCTGAGGTGTCATTACTGATCAAAGACGCCGAGGGCAATATCTTACGTAAAGTGGGCGCATCGAATACGCCCGGCTTCAACCGTGTTGCCTGGGACCTTCGTCGTTCGTATTCTGGCCCCATTGAAACCGGCAATAATTGGCGAGGCGACCCACCGAGTGGCTTCATGGTGATGCCAGGCACTTACGAGGCTGAGCTGGTGGTGGGTCACAACGGTGAGACACAGGTCTTGGCAGGTCCGGTTGCGTTTAACGTGAAACGTCTGAGAACGGGTGCGTTGCCGAGTGCGCCACTTGACGAGATCGAGCGGTTTAATACTGAACTTGACGACCTCTATGGACAGACCGCTGCGGTACGTTACACCATTGGAGATGCGCGACAGCAGCTCGATCGTCTGACCACGATGCTTGCGCGCATGTCGCGTCCATTACCATCGGGCAGTCGTCGTGTTCATGCGATACGCGCCGAACTGTTTGAGATTGAAGCGCTTGTTTTCGGTGTCGATGTGCAGGACGGCATTGGTGGTTACGGACCCATGAGTGTTAGCAGCTGGCTTGGACACGCGCGCAGAGGCGTCTCTAACTCAAGCTACGGTCCGACGGCCAGTCATCGGCAGAGCGTTGACCATGCCCGATCAGTCTTTGAGCCGGTAAAAGCTCAGCTCAACGAGTTGGTGGATGTGGCCTTACCGACGTTAAAGCGTGAAATGCAGGCGGCAGGAGCACCGTGGACCGTTGGGCAAGCCATAGACGGTAATGCGTTGGAAAGTAACTAGGGCTGCCATAGCAGGGTGAGTTTTACCGCTCTTCCAATGGAGAGCGGCGCATCGTCGTCAGCACTCACCCGGTATTCACGGTCAAGTCCGTTGGTTAGTGATATTTCACTCCGCCATTTTTCAGAAAATTTCCAAAGGGCACTGGCGCTCACAATGAGCGCGGAGTTCAGGGGGTGCTCACCCGGGCCGACGGTGTCCTGTGGTGCTTGGTAGCGCACATCTAGCCCAAGTGAGTAGCGACTTGATGCCCAGGTTCCATTGTACCTAAGGCTCGGTGGTGGCAGATCGGCCAAGGTTGCACCTGATGCGGAGGTGCCTCTCTGCCACTGCCAACTCAACCGTTGTGTAAAAGCGCTGTGGCGCCAGATCAGCTGACCGTCAAGACCCCAGAGTTTGCCGGACCCTATGTTTCTGTAGGAGCGCAACTCATCGGTAATCTCAAAGCGTTCGATGTAGTCGTCCACCCGGTTTGAAAAGGCAGTGACCTCGAAAGTGGTTGTGCGTCCTTCTCTGAGCAAGGTGGCTTGAAGCCCCACTGTTTTTTCAGGCGCCAAATTGGGATTGCCGCGGACTTCGCCACGCGGCGTTTTGCCGCTAAAGTACAGCTCGCTCAATGTCGGTAAGCGATAAGCGGTCCCCACCTCCCAATCAAGACTCCAGTCTGGACTTAAGCGCCAATTGACCCGTGCTTGAACGTTGAGGTCCTTATGCGACCGCGTACTTCCGCTATTGGTTGCGCGAGCGCTGTCGACGCGAATCCCAACTTGGGGTGTCACGTTTTCAAAGTGCCATGTTCGCTCGGCGAACAGCCCGGTCACGTGCTCCACACCGTCTGAGACTAATTCACTGGACATCGGGGTCTCACCCATCGCCCTCTCGGTTTGTGCGATATTGACCCCACGACGACCTGTGTGTTCCACGCCATATCGATCATCATGAGCACCTGACGTGCGAATCGCACTCCACAGTCCCCCGTAGGTCAGGCTCTTGTAGTGGGTTGTGTTCTCGCGCTGTTCAAGGCGCTCGGTATTTGATGTCCAGGCCTGTTGGTGCAAGTAGCCTTGTAGCAGTGCTTGACTGGGAAGACCTATGCGAAGATTGATGAGCTCATGTCGGTCCTTTGGGTATCCGCTGACACGCTCATCGGGAAAATAGGTATTACTCTTGCCGATGTTGCTACCGCGGCTTGCCAGGAACTCTCCAGAGACCACGGCATCGCCCACCGCCCGCTGTTCCTGCAGATAGAGAGATGACTGCTCGAATTTTGTGTTCAGGGGTAGGGCAGTGCTGCTGCGACCACGGCCACCCTTACGGAACGCTGCCATAACTGAGCGGTTTTCAGAGATTGGCGCCTTGACGACAGCGCTACTGGCCCCCCCCATCGACGATCGGCTTACTTCCAGCGACGTCCGCGCTGGCGTATCCAATGACACGCTCATGACACCGCCCATTGCACCTGATCCATACAGACTCGACGCAGGACCCATATCAGCCCTGATCGCGTCAATAAACGCCGGCGGTAAAAAGGATAACGAGTTGCCCGCGCGACGGTCTGTGATGATCGGTACACCCGACACCTCCGTGCGGATTCGGGAACGGCCAAAGCCCCGTAGGCTGTAGCTTTGGAACAATCCTCCTTGTCCCGAGGCTGCAACGCCAGGTATTGCCACCATGAGGTCTGCTGGCGACAACGCGAGACTAATTTGCTCCTGACGGGTCACCGATCGGGTTCCCTGGCCTGTGACGAGTTCGCTCGCCCTGGGGTCTACAGTCCCACTGACGACAACCTCTTCAAGCACCGCGGACTGCGTGACCGACGAGACGGCGACCAGTAACAAAGACACGATTCGGGATCGCCTTGCCGCTGGGGTCGACATTAGGCGATGAAGTGCCTCGTAGAAAACGACCTTGGGGTGTGTGAAACGTGCAGTTTTTGGCATTTTTCCTTGGCGTTGTCGGATTCAGTCACTGGCCGAGAGCAATCGGCAGGGGTTTAGGAATACGTATCACAGAGGCCCTTGCTCGGGGAGGGTCATCGACCGAAGATCCGCAAAAAGGCCGGTGTTTATTCGACTCTCAATTGACCGAAGACATGCTTGCCCGCTCTTTGAACACCCGCTTCGCCCATAGGCCTCCCGAGCGCCAGCGGAACATTGCCCACGTACAGCTGATAGGCGCCTGGTTTAATCGGTACAAAACTCACATGCGCTGCGCCGATCTCGTCACATTCGATCGCGTTGAAACTTAAGCCTTGCAGGTGCACCTCTATGTCTCCAATAGTGACTAAACGCAGGTGTGCGTTGCGCAGTAACTGTGGCATCTCGATTCGCCAGCCCCGTAGGTCATCTCGAACATCAGGGCATTCAATGGTCAAACGATAGTAGCGTCCGGATTCGAAGACAATCTCTGCAGGTTCGATCATTGGCATGCCATCGTCTGCGGTCGTCACCGTGAGGATTTTAGGTATGGGTGGATATTGAGCGAGATTCCCTAAGCTCTGAGCCACAGTCGGTTGGCTGAGGAAAACAATGCCCACCGCACCTAGAAGGCGAGAGAGTATTTTTCGGCGCATGATCGGCTTCCTTTTAGACTGGTCTGTTGGCGGTTTTGCACGACCCGGATATAAATCACACTCTCGGGTCGCATTGAGAGCCCGACGCCGATTTATTGCTCGCTGCGTCGTTCGCCCTTGCGTCGCTCTTCCTCGCGTCTATCGGGTGTCTCTCGAGGCTCTTGGCGCCGCTCCTGTTCTTTGCGGCGTTCCTCTTTGCGTCGGTCACTCTCGCGCCTGTCTTCCATGTCTCGTCCACTGCCGTGCCTGCTGATCGGTAACGCTAGCAAAAATCGGACGTGAGGAAAATTAAAAACCGCCTTAAGCCTACAATCACCGTCGTAAACGCCGCAGTTTGGATAAGCATTGCTTGAAACACTCACTTTGTAGACACTCAGTCTCACGTTCGCAATAACCAGAGAGAGGCACCGTGTCTAACTACGAAACCATTGATATTGATGTGAGGGGTGAGGTTCATTGGTTGACGCTTAACCGTCCCGACCGCCTAAATGCGATTAATACGCAGATGGCGACTGAGCTTGGGCGTTATTTTGGTGACCTCTACCAAGATCGGTCCTGCAGGGTGGTGGTTATGCGAGGCGCCGGACGCGCTTTTTGTGCTGGGCTTGATATTAAAGACCCTGACGGACTCAAAGGTGCTCCCTTTGGCGGTGGTTTTGGGTTTCAGGGACATTTGGCCGACGTTTACGTAAAAATGCGTCGGTGCCCTCAGCCGATTATTTCGCTCGTGCAGGGTGCGGCGAGCGGAGGCGGATTTGCCTTTGCATTGGCCTCAGATATTCGTGTGGCGGGTGAAAGTATGAAGATGAACTCGGCCTTCATAAAAATTGGTCTGTCATCGTGTGACATGGGCGTCAGTTACTTTCTCCCTCGCCTAGTGGGCGTCACCTTCGCCTCGGAGATGATGCTGACGGGTCGCTTTGTTGATGCGGGCCGAGCACTTTCTATCGGCCTTGTTAACGAGGTGGTGCCCGACTCAGGGTTAGAAAAAGCGGGTCAAGTATTCGTTGATGAAATGCTGGCCACCTCGCCGATGGGGCTTCGGCTGACAAAAGAAGGGCTCAATATGTCTATTGACGCAGGAAGTTTAGAGGCGGCTATGGCGATAGAAAATCGAAATCAGGTTCTGTGCTCGGGTACCGAGGATTTTAAAGAAGGGTTACAGGCCTTTGTTGAAAAGAGGCCTCCGCGCTATTCCGATACTTAGCGCGTCAGAACGATTGGGGGCACCCGAAGGGCTGCACCGAGCCGCCGCGAGAGCTATGCGCCAAAGATCAATAGTTGATTGTTTGCTGGCATCGCAAGATCGGCTGTCAGATGAAGCCCCGTTTGCGACGCGAGGTGCTCGACCCACTCAAAGTCTCGCACCCCGCTTTCGGGATTACGTGCTTTTAGCCACTGATCAAACTCTGAATTGGACGGTGTGGTGAAGTTACCCCCGTACTTAAAGGGTCCGTAAAGCATAAGAAAACCGCGCTCACTGAGCACTTTCGACGCATTTCGGAGAAGACGCTCGCCAAGGGGCTCAGGAACAATGTGGAGCACGTTCGCTGAGTAAATCCGATCGACACGTGTGACCGGCCAGATATCATCTGCCAGATCGAGTAACGCAGGCGGTGAAATATTATCACCGCCATAAGCCCCAATATTATCCACGAGGTCGGGAAATCCTGCACCGCGGTCAGTGGGCTGCCAGGTCAAGTTTGGCAGTGCCTGAGCCAGGTGCAGTGCGTGCTGTCCTGAACCACTCCCAATTTCTAAGACGGACAGGTCACCCGATAAGTAGGGGAGTAATGCCTGTAAAATGTGGTCTTTATTGTTGTCTGCCGCGGGAGAGAAGTGTTTCATGCCTGTGCGTTCCAAATGTTCGAATCTGCCTTAACGCAGGGTAATCGAGTTCACGGTGTTGATCGTTTACGTCGTTGAGCCCTGTGCGAGTTGCCACCGGTTCCCAGGGCGCTATTTGCGCGTTTTAGCGGGTTAATGATTTTGAATAACGATTTTTGCGCCATAAATTTTTTGCACATCAAGCGCCTTCGGGTGAGTAACGTCGGCGCTAACAACGACCTTGAACTCGTTTTGTCCGAGTGAGAGATTCTCGACAAATTGGACGTTATCCACGGGGTGTCCAGGTAGTTGATTTGCTTCGATTCGTAGAATTCCCAGTGCCCCGTTTGGATGAAATTGCGCTTCACCATCGGGTACTCGCAAGCGGTGCTCAGTGATGTCTTCGATGTAAAAAGGCGCCGACAAATCACAAGCGCCCATGAGGCGCCACATCACTCGGACGCCGTCTGGACGCGTGCGGGTAAATGGAACGCTGGGTGTGAACACACCACCTAGGTGTTGGCCGCCTTGTGACAACGCATCGAGGCTGTCAGCTCGAACACACAGGTCCATCAGCCCCTGCTTGCTGCCAAACCAGGTCATTAGTCGATTATTGAAGTCTGTGCGAAGTTGGCCTCTTAGCCGGAGCAATCCAATCGCATTGGCAAACTGAAATGCGCGGCGAACGATTTTTGACCGCAGTGAAATGAGCTCAATGTAGGTGGCATCAGAAAAAGCGATGATCGCATTGTGCGTCGGCCCATTGATGCCGCCGCGGACAACATTAAATCCTTCATTGCTGAAGGCCGATACAGCGTGTTCTAGGTCGTCCACAACTAACACGACATGATCAAATTGCACGAAACGCTCACTCGTTGGCCAGATACCTTGGCGAAGGAGCGATGTTAACCAGTGGGCGTCACAGAGTCACCGTGCTTTTTGTGTCGTAGGGCCAACCCGTGGCAGCCTTACCTATGAGCAATGTGTCGGAATCGGGTAAGCTGTGGAGCTGTGTCTAAGCGAGAATAAATCGATGATTTACCGGTGTGAGACTGACGAATGAATCATCCCTATGACTCGTTGACCCCTGATTGCGTGGTTGATTGTCTTGAGAGTATCGGCTTTGTCTGTGACCTTCGGCTTTTAGCGCTGAACAGCTACGAGAATCGTGTCTATCAGGTGGGTGTTGAGGGGGCGCAACCGATTATCATGAAGTTTTACCGCCACGGTCGATGGACCGACGCGCAGATACTCGAAGAGCATTCGTTTGCCCAAGAGCTCGTAGATCACGAAATTTCGGTTGTCGCACCCATGCGGGTTAATGATAAAACACTTCACCACGCGCACGGCCAACGGTTTAGTGTGTTTGAACGGCGTGGCGGCTATCCGCCCGAGCTCGACAACCCCGACCACCTCTACCGACTCGGCCAGACCTTGGGGCGAATTCATCGCATAGGGCGCGCTAAACCGTTTTTACATCGACGAGACATCTCATCAAAACGCATGGCTACAGAGTCCCGAGTTTTTTTAGAGAAGCAGGCAGTACCCCGAGAGCTCATGAACGCTTACAGCACCCTCGCTAAAGATTGTGAGCAGACAGCAGCATCGTTGCTTTCGACAATGACCAAGCGCGACATGCAACGGGTGCATGGTGACTGTCATACTGGAAATATTCTCTGGCGCGATGATACGCCGCACTTTGTCGATCTCGACGATTGCGTGTCGGGACCGGCGATTCAAGACATTTGGATGTTTCTCAGTGGTGATCGTTTTCAGCAGGAACGTCAGCTGAGTGAGTTTGTCTCGGGATACGAGGAGTTCCACGAGTTTGATTCCCGTCAACTCGCTTGGATAGAGGCCTTGCGAACGCTAAGGATCATGCACCACGCGTTTTGGCTGGCGTCGCGATGGGACGACCCCGCGTTTCCAAGGGCGTTCCCTTGGTTTGGTCAGGCTCGGTTTTGGTCTGATCATATTTTGGAGTTGCGTGAGCAACTCGGTGTCATGCAGGAGCCGACGCTAAGACTGTTATAAACGGCCCTTTTTCTAACGTCGATCGACTAAACTTCAACGCGGTGCACCGATTCGTCGAGGCACGGACCGGGTCCTGCCCACGTCGGCAGGGCAGGTAAAAAGTGCTAATGTGAAGCAGTGTAAGTTGCGTTGATTATAATAAGGAGGAGCCATGACTCCGCTCCGTCACAAAGACCTCATCACTTTTCTGCTCCTCCTTGGGGTGTCCAATATTGCGACCGCGGTTGTCTCCCCTGCGGAAGTGTCCAAACCCAACATCGACTCCAGCATCGGCGTACTAAGCGCAGATGAATTTGTTTTGCCTCGTCGCGCACTTCCAGCAAGTATGCGGTTGAGAACGAGTAGTCGTTTCCCCTTAGACCAATATGATCAAGACTTGGGTTCGACCACGTTTCGCTGGAATCGCGCGACGATTAAACGCCCGACGTTTAACGGGGTCGAAGATTTTGATCGTGCGGAGTTTGCGGCACGGCACTACTTAGAAGTGATGAGTGGGGTGGGCGCCGCGCGTAAGAAGCAAGCGCAAACGGCAGACCTGACCTCACTTCATGATATGGGTCGTGGTGCTATTGTCGCTAAGTTTGGGCAGGCGCTTTTTGGTGTCGAGGTCTTTAATCGCGAGCTGAACATCTTGATGGATCAAGACCACAACATGGTGGCGGCCTCGGGGTATTTTGCGTCAGTACCTGCCGGTCAGGCAGACAGCCCAAAACTGAGATCTTTCGGGTCGACGGATGAGGCGTTTTCAGCGGCGCTCACGGATCTGGCCGATTCGCCGGTATCAGCTACGGTGATTGACGCAAAGAGACGTGGTCGTTTCGATGTGGCAACGCTTACGACAAACGCAGACCTTGAGCTTCGCGGACTCTCGCGAGTTAAGCGTGTGTATTTTCCGGGTGAACGTGAAGTCATTCCCGCGCACTACCTCGAGGTGGGCGTGACACACCCGACGTCGGGCCAAGAGATGTTGTATAGCTTTGTTGTCGATAAAGATGGCGAGGTGCTGTACCGCCGAAACTTGGTTGAAAATGAGGCGTATGAGTACGGCGTATTTGGGCGCCAAGCCGATAAGTCTCTGTTGCAAGGTCCGCATGGCGATGTCATTCCCAAGATCGATGAAGAGCCGGACGCGACAGACATCGTTGATATGACGGTAATAACTGTCGATGCGCTCCCGATTTTGAGCACTGTCGATCCTTGGATTCCTGGGTTTACCAGTTCGCTGGAAGGCAATAATGCGTTTGCTTATGGTGATATCACGGGCGGTGACGACAAGGATGAGACTGATATTTCCCCCGACCTCACCTCAGATCAGGCGTGGAACTATGTGTACGATCCCGTTAACGGTTCCACAAAGGACAATTACAGCGCGGCGATTGTAAATTTGTTCTACATGAACAACTACCTTCACGATTGGTGGTACGACCACGGATTTGACGAGCAGTCCTTCAACGCCCAGTTTTTGAATTACGACCGAGGTGGCATTGGGGGCGATCCGTTGATCGTTCAAGGACAGGACTCATCAGGATTTAACAACGCGAACATGTACACACCAGCGGATGGCGCGAGTCCGCGGATGCAGCAGTATTTGTTCCTATCGAAGGATATCGAGTACGGCGAGGATTTTGGCTTGACGGTTACCTCGCATCCCGAGATTGGTCTCATGGGTTTTACAGCGCCCGCAATGTTTGGTCCTCAGGTCTACCCCACACTGTCGGCGAGGATCGTCGTGCCTACTGATGGTCTCGCGGGTGACGGAGGCACAGAAACCGATGCCTGTGAGGCGATCACCAACATTGAGGAGGTTACTGGAAACATCGTGCTCGTCGACAGCCCCACTGCCGCGGATTGTACCTACGTCACGCAGGCGGAAAATGCACGCATAGCGGGTGCTGCAGCACTCGTTATTGTGACTGACGATTACGTGCTTTTCGGCGACGTGACGCCAAATGTGGTCCCGACGGTCGGTGTTTCATTCAATGATATCGCACCCGTACGCGCATTAATCGAAGCATCCGAAGAGGTCACTGCCGAGCTACTGTCTAACGGCGCACTCAAAGATTCCACCTTTGATAACGGCATCATTGCGCACGAGTGGGGACACTACATTCAGAATCGCTTGGTGGGTAATGCGAACGGCCTGGTTAATTTTCAAGGACGTGCGATGGGTGAGGGATGGAGCGACTTTCATGCACTCATGTTCCTGCTTCGGGAGTCCCATGCTCAAATCGAAGGAAACGCAAACTTTGAGACTGGGTACACCGTAAGTACCCACGTGGCCAACTTTACCAATTCAGTAAGACGTGCGCCCTATACAGTCAATATGACAGTCAATCCGCTGACGTTCACTCATATACAGGACGGTGCAGAGCCTGAAGGTTTGCCACCAACCTCAAATGGCTCACCCCATGCTGCTGGTGAGGTGTGGGCCTCGATGTTGTGGGATATCTACGTTGGATTACTCGACGTGCATGCGTTTAGCGAGGCTGAGAGTCGAATGGCGGATTACCTTGTCGCCGGTTATAAGATGACACCGATTGCACCCACCTACACCGAGGCGCGCGACGCTATTCTCGCGGCTATGTACGCCAGTGATACAGCGGACTATACGTTGGCTATTGAGGCTTTTGCGCGCAGAGGAATGGGGCTTGGTGCGGTTCCACCGTCGCGTGGTGCTTACCCCTTGTCCGGTGTGTCGGAGTCTTATCTCAGTCAGTTGTCGACCTATGAAACCGAAAACTTTGATCTGACTGAAGATTTTGATGGCCTCGATGCTGGCTTTTGTTCGCGCGACGGCGTTTTGGATGTCGGTGAGACCGGAACTATTTCTTTTGACGTCAGCAATACGGGATCTGAATTTTTATCAATGATCCGCGCACAAGCGGTTGTTACGAGTGGTCACGACGTCACCATGGAAAACGGCGGTATTGTTGAGTTTTCAAATGTTGATTTGTTTGAAACAGTATTCAGCCCGGAAATAGAAGTGGTGCTCAACGCAGCAGGGACGGCAGATACCCTGACGATGGAGCTTCAGTTCTTGGAAATCGAAACGGGTGACGAAACGGTAGAGCCCGCCCCAGTTGAACTGGCGACCGTTGTAAATTACGACTTTGAGCCAAAGCCATTGGTGGGCGATCAGATCCTGGAGGACATGGAGTCACGGTCGTTTTTCTCCGCCTTCAAAGAGCGTGTCCTCTACCAAGAGTCGATTCCCGCCGAGGGTACCCAAGTTGTTGACGCTGAAAACGTGGCGTTGTTTCAGAGTTTTACGGGTGAGCCACTGGGTACTCGCATCATGCTCTTACTGAACAACCCGTACCCTACCGATGTGGTGACCGAGACCATCGAGTTCACCGTTGGCGACGGCGCTGATTTTGCGATCAGTTTTTGGCACTACTACTGGATCGAAGCTGACTGGGATGGTGGCGTTGTTGAAATCAGCGTTGACGGGGGTGACTGGCAAGACGCGACGGACGCCGGTGGCCAGTTTAGTGTCGGCTATCCGAGCACATTGCTCGACTTTAATCAGTCGGCATTGTCGGGTCGACCCGCCTACAACGGTCGTCTAGATGCAGATTCTTTTGAGGGCGTGCGCGAGACCATTAGCTTTGGTGCCAGTTTGAACGGATCAAAGGTTCGATTCCGATTCCGCATTGTGTCGGATCAGTCGGTGGCCGACTACGGTTGGTGGATAGACAATGTTTCAGTATCCAATATCGCCTCACCCATGCTGTTTGAAACGGTGCCGGGTGACTCGGTAGTCTGCGACAACAGTTTGCCCCGATTGTCCTTGGACAAATACAGTGACAGCGTTGAAGAGGGCGCCTCCGTTGGCGTGGTCGCTGAGACGACAGATCGGAACTCGGGCGATGTGTTGACCTACAACTGGGTTCAACTTTCAGGACCTGAGGCTGTGTTACTGGGTGCTGATACGAAAGAAGTGACCATTACCTCGCCGCGCGTCAAAAATGCAGAGATTCTCGTTTTTGCGTTCACGGTCGACGATGGTGCGGGTGGTCAGGTCTCAGAGCAGTTCTCACTGGAGGTAACAAATGTGCCGCCTGAACTCTCGTTGTCAGCGCCGCAGGATTTACTGGAGGAGGGCGCTCAGACCACCGTTTCGGTTGATGTTACAAACGCCGCTGACGACGACACCTACACCTATCAGTGGAGCCAAACGTCGGGAACTGCGGCAACGCTTACCGGACAGAACACCGCTGATCTGGCCATGGGCCTTCCACGAATCGCTGTAGCCTCTGAGGACCTGATCTTTAGCGTTTCAGTTAGCGACGGCGTCGACGTAACGACGGAAGAGTATGTTGTGACCGTGACGAATATCACACCTGAAGTGGCGGTCGCTGTGGATCTGTCATCGGTCCAAGAAGGCGGCATCGTCAGTGCCTCCGTCACAGTAACCAACGCCGCCGCTGGAGAGAATTACACGTACTCCTGGGCGCAAACGTCAGGTTCACTTGCCACGATCTCTGGTCGAAATACGGCCTCGGTGACTATAACGACGCCCAAAGTGAGCGCAACAGAAACACTCCGTTTTGAGGTTGTTGTGAGCGACGGTGCGGTTAGTGTGCCCGCTACACTTTCCATTACCGTGCAAGATAAGCCAAGTTCGGGTGGAAGTTCAGAGTGGTACATGCTCCTGCTACTCGCGGTCATTGTTTGGCGAACGCGTCATGTCGCCCGCCCTGGACAATAACAACGGTGCGCGGCGCCCAGCGCGGCTCGATGAGCACGTGTTTGGCGCTCTACGTACTCAAGAGTAAATGCCCTTGAAAAGGCGGCCACCCGGCCAGGAGCACGCTTCGTCTATCCCGCTGGCAGCGCTGACCATCGTCGTGCTCGGGCTGGTGTCACTGATGCCCGTTTTATGGCAGGAGGCGTTTGCGTATCAGCGATACGACTTCAGCTATTGGCAACTGCTGACGGCGGGTCTTGTTCACGAGAACGTTAGCCACCTGATGTTAAATCTTGTCGCGGTAGCCGTAATTACGGTACTGATCAATCGTTCAGCACCACCGACTACTCTCGCGGTTTACTTGTTACTGGGTACGATAGGGGCGACCGGCGCCGAACATTTACTGAGTAGACCACCGGCGCTTGATTTTGTGGTTGTCGAGACTCGCGGGTTATCGGGCGGCTTACACGGCTTGCTGGTGGGTGGATTACTTGCATTAGCAAGACGGGGTGATCAGTGGGCCGTCTGGCTAGTGATTGCAGTGACCCTGAAGGTGGGTTCTGAAGCGGCTTTGGGACGACCCATTATTGCATCTGGAACCGTGGAAAACGTGGCTGTGATGGCGCATCTTGGCGGGACCTTAGTGATCTTATTTGCTGTAGGTTTGCAGCGATGGATTGACCCTGAGCGTGGCGCCGAGGGTTTGTGAGTGCTTGGTGCGCGCTTTTGCGGCTGTGATTCAGTGCGCACAGAGTGCGTATCGGTATTTAAGCAACGAGGATAAGGAATGAATATGAGCCAGTTCACAGTCTTGGAAAAAATGAGTGTCGGGTCGGTGATTAGGGTTTTAGTCTGCTCCATGTGGCGTTTTAGCCAAGGACTCGTTCATGGATTTTGGGACACTCTTGTTTTTTGCCGGTATCTCTGCGGCTGCTTTTTTAGCATGGCTTTGCGTGTGGGTCGGCGAATACAAATAGGCTTACAGGCTCAAGTAGGCTGCAACGCATGAGCGCTGAGCTGTTTATCATGTTGATCTTTGGCGCGCTGGCCCTCTGGATTGGGGTCGGCATCTTTTCCCCACGACTAGCGTCTGAGACCTACTGTTTGACTTGCGAGTCTCAGGTGTTGCCAACGTTAACCCGTCGCGGTATCAAAGACATCGCCGCCTGTTCCGTGTGTGGAAGTGTTCTTGGTGGCGCGCCCGTCGTTTTAGACACGCCAGGTGCCAACAGCGACCCTGACGCGTCCTAGGCTAGACGTCTCGTGCCTGACCCGCTTTGGTCGCGTATTTCCTGCCAAACCACATTCGGTGCAGCAGGGGGGTCTTAAGCGCGAACTGGATCCATAACACCGCGGCCACGTGGAAGCAGGCCACGAGTATTAACGCGTCCGCAAGTAGCTCATGCAGATCTTGGAGCCAGTCTTCCCCCCAAAATGCATCAAGATCTTGCATCCAGCCTGTGAGCCCAACACCAATAACAAGCGCAAGGACCAGCACAAGCTGATACCCGCCCAGTGCCGTGTGCGTGTTTGGAAGGGTGTGAGGTGAAGCAAGCTCCCTCATTTCATAAAAGGCGATATTGGGAGGCTTGAGAAACGTGCTGAAGCGCGCACGCGTTGGGCCCAAAAACCCCCATAGGAGACGGAATACCACAAGAGCGCAAACGACGTAACCTACCCATTCGTGAAGCGTCTCGCCTTCTTCTAAAAGAAAATAGTTAGCGACTATTCCCGCAGCTAGGGACCAATGAAACAGGCGAATGTAGAGGTCCCAGCGCATGCATTACTTCATCTTTTTCTTAACAATGTCGCCATTTGACGCATCGAAGTACACCTCGATCTTTTGCTCTTTTCCGTCTTCATCGGTTTGCCACCCATAAATTTCATAGCACTCGTCATCAACTTTGAAATTTTTAATGGAAAAGCCGTATTCATTGACGATTCGCTTTTGTAGATCGAGCACGCTCATCCACTGTGACTTTGGATACTCGGTGCAGTCAGCGCCTGCGTGTGAGAAAGAGGAGAGCGTTGTGACCACAATGGCCGACGAGAGAGCGATAATTTTATTCATGAGATTTCCTCTGTACAGGCAAGTTAATGAGAACGATTCTCATACTAAAAGAAGCCCAATCGGTGTGTCCAGAAAAAGATCTTAAAGGGGCAGTGCGGTGGTGCTCTTGAGCTCTTCCATCGACAGAAGCGCAGTCACATTAAAAACCTTCACGTCTGAGATGAGTCCTTGATAGAACTGATCATAAGCTTGGGCATTAGGGACGCGAACCTTCAGTATGTAATCTACTTCTCCGGCTAAGCGGTGAGCCTCGATAACCTCTTGTCGTTGATTGACCGCCGCTAAAAAACGATCTTGCCAGGCTGCATCGTGTTCACTGGTTTTGACAAGGACAAAAAAGCACGTGTCTAAACCCAGCGCTGCAGGGTCCAGAATGGCGACCTCCCGCGCGATGACGCCGTCATCCCGCAGGCGTTTAAGTCGATTCCAAACGGGTGTTTTGGAGGTCCCAACCCGCACTGCGATGTCATCTAGGGACAGTGTTGTGTCGGTCTGTACCAGTCTCAAAATGGCTTTGTCCATGGCGTCCATGTCTAAATTCCTCTTTAAGTCACTCAAATAGCGATAATTTACCTATAAATTAATATATTTAAGAATTTATATCTTACTTTTTAGTTATATAACCATTCAAAAAGAATTAAGTCCTATTATGCCGTCGAATTCTAAGAGTTTCTCAATATGGACTTTCTTCCGGTTTTTGTGGCAACAAAGGGACGTAAAGTGGTCATCGTCGGTGACGGACAAATGGCAGATGCCAAGTGCCGCGGTGTACTTAAGACACAGGCCGATATCACCGTGTTTGCCAACGCCCCGAGTGAGGAGATGCTCTCATGGGACCAAGCAGACCTAATAAAATTGAACGCGGGGTTGCCTCACAAAGCTGATTTGGCTGACGTGACGCTTGTCTATGCCGCGCACTCTGACGACGCCGTAAACGATGCGGTTGCTGACCTTGCCCGTGCGCAGGGCGCGATCGTCAACGTTTTAGACCGAACCGACGCCTGCGATTTCATAACGCCTGCAATTGTGGATCGCGACCCGGTCGTCGTGGCGATAGGCACGGAGGGCACCGCACCGGTTTTGGCAAGACAGCTTAAGTCAGATATTGAGTCGCAGTTACCTACACGTCTTGGCGAGATTGCGCGATTTGCGCAGGCATTTCGTTCCAAGGTGCGTGTCTTACCTGAGGGGTTGGCACGACGGCAGTTTTGGAAGGCATTTTTCAGTACCGATCGGCTAACGGGTGTGAGCACTGCTACCAAGGTCAGACAAGATCTTGAGACACTGCTCGCGTCGCATTTGGACAGGGGTCGAGAGCCGGGCTCGGTGGTGTTTGTTGGAGCAGGTCCTGGAGATCCAGAGCTGTTAACACTCAAGGCGCGACGACTGCTTCACGAGGCCGAGGTGATTGTTTATGACCGCCTTGTTGGAGGCGCCGTCTTAGAGTTGGCTCGCCGTGAGGCAAAATTCATTAATGTTGGTAAAAAAGGGTTTGGTGAACACGTGACCCAAGCCGACATTAACGAAGTCCTGCTGACAGAGGCGAGTCGCGGAGCAAAAGTTGTACGCTTAAAAGGCGGTGACCCCTCAATTTTCGGCCGGCTCGACGAGGAGCTGGCCGTGTTACACAACGCGGGGATTGAAACCTTAGTTGTGCCGGGTGTCACCTCGGCGTCAGCTGCCGCGGCCAGCCTTAAGTATTCCTTAACACGACGCAATCGTAATTCGAGCATCACGTTAATGACCGCTCACGACGCGAAGGGTTATGCGGATCACGATTGGCGCCAGCTCGTACAATCAGGGCAGGCGCTGGCAATCTACATGGGACGACGAGCCTCTGGGTTTCTGCAAGGTCGCCTGATGATGGCGGGTGCTGACAGAAACCTTGTGATCACCTGTATCGAGAATATTTCACGCGACAATGAGCGACGCTTCGTGTCGACCCTCGCTGAATTCGCCCAAACATTGGACCACAGTGAATGGAATGGCCCACTGATCATATTAGTCGGAATCGGTGACCATGAGGCGGTACAGCCCCTGAGCGTTCTCGACGACCTTGCGGAGGCTTCTGATGGCCGCTATTAAGTTGCCTGTGGTCATTACCGCGAATGATCTACTGTCGGGCGAGGCTGTTTACTGGCACCTCTCGGGGGTATGGAGTACCGACCTGACGGGGTCAAAAGTGTTTGAGTCGCTAGAACAGGCTCAGGCATCACTTCAGCGGGTAGTGAGCGATGCCGAGGTCATTGGAGCCTACCTTGCGGAAGTTTTGGAAGAGAGTAATGGACTTGTCTCCAGACACTACCGAGAGGGCTTTAGAGCGCGCGGACCGAGTAATTACTGTCACGGCAAACAAGAATCCCTGCGTCAAAAGGTGGCTGTCTAATGTACGCCTATAGTGAATTTGACCGCGCGTTCGTAAGAGACCGTGTGTCGCAGTACCGAGATCAAGTAAAGCGCCGCTTAAACGGCTCTCTGACAGAAGATGAGTTTAAGCCACTTCGCTTGATGAACGGCGTCTATCTCCAGCTTCACGCTTACATGCTTCGCGTTGCTATTCCGTATGGCTCGCTGACACCGAGGCAAATGCGGCAGCTTGCTGATGTTGCCGACAGATGGGACAAGGGTTATGGACACTTTACAACGCGGCAAAATATTCAATTTAACTGGCCACGATTGATCGATACGCCTGAGATTCTGGAGGCATTAGCCGACGTCGATATGCACGCGATACAGACCAGCGGCAACACCATTCGCAATGTAACCACCGACCAGTTTGCTGGGGCCGCGCTCGACGAGGTCGCTGATCCAAGACCTTATGCTGAACTCATTAGGCAGTGGTCCACCGACCATCCCGAGTTTCAGTTTCTTCCTCGTAAATTTAAAATCGCCATTACGGGTGGCTCCGATGACCGCGCCGTCATACGCGCCCACGATATCGGTCTTCAGTTGATTGAGGTTCAAGGGCGCATTGCGTTCAAAGTGTTCGTTGGGGGCGGATTAGGCCGGACACCGATTATCGGTCAGCAACTGCACAGCGAACTGGCAGCCGAAGACCTGCTGCCCTACCTTGAGGCCGTCTTGTCGGTCTATAACGTGGCGGGGCGCAGAGACAATAAGTACAAGGCACGGATCAAGATTACGGTTAGCGAGATGGGCATTGACGTATTCAGAGAAAAAGTCGAAGCCGCGTTTGAACGTCTGCGACCGGCGTTTACTGGACAAGACTTGAGTGTTCTTGGAGAGATTCACGCTGACTTCGAGTCACCGAGTTTTTTGGAGAAATCACAAGACGTTTATTTCAATGCGCTCGACAGCGATACGCAGTTTAGGACTTGGGTTGAGCGTAATGTGAACCCCCACAAACACCCGTCTTATGCCAGTGTCACGATCAGTTTGAAGGGACACGGTGATACGCCAGGCGATGCCAGTGCCTCTCAAATGCGAGTGATGGCGGACCTTGCTGAGCGATTTGGTCACGAAGAGCTGCGCGTGAGTCATGAACAGAACATCGTGGTGCCCCATGTTGCGCAGGCAGATTTACCTGAGATTTATCGACAGTTGGGTAAGCACGGGCTGGCGACGGCAAACATTGGGCTTGTCTCGGACATCATCGCCTGTCCTGGCATGGACTACTGCGCCTTGGCGACGGCAAGGTCGATCCCGATTGCACAGGACATTGCACTTCGTTACGAGCGTCGCGAGTCTGAGATTGGTGATCTTAAGATCAAAATTTCCGGTTGTATCAATGCCTGTGGGCACCACCACGTGGGTCATATTGGCATTCTAGGTTTGGACAAGGCTGGGGTGGAGAACTACCAGATTACCATTGGCGGAAGCGCAGGTAATGACGCAACAATAGGTCGAAAAATGGGAAGAGGCTTTAGTGTTGAGGAGTTGATGCCCGCACTCGACCGATTAATTGATCGCTATTTAGCCTTGCGTGTAGACCCGTCAGAGGCCTTTGTATCCACTGTTCAGCGACTGGGCACAACCCCTTTTCAGGAGGCGCTCTATGCCATCGATAAAGCGGCCTAGCTCAAGTCCTAGCCCAAGTGAAGTGACCCGACTCGAAGCGGTGGCTCGCAGGCTCAACAAGGCGTGGTCGGGTCTTCCTGCCGTCGAGATCCTCAGAAACGCATTCGCCGACAGCGCGTTTATCAAGAACCCCGTGTTGGTGTCGAGCTTTGGAGCAGACAGTGCGGTGCTGCTGCATCTACTGTCCTTGGTCGATCAGTCGGCAGAGGTCGTGTTCTTGGATACGGGCTTTCATTTTGATGAAACGCTGGCTTACCGGAGTCAATTGACCCGAGCCTTAGGGCTCACAGGGGTTCGGGTCGCGCGAGTTGACCCGCTTGAAGCGAAGCGTCACGACGCACAAGGACGCCTTCATCGTGACCAGGCCGATGCCTGCTGTCAGTTGCGAAAGGTCAATACACTCAACAGGCACCTTCGCATGAACGACGCGTGGATATCGGGTCAGCGGCAGGCGCAGTCATCGACGCGCGTGGAAGTTCAGTGCGTTGAGGTTGACCGGTTGCGGGGAAAACTCAAAATTAATCCACTCGCTCAGTGGTCTGAGAACGAGATCGCGACTTACAAAGTGGCGAACGACTTACTCGAGCACCCGTTAGTGAGCCAAGGTTTTTGGTCAGTGGGATGCGCACCGTGTACGAGTCCGGTCATGTTCGGGGAGGCCTCACGAGCCGGTCGCTGGCGTGGATCAGCGAAACTTGAGTGCGGTTTACATGACCGTACCCACATTATTGCAAGCTCGGAGAACGTCGCGTGACTATTTCGATTGATCGTACAGGGCACTTTGTAGATGAGATGAACATAGCGTTTACTGATATTCACGTGTCGATAGATCCCGACCTGCTCGGCGATGTGCTTGAGTCGGCAGGTGTTCGTATTTCGTTTGACGGATTTTCGGATGGCCGATTTCTAACGATGGCACGACAGTTGAGGCTGCGTGGCTATACAGGACATATCTGCGCTGCGGGAGAGATCGTCCCTGATCAGTTTCCTATGGCACTGAAAGTCGGTGTTGATTCGGTCGAGATCAGTGAGGCCCTAGCACGTCGGTGCACGCAGGAGCAGTGGGTCGCAATGGGACAGCGTATTCAAGGAAACTACCAGTCTCGTTTGACGTGATAATGGCCCTCAGATCTCGGATGACAAACAATTCGAAGTCTGTATACTTCGCGCTTCTTCGGAGCACGTGCTCCTTTATGGCTCGGTGGCAGAGTGGTAATGCAGCGGATTGCAAATCCGTCAACGCCGGTTCGATTCCGACCCGAGCCTCCATACTTAAAAACGGCTAAAAATACGGTCCTGTGTGTTTTTTATGGACCGGTGTTTACGGCCGCTTGTTGCTTCATACAGTTGACCCCCGCCCGCCTACTTGATTGAGTTCTAACGATTCAACTGGGCGTGTTGCGCCTGCAATAGGTCGAGTCACAGGGGCTGGTCTTTCGCCATAACGACACCGGTGCGAATGCCAACATAGGCAGCGCGGTTGGGTCCCAAGACCACAGGTGCGGTGACACTCGATAATGCGTCGATCATTGAGCCAGTGCCTCTTCCGATCAGACGATCCCACACGGGTAAGCCAGTCTCCCAGTTCACAGCAGTGAGATACCAGCCACCGAACACATCTCCCGTGGACTGTTTTTGAAAGGTGTAGAAGTACAGTAAACCTGTTGCGGTCGAAAGCCTCGGTAGTGATTGAGAAAGAAAGGTCTCATTGGACCAGACGACGTCACAGCCGGTACGATCCTCTCGCACGTCAACCCGCATGATGCCGGGCGATGTCTTAAGCGCATTACCTGTGTAAACGTGCCCATAGTCGTTTTGAACCACCATGGCATTGCCGTAGACAAGTAATGAGTTTTCAGTAGCACTTTGCCCTTGTTTGAACAGCGGCACTTTGCAGACAAGGCGGCCTCCGTCGATGCGCGCGGCTCTCTTGTAGACCACGATGTTGGTGTGAGGGTCACCATCGTCGGCAATCGCTACAAGATCGCTGCCAATAAGCGTGGGGGAGGTGCCCGATCCATGAGAGAGCGTGCCCGGTTTTTGCGCTGCGCCGTTGTCATAGTCCGCGCGCCACGTGTAAACGGGTTGTTTCGTCTGTGCGTCGATTTGGAACTGATAGAGGGCGTCGGTTGAGACGACATACAGCCCCTCATCATCGACTGCGAACGAGTTCTGAATCGTCTCACCCTCTGCGGGTAACTGGTAAGTGTAAAATTCTCCCGTCGATTGCTCTCGGTAGCCAAGATACGCACCACCAGTGACGAACCAAAGATTCCCAATCCAATCGGGGATAACATCGTGAATGTTGACGCCTTCAGGAACCACTCCCGCAACACTGTATTGCTCTGCCAAAGTCCATTGAAGCTCACCAGATCGCTGTGTGATCTCATAAATGGAGATGGTGTTATTCGCCGGCGCTAGCAAAACTCGATCTTGCGAGTCCAGGTGGAAATAAGCGCCACCGCTGTTGTCAGAGGCGCTGGCTTTTGGCGGAAGCTTCAGCAGGGCCAGTGTCTCGAGCGTCTCAGGGTCCAGAAGATGAAGCTCAATACCGGTAAGCTTAATGCTGACGGTGATCAAACGCCCTTTTGAATCGAAGGAAATATTGGGCGCAACGCCAATGATGCTGCTGAATACTCGATGCTTGGCGCTTGTCTTGTGCCCCAAGGGTCCACCGTAGGTGTTAATGTCCCAATTGTGCGCGCCACCGTGCATGGATGAGCGCTGTGACTCAGCAAGAAACGGGTGATGTACCTGATGCGGTGCCGGTAAGGGGGCTGCTGTTGAGGCCTGACCCATAGACGCTGGAACTTGGTGACACGCGCGCAGTGCAGTGAAGTAACCCAGGGCGATTGCGGCTGCTGTGATGAGCAAAACTTTCCGTGACATGTTTTAGGCGATCCTCGGTTTCGTTAGCTTCGAACTACAAATTCTTCGACATCTTCGTCGTGATGCCGTGCTTCCGGTGCATCACAGACACCAATGGGGGTCACGTGCACGCGGACACCGTTGAAAATAGCGTTGCCCGTTAGCTCGTCAATGCTCTGGACTCCCATAAGATCGTTATAGCTGGCGCCCGGTGAGGCGTTAGCCACGCGTTGCCGGGTCCCGGGCCGGTTGTGGCCCCACAAATGGGGAAGACTGACAACGCCGGGCATAATGTCATCGCTGATTTGCACGGGGACCTCAATGGCACCACGCTGTGTGCTAATGCGTACAAGACTGTCCGAATTAATGGCTCGTGCGTCAGCGTCTTCAGGGTGAATGATGAGTTCCACAGGATTCCTGCCTTTGATTAGCCTCTGGCTATGATGCATCCAACCCAGCGTGCGAGTTGTCAGTCGACTGATGATTTGCAGGCCTTTAGGGTCGTCACTGAAGGCGTCTAGCGTTTGCAAATGAGCTTTCAGTCGCGGAAGGTCGTCAAGCATTGGCGCAGGGGCCAGCTGTATTTTCTTGTCGCTTGTAAATAAGCGTTTTGGTAAGCACGGTTCGAGTTCCCCTAGAAAAAGCCCGTGTGGGTGTGTCTTGAGCTTTTTGAGATTTAATCCATTTCGACTCAGGGGATTGATACCCGAGCCGTAGGGACCAAAGCGCAGGCCTAAATCAATAATACGATCCACGCTGAGTAGGCGCCGCGAAAGCCAGGTTGTGATTCGAATTCGAAGATGCTTTACGAATGAGGCTTCGCGTTTAATGCGTATGCCCTCCATCAGCTCCCCAATAATTTCATAGTCGGTGTAGACCTTGTCTGGGCTCTCAAAGAGTGCGGGTGAATATTTAGCCCAGTTGATGGTGTCGTAGGTGTGGTAAAAGAGATCGTAATGGGGTTTTTCGAACGGCCCCGCGGGTGGCAATATTACATCAGCGAAACGCGTAGTTTCGTTGAGATAGGGGTCTATAGACACCATGAAATCAAGGTTGGAGAGTGCGGTCTCAGTGTGGGTCCCATCAGCCATTGACAGCACCATATTGCCCGCAATCGCAATCAGCGCTTTGAGTTGACCTTCACCGGGCGTGAGAATTTCGTCAGCGAGAATCGCCATGGGAAATTCACCGCCAAACTCCGGGCGCTGTCGGACGCGCGATCGATAACGATCATAGCTGGAACGGGTGGCGGAAAGTGAATCGATGGCATTGCGAGGAAACATGAGTCCACCCGGTTTATCGAGGTTTCCCGTGATGATGTTGAGCACCATGATGAGCCACAAGCACAGCCCACCAAACTCGACCATCGATACCCCAGTCCTTCCGTAGCACACCGCGTTCTCGGTGGTTGCGAACTCTCTTGCTAGACGCACGATCGTCTCAACTGAGATACCTGTGGCACTGGCAATCTGTGAAAGATCAAAGTCCTGTGTCATGGCTATAACGTGCTCTAGGCCCTGTATATCCGGTTCTAGCCGTCCTAAATCTGAGAGATCGTTATCAATGATTGATTTGATAAGACCGATCAGGAGTAATGCATCTGTATTTGGCTTAACGAAATGGTGCTCGTCGCAATACGGTGCGGTTTCATTGCGCCGAGGATCTATTAGGACAGTCTTACCTCCACGGGCTCTGATGGCATTCAATTTCTTATGGACATTGGCACCGGTAGACATCATTGCGCCATTTGAGACCTTTGGGTTCGTCCCCAGCATCAGAAAGTAATCAGTGCGGTCGATGTCCGGCACTGTGGCGAAGAACTGGTGCCCGAGCATGTGATGCCACGCAAAATTATGGGGCACCTGATCACAGGTGGATCCAGTGTATACGTGACGAGTCGACAGGCCTTTCCGCAACAAATTAACGCCTAGTAGGGCGCCTATGTTGTGGGCGGTACTGCGGCCACAGTAGGAGCCCGCGGCTCCGGTACCGTGCTGTCGCTGCACTGACGCGATACCGCTTGAGGCAAACCTTATCGCTTCGTCCCAGTCGACCTCGCGCCATCCATCGCCAGCACTTTTTTTTGAGGCATCGATGCGCTCTCGAATCAACGGTTTCCGGAGTCGATCGGGATCCGTGTGTATATCTTGCAGGCCTGTTGCTTTTGGACAGATATTACCCTGGCTGAGAACGTCACGCTTATCACCACGAATTGCGATAATTTGCTCCCCGTCATGTTCGACTTCGATGCCGCACATCGTTTCGCACAAATGGCAGGTCCGGTAATGAAATTGCGACTGAGGCTTCTCGTTATTTTTTGACACGCGCACTCTTATTTTTCGTAAACCTACCCGAGAGTGGGGTACTGGCGCAGTTTATGCCACTGTGGCGCGTCGTCTGAATTAGTTAAAGATTGGAGTTCACCCATTGAGATCTGGCATTTCGAACAAACGGCGCGGGCGCTTCCTGCTGCTGTTTTCGTGACAACGTCAATCGCGTCTCAACGACATCAATCACCATTCGCGTGATCGCGGGTAGGTCGGTCTGCCGCGCCTCATCGAGCGTTAACCAGTGTAAGTTCAATAACTCCCCTGAAGCGCTTGAAACCTGACTCGGATCGGAATGCAGCGTGTCTCCATGGACCATGAAAAAACGTGTATCAAAGCGCCGTGTGCGATAGGGCGGTGTGATTGCGCGCGCGATAAAGTCCATCTCTTCAAGTGGCGGGAGGACCGCGTGCCCAAAGTAGTCGCGCCAGCTGGAATGAGAGGTGTTGACGCGTACCGAGGTGGGCCTACCGACAACAAGGCCCGTTTCCTCGAAGGTCTCTCGAATGGCGGCAAGCGCGAGCCCTTTGAGCTTGGCATTGGACACCTTTACCGAGACTTCCTTTTTGAGTCGCTCCATTACGGGTGGCGCGAGTTCTGTGGGTACGTTGATGCGCTGATCGATGTAATCAAGTCGGCCACCGGGAAAAACGAACTTGCCGGGCATGAACTTATGCTTCATGGACCGCTTTCCCAGCAAGAGCCGAGGCTCGCGGGCCTCTTGATTGACAATGATCAGCGTGGCGGCGTCTTTAGGACGTACTGCTTTGTCACTGCCTTGCCGGTACTCTTCTGGCTTTCCAGGTGTTGTGCCGTATCGCCGCATCGCGCTATATCCGTGTCAGAAAATGCCATGCCGCCAATCAATCACCCTGCCGCAGATCTGATCGGTGCGGTTCAATCGCTGTCGGCTCGTGATTGCCAGTTGGGCTACGGGCGTGAGAATCTAGCCGCATAAACAGGGTTAAAGTCAAATTAAGGATGTGCGCAATGGATTTAGTTGCCTTCGAAGCAGGCTGCAAGAAAAACTGCCCAATTTATGGGTTTCTCGGATTAAGTGTCCTCGAAGCCGAGGAAGGGGTATTTAAGGCCTCTATTCCCAATACACCGGACTCGGGTAATCACATTGGCATTATGCACGCCGGCGCATTATTCGCCCTCGGGGAGTTTCTAGGGGGGTTAATTACCGCACGGTACTTAGACAATCCGAGAAAGTTCCAGCCGGTTGTGCGTGACTTGAAAATCGACTTCAAAGCCCCGGCGATGACCGACATCGTTGCCACTGCGTATTTTAGCGTCGAGCAGGCGGTGGAAATGAATGCCAAGCTAGAGGAGACGGGGCGATACGACTTCCAACAAAAAGCCGTGTTGACCGATGCTAACGGCACCGTTGTCGCCGAGACCCTGGGCTCTTATGCGCTGCGCAACTTTATGGGGTGAGACCTTACAGTGTCAGTCCTCCGTCGATGACGAGTTGTTGTCCTGTGACATAGGCCGCCATGGGTGATGCGAGGAATAACACGCCGCCTGCGATGTCCTGTGGCGTCCCAAAGCGGGCAATGGGGTTGGTTTGACCGAACTGCGCTTCGTGCTCAGGACTTGACTGGTTGGCTGTCATTTTTGTCGGCACCATGCCAGGGGCAACGGTGTTGACTCTTACTCCTGAGGGGCCCCATTTTTTGGCCAGTGCGCGTGTTAGCTGCACCAATCCTGCCTTGCTGGCGCTGTAGGCGGGATTATTGACCGCGGCGTTAATCGACACGACGGAATCAAGGTGAACAATTGACCCCTGCGTTTTTACAAGGTGGTCGTAAAATTCCGTACACAGTTGCATTGCACCCGAGAGATTAATGCTCAGGATTTGTTCGAAGCCTTGCCGCTCAAACTCACCTTTTTTCCAGAGCACAGCACCCACGCAGTTGACTAAGACATCGAGTGTATCGATGCGTTGCGCCAGGCTCGTGATCTCGGCTTCATTGCGCACATCGAGTCGGTAGAAGGTAAACGCTGAAAAATCGTTGTCGTACTGCCCTTGCTCTTTGGTGCCTGTCACTGAGACCTCAGCACCTGCGTGATGAAACGCCGTAGCGATGCCATAGCCGATACCGTCGGATCCGCCGCAGACCAGTACCCGTTTGTCAGAAAAATTCAATGCGTTCACTAAGCTCATTATCGCGGACCCTGCCCGTCGTCAATTTTAATCACGGTGCCCGTGACACATTCGGAGGCCGGTGAGACCAAAAAGAGTAGGGTGCTGTCCATTTGCGCGGGGTCGCAAATGCGTTTTCGTGGGAACCCTTGAGATATATCACCAACCCGAGAAAGCATACCGTCCATCATTTCACTCGAAAAAGCGCCCGGCGCAATGCAATTCACGTTGATGTGATTTCGAGCCCATTCGACGGCATGTGACTCGGTCATTCGAACCACCGCACTCTTGGTTGTCGAGTAGAGCGTGCTTGCAATAGCACCTGAGATATTAAATGCGGCGACAGAGGCAATATTCACAATTCGCCCGGATAACCCCTGCTCAATCAGTGGTTTGGCGACTTCACAGGACAAGACCCACGGACCGATGAGATTGGTGTCAAAGACCGCGTCAGTCAGCTCATCTGACATTTTTACGGCGCGTTCCGCATCCGGTATACCGGCATTGTTGACCAGTATCTGTACCGTACCGAGTGTCTCTTGTGCTTTCGCGAGTGCCTCGCGAATACTCGCTCGAGAGGTCATGTCGATAACAATGGGCTCACAGATTCCACCCGATGCGCGTATCTCTTCGGCAAGCGCATTTAAACGCTCGACTCTGCGTCCGGTGATGGCCACCCTCGCACCGCAGGCGGCCAATACTTTGGCAAATCGACGGCCGAGTCCGGATGTCGTTCCTGTGACGAACGCGACCTGACCGGTTAGGTCGGTTGAAATATTGGGCAGAGGGTAATCAGACATCGTATTTCTCTTATTCGCTTGGAAGGGAGCCCTTTACGATGTCGCTCACCGAGACAGAAATCAAGAACATGTGCTTACAAATCGATCGCGTTAGTGGTTGTATATAACAAGCTAGAAGCAAAAGTCTGAAGCAAAAGTCCGCACGAAAGGAAACGTCTCATGCACCTGAAGGTCTCTGAGTTCCACCCTGAGCTTCAACATCAAATTCCGGCACTGCGTCGGCGGACGAAGCTTATGCGGATTCCAGGTGTTGTGCGCTTGGTGGACTGGTTGCGACGTCGCGAGGTGGGGGCTGATGTGCCTGAGCTGTCTTGTGAGACGGCGTTCATCACGAGTTCCCTGGACGCTTATCAAATTCGCACCCGAATTTACAAGCCCAAGTCGGTCGACACGCCCTTACCGTGCTTCGTCTATTTCCACGGTGGTGGCTACGTCATGGGTCTACCCGAGGGCTCGGCTGAGATTATCAAGCAATTCATCGCGACCCGTCCCTGCATTGTTGTCGCCCCAGATTATCGAAAAGCAAAGACGCGACCTTACCCGGGAGGCTTTCAAGACTGCTACGACACACTCATCTGGGCGCGTGATCACGCCGATGATCTCGGCTGTCGATCAGATAAAATGATTATCGGTGGGCACAGTGCCGGGGGCGGTTTGACGGCGGCGGTGGCCCTTAAGGCAAGAGATACCGGACAGGTCGACGTCGCGTTTCAGATGCCTTTTTTTCCCATGATCGATGAGACACAACCCGACGACCCAGCTCGGAACATCGATCCGCCGGTTTGGGATACGGCGCTCAACCGAATGGGTTGGGCCGCCTACCTTAAGGATGTTCGACGAGGTCATGTTGAGCTCGATGCGTATGCCGCACCTGCGCGTGCCGCCAGCTACGCGGGCTTACCTCCAACAATTACGTATGTTGGGAGTAAAGACCCATTTTTTTGGGAGACCCAGACCTACGTTACGCGGTTAAGAGCAGAGGGGGTCGAGGTAAGCGATTGCGTTTATGAGGGGTGTTACCACGCATTTGAGTTTCTAGGAGACAGTGGTGCAATTGGTGCCGAGGCGCGCCGGTTTACTTTTGACACCTACGCGGAGTATTACGACCGGTACACAGCACCCTAGTGGGTTACTTCAGTGCGTATTACTAACGATCGAGTAGTCAAACTCAGTCAGTCGGCTGGGAACTCTTTGCTGAGGTGAGAGTAGCGTGATACCGAACTCGCTCCGCAGATCGCTAAGCGTTCTGTCCAGAAACTCCGATGGCACCTCAAACGGCCATTTTTTAGACATGCGCCGCGTGTTCCGAAATACGCGCCACAACACTTTGCGGTTTCGCCAATACAGTTTAGGGACAAAGGACAGGCCAAGCTCCGAGATAATCGCGCCACTTAGCGCTTTAACCTCCGGTATGTCTCTGTAGTCTCTGAGCATTTTCCACGAAAAATTGGTGCCAAACAAAACCCAAAAGTCGAGAGCGGCTTCCTGCTCAATACTGGTTGAGTGGCCAAAAACTGCGTGTGTGACGTCATGATACAGCCAGATTTTTACTGCGTTTGAGTCCACAAGAATCTTTCGGTCAATCGCCACAAGGTAGCGATGATACTCGTCGACCGCCTCGCGCAATGTTTGCCCGCTCTCTTGGTTCTGGTAGTCAAGGTGCACAGTGCACTCCCTGCCATAGAGACTCGCGATAACGTTGCCGTTTTCTGACGCGATTAGCAAGCAGAGTGGTCAAGGGAGTATTTGACGGCCGATGCGCTTAGCGCATTCGTGTTTCTGATGTTAGCTATGAGGCATTAACGTCACAAGCCATGCCGCTTGAGGTACTATGAGGCATGGATCTATCACCTTACTACCACTTTGCGCTCGCCGTTATTTGCCTACTCACGGTCTATATTCCTATCTTTTGGGCCGCGGGAGAAGTGCGCAACAGTTCGCCCCGGACCAAGCAGTTTTTGATCGCATTTGTGCCCTTTGGGTGCTTAGTCATGCTGTGGATTGATTATTCAGGTTTGGACTGGGGACGTATTTTTTCCAATATTGGAATAGCGGCGTTGAGCAGTCTTTTTTTAGCACTATTTTATAAATTTAAAAAACTATAGCCGCGCAGCCTTTGCGCTTTTGGGGGAATACACGTGCCAGCAATGACACTTCTGGGTTGGTTTCATACGATTACGGGGATCGCAGCACTGCTGTTGGCGATCGTTTCGATTTATCGATACTCATTCATCCGCTCCACCGACAAAGAGGGTGCCGCCTACCTTCTGGTTACCGTTATTGTCGCCGGGTCCGCCCTTGGGATTTACAACCAAGGTGGTTTCGGGGTTGCACATATTCTTGCGATCTTAACCCTCGGGGCCGCGCTCGGCGGGTTTATCCTTGAGCGCTTTAGAATATTCGGTAAGGCGTCGCCGTATTTCCAAGCCATCGCTTACAGCGCGACCATTTTGTTCCACATGATCCCCGCCATTACTGACTTCCTGCGACGTTTACCGGTGGGTGACCCGTTTATTGATTCGTTTGAGTCACCTCTACTGCAGGGCTTTCACCTTGGCTTTTTAGGTCTCTACGTGCTCGGCGTTCTCGTTCAATGCTACCGCCTCAGGTCAGTATCGTAGTTAAAGATCACTGCACCAGTGACTCAATCGCAAACCTATTCGCCTGCGTTTTTGTGTGGAGTGAGGCGTCACACTTGTGCCACACTCACTAACCAATAACGTGAAGATAGAGGCAAATCATGGATGAGCGAATTGGAACTTTCATAGACGAGGCGGACGCTTACACGCAGTGCGAGGCGGCGGGGTATGTCGCCATGAAATTTGATTTTCCAGCTGAGGAAAACGACTTTCACTGGCATGACTTTGATTCGATGACCTTCATTACTGGTGGCGAATTAACGGTATTTGACGTCGACAGTGGTGAGTCACGAACGTGCAGCTCCGGAACCAAGTTAGTGGGTCGAAAGGGTGTGGTTCACCGCGAAAAAAGCGAGGGTTACAGTGCCATCATCGGATTTGCTGTCGACCCTAAAACCTTGACGCAACCGATTAATAAGCCGTTACCCGTTACTTTGTAGCGTTCAACGCCTGAGGGTGACAGATCGCTGAGTCTTGGTTGATCGCTCAGGGGAGATCGATGACGAATACGTTCAGCACGACGCTTGGCTACCTTGGGACGCGCGTTCGCCAGCGTCTGGGGCTTGAGGGTCCTGCGGATAAGCTCGAGGATATTTTCAATTACCTTCAGCTTGATGAGCGAACCGCGACATCGGGCCAGCCCACACAAGAACAGTTTCGTCTTATCCAAGCCAAGGGCTACACCACTGTTATTAATCTGGCGCCCAAGAACCACGAAAATGCGTTAGGTAACGAAGACGAGGTGCTCGCGGATCTTGGGATTCGATACTTCCACCATCCCGTTGTGTTTACAGACCCTAAGCGAGCCGATTTTGATGGCTTTGTCGCCTTGTTTGAGGGCTGTGACGACGAGCGTATTTGGGTGCATTGTGCCGCAAACATGAGAGTGTCCGCTTTTTTTTACAAATACCGGGTAGAGCAGCTGGGTTGGAGTAAAGCGCACGCGCGCACTGAACTGCAAAAAATTTGGGAGCCAATAAAGGTCTGGCAGCAGTTCATTGAACGGGCCTGACCACGTGGCGGTCCGAATCACAAAGGAAATGACGATGAGGCATACAATTTTCCCCACGATAGCCCTGCTTATAACGCTGTTTTATGTTCAATCGGCCTCGGCCTCGGCTGATCTGGCTGTTGCGACCTATGAGCACCGCCCCGCGGTTCAGAACGCGTTGCTGATCGAACGACTCGACACCTTGCTTCCCCGTCTTATGCGGGAAACTCAGATCGACATGTGGGTGGTTATTGCCCGCGAGTATAACGATGACCCCGTTTTCCTATCGCTGGTACCCAAGCCACGCTTTACCGCAAGACGAACCACCATGCTGGTGTTTTTCGATCGCGGCGATGCGGGCGTGGAAAAGCTAACGGTGAGTCGCTATCCCTTGGGCTCGATGTACGAGGCTGCGTGGGAGGGCGGTGATCTTAATGCGCAGTGGCGACGACTGGCTGAGGTCATTGCGGAGAGGGATCCAAAAACCATCGCAGTTAATTCAAGTGATTTATGGCCCGTTGCCGATGGTTTGAGTCACAGCCTTTATGAAAAGCTGACTGGCGCACTGGGACCCACGTTGAGCGCGCGCATCGCCTCTGCCGAGGCGCTCACTGTTCGCTGGATGGAGACACGAACCCCAGCGGAGGTTGAGGTGTGGCAGCGGGGCGTTGCCATTGCTCGCCAAACCATTGCCAAAGCGTTCAGTAGTGAAGTCATCACGCCCGGTGTGACGACAGTCGGCGATGTAGCGTGGTTTATCCGAACCCGCTTTGAAGAACAGGGCCTTGAGCCGTGGTTTCACCCAGACGTCAATCGTCAGTGGCAAGGTGCTGATTTTGGCCTGAACGCGCCGTTTTTGGGTGATGGCTCCGAGGACGGCATTATCCGACGCGGAGATGTACTTCATACCGATGTCGGGCTCTGTTATCTCGGACTCTGTACCGATACGCAAGAGATGGGGTATGTCCTTAAGCTGGGAGAGACAGAGCCGCCTGTGGGTTTGGGGGAAGCCATGCGCACAGGTAACCGCTGGCAAAATGCGCTGACTGCTGAATTTGTTACCGGTCGTACAGGAAATGAAATTCTTGCGGCCGCGCAGGCCAGCCTCAAGACAATGGGTATTCAACACGCGATCTACACACATCCCCTCGGTGTTTATGGGCACGCGCCTGGGCCCACTATAGGGATGTGGGATAACCAAGGACCGACTGTCGGGCGAGGCGATTGGCCGCTTTATCCGATGACGGGCTACGCAATTGAAGGTAACGTTACCGTTGCACTCCCAGAGTGGGGCGGGCAGTTAGTGCAGATGAAGCTCGAGCAAAGTGCCTTATTTGATGGTGAGCGAGTGCACTACCTCGCAGATCGTCAGAAAGCCCTTCATATCATTGGCTTTTAAATGCTCCTCCTTTGAAATCACCTCGAAATTGACCACGCAAAATGGGATTTGAACCCGCTTTATGGCGCCTATGATGAAGCGGTGAAGTTACCGTTGTGGCGTGTTACCGAGCCCTATCTTCGTCCTAACTTGGCTTTCTAATCTTTATTTGTTCTTTAAGGCTTTCTCGGCTCGCGCAGGCATGGCAGTCATTGCAAACTTGAGTCTGGTCCCCTGTTTTGACAGGGCGACGGCACGACCAAGTCATTTCAGCAAGCTCGGGAGGAATAGATTCCCATATGTGCACTTTCCTCATGCCGAATGGCCCATCAATCTTTGAGAAGGGCCATAGCCACTCAGGTTTTTGCTTGCGCTGGATAAAGATAGCATTCAATACAGCGGCCCCCTCACTTAACTCCCAAAAAGGCGGTTGTATGTGGCCTGTAAAAACCATGTCTACCATACCTTCAAGAGCGGTTGTTAAGCGACCAGCGGTAAACAAAGTTAATTGTAAGTCCGTTCCGCCACCCCAACCGACGTTGAATTCATTACGAGAAGACGAATAGTCAAAGTCCCGGTACTCGCGTCTTATGTAGTTGAGTGTTTTTTCAACAGCGATTGTTTCGACTTCCGAACGGCCATCGCGATTGACAATGTCAATATGATGCACATGCACGTGGTGGTCTGTTTCCGCGAGAATATTCGAGAGTAAAGCGACACTGTCCAGACCCCCTGAATACATTACGAGGCTACGAATATTTTTACGATCGTACCGTGTTCTAGCGGACCTAAGGGTCTTCTCAAGCGCATTTGCAACCATTCGGTTAACCGGATAGCCAACTCCGTCACTCACATTTGCCTCCTTTACTTCAATACACCACAAGTCCTTGGATATGATTCACGATCTCGCTTAGCATTGCTAGCAGGTTTCAGACTTTACCGATAAATTCGAGCAACGAGAGGATTGAAATGGAGGATCGCTGGAGGCATTGGATAGCAAAGTGTGTCATTGCAGGAAACTCGGAGGATTACATCACTCGTGTTTTAGTGGATAAAGGCTATAGCAAAGATAAGATCGCTGCCGAGATTGATGCGGCTGAGACACACCCTTACATTAACGGTGCTCGCGAACTTCTGAAGCGCAAACTAGCAAAGGCATCAGAAATCGGTTTTTATACAGAAAAAGCAGCCAATAACCAGGCTTGGTTGCTTGAACGCTACGAGCGTCTTGCTCGGCTCGACCCTCATTTCGGTGACATTCAACGGATCGAACCACCTCCGTTTCAAGAGTTTGTGGAGCGCTATATATCGGTGAATCGGCCGGTGATCCTTACTGGGTGTATGGATGAATGGAAACCCTACAAGGCATGGTCGTTTGACTACTTTCGGCGGCACCATCAGGACTCGGTGGTAGGAATTCAAGACGGCCGAGACAGCGATCCTTTCTACGAGAAAAACCAAAAGTTCCATCGCAAAGACGTTCGATTTGGTGACTTTTTAGATCGACTGGAGCGCACTGAGTCGTCGAATGATTTTTATATGACAGCAGGTAACATGGGGTCACACCGAGCAGCCTTGGCAACTTTGTTCGAGGATGCTGAGGACGTAAATATTAGGGGCGAATATTTTGACTTTCCTGCCGAGGGGTCGCTTTGGATTGGTCCAAAGGGAACCATCACGCCATTGCACTTTGACATGATCAATAACTTTTTCTGTCAGATTCGAGGAAGCAAGCGGGTTCGTTTGGTTCCCTCATGGTCAATGCCCTGGGTTTACAACGATTACCATGTTTACAGTGATGTGGATGCGGCGTCTCCGGACTTTGAAGAACACCCATTGTTTTCCAACGTGACAATGTATGACTTTGTTGTGCACCCAGGAGAAGTGCTGTTTATCCCTATGGGTTGGTGGCATCACCTTGAGTCGCTTGAGCCAACGGTTAGCTTGACTCGCAAACGTCTGAATCATCCTGGAAGTAATGCCTATGGTGGCGGATTTATTCAGGAGTCGAAATATTTCTCGCTCGGACAAGGTTTGTGAGGGTTCTCAAATATCGGATGTACGGTGCCGGCCTGTCGAATCAGCGTATGTCACTGGATATGGGAGTGGCGCTGTCTGTTTACACGCAACGCGCCTTTGCCCCGTATGAGTTTAAGTCCATGGAGCACTCGGGCAGAGCGCTGCGAGGACAGATTGATCGATATAACATCAGCGATCTGTTTGAAATACCGGTTCCAATGCTTGACGAAGCCGCCTCATCGATTCCCTGGTCTGGACTGAGTCACGCGGAATTCGCACCCGAACGACTGGGAAGACATGTGTTTGTCGATGAAACGTTTCAACACGATCAGCGCTTTGACGAATTTTTGGGAAGACGGGACCTGTCGGTCACGGATTTAAATGTCTTGTACGGGGGTGAAGGCATCCTCGACCTAGCGAGTCGGCGAAATTTTTGCAATGTGACGCCTCTATTTTATCTGAAAGAGGAAGTGCGCAGCGCAATAATGCATACGGTTAGGCAGGTCATTCCAAAGGCGTTGTACAGGCAAGCTGCTCTCAGAATTTCAGAACGTATTGGGGCTTTTAATGCCATACATGTACGGCAGGGGGATTTTTTAAACGCGGATCATCCGTTTGATATCAAAGATCCCGAGAGTCTTGTGGCTAACGTCGATAGTATTTTTGAGCGTGACAAGACGCTTGTTATCTGCACAGACGACGAGATTTCTCCCAACTTTTCGCTTGTTCGAGAGCATTTCCGTTGCGTCATGTTAGAGAGCTATATTCTTGAGGACCCCGAACTCAAGCAAATTTATGACGACCTTCCATTTCAAGACGAGGCCATCATGGGTGTCATTTGTCAGTTGGTCTGCGAGCATGCGGATACATTTGCGGGATCTCTACGCAGTACCTACACTAACTATGTGCATCGAGCGCGGGGTGAGACTGAGATGCTGTTCATCAATACGCTAGAGCGACCCAACGTAAAGATTACCGACGGACGATTTGAAATTACGCAGACCGACAAGGAGTTTTCATGGTGGCGGACTGGTTGGTGCATGGATGTTGATCCCTCAACGATTGCGTGGATGAGAGAGTGGCCTGAGGTCTTCGTGTAGTTCGCTTTTATGGAATAAAGGATTGATCGTATGATTAAAGCAACCGAGACATTTAACGGTACATGGCCATATACGCCATGCTTCACGGAAGTCGCAGGATTCAAGCAGCACTATGTTGATGAAGGGCCAAGGGGCGCTGAAACCATCCTATGCCTCCATGGCGAACCCACGTGGGGCTATCTCTACCGAAAAATGATTTCGCCGCTGTCAGAGACTTTCAGAGTCATCGTCCCCGATCATATGGGTTTTGGTAAGTCAGAGACGCCACAAGATCGTGTGTACACCTTACAAAGCCATGTGGAGAACCTAGAACGCTTTGTTGAAGCACTGGATTTGCGCGATATCACCCTTGTCTGTCAAGACTGGGGCGGGCCTATCGCGGGCGCTTTTACGCTCAGAAATCCAGAGCGCGTTAAGCGATTGTTCATGATGAACACGGTACTGGGTTACGGTGGTGGGCAGGCGGCAGGTGGCAAGACGCCCTGGTTTGAATGGATTGCGAAGCACGAGGAGGCCGGTACGCTCACCGGGATCTTGGGTGAGATGGGGAGCACTGTGTTGTCCGTTATGAAGATCATTGGCTTTCAGAATTCATCTGCCGTTGACGACACGTGGATTAGGGCTTATTCGGCGCCGTTCCCTGACCGGGCGAGTTGTATTGGCGCCATTAACTTTCCGCTCGATGTGCACTACGGACGCTTTTTGCCGTTTGTGTTTGAAACCATGGAGAAATGCGACCTAGCAGCGCTCAAATCAAAGCCGGCGATGCTCATCTCAGGTGATAAGGATTACGGTATAGCACCTGATCACGCAGTCAGTGATTTCCAAGGGCTGTTTCCCACTGGGGAGATTGTGCAAGTGACAGGGGTAGGTCATTTTTGTCAGGAGGACATTCCTGATGAACTGGTTCAATACCTCGAGTCGTTCATCGCAAAGCACCCCTAATACCCGCTCAGTTTAGCGCGCCACTCAAAACCCAAAGTGCCGCTAATCCCAGCATGCTCGCGGCCACACGATTGGCATTGAGAAGGCCGTGAGTGCTGCTCAGTCGCGTGGCTAGCCACTGTCCACCGGTGGCGTAGGCTGTCATAGAAAGAAATTCGGTTGTGAGCATAATGGCCAGCATGATTGCGAACTGCGGCAGTAATGGGGCATTTGTCGACACAAAGCCTGGCAGTAATGCCAGTAAGAAGGCCCATCCTTTAGGGTTGCTCACAGCGGTGACAAAGCCCAAAAGCGCCAGAGCTGACGCCCGCGTGTTTTCCAGATTACGCGCCTCTATTTGTTCGGGCGTTTCATTAAACAGACGAACCGCGAGGTACAGCAGGTAAGTTCCGCCGATTAGCGAGATGATCTGAAAATAGATCATGTCTCTGGACAAGAGCCAACCCAGGCTCCAAAAGGTGGCACCAAAAACAGTGGCCACACCCGTGAGTTCACCGGCCATCATCCATAAAGTGCGGCGGTAGCCTATCGACAGCCCGAGTGTGAATGCTAAGGTCATACACAGGCCTGGCGTCAATGAAATTGCGGCAATGGTGGGTATGAACAGTAAGATTAAATCGGCGGACATAGGAACCTCAGCGAGCGCGCGATCTTAACAGCTTTTTGGCGGGCGCGTGTCGGAGAAACTGTATCGGCCAACGATGAGAGGAAGAGACGATGAGACCCGTTTTAATGGTATTGATGTTGTGTTGCGGCGCTTCAGTCGGGGCTCAACCTGTGTTTTATGACGAAGGTCCTATGGCTGGCCAAGGGCTCCCATTTTCCGAGTCGGTGCGCGTCGGGGACTTATTGCTGATCTCCGGGCAACTCGGTGTCGATAACAAAAACCAGCTTGTCGCCGGTGGGATTCAAGCAGAAGCGCGTCAAACACTGAACAATATGGGTGGTGCTTTGAAACGCAGAGGACTGGGTTTCGAAGACGTTGTTAAGTGCACGGTTTTTCTTGCCGACGTCTCAGAGTGGGGGGAGTTTAATGCGATTTACGCCGGTTATTTTGAAAAGCCCTATCCTGCACGTTCGGCGCTGGGCGCGAATGGTTTAGCGTTGGGCGCTCGTTTAGAGCTAGAGTGCATTGCCGCGTACCCAGAAAGCGAAGCAGGAGACTGACATGGCGAGAGATCCATCCGACATTGATTTACTGAGCATAGAGGCTGTACCTGAGGGCATGAAGGTGCTCGGTTTAGTGCGCGGCAGTACAGCGCGTTCCCGAAATATTGGTCGTGACATTACCGCAGCCTTGAAAAACCTGGTGGGGGGCGAAGTGACCTCTTACACCAAGCTGATGGCTGACGCGCGTGAGGAAGCGATTTTTCGCATGCAAGCCGATGCCCTTGGCCTCGGCGGCACAATGGTGGTCGGTGTTCGTTTTGCATCGTCACAAATTACGCAAGGCGTCTCGGAGATGGTGGCCTGGGGCACGGCTGTCGCACCGAGTGAGGAGAAATAGTTCCGTGTGGTTGTTCCTTATTGTCGTTCTTTTGTGTATCCCAATTGCTTACAAACGAATTGGTGAGAAGCGCACTGAACGTTTCGAGGATCGTGACAACTAGTTAAGCCGCCCATAAGGCATCCGCTATAGCGACACAGCCATGGTGCTATCGAGTGGCGGTTGATGACCGGGTCTGCTGACCTCGGCGACACACGGTTTTTGTCGATTCGTTGCATGCTAAACTTTGCTTACATCGTGAACAGGTATTGCCTCGGTATGCTCAGTCCAGGAGGCCTTAAGGGACCAAATGCAGGAACTGGTAAGAAAGACACTCGATGAACACCAGCAGGTTGTGACTGCAATGGCAGCCCTTGAGGACACGATTGTCCATGCGGGGCAACTCTGTGCTACTGCGCTGGCCGCCGGAAATCGAATTTACCTCTGTGGTAATGGTGGGTCAGCGGCCGACGCGCAGCACATTGCCGCAGAGTTGATCGGACGATTTGTCGCGGATCGAAGGTCGCTCCCCGCGATTGCATTAACGACCGATACGTCGGCGCTGACGGCTATTGGCAATGATTACGGCTATGATCAAGTGTTTAGTCGTCAGGTTGCGGGCTTATGTCGCGAGGGCGATGTACTCATTGCTATTTCGACATCAGGAAATTCAACGAATATTTTGAACGCGGTCGACACGGCCCAAGCTCTAAAAACCAAAGTTATTGGATTCACAGGCAAGACAGGCGGGCGGTTGCACAGCGCCTGTGATCTTTCACTCGTGGTGCCTTCTGACGTCACGGCGCGTATTCAGGAAATGCACATCGTGATGGGGCACTTGCTCTGTGCACTGATCGAAGACGAGCTAGGATTGGACATCGCTTAGGTGTCGACTCAAGCCGCCGTTTTTCTAGACCGTGATGGGGTCATAAACAACGATACGGGCTACGTCAGCCAATGGTCAGAGTTCGTGTTTCTACCCGGGGCTATCGAGGCTATGCAGCGACTGTCGCGTGCAGGTTACGCATTGATTGTTGTGACAAATCAGTCTGGTATTGCGCGAGGCTACTATTCAGAGCAAGATTTCGCGACGCTTACTCAGCACATGCGCCATGAGCTGAGTCGCCAGGGTGCTTCTATAGCGGGGGTCTATTATTGCCCTCATCATATCGACGGTGTCTCTGCTGAGTACCGAAAATCCTGTTCCTGCCGAAAGCCTGCGCCAGGCTTGTTACTGCGTGCGATCGACGATCACAATATTGATGCCAAACGCTCTGCCTTTGTCGGGGATAAAGCCTCTGACATGGCGGCGGGGGCGAGCGCCGGTATTGCGCGACGATTTCACGTGACCACGGGGTCACCAGAACCTGGGAGTGTTCGCGTGAGTAGCCTACTTCAAGCTGCGGATCTGTTACTGGGTGTCAATCAGAACTCGTAGCCCAGCATTTCGATGTCGCGTGCAAAGGCTCTGCTGACTAATGCTTGTGTGTCAGGCGTGTAGTACTCGCGATAAACGAGCCGATCCTCTGCTTTTCGGCGGTGCGGGAGTTCAATTCCGGGGACGCCAATCCGCTGACAACAGTGGTCAAAGTCCTGTTGCAGTGTCTCGTAATGCCCAATGAAATCAACAATCAGGTTGCCATTGAGATCAACGAGGTAGTCGGTCTGGGGAGTGATTGACGTATCAATGTGATACTGCCATTCGCGGCTTGGGTCCAGCTTTCGGCGAAGGAATGCCTCGAAACTTTCCTCAGCTTTGAGCAAATGCGGACGTTCCCGACGAATGTGGTGGTAGGAGCTGACCTGTAAATCCCAAGGATTGCGAACAAACGCGAACTTAAAGAGCGTTTGATAAAACGCGTGCGGCAGCATTTCCTTTGCCGCAATTGCTTTTGCATGTCGTGGGAGTTTTATGCCGACCTCGTGATTCACCAAGCCACTGAGTTTGCTTGCGAGCCAGATAGGGGCGTAATACGGGTCGCGCCATCGCTGATTTTGAAGGGCCGCGCGCACGCTGGTCCCGCCCGTTTTCGCGATGTGAACAAAAAGAAATTTTTTCTGGTGAGACAACAACATGACAGCGATGAAACACGCTCCAAACGCCCTGCGCAAGTTAAATTGTTGATTGTTGGCTTATTAATTTACTCGGCTGGAGTTCACTGAGCGATTTGGTTAACCTCAAGTCACTTCGGTGACGCCGAGGGTCGCGTTCAGACTGCTATAAGAGCCATAAAATGTCACAGCAAAATGTTGTTTCGGCACCTCTGATGTGGGTGTTCTTGTTTTTTTCGCTTGCAGTAAGCGTCGCCACACGGCAACTCATTTGGTTAATGGTCGTCGTTGGTCTGTGGACGCTCGTAACCAATCGCGAGGCGATGAAAGCGCTGCCCGGCATGAAGCAAGCGGCCGCGCTGTTCGCCTGCATCGCGCTGCCGGGCCTCATTAGTCTGATCTTTTCGTTCAATTTGGACCGCGGTGTGTCTGCTGTGTTTCGTTTTACTGCTTATGGGCTCGCAGCCTGGGTGGTTTTGAGTCCTAAAATCGAGGACAACGACGCCAAGCGCATCATGTCGTGGCTTGGAATGTTGCTCGTGGCTTGGGCTGTGGACGGCTTCGTACAGCTACTGACGGGCGTGAGCCTGTTGGGTGACCCGCTCGTTGAGTTGGGCGAAGAAGGTGCAATCGTGACCGGTTCGTTCCAACTCGGATATGGAACAACACTGGCGATTTTATCCCCATTTTTTTTGGAGGCGCTGCGTCGCGCCGGGGGCATGGGTATCGGTATTCTCTCAATTCCGGTGTATGCGGCGGTCGTGATGAGTGGACATCAGTCTTCGGCAATACTGGCGCTGGTAGGGCTGGCTGGTTGGGCGATGCTGGCTTTGCGCAGTCAAGCAGTCGGCGCCAAGCGGCAGGTCACAGGTTTTGTTCTATCCGCCATTATCGGTTTGTTATTGGGTTCTTATTTGTCGGTCGTCACGGGACAAGTCGGCACCATGGCAGAGGCACCTGCGCGTTATCAGTCGTTCTTGTTCCAGTCGCAACTGTGGTCCGTTGCCTGGGACGCTTTTAAAGACCAGTGGTTTACTGGGGTCGGTATGCGTGGATTTGGGACGTACGCCTTGCAGCAAGAGACGATTACGATTTCGGGTCTCGCCGCGACGTGGCATCCGCATCTCACGATTCTCGAAGTGCTTTCAGAGACTGGACTGGTGGGACTGGCGGGTTACCTACTGCTCCTGCGGTGGCTCTGGGGTTATGTGCAGGATGACCGCATGCCGGTCGCTGTGGCCGGGTTGGTGTCACTCTTGGCCGTATTCCCAGTGGGTACAGCGGTGGGCATCTATTCCTACATTGGCGGCAATCTTATTTTTCTGACGTTTACATTGCTCATTGCGTTCGACAGAGATTGTCCTAAGCCCACTGATGCACCCTCTCGTTAAGTCGCCCATCGATCAATGAATGTTAAATCCCCAAGGCGAGTACTGATCATCCGATTAAGTGCCATCGGTGATGTTGTCTTTGCATCACCGTTGGTGGCTGCCTGTAAGCGAACATACCCGGACGCTGAGATCGATTGGTTGGCCGAAGGTGTGACACGACCGCTCTTAGCGGGTAGGCCTGAAATCAATACTGTTATTTTGTGGCCACGCCAAGAATGGGTTGATCTTTGGCGAGATAAGCGCCTCATTGCCCTGGCAAAAGCCGTGCTCTTATTTAGAGCGCAACTCAGAGCGAAAAAATACGACTTGGTGATCGATGCTCAGGGACTGCTTAAAAGTGCGTTTTTGGCTTGGCTATCGGGTGGCGTCGAGCGTGTGGGTTTCAAGTCAAAAGAACCCAATCGACTGTTCCTTACGCGGCGGCTGCAAAAGAGTATTACTAACCGAATCAGCTCGGAGTACCTTGGCTTAGCCGAAGATCTTGCATGGGACACTCGCGACTTTGATCTTTCCCTGCACCTTCTTTCTTCGGACGTTGAGCGAGCGGGCGTGATAATGGGCACTGAGCGCTACCTTGTTGTGGCTCCATTTACCACGCGGCCACAGAAGCACTGGACACGCGAACACTGGCAGGAACTGATTTCAGCGTTAGCGGCCCAAGGGCGGAAAGTCGCCTGCTTGGGAGGGCCTGCGGACCGAGAGGAAGCTCAAGCGATGCTGGATGATTTAAAAGTTGAAAACTGGGTGGGCGTTCACCCACTGGGCGTTAGTGCAGCATTAATTCAGGGGGCTGATGCGGTGATTGGAGTTGATACGGGCCTGACACACATGGGTATAGCCGCTGGCGTGCCGACGGTTGCCTTGTTTGGATCAACTTGCCCCTACACTCAGACAGGCCGTGATAACGTGCGAGTGATTTATCATGCGCTGCCCTGTTCTCCCTGTAAGCGCCGGCCCACCTGTGGCGGACGTTTCGACTGCATGGGAGGTATTCGTCCCGTGGAGGTCTTAGACGCGCTGCGAGAGGTGATGCCATCGGAATCCAATCGCATGGAGTCGGCAATTAACAGTGAGGAGGCTCTTGATGACTAACGTTCCGAGTTTTAGTAATGCCAAGGTGTTGGTCATCGGCGATGTCATGCTCGACCGTTTTTGGCACGGTCAAGCGACGCGTATCAGCCCCGAAGCCCCTGTACCGGTCGTAAAGGTCTCTGACGTTGACGATAGACCCGGAGGTGCAGGCAACGTTGCAGTCAACTTGGCTGCCCTGGGTGTTGCAACGACTCTGTCAGGACTGGTGGGAGATGACGCGCATGCTGCTGTGTTAAGAGCGGCTGTGGAAGAAAAAGGTGTCCGTTGGTCGGTAATGCCCTGCGCCGCAGAGACCATCGTCAAACTGCGTGTCATGAGTCGTAGCCAGCAGTTGATCCGACTGGATTTTGAGGGGTCATTTTCGGACTACGTGGACAGCTCCTTTCTTCAGTACTCGACGAATCTTATTGCTGAGCACGACGTGGTGCTACTCAGCGACTATGCCAAAGGAACATTGAATCAAGTGGGTTCGCTCATTGACGCGTGCAAGCGTCAGGGCGTTCCGGTGCTGGTGGACCCCAAGGGCTCTGACTTTGAACGCTATCGGGGGGCAAGCGTTATTACGCCTAACCTGTCTGAGTTTGAGGCCGTTGTCGGCGCGTGTTTTCAGGACGACGACCTGATTAGCTCAAGAGCAAGAAGTTTGTGCGCAACACATGACTTCGACGCAGTCTTAGTGACTCGAAGCGAGCGAGGAATGACACTTCAAACCAAAGAGGGTGAACCCCTTCACTTACCCGCATTGGCACGAGAGGTGTTTGATGTAACAGGTGCTGGCGATACTGTAATTGCGGCGATCGCTGCGGGAATGGCCAGTCATGAGCCGCTCGAAACTGCGACGCGCCTCGCTAACGTGGCTGCAGGACTGGTGGTGGGAAAGGTGGGTACTGCCGCTGTGACGCGTTCTGAGCTTGCAGATGCGCTTCAGGCGGAGTCACTTTTTGACAGTTCACTTCTCGTTGACGAGGGCGTGGTTACCGAAGTGGAGCTGCTCTCCGCGGTTGCACAGTTAAGGGCTGCGGGTCACCGCATTGTGCTGACTAACGGTTGTTTTGACATTCTTCACCCGGGGCACGTGTCCTACCTTTCCGAGGCTGCAACGATCGGTGATGTCCTCATTGTTGCGGTCAATAGTGATGCGTCGGTGTCTCGACTCAAGGGCGACGGTCGCCCAGTGAACAACCTAGACGCGCGCATGTCAGTGCTCGCAGGGTTGCGTTCAGTGAACTACGTTGTGCCGTTCTCGGAGGACACGCCAGCTCGACTTATAAAGGCGGTTACCCCCGACGCTTTGGTCAAAGGGGGGGACTACGAAGTGAGTCAAATTGCAGGACACGAACACGTTATCGCCCAGGGTGGCAAGGTTGTCATTCTGGACTTTGTCGAAGGACACTCGACTACCGCAACGATTGCGCGGATGACCACCAACGACGAGTAACGATGAGTACGGGTAGTGCGGGTAGTGCGGGTAGTGTCTATTCGGCTCTGGTCGGGCTAAGAAGTTACGGGTCAACCGTTACTGTTGGTTGATGGAGTGCCGGTAAGACTCAGTCTGTCGGGCTTTCGTGTTGAGGGTTTTGGAGCACAGGTGTTACATAAAGAGACAAGCAGATTAACGGGGTAGTAGCGATGCGACGATTTATTGATCTATCGATTTATTTGGAAAATGACGTGGTCAGCGACCCACCGCCGATGCGTCCCAATATTGACTACATTCGGCATGATACGGGTGCAGAACAAATGGCGGAATTCTTCCCCGGGTTGGATAAAAGCGAGTTGCCTGATGGCGAGGGATGGGCTGTCGAAATGGTTCAATTGTGCACGCACAACGGCACGCATTTAGACGCGCCGTATCACTACCACAGCACAATGAATGACAAGCTCGATGGCGCAGAGCGTGCAATCACCATTGACGAAGTGCCTCTGGAGTGGTGTTTTCAGCCGGGCGTAAAACTTGATTTTCGGGACCGCCCCGATGGTTATGTCCTGACTGCCCGCGACGTTGAAGCAGAGTTAGCGCGCATTGGGGTGACACTGGAGCCACTCACCATTGTGCTGGTCAATACGTCTGCCGGAAAACGCTACGGCAGCGAAGACTACGTCCAAGCCGGTGCAGGAATGGGTTACGAAGCTACTATGTATCTACTGGAACGAGGTGTTCGCGTGACCGGAACAGACGCGTGGAGTTGGGACGCCCCTTTCTCCTATACCGCTGAACGTTATGCGAAGGACAACGACGCTAGCATCATCTGGGAAGGACACAAAGCTGGTCGCGATATCGGTTACTGTCACTTGGAGAAAATGCACAACCTAGAAGCACTTCCGGACGCGGGATTCACAGTCAGTTGCTTCCCGCATAAAGTCCGTGGCGGTTCCGCGGGTTGGACGCGCGCCGTCGCCATTATCGACGACGATTAACTGGCTTGTTTAATGACGGCGTAAGCATCCAGCGCCCCGAGGCGCGCCGTTTTGTGATCGACAATGGGCAAGGGGTAGTCGGTCCCCAGCTCTAGGTCGGCGCTTACCAGTGTCATCTGAGGTGCCTCCCACGGCTCGTGTATGTACTTTTTGGGCAGTTTCGAAAGTTCAGGACACCACTGCTTGACGTACTCGCCTTCTGAATCAAATTTTTGCCCCTGTGCTATCGGATTGAAAATACGGAAGTAGGGCGATGCGTCTGCTCCGGACCCCGCGACCCACTGCCAACTGCAGGCATTTGATGCAATGTCTGCATCCAGTAGGCAGTCCCAGAACCAGCGCTCACCTTCGATCCAATGCACTAACAAATGCTTGGTGAGGAAGGACGCGACGATCATACGAACGCGATTGTGCATAAAGCCTGTGTGCTGGAGTTCGCGCATTCCCGCGTCAACGATTGGATAGCCCGTTTGCCCGCGCTGCCATGCAGACAGGTGCTCTCGGTTATTGCCCCAAGGAAACCCAGCAAACTGTTGTTTAAAGGGCTTCGCGGGCATGTCATTGAATAAGTCGAGGAGTTGATAGCAAAATTCTCGCCAACCCACTTCGGCGAGAAACTTGTCAATGGGCGCGCTCCATTGGGGGGCCGACAGCTTACGTTGCTGTGCTGCAGACCAGATTTGACGCGGTGATATTTCACCAAACTTGAGGTGCGGTGAGAGTCGCGAGGTGTAGCGCTTGGCCGGTACGTCTCGGCCTTCGGCGTAATGCGCAACAGGTGCTTCTAAAAAGTCTGTCAGCGCGAGATGGGCACCTTCTTCGCCGGGTTTCCATAGATCTTGCCAGCCCTCCGCCCAGTTGGGTACACCGCGCTGGGTGTCGGGCTGTAATTGCCAGTCAGCAAGATCATCACTGGCGAGTGGATGACTATGCCAATCGACGTCGGGTCGGCCCAAAGGCAACGCAACTGACTGTTTGTTTGCCGCGCGCCAAAACGGTGTGAAGACCTTGAAGGCAGTGCCTGATCCGGTCAGTACCGAGCCTGGCTCGTGAAGCAAGGTGCCAGGAAAACGCTTAATCGAAACATTCAGGTCATGAAATTCGTTGTTGATTAACGTCTCGAGTGGTGCCGACCACGGTTGGTATTGCCGCGAAAAGTAGATTGCGTCAGCGCCCGACTCTTGCTGAAGCGACCGAAGCACCGAGATTGTGTCGCCGCGTCGCAGAATAAGCCTCCCCGAAAGCGCGCTAATCGAGGACTCAAGCGACTTCAAACTCTCGTGTAACCACCACTGACTGGCTCCTCCCAAGTGCCAGTCTCCGGCTTGTTCTTCATCGTAGATAAACACGGGCACGACGCGCCCGCGACTTGCCGCGGCAATCAATGCGGGGTGGTCATGAAGTCTGAGGTCTTGTCTGAACAATACAAGCGTTGTGCTCACGCGGATTTTCGCTCCTGATTGGGGGTGATCTGATCGACGGCAGAGACCAAACGACTCAGACCTGCGTCACTGACTTTAAGTGTGGCTATGTCGTCAGCCCGCGTATCGCCCTCATTGACGATGATAATGGGCATACGTAGTTTCTCGGCCATACGGCAAAAGCGGAAGCCGGAGTACACCTGTAGTGAGCTCCCAACGACCAGTAAACCTGTTGAATTGTTAAGGGCGTCGACACAGGCGTCGACTCGGGGTTTGGGTACGGTCCCGCCAAAGAAGACCACATCTGGCATGAGGACCCCGCCACAGGACGTGCAGACGGGTTCCTGTGTTTGCGCGACGAAATGGTCTGGGACGTCAGCGTCGCCATCGGGTTTAGCAATCTGACTGTAATTAGCGACGAAGGGATTTGTGGCAAGTAGACGCGCTTGCAGTGCAGTACGTGTTTCATGTTGTCCACAGCGAAGGCAAACCACGCGGTCTAAGCGACCGTGCAGATCGATGACCCGCTGTGACCCTGCCTTTTGATGAAGTCGGTCAACATTTTGTGTGATCAAGGTACTGACCTTTCCGATACGCTCAAGCGTTGCAAGTGCCGTATGGTGCGCGTTTGGCATAGCCCTCTCGACACCTGGCCATCCCACCATTGAACGGGCCCAGTAGCGTTTGCGCTTCTGATCCGACTCAATGAATTCCTTGTGCTGTATTGGATCGACGCGAAGCCACTTGCCGTCTTGATCGCGGTAAGTAGGAATGCCCGAGTCGGCACTAATCCCGGCACCGGTCAGTACGGTCCAGCGCTCAATACGCCGAAGCCATGTCGATAAAGATTCAACCGTTTTCCTCATGGGACGTATACGCTTACTCTGGGTGATCGGTTGGCGAGAAGCCGCAAGGATAGTTCTGTGATGCATGTATTTGTTACCGGTGGTACCGGCTTAATTGGACGCTCTTTGGTCAAACGTCTCGTAATGCGAGGTGATGAGGTCACAGTATTGACGCGTCAGTCACTAACCAATGAACACTCAGTGACCTACATAACGGACATTGATCAGCTGGAGAGGGTCGCTGACGTGGTGGTCAATTTGGCAGGCGAGGGCCTTGCTGAAAAGCGTTGGACTGAGCGTTACAAACAAAAAATAAGAGCCAGTCGTGTCGGACTAACAGAGACCTTGGTGTCTCATCTAACAAAAATGGGCGCCCCCAAGGTTTTCCTCAGCGGCAGTGCCATTGGTTACTACGGGGCTAGCGAGTCAGAGCAGTTTAGCGAGCAGGCGCCATCGGGGGTAGGTTTTGGAGCGAATCTGTGTGTTGACTGGGAGCAAAGTGCTCGCCTGTTAGACCAGCAGGGAACGCGCTGCGTACTGCTACGAACGGGTGTTGTGCTGGATAAGCACGTTGGCGCGTACCCACAGATGACAAAGTCATTTAAGTTTGGTGTGGCGAGCTGGATGGGGCGTGGCAATCACTGGCTGAGCTGGATCCATTTAGAGGACATGGTCAACGCGATATTGCATTGCATGGACACCGACAGTATTTCAGGCCCCGTCAACATGACCTCACCGCAAGCGATCTCACATAAATCCTTCTCAGACGCCGTTTCGGCTCAGAAGCGGTGCTTTATTGAAATGGGGATCCCAGCAGGTTTAATGCGGCTTCTGCTAGGAGAAATGGCCGACGAGCTCTTGCTCACCGGTCAGCACGTTGTACCTACGGTGCTTACTAACACAGGCTTTGCGTTCACCTGTCCAACGATCGAGGCCGCGATTACCGCACTGGAAACGTAGTCTACCAGTTACTGCTCTGCCGGTAGTCTTCGAATGCGTGTTGTACGTCACTTTGGCCCTTCAGCTTCTTGAGTGCAGAGCGCTCGAGCTGTCTGACCCACTCGCGACTGACACCCAATTTGTCTGCGATTTCGGCACGTGTCAGTGGCGACGCTTCTTTAAGTCCCCAACGCGCCGTGATGACTTGCCGCTCGTTGGCTTCAAGACGCCCAATAGCATGGTCTAAGAAGTTGCCCAGAGACCGCTGTTCAGCCCCATCAGCGGCGCCCCCGAAGGTGTCCCCGATGAGAGAGTCCATCATGGATTCTTCATCGTCATCGTACTTGGGTGCGTCAAGCGACACCGCGAGATTACGCAGTTGTAATAACTCGCGCGCCTTTTCAGTGTCCATGCCCGCCGCTGCCGCAAGCGTTTCAGTATCACCATCCATACCTGTGCGGGCTTGCTCGGCGAACCGCTCCTTGTAGAGCCGCCCGATTTGCTCCTGGACGTGAGTCGGAAAGCGGATCAGGTTACCGGCATCGCCTACGTAGCGCCGAACTGCTTGCGTAATCCAGTTAAAGCAGTAAGTGCTGAAGCGGAATCCCTTTTCATACTCAAACTTTTCGGCGGCTCGGATCAGACCCAGAGTCCCTTCTTGCACCAAATCGAGATAACCAACGCCGCGTCCTTTGTACCGGGCTGCGATCGAGTAAACCAATCTCAGATTGTGCATTACTAAGCGATCTCGGGCTTCGGTGTAGTGTCTAAGCTGTTTTTTTAACGCAGCAAGCGTTTCGTGCTCGAGTGCAAACGAGGGCGGAGGGGCGGTCCAATGCCGCTGCCAGTGCCCGATCGAATCGGCGACAGTGTCTGCAAATTGTCCACCAGAGCGACGCAGAACGGCAACGGCAATACCAATCGACAAACTCGCAGGTAGCTCAAGGGCTTCGATGCAGGCTTGGCGCGCCTTCGCTGTTTTAAGTGTTGTAAGCTTTTGTGCTGCTGCTTTGGAGGCGGCTGCGTGTGAACCGTCCTTGAACAAAGCGGCCAGCTCTCTTCGCAACACAAAATGCAGGTCTCGGTTTGGGAATCGCTGTATTTGTGGCGGATTGCACAGGCACTGGTCACAGAACTGCGCCATGTAGGCACTGAGCTCCGTGTCGGCTGCGATAAGCTCGAAGATCGCCCGAACCGACCGCCACTTCGCGGCATCTATCGACTGCTCTTGTTCTGCGGTCAATAAGTCGTATCGACGCGCTTCTGCGAACATGAGTTCGATGTCTTTATCGTCTGTATTGTCGCTCATAATGACTCACCCGCTATACCAAGCTGACATCTATACGGGGCATTAGAGAAGCTGGACAGCGAAAACTGGACAATGTCCAGCTGTTACCTGAACAATTAATGGACAAAAAATAAATCGATTGATCTAAAGCCGAAAATATCCCGTAAATCACGACAATTACCGAACAAAAAAATGAGGTAAATCATGAACGCAATTGCTCAGGCACCACACTCTTTAGAGCCCAGGCCCTTATACGGCATCGGCACGGTAGCGAGACTTACCGGATTGAAGCCGGACACCCTGAGGGTGTGGGAGCGTCGGTATGGACTGGGTGCGAGCTACAAGTCTGCCTCGGGTCGCCGACTCTTTACGCAATCGGACCTTGAACATCTCCAGCTCATTACAGCGCTAGTGGGCGACGGCGTCCGCATTGGCGAAATCGCGTCGTCTGATCGTAAGACACTGGAACTGCTCGTCAGCAACAGAGGCAGCCGGATGGCGAAAGCGATTCCCACGCCAAAGTCGCGCGTCGTATTTGTTGGTGCCGAACTCTGCCAGTGGCTGGACGGCCACCAAGGTTGTTTGTCGGGCATCAGTGCGTTTTTGTCCCGAATGCCACTCGCCAATGCGGTTGATGCGCTCGATGTGGATGAACAGGCAGACATGCTCGTTGTTCACTGTCCGTCAGTCTCCATGACAAACATCAACGCAATGGACACGCTTGCCACACGGTTAGGCGCCAAGCGTACCCTGGTGCTTTACCAACTGTGCAATCAACGCTGGATCGAGGAGATCGAAGGGCGAGGTATGACGGCGCTGGAGTACCCACCCGAGTCTGCCCGCCTTGCGTTTGAATTGGGTCGCGTCGCGATTGACCACGAGGCCAAGCAAGGTGAAATTAACCTCGGTGAACTCATGCAGACGAAGCCACGAATTTACGACAACAGCACGCTTATGGCTGCCAGCAAGCTCAAGAGTCTTCTCGACTGTGAATGTCCGAAGCATATTACGGACCTGATCAAAACACTCAGTGAGTTCGAAAACTACTCCACAGCTTGTAGCGTTGAGAACTGGCACGAGGCGGCGGTGCACTCCTGCATTTACGCGTACACGGCGCAGGCGCGTTACCTTATGGAAAAGGCGCTGCAAGCGGCCTTAGAGGGGCGTGGAGAAGAGCTCTCTAAGATTATGCGGACTCCTCATTAACCATGGCTCAGGCTATGGTGCGGACCAGTATGACCACAACGATCGTAGGGCAGACGAAACGTACGTACCATGGCCACCATTTCATAAAGAGCGTGGGCTCAATCACAGGCTCGTTCTTTGCCAGCTCTTTGAGCAACAAATCGCGACGCCATACCCATCCTGCGTAGAGGCACAGCGCAAGACCGAGTAACGGCTGCGAGTAGCGCGTACTGACCGTGATCACGAGCCCGAATAAGAGGTCGAAATTAGCCACAATCGCCGTGCTCATGGCGCTGATGATAACCGTTGCGACCAAAGCAGCCTGAAGACGCCCCCATTGGAAACGCTCAACTAAAAAGGACACTGGAACCTCCAACATCGAGATGGAGGAGGTGAGCGCGGCGATGCTCATTAATCCAAAGAAGGCGAGGGCCAGCACCGTGCCTGTCTCGTTCATTGAGTCAAAAAGTGCAGGCAAGACAACAAAGATTAATGTGTCTTCGGAGAGTAGCCCGCCAGCTTCATTAAAGATCATCACGCCGCGGTCAGCCGCAACGTACATTGCAGGCAGAATCAAGAATCCAGCCAAAACAGCGATACCCACATCCACCAGTGCAACCTGCGCACCAAGGGTTGGTAGGTGCTCTTCGTCAGAAATATAAGACCCGTAAATAAGCATTGTTCCGACGCCTAGCGACAGAGAAAAGAAGGCGGCTCCCATGGCATTAAATATTAAGTCTGTCGACCAAATTTTTGACAGGTCAGGGACCAGATAGACCGCTAATCCTTCCGCCGCACCGTCCAGTGTCAGGACGTACAAAGCGAGTGCGACCAATGTGACGATTAGGGCGGGCATTAACCGCTTTGACCAGCGTTCAATCCCTTTCTCGACGCCCCCCGCCACAACGGTCATGGTAAGGACCATAAAGACCAGCATTAACAGCAAGTTACGATTAAAACTAAACTCAGAAAGCCACGTTGATGCGTCAGTAGCGCCCAGGGCGTTAAGTGGGTACGCCAGTCCGAAACCAATCATCCACCCAGAGACGATGGCATAAAAACTGAGTATGAGGCTTGCGGTAAAAATTCCCACAATACCGACAAGCGTTCCCAGCCCCCGCTGAGTCCCATTTCTCGATACTTTTGCGAGCGCGGTAATCATATTCCCGTGTGCATGGCGACCCAAAGTAAGTTCTGCCATGAGGACAGGGTAGGCGAGTAAAAATGCCAACAATAAATAGACCACGACGAACGCTGCACCACCATTACTGGCAGCCTGCGTCGGGAATCCCCAAATATTGCCTAGCCCGACCGCAGACCCTGCTGCAGCCATGATAAATCCGAACCGTGAACCAAACTCGCCGCGCTGCGATGACACTGACTTTGCCTCTCATTGATTATTTTTATAAAAGTCTACCTTAACACTGTTAGTTTGGCGTGCGTCTGTCAGTTGACGTGCTATTATCGCGCGCTCAAATTCGCCCCCGGGTGGTGAAATTGGTAGACACAGGGGACTTAAAATCCCCCGCTCATTGCGAGCGTGCCGGTTCAAGTCCGGCCCCGGGGACCAATTTCCCCTAAAACCTATTGGCCGACCTCTGGGCTCGTGAGATTAGGTGGATGGGATGAAATCTTGGCTAAAAACCACGTGTCATAGAAACTGCCTCTGTTTACGCGAGCAGCATCGCTTTTAAAGTCTGTTGCATCGCTTCCACATACCGAGTCTGGCTCCAGCCTCGCCGATCACGTAGATACCACCACGTTTCCACCGATAAATGCGCGCAAAGTACATCGGTCGCTTCTGGTGGACTCAGACGTTGACTCAGCTGGCCTTCGCGAGAGAGCGTTGTGACGATCACTTCACCTCTTTGAGAGAACGATCGTTCCTTTATCAGGCCGTGGGGATCAGTTATTAATTGATTGTTAGGGGATTTCTGTTGCTCGAGCCATCAGATCCATTGCACCACTTTCTTGCGCTTTAGTGACTTTCTGCGAAGGCGTTGATACGCGGCAGAGTGCCTTCAAGTGGCATCGAACTCACTGTTTGGATATTACTGAGAATCGAGCAGAACGACCTTAGTCGCCAAAGTACTATCTGACTTGGTCACAGAGCTTTCGATTGGCTTAACCAATGCCCCACTTGTGCTATGTTGGCACGCCACCGCGGGTTTGCACGTCACTCATGATCTATAAATTAATATAAAAAAGAGCACATAAAAATGCATAAGAAGTTTGTCCAGCTTATTGCGCTGACTATGGTCATCGCTGTATCACCGACTGCCCTGTCTGGGGGGTTCTCGGCCTCGTCTCCTGAGACGCAAGGTTTGTCCAGTGAGCGCCTTGAGCGACTGTCGGCGTTATCAGAAAAATACGTCCAAGAGGGTCGGGTCTCGGGAATCGTCAACCTCGTCTTGCGTAACGGCCAGGTCGTTCACTACGAAGCGACAGGCAAGCGCGGCTCGGATAATGAATCGGCTATGGAAGTCGATGACTTGTTTCGAATTTATTCAATGACCAAGCCTGTGACGTCGGTGGCTGCAATGCAGTTGTACGAGCAAGGGAAATTCCAGCTCTCAGACCCTGTGACTAAGTTTGTGCCTGAGCTTAAAGATCTTAAAGTGCTGAACGACGACGGTCAGTTTGAGCCTGTGACGCAGGTCATGACAATGCATCAGTTACTCATGCACACAGCGGGCATGTCGTATGGGTTTAATGCGCGCGTCGATTTGGTCGATCAGATGTACATTCAGGCAGATCTGTCTTCAGCAACTAACCTTGATGAATTTGTGGCAAAGCTGGCCAAGCTGCCCCTCAGGTCCCAGCCGGGCGAACGTTACCACTACTCGGTAGCGGTGGACGTGACCGGGTTGATCGTCGAGCGCATTTCGGGTCAGCGACTTGATAAGTACATCCAAGAGCACATTCTGGCGCCGCTTGAAATGAATGACACCTTCTTCGAAGTGCCCGAGAGCGAGCGCGATCGGTTCGCGCAGAATCATTTCATAAACCCAAAAACGGGGGCTTTGGTGAACTCAGATTATGCACCAGCGCCTTACGGCTACCGAAAGGGGGTTGCATTATCAGACTACTTTGACGTGACTCTTTTTGCCGGTGGGGCAGGTCTTGTCTCAACAGCGATGGATTATGCGCGGTTCGCCGAAATGTTACGGCGTGGAGGTGAGCTGGATGGGGTTCGTATTCTGGGACCGAAAACAGTCAAGTTTATGACGAGGAATCACCTCTCTGAAGCGTCGATGCATGCGGCTTGGGGACAGACGCCAACGGCAGACATTGGGCGACCTGGATTTGGCTTTGGTTTGGGTCTTGGGGTGGTCACTGACTCTGCCGCCATTGGCGTCTTGGGCAGCGACGGTGAGTACAACTGGGGCGGTGCGGCCGGCACTATTTTCTGGGTCGATCCGGTTGAAGAGCTGGTCGTTGTCAGCATGATTCAGCTAATGCAAAGCCCCTGGCCGTTTCGTGCAGACGTTAAAATTGCGATATACCAAGCGCTTTCGGAGAGTTACGAGTAAGCGTATGAATGGATTGTTGAGCTACCGGCTTACTCGCTGATCGTCGGTGTCAGTTGAGTACCCGGTAGCCTCGCCCGCGCAGGCACTGTTTGACGACCCTCTCTTGCTCTTGGATTCCTTCTTGAGTCCCTCGCACGCCCCCTGTCACTGCGCCAACTCCTGCACCGCGCTCGGCTGAATTAGAGCCGCGGTTGACAATCGCGCCAATGGCGCCGCCGACCACTGCACCTCCAATGACGCCTCGGGTCACTTTTTCGCCCGTATTGACTTCGGTCGCATACGCCTCGCATTCTGCTTTATCGGCGTAGTACTGGTTCATATCGACGCCTTTGCGATCGATAATGGGCGCGTCCACGAGCGATCGGCCGCCTGCACAACCCGTTACCAAAAGACTGAGAGCGAACACGAGTACGAGTTTCATCAGGAGATCCTTGTTGTGTTTGTGAGTCTCAGTATACGCAAAAACGCCGCTTATCCGTCTTTCGAGTGATTCAGCCCTACATTGGGAGCGTCGGATCAGCACTTCACTTGTCGGGAAATAGATGTGATATTGCCGTGTAATCAGTTTATGGAATTGCTCGGAGTTTTTATGCGCATTACGCATGTTCGATTTTTTGCCATCTTTTGTGCGACCGTGTTCACCGGTATTGCACCCTTCGCCAGCGCTGCCGATCGCTTGATTGCTGGCTTCTGGTTGGGGCTCGAGGTCGAGGCAAGTCACGGGCAAAGTGTAGTCAGTAATAAACACGCGTTGGCTAAAGGATCGTCACGTCTGGTACGCATTGATCTTCGTCGGCTGAAGTCGCAGGTCGCTGCTGCCAGCAGTACCTCCTCGTTCAGTATCGCCTTGCCTGCGCCAGATGGGACTGAAGAACGGTTTAATCTGAGAGCTTCATCTGTGATGCCGCCGGGGCTCGCCGCAAGGTATCCCTCGATTAAGGCCTATGAGGGTGTTTCTTTGGATGACCCGTCAGTGACCATTCGAATGGAGATTACCGATAAAGGTCTGAGCGCTCAGATTCTGGGTCCGAACAAGCGTTGGCTAATAGATCCTGCGGATGACCGGGATCCGGAAGTATCCCGTAGTTATAAGTACGGGACGTCGCTGGGGTCTAAGCGTGAACCGTTTTGCGAACTCGATACCCGCAACTCTGCGTCGGGATGGCAGTCGTTGTCGCCAAAGCCTACGCAGGGGCTCAGAGCGAAGAGCACCAGTGGCGCGATCAAGACCTTCAGGACAGCAGTGGCCACCACCGGTGAATACGGCGTTTATCACGGTGGAACCGCCGAAGGAGTACTTTCTGCTGTAGTAGCCACGATGAATCGGGTTGATGGCATTTTTGAGTCCGAACTGGGAATTAGCCTTGAGCTGGTCGACAACAACGATCTCATCGTGTTTACCGATACGCTGACCGACCCATTTAGTGGCAATGATGATGCCTCCGTACTGATTGATGAGTCGCAGGTGGAAATTGATGCCCGTATTGGTGCGGAAAACTACGATGTAGGACACACGCTGAGTACCGGTGCCGGTGGACTTGCGAGTTTAGGTGCGGTGTGTCGAGCCGGGTTTAAGGCGCAAGGCGTGACGGGATCCGGTCGGCCTGAGGGTGACTTTTTTGACGTCGATTACGTGGCGCATGAGCTCGGTCACCAGTTTGCAGCTGATCACACCTGGAATGGTTCCGGTGGCGGTTGCGGACCGCAGCAGCGAGGGGACGATAGTGCTTACGAGCCTGGCAGCGGCTCTTCTATTATGAGTTACGCCGGTTTATGCGGTGCTGACAACATTGCGAGCGCGGTTGATGCGCTGTTTCATCACCAGTCTTTTGAGCAAATTATTACTTACACCACCGAGGGATTTGGTTCGGCCTGTGGCATCGAAAGTGATATTGGTAATACCGTCCCAGAGGTGAATGGCGGTGCGGATTACGTGGTACCCAAGCAAACGCCCCTGGTGGTGTCGGGGTCTGCAACCGATGCGCAGCAGATGGCGCTGCAGTACAGCTGGGAGCAGCGTGATCTTGGCCCTCAGGCGGCACTGACCGATCCCGACGACGGTCGGATTCCGCTCTTCCGAATGCTTCCCGCAGCGTCAGGCGGCACCCGGTACCTTCCTGCGCTCTCAACCGTCGTGAGCGGTAGCACCTCGCTCAGCGAGAGAATTCCCCAAATCGGTCGAGACATGAACATGCGTTTAACGGTCAAAGACGGTGTGGGCGGCGTGCAGTCCGACGATATTGTGGTGACCGTTGACGGGAATTCAGGCCCCTTTGTTGTGGTTTCACCCAACGGGGGAGAGCGCGTGGGTGGGTCACGAACGATTCGTTGGGACAGCGCGTTTACAGAACAAGCACCGGTCAGTGCGTCGACGATTGATGTTTACTTGTCCACAAACGCTGGCGTCTCGTTCGATCAGCTCATTGGCTCAGTCGACAATACCGGTATAGCGACTGTGTCCTTTCCGAGCGGTATTCAGTCGACAACAGCGAGACTGATGCTTCGAGGGGCTGACAATATATTTTACGATGTGTCCGATGGCGTTTTTGAGCTCGATACCGATCGTGCTGTGCCGTCAACGCCCACGGCAGAGCGAATTGATGCAGGGGATAGTCAGTTGACCTTAGTGTTTGCGCCCGGTGTCGGTGGCACGGTCGTGGCAGATAATTTTGAGGCCTATTGTGCAACAGCCTCCACTGTGACTGAGACACCCTTCAGCCTTGACGCAGTAGCACTACCGTTTGACGAGAACTTGCCGATTACCAGTGAGCTGGAGGTGACTGAGGACTTTACTATCGAGTCCGACGGTCTCAGGGTCCCGGTGAACATTACGCACACTTGGCGAGGGGATGTGATTATCGATCTTACGTCGCCCGCCGGTACCACAGTGCGGTTGAAAGACGACAGCCTGCCTAACGATGGCGAGGACAATGTGGTCGAAACCTACCCGACGACGGCGGCACCATCTGAGTCTTTGTCCGCATTTGAAGGCGAAAGTACCCTGGGTACGTGGACACTTGCCGTGTCTGATTTTCAAACTGAGGACAGTGGCCAGCTCGAAGCGTGGGGCATCACTGTCGTCTCGCGATCGCCGCAGTCCGAGGGGACGGCGTCCGCCACGCAATCTCCAATTACAATCGGTGGCTTGGTTAACGGCGAGGAATACGCCTGCACGGTCACGCCTGTCGCCGAGGGGTGGCCAGGCGAAAGCGTGAGTTTTGAACCTGCAACGCCCGCTGGGAGCACTGACACGAGTCTGACACCCAGTTTTGGAGCGCCTGTGTCCAGCAGTGATGGCTTTGCCGTTCAGGTGGATAACTACGATGACAATTACTCATGGGGTGTCACGTCCACAGCGGGATCAGCCAGTATCAATAACGCCGGACTGGTCACCCTGACTGGTTTGACGCCAGGACAAAGTGCCACGGTCACTGTGACAACGACACGTGCCGGTGTTGATGATGGCAGTGCCGATGTGACCGGCTCTGCGTCTGTCGCGGACGCATTGACGCCCAGCTTCGATGCGCCGTCATCGACTGCTGATGGTTTTACAGTTCAGGTGAATAACTATGACGGTGACTTCACGTGGGGTGTATCCGCAAGCGCGGGATCGGTCAACATTAGCGAGAACGGATTAGTCACTGTATCGGGGCTCGCGCCGGGGCAAGGCTCGACCGTGACCGTGACGACCATACGGTCAGGGTATGGCGACGGTGCTGCCGAGGCGAATGGATCAGCGACTGTTGGTGCTGCTCTGACACCTGTGTTTGGTCAGTCCGCCTCCACTACTGACGGCTTTACCGCACAGGTGAGTAACTACAATGCCAGCTTTACCTGGAACGCATCGTCAACTGCCGGTGTCGCAGACATCAGCGAGACTGGATTGGTGACCGTGACGGGGCTGGCTCCAGAACAAAGCGCCACGGTAACGGTATCAACGACACGAGCGGGTTTCGAAAGTGGCGCGAGCGAGGTGACAGGTTCAGCTGCGACGGGCGCTGCGTTAGCGCCGGTCTTTGGTGAGCCGGAATCGGCGGTTGATGGCTTTACGGTTCAGGTGAATAACTACAATGCTGACTATACTTGGGCTGTGACGGCGACGGTGGGTGCCGCGACTATCAGTGGCTCTGGACTGGTAGTGGTCGAGGGACTGACGCTTGGGCAAAGTGCCACTGTGACAGTGAGTACCAGTCGATCGGGGTTTGCAAGCGCCAGCGAACAGTTGACGGGGTCTGCGTTAACAGAGGCACCGCCCCTACCCACGATTACAGTGGCTAACCTAGAGCTGTCGACGACCGACTTCAAAGGCGGTGATGGCGACAGCGTGGTGCTGAGTTTTACGGCGCAGTCGGATATTGCTGCAGACGCACAGATTGACGCCTTGGTGATTGCGTCATCAGGCGCTCTCAACGAGTCGAGTGACGTCGGCCAAGTCAAAGTGTTTGTCGACGTGAATGGAGATGGGGCCCCTGAGGCGTCAGAGCGGGTCGCCGAAAGTGCCTTTAGCGCCGACAACGGTTCCATTACGTTTGAGTTTTCCGAGCCGATTGTATTGACCACGGACAGCACTCGCATACTCATAAGCTATGAGCTTTAAGGAGAATCACGCCATGTCACAGCGAACTCGGACATTACACAGTGCTGCAGGCTTTATTCTATTGGCGTTTTTAGCCGGTTGCGGCGGTGGGGGCGGCGGCGGTGGTTCTACGACACCCGCGCCTGCGCCCGCGCCGACTCCACAGCCTGTTTCAAAGGATTTCACGATCGAGGTGACGTCGATTCAAGCCTCACAAACCAGCACAGGAAGTACCGTTGAGATCGATGTGTCGTCGCTGTCGTCCTCGGGCACGGTGGAGATCAGTCAGTAGAACGGGGGAGGCGCCTAAACCGCACCTCAGTCTTTTTTACGGACAATCTTGGCAACGCTTTGTGCGGTTGCGAGGAGCGCGCCGTCCGCGTCGAGAAGCTCTGACTCCAAGAAGGCCGTTTTAAAAGTGGCTTGGCGTATCCATCCACGTGCAAATACCACTCCCTGACCGCCGCGAGTGATCGCGTGATAGCGTGTGGTGACCTCGAGACTCGATAAGGCGACCACGCCCTCTGGGCCCAGGTGCGCAAATACAGCATGCGACATCGCGGCGTCGAGCATGACGGTAATAAATCCACCTTGAACAATGTCCACCGAGTGACAAACGTCGGTGCCGGGGTGGAACTCGAAGGTACAACTCAGACCGGCATCATTGATCTCGCAAACGTGACCGTCAAGTAGTGCTATGAACGGAGGACGGTGCATGTTTAATGCCTTGATTCGTTCACTATTGGGCATCTTTGATTCCTTAAATTACTGCCTAAAAACTCGCGCGACATGGTAACGTCACCCGAACAAAACTGACAGGACCCCTTGAGATGTTATTTGCCGTACGAACAATGCTCGACCTTCAAGATCGAATGAACACGAAAGTGCATCCTGAGTGGAGAGAGCAAGGGTTTGAGTGGTACCGCGCTGCATGGATCGAATGTGCGGAATTAATGGACCACGCCGGCTACAAGTGGTGGAAACACGCTGATCCAGATCTTGAGCAAATTCAGCTTGAAGTCGTTGATATATGGCACTTTGGAATGAGTGCATTGTTAGCGCAGTGCAGTGACATTGAGACATTAGCCCGCGAAATCTCAGCCGATCTTGCTGAAGAGGCGCGTGAGCCTGGTGGCTCCTTGTTGGAGACGACAGAGTGTCTCGCGGAGGCCTGCCTAACCACGCAATCGTTCTCTACACCCGCGTTCCTCAGCTTAATGCATGCCAGTGAACTGTCCTTCGACCAGCTGTATCGCATGTACGTCGGTAAGAATGTTTTAAATTTCTTTCGTCAAGATCACGGCTACAAAGAAGGCACTTATGTCAAAGTTTGGGGTGGTCGGGAGGATAACGAGCATCTCTCGGACCTTCTGGCGGTGATGGATGTCGCTGAGGATGATTTTGCAGAGTCGCTGTACAGGGGTCTTGTGGCGCTATACCCAGGTTAGAACGCTCCCAGACTTACTCGCTAGCGTTGGGTCCCATTCGCAAGCTCATCAATGGCGCTGGCGAGCTGAAGATCTTTGTCAGTAAGTCCTTGAGCATCATGTGTTGATAGGCGAATTACAACGCGATTATAGACGTTCTCCCAGTTGGGGTGATGGTCCGCTTTCTCTGCGAGGAGGGCGACGCTGTTCATAAAACCCCAGGCGTCAATGAATCCTTTAAATTCAAGATCTCTTCGTATAAATATTCCCTCGAGTCGCCACTGACTGTGGGTCGTTTTCAGCGCGTACTCGATTTGCACGTTACTCAATGGCTTCATTGTGACCTCGACGTCTCAAATTGACACCGCACTCGAGATGATCTGTGTACGGAAACTGATCGAAAAAAGCGAGAGAGATAATGTCGTGACTCTCGGTAAGTTGACTTAAATTATCAAGCAAAGTCAGTGGGTTGCAACTTATATATAGAATCTGATCGAACTCACCGACAAGCGACAGCGTTGCACTGTCCAGACCCGCCCTCGGGGGATCAACCAGGACGGTCTCAAGATCGTAGTCAGCAATGGGGGTGCTGAGCGCCTTGAGTCGTCTGAACTCTCGGGTTCCGCTCAGTGCTTCGGTTACCTCTTCGGCCGCAAGTCTAGCGAACTCAACATTGTTAATGGCGTTGAGGCTCAGGTTTTCCGAGGCCGCGCGCGTCGCCACTTTGGAGACCTCCGTTGCAAGAACGAATCTGAACTTCTCCGACAGTGGAATGGTGAAGTTCCCGATACCGCAGTAAAGCTCTAACAAATCGCGTGTTGAGGGGGGGGCTTGCTCACACGCCCACGTGAGCATCGACTCGTTAACGCGCGCGTTGGGTTGAATAAACGCTTGTTCGGGCTGTTTGTAGTGAAAGGTCTTGCCCTGTACCGTCAACGTCTCGGTCAGCCAGTCACGATCGAGCACAACCTTCTGACCCCGTGAACGTCCCACCACCTGTAGCGCAAGTTTGGAGGACAAGGCTTTCGCTGCCTCGGCCCATTCGTCACCCAGCTTTCGGTGATATATGAGCGTGACCAGAACATCGCCCGATAGGGTTGACAAAAGCTCGATTTGAAACAGCTTGTGTCTCAGCTCGGCGTCGTTCTTGAGCGCATCACGCAGGACAGGCAAGCGTTTTTGTATCGACAGGCTTGCAAACGGAAACGTCTCTATGATGACGGGTTCTTTGCGCTTCTCGCGATCGAACATGACGAAGTTGAGATCGTCACCCTCGTGCCACACCCGAAACTCTGCGCGCATACGAAACGCACTCGTCGGCGACCGGTAGAGACTCGGAGGAGGTGCCCCGAGCGCCTCAAAGCTGGGCAAATAGCGCACCACTTTGCGTGTTAATAACGATTCGTAATGCTCTGGTTGATAGTCGTGAGGCAGCATTGATCTACAAACAGTTTTTAGGTTTGGGCAGCCCAGCAATCCGACTCGCAAGCCGAGTGGGGGAGCCAGGAAATAGTGACATGAGGTAGATGCTGTTTCCCTTTTGGGGTCCTAGGTTGATTTTTGTGTATTTCACCAGTGACCGATTGGCCGGCGAGGCGTCAAATTCTTCGTAATAGGCCCTGAGCAGTTCTATGATCTCCCAGTGTGCCTCAGTCATTGCTATGCCCTCGCTTTCAGCCAACATCAAAGCGAGCTCTTTGTTCCAAGCGGTGCGGTCCTTTACGAACCCGTGCTTATCCAGCAGTGTCGGTGACAACAGTGTGTTCACATCAACCCCAGCTCACAACGGCAGTAGCCGACAGAGTATATCGCACCCATTCCTGCTCACTGATGAGTGGAACCGCTGTTTTAGCCCATGCGGCTTCACTGACGTTATCTTCAGGTGAGAGACGGACGACCTGACAGCCGAGTTGAGACAGCCTTTCTGCATCCGTTGGGCAGCATTGGGTATCTACGAGGACCACAACGTCTGACGACATCATGAGCATTATAGCGCCGCTTAGCTTCTCACGTTGATTGACCAAATGAACGCGCATTAGAAGGTCACCACATGCGTCGCTGCAGTCACCAGGTCACCCACAGCGCGGACTGAGATGGGCTGACACTCAAGAACAGTCTCCAGTGGGAGACTTTGTGCGGCGGATTCAACGTAATACACGTCGTTAACATCATAGAGCGGTAAGGATTTTAAGAGCTTCGACAAATCTGTCTGTCCTTTGGGAGCCTCGCTCAGCGGTGTGAGGTAGCTTAGGCCGTCTTCTAAAAAGAGCAGGCTGACGCTCTGACCGAATGCACCTGCCGCCATCACTGCGTCGATCGCAGGGTCGCTTGCCAGCCCGTGTTCATAGGGCGGACTTGTAATAATAAATAACCAGTGAGTAGGGCTAGCCAAAACTAACGACCTTGTGACTCGATAGACCGGCTTCGATCAGTTCGCCCAGCCCCTCCACATCAAAATCGTCGTCTGGGGCAAGGGTAAACGTCTCAGCGGACGCACTGCACAATATCAGACGTACGCCAGCGAATGCTTTGAGCGCTCTCCACGCCGCTGCGTGCTCGTCTAAGGCGTGAAGGACGCCTTGCCCGAAGAAGAACACCTTTTCAACGACCACACCTTGGGCGTGAGCCGCCTTCGCAAAACGAAGGGCTGACGGCGTGTTAACCGGGGCATCTTTAACGAGAAGTGAGAGTGTGCTCATTCGAAAATAAAAAACCCCGGCGTGCCGGGGTTTGCGTCGTCTAAACCAGAATTAATCATCGCCACCGAACACGCCAAGCAGGCTAAGTAGGTGCACAAACAAGTTGTAGATATTTAAGTACAGTCCGACCGTCGCTCTAATGTAGTTCGTTTCGCCGCCATGAATGATTCGACTGGTGTCGAACAGTATCAAGCCAGACATAATCATCACAACGACAGCGGAGATGGTCACCGACAAAAGGGGTATTTGTAGGAACAAATTAGCCAACATCGCAACAATCGCAATCAGCAATCCAGCAAACAGGAATCCACCCATAAATGAGAAATCGCGCTTAGACTGGAGTGCGTAGGCGGATAGACCAAAGAAAATAAGCGCGGTGCCGCCGAGTGACTGCATGACCAGGCTCGGACCGCCAGGCATCGCCATATAGTGATTCAGCATCGGACCCAAACCTGCACCCATTGCGCCGGCGAAGGCGAAAATAGCAGGCAAGCCCTTCGCACTGTCTGCCATTCGATTGACCACGAATAACAATACAAAACCGACTAACGTAAATCCTAGTCCCGCCATAGGGGGAAGGTTAAGGGCCATCGAAACGCCCGCGGTCACAGCGCTGAACGCCAATGTGAGGCCGAGCAGCATGTACGTATTTTTCAAAACCTTGTTGGTTTCGAGTGTCTCTTCGCCAAAGCGCGTGGGCGCCACGTCTACACGTCGTTCTGCCATGTTTGTGCTCCTTTTAGGTTCAAACCCTTAATGCATAGATAATAGAGGTGAAGGACTGCATGTCCAAGGCTAAATAGCTAATTTGCGACACCTTTTACAAGAACCTCGGCTCTAAAAGTCAAATTACCGATGACAAAGTTGTTGCGGGCGTCGTCCATCGAGACGCCGGTGCGCATCAGCGCCTCAGGCGACGACGGACTGATTGCGGATACCTCAGCGATGGATGCAATACTTTGAAGTGACAGACCTGCAGACCGTGCCAATACATCGAGTTTGCGTGTCGCCGACTTGACCGCGTGTTCTAAAGCCGATTCTTGCGCTTGCCCGCTCGTTGACGACTCGAATTGAGGTGGACTAATCTCGGTTGCACCTGCTTCTGTCAACGCAGTGAGTACCTCACCAACAGCCTCAAGATCGTCCGTTTTAAAGGTCAGCGTGCGCGTCACTCTGTATCCCGTAAATACTTGCTGTTCGGTCTGTCGGTTCCATCGGTACTCGGGTTGTAAGGACAGAGCGCTAGTGTCCAAACTGTCTTCGACGACTGAGAATGAGTCCAATGCGGAGAGCATCGTGTCCATCCGCTGTGAAACGCGCTTTTGTGCGATCGCCCCATTTTGGTTGATCGCGGAGACCTGCGCTCGGATCGAGGCTGTGTCTGGCGATACGAACACGACGCCCTCGCCACTGGCTGCAATATGTGTGGCCGCTGCTACGGTGGGTGATGTGACAAGTACCCAAAGTGCGAAAACGACTGCCACGAACTGTCTTAAGGGCTGCATTTGCTGTTCTCCTTGTAAGTAAAACTTAGGCGCACAAGTTTGATAAAAGTTCCGGCGAATCGGTCCTCTCACAGTATTATTTTGTTATGGTTTTGAGGCATACGTCGGAGTTCATTTATGAAAAATCAGTCCTTATTCTTACCCGCGCTCCTAATATCGGTCTCGCTCACATCGGGTATCGCGGTGGCGCAAGACGTGACTTTCGAGACTAAAGATGTCGAAATTTCTAAGGCTTTACGCGATGACGCGCTCAGCGGGACTCAAGCTTACAATCTTGTTGAGAGCCTCACGACCGAGGTGGGTCCAAGACTTGCGGGTAGCGAAGCCGAGGCGCGTGCGCGCGATTGGGCCGTTAAAATTCTAAGTGATTTTGGATTTGAGAATGTCCGTGTAGAGCCCTTTATGATCGAGGGCTGGCGTCGCGGCGAGGAAACCGCGGCGGTTGTGTCACCGTTTCCACAGAAATTGGCGATTACCTCGCTGGGCAACAGCGTCGCCACCAACCCTAGCGGCATTGAGGCCGAGGTAGTCTTATTTGAGTCGCTAGCCGCGCTAACGGCGGCTGACGAGGGTTCGTTGGAGGGCAAGATCGCGTACGTGGGGCACGCAATGCAGCGGACTCAAGACGGTTCCTCTTATGGACACTTTGTTCGTCTCCGATCAGCAGGCGCGATTGAAGCCGGGCGCAGAGGGGCGATCGCTGCGTTGATTCGGTCCATCGGTACAGACAGTCACCGAATGCCACACACCGGGAATATGAGCTATTCAAGCGATGTCACGCCGATTCCAATTGCTGCCTTATCAAATCCCGATGCTGATCAGTTAGAGCGCATGGCACAAAGGGGACAAAAAATTCGAATTGCACTCACCCTCACGCCGAGTCACACCGGAGTGGTGGAGAGTGGAAATGTGGTTGCCGAGATTCCAGGGACCGATTTGGCGGACGAAATTGTGGTGATCGGTGGTCACTTAGACAGTTGGGATTTGGGTACCGGCGCGGTTGATGATGGCGCGGGTGTTGCGATCACAATGGAGGTCCTCAGGCGCATTCGTGATTCGGGACTAAAGCCACGCCGAACGATACGACTTGTGCTTTGGGGGGCAGAGGAAGTGGGCCTTCTGGGTGGTTACGCATACCTTGACCAACATCAGGCCACACTGCGGAAGCATGTTATAGGCACGGAGAGTGACTTTGGTGCGGGTAAAATCTGGAAAATCACGCGAAGCATCAATAAGGATGCCGAACCGGTCGCTGACAAAATCGCGGAGCTCGTCGAGCCACTGGGAATTGCAACAGGGAGTAACGATGCGCGGTCGAGTGGCCCGGATCTTACGCCGATGAATGCAATGGGATTCCCCGGTTTCCGATTTGTTCAGGACGGCAGCGATTACTTTGACCTTCACCATACGCCCGACGATACCCTCGATAAAATTGATCCGGGCGCGCTGGATCAAAATGTAGCGGCCTATCTCGTTTTTGTTTGGATGGCAGCAAACAGCAACGTAAGTAACTGGGGTTGGCCAGAGGGCTAGTCAGCGGGAGCCGTTGCGTCGAGGCCATTTAAGGTTGAGGGGAAGCCACACGCTGCGGCGGCTTTTGCAAATCGACAGAATGCAATGGCGCGTCGCGGCTTAACGCGTTGCCTGCAGTGCATGAGCAGACCCAGACGTTGATCTTTTGGCACGTTCCGCAAAAAAAAAAACCGCCTTGCGGCGGTTTTTCATAAATGGCGGTGGGCGTAGGATTCGAACCTACGGAGGATCACTCCTCAACGGTTTTCAAGACCGCCGCTTTCGACCGCTCAGCCAGCCCACCTAAACTTTGTCAACGATTGTCGTCGAGCGCCGCATTATAGCGATGCGGGCTCAGCGATCAAGCGTCGGCGACATCATTTTCCTCGATAACCTCATCGTTTGCTGCATCGGTCCCGGCTCGCGGGCCTCGTGGGTCATTAACTGCACGCGGTGCATCACTCACCTCGTGTATCGCGTCAGGGAAAGACTCGACACCAAATACCGCGCCAATAGCGGTTTGAACGTCAATGTCGCCAACAGGCTTTGAAGCAACACGAGGGTCGTTCACGGCACGCCCGCTGGGGGTTATCCCAGCAGTGCTGGCCGGCATGCTCTCAGCGCTGACGGCTGTCTCGGCAACAGATGCCTCGGATGGCGATTCGGACTCTGGCACCGCGGCAGTCTGCGGTGTCTCCACTGGCGCCCCTGCGTCGACGGTGCCATCGGCTTCTGGCTGTGCCGAGGGAATTGTTGCAAAAAGATCGCCTTCAACGGGATCTTCAGTGCGGGTGTCAGCAGCTTCGACAACCGTTTTGAGCTCAGCGGCGGCGACAGCACTGCTGTCCGCGGACGGCTCTACCACCGCAAGTTCTGGCTTAGGACCTCTGCGTCGTCGACGACGACCTTCGGTTCGCTTCTCTGAAGGCCGATGACGAGCCTCTTGTTCGTCGTCCGTGGGCTCCGAGACCTCAACGCTGTCAGCTGACTCCTCTGCGAGAGTGTCTTCAGACGCGGGTGTGTCCGTGCTGCCCTCGGCACCATTGCGACGACGGCCACCTCGACGTCCGCGGCGACGGCGCTTTTTTGCCTCCCCGTCTGTGGTCGTCTCTTCCGAGGCTTCGGGTGTAGGCGTTTCCGTCGCAGTCTCGTCTAGCGTTTCTGCAGCATCCGTGCTTTCCGATGCTTGCTTGACGGGTCGCTTGCGTTGACGATTGTTGCGGCGTCGCGGTTTTTGACCCGACTTTTCAGCCCCTTTTTCAGCATCCTTGTCGCTCGCTTTCTTTTCGCTGGTTGCGTCTGGCTCTGTCTTTGGGGTGGGTGCGAAGAGTGCGGACCACAACCGTGGAAATAATCCGGGTTTGGGTGCAACTAACTCAGGCTCTGGAGCGGGTGCCTGCGCCTCTTGAGGCTGTGGCGCAGCCGCCGGTGGTGGTGCGTCGGGTATGACACCGCGCACCAAGGCCTGCGGTGCTGCGGCAGATTTGTCTGCTTCGTCAATCGCCGGCTCACTGTCATAGCCACTGAGGTCAATTTCGAAACTTTCACGCTGGTCTTCTTCAACCTCGTCGTCGCGAAGACGAACCACCTCAAAGTGCGGGGTTTGCATCTGAGGGTTGGGTATTACCAGTACACGAACTTTGGTGGCGAGTTCAATTTCACCCACGGCAGCTCGCTTCTCGTTGAGTAGAAACGCAGACACATCGACAGGCACTATGACTCTAACTTCACCGGTTCTTTCTTTGGAAGCTTCCTCCTGGATGAGGCGTAAAATCGCAAGCGCCAGCGACTTCGTATCACGGATAGTCCCTTGGCCGGTGCAGCGAGGGCAAACCATGCCGCTTGTTTCACCGAGCGATGGACGCAGACGTTGACGCGACATTTCAAGCAAACCAAAGCGCGAGATGCGGCCGAGCTGAATTCGGGCGCGGTCAATTTCGAGAGCGTCACGCATTCTATTTTCGACAGCGCGTTGGTTCTTAGACGCGTTCATGTCGATAAAGTCGATAACAACCAGTCCACCCATGTCTCGCAGTCGGAGCTGTCGCGCGACCTCGTCAGCGGCCTCAAGATTTGTTTGAAGCGCAGTTTGTTCGATGTCACTGCCTTTGGTGGCGCGCGCGGAGTTAATGTCAATTGACACCAACGCTTCAGTTGGGTCGATTACGATCGACCCGCCAGAGGGCAATCGCACTTCACGTTGGAACGCGGTTTCGATTTGGCCTTCGACCTGAAAGCGATTAAATAAGGGCAGCGAGTCACTGTACGTTTTAATACGGTTTTGGTATTTCGGCATGACCATGCTGACGAAATCGAGGGCCTGCCGGTACGCCTTCGGATCATCGATCAACACTTGATCGATATCGTCTTTGAGGTAGTCGCGAATAGCGCGAATAATAACGTCACTCTCCTGGTAAAGGAGCGTAGGCGGTTTGTTGCTGGCGGCAGCTTCGGAAATAGCATCCCAGAGCTTGAGTAAGTAGTCGAGGTCCCACTGGAGTTCTTCTGCGCTGCGACCGACTCCGGCAGTACGTATAATAACGCCCATGCCATCAGGGATAGTCAACTGAGACAGCGCGTCACGCAGTTCAGAACGATCATCACCCTCAATACGGCGCGAAATGCCACCCGCTCGAGGGTTATTGGGCATTAACACCATGTAGCGTCCAGGCAAGCTGATGAAGCTCGTTAGCGCAGCGCCCTTGGTGCCGCGCTCTTCCTTGTCCACCTGCACAATGACTTCTGTGCCTTCCTTGATCGCATCTTTGATACGGAGCTTTCCGCCTTCAGGGGCCGAAGAACGAAAGTATTGCGGAGCAATTTCTTTAAGGGGTAAAAATCCGTGGCGATCTGCACCAAAATCAACAAAGGCGGCCTCTAAGCTCGGTTCGACTCGCGTCACCTTTGCTTTGTAAACATTCGCTTTTGTCTGCAGCCTTGCTCGATTTTCGATGTCGAGGTCGTACAGTCGTTGGCCGTCAACGAGAGCGACACGAACTTCTTCGCGCTCTGTGGCGTTAATTAACATCTTTTTCATGTGTCAGGTTCCATAAGGCAACCCAACAGCGGGGGAGCGCACAAGCGTGCACGACACTGCGGTGTAGCGAGCCACTCGGCGTCGCGTTATTCGTCTTGTCGCAGCTGATGTCTTCGTTTGACTCAGCTCAAATCTCTCCGCGCCATTGAATCGCGGTTTTAACGTATAACTCTGAGCTGCCGAGACTGCTTTCTTTGCCTTCCGATGCGCCGGCGCTTCGAGTTTTCTTTAGTTGGACTGACGTTCTACAAACAGGGTGATGCCCTGCGGAGCGCTTTCGCGTACATTAACGGTCCCACGTCGTCCGGGGCGGAGCATACCACCAGGCCGATGTTTCATCAATCTAAGCGTTGCGCGGTGACCAGTGATCGAAAACAAGGCCCAATTTATTCAGTTATTTGACGATGAGGCAGGCCAAAGATTAGACAATTTCCTAATGCGCAAGCTCTCGGGCGTCCCTAAAACGCGAATCTACAAAGCAATTAGAACAGGCGAGGTCAGAATTAATAAAGGCCGCGCAAGACCTGATAGAAAACTTTTGTCAGGTGATATTGTTCGCATACCGCCCATTACGACATCAGGTCCAACTGATTCCGTCACCGTACCCGATCGATGGTTTCAGCGAATCGAGCGAAGCATTGTTCACAATGACCAGCACCTAATGATCATCGACAAGCCGACCGGCTTGGCAGTTCATGGTGGAAGCGGCGTGCAGTTTGGTTTGATCGAGTCTTTGCGACAAATGTTTCCAGAGCAGCGCTATATGGAACTGGTTCATCGCTTGGATAGAGACACCTCGGGGCTGGTCATGATCGCCAAACGAGCTTCAACGCTTCGAGAACTGCATGAGCTGCTTCGTGGCGACGGCGTAGACAAACGCTACTTCGCGCTGGTATCGGGTAAGTGGCCGTCCCATAAAGCGCGCGTCGAAGCGTCGCTTAGTAAATCAGCACTCGCCTCCGGCGAGCGCGTGGTACGCGTGTCTCCCGAGGGGCGCCGGAGTGTGACGGACTTTCGCGTCATTGATCGGTACAAAGCGGCGACCCTTGTCGAGGCAAAGCCGATTACGGGCAGAACGCACCAAATAAGAGTGCATGCGCAACACGCGGGTCATCCTATATTGGGCGATGAGAAGTACGCGTCGGAAGATCAGCTCGCCTTTGGCAAGACACAGGGACTAAAACGGCTGTTTCTGCATGCGCACAGCTTAAAGTTCGTGCTTGACGGGAAACGTTATGAATTCACGGCGCCACTAGATCGCGAGCTTAGGCGTGTTTGTGAATTCATGAGTCAGTCCGGTTAAGGGATTTCCAGACCCGCTTTTCTGAGCATTTTGCAGAGCGCAATGAGTGGCAGCCCCTCCAATGCCGTTGGGTCGGGGCCGTCTAGTGACGCCATCAATGCAATGCCGAGCCGCTCCCACTTAAATGAACCGGCGCAATCCAACGGATCGTCGCGAGTCACGTACCGTCGTATTTCCGCGTCGTTGAGGGTTCTAAACGTAACGCGGTAATGAACGACTGAGGTCTGCACGTCGCGGGTGACGGTGTTTAAAAGAGCGACGCCGGTGAAGAATTGCACGGTTTTACCACTGCATGCCCTGAGCTGCGCGTGAGCGCGCTCCGCGGTACCGGGTTTACTTAATCGTCGCTGCTCGAGCACGGCGACCTGATCAGAACCAATGACAAGCGAGTCTGGTGCGTGAACAGAGGCTGCTTTTTTGTGCGCCAGCCGGCCGGCCAGCGATGCGAAATCTTCATTGGGAAGCATTGACTCTTCCGCTGAGGGGGCTTGCTTTGTATAGCTGACTCCGAGGCGATCGAGAAGCGACGCTCGATAGGTCGATGTAGAAGCGAGCACAAGTTGAAGTGGTTGAGGTTTCATAACGTCGATGTGAGTTTTTGACAGCTTTCAATTTTGACAGGGTTAAGCCCTGTCCGTATAGTCCGCCGCCATGTCAAAGACCATGCTCCCGCGAGAAGCCGAATTACGCAACTGGGCCGCTCGAGGCCTTGAGGCTAAAGGCGAGGTGTTACTTGATAGCATGTCGAGATTAAAGGCCGTCGTTACCCGAGCCGCGTTCCCGGCGACGGCACGCATTAAGTGTCGAAAAGACGAGCAGTACCGTTACGTCGTTGAAGTTGAAGCTGAAATGACCGTGACACTGCAGTGCCAGCGTTGTTTAGGGGACTGTGAGAAGGAATTGACGACCACCAGCACGCTGTGTGTGCTGTGGACCGAGGACGCAGTCAATGAGCTGCCTGTTGACTACGATCCGCTGATTGCAGGCGACGTGAGCAACTTGCATGCGATAATTGAAGATGAGTTGTTATTGGCACTGCCTGCAGTGCCTATGCATGAGATGGGGAGCTGTGGACACGTTCCCACTGTGTTTGGTGATCTTTCAGGTGACGCGGTCGTTGAAAAAGAGAACCCGTTTGCCGCGTTAAAGGGGTTGTTAAAAAATACAGCGTCGGCGGCCGACAAAGAGTAAAATGATTGAGAGTTCGTAGTGAAACAACTACGGAAGTGGAAATAATAGGAGAGCATCATGGCTGTTCAGCAAAACCGTAAAACTCGTTCGAAGCGTGGCATGCGTCGCTCACACGATGCGTTAAGCGAATCGACACTTACAATCGATAGCACGTCGGGCGAGACGCGTCGACGTCACCACGTCAGCGCAGATGGCTTTTACAAGGGCCAAAAGGTCATAGACTTAGGTAACGACGACTGAGCCTATGACTCTAGGCGTCGTTTTTCCCGGTCAGGGATCGCAACGCGTCGGAATGCTTGAAGAAGCAGCCGGCGCGTTTTCAGTTGTTAGAGAAACATTTTCAGAAGCCAGTGATGCCTTGGGCTACGATATGTGGGCGCTGGTTTCGCAAGACCCAGACGCGCGCCTTTCGCTGACCGAGTTCACTCAGCCTGCGATCTTGACAGCAAGTGTTGCATTATTCCGAGCCTTTGAGTCCTGTCATTCGATAGCGCCTGTGGCGGCGGCGGGGCACAGTTTGGGTGAGTACTCGGCGCTCGTAAGTGCGCGCGCACTGTCATTGTACGACGGGGTTAGACTCGTTAGGGAGCGCGGTGCGGCCATGCAAAAAGCGGTCCCAGTAGGGGAGGGTGCGATGGCGGTTATCCTCGGGTTGGCCGACGACGTTGTATCCACGGTCTGTGATGCTTTGTGCGACGCCACCCACTACGTCGGCGGGGTGAATTTTAATGCGCCTGGACAGGTCGTTATTGCGGGGCAAACAAAAGCCGTTGAGAATGCGATGCTCGCGCTCAAAGAGGCGGGTGCGCGCCGCGCTATGCCACTTCCAGTCAGCGCCCCATTCCACACGCCGCTAATGCAACCTGCGGCTGATATTATGACGTTGGCCTTTGATGAGGTTGTCTGGTCGGAACCCGATTTTCCCGTCGTGAGTAACGTTGACGGTTCATTACAGCGAGACCCTACGGTTATCAAACAAAGCTTGGTGAAGCAAATCTCATCACCGGTCATGTGGACCGAATGCGTTGCAACGCTGGGCAGAGTAGGGTGTGAGATGTTCATTGAAAGTGGCCCTGGTAACGTGCTGAGTGGGCTCAGTAAGCGCATTGATAAGTCCGTGCCGATCAAGTCTATTGAGAGCGTTACGTCAATAGAAGCGGGCCTTTCGGACCTCTGAGGAGAGTGTTATGAGTGAATCAGACGATCGTCGTATTGCCGTCGTGACAGGCGCTACGCGGGGCATTGGAAAAGCGATTGCAACGGAACTGGCGAGCGCTGGATGCCTTGTGATTGGTACTGCGACATCGGATGCTGGTGCGGCGACGATTCGTGATAGCTTGGAAGCCTTGGGTGGCACAGGAATTTGCCTGGACGTCAGCGACGCGGAGGCCGTTAAAGCGGTGATTGCCGGCATAACACGTGACTATGGGGCACCAACCATCCTGGTAAATAACGCGGGCATCACGCGCGACAACCTCATGATGAGGATGAAGGACGAGGAGTGGTCTGACGTCATTGGAACCAACCTCAGTCCCTTGTTTACGGTCAGTAAAGCGTGCTTGCGTGGTATGACCAAGGCGCGGTGGGGGCGCATCATCAACATCTCTTCCGTCGTGGGTAGTATGGGCAATGCAGGCCAAGTGAACTACGCCGCGAGTAAGGCTGGCGCCGAGGGCATGTCTCGTGCAATGGCGAAAGAATTGGGATCACGAGCCGTTACGGTTAACTGCGTAGCGCCGGGTTTTATTGATACTGACATGACAAAAGTGCTGACTGAGGAACAAAAGGCGGCAATGTTGGGTCAAATACCGCTGGGGCGCTTAGGCACTCCAACGGAAATAGCGAAGGTTGTGGCCTTTCTCGCGGGTGACGCGGGGGGGTACATCACAGGAGAAACAATTCACGTGAATGGCGGCATGTACATGTGATGCGAAAAAATGTGGGTTTTAATCTTTTTAATTATAGGTAGAATCCGCACCACTTCAGCCCACGGGCTTTAAGCAACAATGGAGATAACAAGGGGACGTCATGAGTAATATCGAAGATCGCGTTAAGAAAATCGTGGCAGAGCAGCTGGGTGTTAAGGAAGACGAAGTCAGCAATGCTTCATCGTTTGTCGACGACTTAGGGGCTGACTCGCTGGATACCGTTGAACTGGTAATGGCACTTGAGGAGGAATTTGACACTGAAATTCCTGATGAAGAAGCCGAGAAAATTACGACTGTGCAATTGGCCATCAACTATATCAATGAGAACCTCGCTTAATTTTAAGCTCGGTGTTTCATAAAAAAGCCGCTCTTTTTTCGAAGGGCGGCTTTTTTTTTGCTGATATAATGTAGGGCGGTGTGGCAAGAAAAATGAACGTGATAAGTGGATTAGAAGTGTCTGGGGGTACAGATGGATAACCGTAGAGTGGTGATTACAGGTGTGGGTGCGGTCACCGCACTGGGACTTGATACCAATAGCACGTGGCATGGCGTTACTAATGGCGAGAATGGCGTTCGGGCAATTGATCACTTTGATGCGAGCGCTTTCGCGACCCGATTCAGCGCAAGTCTTAATGGCTTCACCACGGATGGATACCTTGCGTCGCGTGACGCCAAACGCATGGATTCATTTATTCAGTACGGGATGGTTGCCGGTATTCAGGCGATGCGCGATTCAGGCTTAGAAATTACTGAGCAGAACCAAGACCGAGTCGGCTGTAATGTCGGCGCGGGCATAGGTGGCATAGGCTTGATTGAAAAGATGTCGTTGACGCTTGATCAGTCAGGACCTAGGAAGATTTCCCCGTTCTTTGTTCCCGGTTCTATTATCAATATGGTGGCAGGTAACTTATCGATCGAATTTAACCTCCGTGGTCCCAACTTGGCGATGGTTACAGCCTGTACGACCGGCACTCACAGTATTGGGTTGGGGGCACGACTCATTGCCGCAGGCGACGCAGATGCAATGCTGGTGGGTGGTGCTGAGATGGGTACGACGCCCGTTGGGCTCGGCGGATTTGCTGCAGCACGAGCGCTATCCACGCGAAACGAGGAACCCCATAAAGCCTCTCGGCCTTGGGATAAAGACCGCGATGGATTTGTGTTGGGCGATGGAGCAGGTGTAATGCTCATCGAGTCGCTGGACAGCGCCATGGCGCGGGGCGCAAATATTTACGCGGAGGTTGTTGGTTTTGGCATGAGTGGCGACGCTTACCACATGACATCACCTCCCGAGGACGGGCGTGGCGCTGCGCTATCAATGCAAAATGCGCTGCTTAATGCGGGCATGAACCCCCATGAGGTCGACTACATCAATGCGCACGGTACGTCGACATTGGCGGGGGACCTTGCCGAGACTCTGGCCATAAAAAGTGTCTATGGCGATCACGCCAAAGACCTGGCGGTGAGCTCGACAAAATCCATGATCGGTCACTTATTAGGTGCGGCGGGCGCGGTAGAGGCAATTTTTTCCGTACTAGCAATAAGAGACAGGGTCGCCCCCCCGACTATAAATCTAGAAAATCCTCAGGAAGGTTGTGATCTCAATTACGTCGCTGGGGTCGCTCAAGAGCGGGATATTAATGTGACCATGTCAAACTCTTTTGGCTTTGGTGGCACCAATGGAACCCTCGTATTCAAGCGTTTCACTGAGTAAGTCGGCAGGTGCGAAAGTGGCTGCTCGCTGGATTGGGACTGCTCCTTATGGTCGGTGTTTCGACACTGATCTATGGCGTATCGGCCGAGCTCGATCGTGATCTGAGCATTACTGAGAAAAGCTATCGGTTTAAAGTTAATGAGGGCGATGGGCTTATTCGTGTGGTTAATGCCTTTGAAAGCCAAGGACTCATTCGCTCTGCGGACTGGGTGAGATTGGCCCTGCAGTTTGAGGTTCATTCACTCGTGGTGAAACCCGGGGATTATCAAATTGAGCCTGGTGAGTCGATAAGACAGTTGCTTAAGCGGATGGACGCCGGCGATGTGGTGGTGTACCCCGTCACAATTCCCGAGGGGGTCACGCTTGACTGGATGTTGGCGCGTTTGTGGGACCACCCGCAGCTTGCACGGGTGCTTGAAGGGCCTCGCGATGAACGAATACTGTCTCTGATCACGCCCTATAGCGCGCCAGAGGGCCTGTTTTTACCTGAGACGTATCTCGTTCAAGCCGGAGACACCGACCTTAGTGTTTTGGAAAGGGCACGAAACGCGATGCGAGAAACGTTGTCGCGAGCATGGCTCAATCGAGCTGAGAATCTGCCGTTTAATAACGCCTACGAGGCCTTGATACTTGCCTCGATTATTGAAAAAGAAACAGGAGTCGCGCGTGAGCGCCCTGATATTGCCGGTGTTTTTACCCGACGCCTTCAGCGCGGAATGCGTCTGCAGACTGATCCGACGATCATTTACGGACTGGGCGATGATTTTGATGGCAATTTAAAGAGACGCCACTTAAGAGACGACAAAAATCCCTACAACACCTATCGCATCTCAGGCTTACCACCGACACCGATCGCTTTGCCGGGAGAAGCCGCCATCAGTGCCGCGCTAAACCCCTCGCCAGGGAGCGTTCTGTACTTTGTCGCTAAGGGCGACGGTAGCCACGTATTTAGCGAAACATTGAGCGAGCACGAAAAAAATGTGCGACGCTATCAACTCCAACGAAAAAAAGACTATCGGTCGAGCCCGCGGTAATGGCAAAGCAAAATACATCAGCAAAGTTTATTACGCTTGAGGGCGGCGAGGGCGCAGGAAAGTCCACGAGCCGTGATTTCATAGAAAGGCTACTCAAACAGCATCAGATTCCATTCATCACGAGCCGAGAACCGGGAGGCACTGCGATCGGGGAGCAGTTACGCACGCTTTTGCTGACTAAAGTCGAGACGCCACCGGTCCCCAGTGCGGAGTTGCTCATGATGTTTGCAGCAAGAGCTCAGCACCTTCATGAGGTAATTGAGCCGGCACTCGCCAGGGGCGTCTGGGTGCTGTGTGATCGATTTACGGATGCAACCTATGCCTATCAAGGCTATGGAAGAGGTTATGACCTCGAAGCGATTGGGACGCTTGAGCGCCTCGTGCAGCAGGGACGTCAACCCGATCTCACATTGTTATTCGATATTGATCCACGAGTGGGGATTGAACGTGCTCGACAGCGGGCTGAGTTAGACCGATTTGAGGAAGAGGCGCTGAGTTTCTTTGAGCGAGTGAGAAACGGTTATCTGCAGAGAGCGGCAATGGAATCTCGGTTCGCCGTTATTGACGCGGCTCGGAGTGTAGAGGACGTGCAAGCCACGCTTACAGAAACACTCCGACCTATTATCGAGGGATCGATGTGACCGAGGTTAGATTCCCCGATTTCGAGGCGATTGTTGATGAGGTGGGTGCGCTCTATCGTCAGGGAAGGCTTCCGCACGCAGTGTTGTTAACCAGTGACTCTGGTTTGGGCCTTGAAGGTACTGCACAAATGATGGCGACCCGTCTGCTCTGTGATGTTTCTGTCGACGGGAGTTGCGGAGTTTGCAATGCGTGCCAGTTACTGGCGGCCGGAACACACGGGGACTATCGCTGGTTAGCAACCCTAGAGGGCAAGGCCAGCATTGGGATTGACCAAATTAGGGTGGCGAGTGATTTTATCGCCAAGACAGCTTCTTACGGCTCCCTCAAAGTACTCGTGGTTGCGCAAGCGGATCGCATGACAAACGGCGCTGCAAATGCACTCCTAAAGACCTTGGAAGAGCCCTCAGGTAACAGCGTCATCTTTATGCTGGCGCGGCGTCCATGGCTCTTGCCGCCAACCATTCGGTCGCGATGTCAGTCTTGGAAAATGCCAAGACTGAGTCGCACCACTTGTATGAGTTATGTGCAAGAGCACGGGATCGCCATTACATCTGAGGTGGAACAGAATCCACGGCTACTAGAGCGTGCAGTGGTGACGCATGCGAGCGGGAAAGGTGACTCAGTTGCTGAACTTTGCGGTCTTGTGAATGCTGTTCTAGACGGATCGATGGGCAGTCATGATATGGCGCTTGGTTTACAGAAGTTTGAATTGATGGAGGCGGTTGACGCGACAGTAACAGCGATCGAAGATCGTTTGTTGTCGCAAGACACGGATAAAGCGTCAATGATGGCGACACTTTCTGCGCACCGCGCAGTGGCGACGATTCTTCAGAGATTGCGTGCTGGCGCGGTTCCCGCAAAGGAAACAGCGTGCTATGAAATTGCAGCGCTAATAGAAAACGCAAGCAACAACCAGTTCTCGGAACTTGAACGTGGCTTGCGTGTTCTCGGCAGTTAAGCGTAGCCGCTAAGCACGATGTTCTTGGCATTGACCCTGGGGAGCGATAGGCTATTTCGATGAGTGACGAAACGAAACAAGGAATTCTGTCTCTAACGATCAAGGATCGTACAGTCTTGTATGCTGCTTATATGCCGTTTCTCAGAAATGGCGGCCTGTTTATCCCCACCAACAAACGGTTTGCGTTAGGTGAAGAAGTATTCGTCTTGCTCGCACTGATGGATGAGGCGGAGAAAATACCCATCAACGGAACCGTTGTTTGGGTGACCCCAAAGGGCGCGCAAGGTAACCGACAGGCCGGTATTGGCGTGCAGTTCTCTGAGGCAGACTTTGCTGCGGCCACAAAAATCGAAGAGCATTTGGGGACTGGTCTGGTCTCTGACAGGCCCACGCACACCATGTGACGCGAAGAAGAACGGCAATATCCCGGCGCTATTGTCTTCGAAAGACCTGTTTTGACGGCCTCGCATTGAATCACTTCATCTTATGTGACAACATCCGCGCCCTTAGTTTAAGAACCACCGACGCACTCGTAAGAGTGTTCGTTTATGCGGGAGTGGCGAAATTGGTAGACGCGCTGGATTTAGGTTCCAGTGTCTTACGACGTGAGAGTTCGAGTCTCTCCTTCCGCACCACATCCTTTTATTATTTTATGCCCCAAGCTGGGGCATTTTAGGCGTCAGATTTAGGAGACGAGAATGCGTGTCTCGGTAGAAACAACATCGGGTTTAGAGCGAAAATTGACCGTGGCAGTTCCTTCAGACGAGGTTGACTCGGCTGTTGATAAGAAACTGGCCGAGTCGGCGAAGAATGTTCGTTTACCAGGCTTTCGTCCTGGCAAGGTTCCTATGAGCGTAATGAAACAGCGCTTTGGGCCAGGCGTTCGTCAAGAAGTGCTAGGTGATGTGATTAATCGCTCCTTCCAGGAAGCAGTGGTGGGAGAGAATTTGCGCCCAGCAGGTCAGCCAAGTATTGAAGCAAAGAGCTTTGAAAGCGGTAAGGACGTCGAGTACATCGCAACGTTTGAAATATACCCCACAGTAGCGTTGAACGATGTCAAAGGGTTCGAGGTGACTAAGCTGACCTGTGAGATCGGCCAGACCGACGTCGATGAGATTATTGCGGTTTTTCAGAAGCAACAGGGTAAGTTGGTCGAGGTTGACCGTGCCGCGGAAGAGGGCGATACCCTCACGATTGATTTTGAAGGATTTAAAGACGGCGAAGCTTTTGACGGTGGGTCAGGCACAGACACCGCATTGGAGCTTGGGTCGGGTCGGATGATTCCAGGATTTGAGGACGGATTGGTCGGCGCGTCTGCGGGCGACGAGCGCACGCTTAACTTGACCTTCCCAGAGGACTACCACTCAGACGAGCTTAAAGGCGCGGCCGTCGAATTTAAGGTCAGTGTTAAGGGTGTTCAGGCACAAGAATTGGCGGCGCTTGATGCTGAATTATTCGCGTCCTACGGGGTCGAGGGTGATGATGTCGAGGGCTTCCGCGCTGAGGTGCAAAAGAATATGGAGCGAGAGCTCAAGAGTGCGATTGACGCACACGTCAAGCAACAAGTGATGGACGCAATTGTAGAGGCACATCCGGCGCTCGAAATCCCGCAAAGTCTCATCTCGCAGGAAACCGACGCGCTTCGCAGTCAGATGTTTCAACAATTTGGCGGCGGTGTAAGTCCAGATATGGACTTAAAGAGTATTCTCCCTGACGAAATGTTCGCCGAGCGCGCCGAAACGCGCGTCAGATTAGGACTGCTCGTCAGTGAAATGGTCCAAGATTTAGGTGTTCGAGCGGAACCCAATAAAGTTAGAGAACTCATCGAAGACATTGCGTCGACCTATCAGGATCCCGAAGAGGTCATTAACTGGTACTACGAAGACAACAACCAGTTAATGGGCATTGAATCGCGGGTGCTTGAAGACGCGGTGGTGGAAAAGTTGTTGGACCAAGCGTCGGTTGTCGACGAAGTGACTGACTACCAAGACGCGCTGCAACGTACGCGCGCGGCGACGCAGCAATAAGGCAAAATTTAGGGTAACAAGGAGACGATTGATGGCGCATGGTTTTGAAGTGGGTAATGAGCAGGGCTTAGGCCTGGTACCTATGGTGATTGAGCAGACGTCACGTGGAGAACGCTCATTTGACATCTACTCTCGCCTGCTAAAAGAGCGTGTCATTTTCATTGTTGGGCCCATTGAAGATCAAATGGCCAATCTGGTGGTGGCACAGTTGCTGTTTCTTGAGTCTGAAAACCCAGACAAAGATATTCACCTCTATATTAATAGCCCCGGCGGATCTGTCACCGCAGGTTTGTCGATTTACGACACCATGCAATTTATAAAACCTGATGTGAGTACTATGTGCGTTGGTCAGGCCGCATCCATGGGCGCGTTTTTACTCAGCGGCGGCACCAAAGGAAAGCGACTGATCCTCCCAAACGCCAGGACGATGATCCATCAGCCCAGCGGCGGTGCACAGGGTCAAGCGACTGACATTGAGATACAAGCCAAGGAAATTCTCTTCTTGCGAGAGCGTTTAAACCGCATGTTGGCCGAGCACACAGGGCAAACGATGGAAGTCATTGAACGCGACACAGAGCGCGATCGTTTTATGAGTGCCGAGCAAAGTGTTGAATACGGTCTTGTCGATCAGGTTCTTACTGCACGGTAAAGGCATTTTCGCAAAACGAGATCTGGCGCCTTGCATTAGGCGTAGAAACCTATCATCGTTGCATAAAACGCGCGAAAACGGACTAAAGGGCCATAACGAATGACCGGCGACAGCACCAACGAAGACAACGGAAAGCTGCTTTATTGCTCGTTTTGTGGCAAAAGTCAGAACGAGGTCCGCAAACTGATCGCGGGTCCTTCGGTGTTCATTTGCGACGAGTGTGTGGATCTCTGTAACGATATTATCCGCGAAGAAATTCAAGAAACTGCGTCTCCAGAGTCCTCCGAAAAACTGCCTGTCCCACACGAGATCAATCAAATACTCGACGAATACGTTATCGGACAGGCGCGTGCGAAACGCGTTCTCTCCGTGGCGGTGTACAACCACTACAAGCGTCTGCGAACGGGCGAGGGCAAGTCGACTGACGTGGAGCTTGGCAAGTCTAATATCTTGCTGGTCGGTCCAACAGGGTCAGGAAAAACACTGCTAGCGGAAACACTCGCACGACTGCTTGACGTCCCATTCACGATTGCCGACGCCACCACATTGACTGAAGCCGGTTACGTGGGGGAAGACGTTGAAAATATCATTCAGAAATTACTGCAGAAATGCGACTACGACGTTGAGAAGGCCCAGATGGGCATCGTTTATATTGACGAAATCGATAAGATCTCACGCAAGTCGGACAACCCATCGATCACCCGAGACGTGTCGGGCGAGGGTGTGCAGCAAGCATTACTCAAGCTCATTGAGGGTACTGTTGCTTCGGTGCCACCTCAGGGTGGGCGCAAGCATCCGCAGCAGGAGTTTTTACAGGTCGATACAAGCAACATTCTGTTTATCTGTGGCGGCGCGTTTGCGGGACTCGATAAAGTTATTCAAAACCGCTCAGAGAAGGGGGGGATTGGTTTCTCCGCTGAAGTGACGGGACGAGCAGATAAGAAAGAGTTTGCGGAGAGCCTCAATGACTTGGAACCAGAGGACCTAGTTCAGTACGGTCTTATTCCTGAGTTTGTGGGTCGACTGCCGATGATCGCGACACTCGAAGAGTTAGACGTGGCGGCGTTGATGCAGATCCTGACTGAGCCGAAAAACTCACTGACGAAGCAGTATCGTAAAATGTTCGATATGGAAGGCGTCGAAATAGACTTCCGTGAGGACGGCTTGCGTGCAGTCGCTGGCAAGGCTATGGAGCGAAAGACGGGCGCGCGAGGACTTCGATCGATTCTTGAAAATGTGCTGCTCGAGTCGATGTACAACATTCCGTCACAGGCGGGTGTTGCGAAAATCGTAGTCGATGAATCCGTCATCAACGGGGACTCTGAACCGCTGTTGGTGTACGAGACACAAGACGAGTCAATGGCGGCCCAAGACGCCTAAATCGGCGGTCGAAACTTCTGTAAAAAAGGGCTTGAGATTACTAAACAAGTCCCCATCTCTTTATTGAACCCATGGAGATGACTATGAGCGACACAGCTGCAATTCAACTACCCCTGCTTCCTCTGCGAGACGTTGTGGTCTATCCACACATGGTCTTGCCGTTGTTCGTTGGAAGAGAGCGCTCCATAGAAGCGCTAGAGCACGCCATGTCTGGGAATAAGCAAGTCCTCCTGGTGGCTCAGCGCCACGCTCCAGACGACAACCCCGACGTCGACGACCTGTATCAAGTGGGTACGATCTCCACCATATTGCAGTTGTTAAAGCTCCCCGACGGAACAATTAAAGTGTTGGTAGAAGGTAGCGAGCGCGCGGCGATTGAAGCTATTGATACGGGCGAGACTTTCTCAATGGCAACTGTGCGGGAGGTGGTCTGCGAGGAGCTTGAAAGTACCGATGCCGACGGCGCGGCCAGGGAGATCGTGGATCACTTTGAAAAATACGTCAACGTGAGCAAAAAGGTACCCAACGAGGTACTCACATCGCTCTCCGGTATTGAGGAGCCGGGGCGTCTGGCGGATACCATTGCGGCGCACATGTCTGTCGATTTAAGTGAGAAGCAAAACATTCTAGAAATGTCCGCGGTCAGCACTCGACTTGAGCACCTCATGTCGTTGATGGACTCTGAAATTGACCTGTTTCAGGTAGAAAAGAAACTTCGTGGTCGGGTCAAAAAACAAATGGAGAAGAGCCAGCGCGAGTACTACCTCAACGAACAGATGAAGGCCATTCAGAAAGAGCTGGGTGAAATGGACGATGCGCCCAATGAGGTCGATGACCTTCAAAATCGAATTACCGAAGCAAAGATGTCGGAAGAGGCCATTGAGAAGGCCAACTCGGAGCTCAGTAAGCTCAAAATGATGTCGCCGATGTCAGCAGAAGCTTCTGTCGTGCGCGGGTACATCGAGTGGTTGGTGGGTGTCCCATGGTCGAAGCGAAGTAAAGTTAAGCACGATATAAAGCGGGCAAAAACGGTTCTTGATCAGGACCATTACGGGCTCGAGGAAGTGAAGGACCGAATCCTTGAGTACCTCGCGGTACAAAAGCGGGTCAGAAAGCTCAAGGGGCCGGTCCTGTGCCTAGTCGGGCCTCCTGGCGTCGGCAAAACCTCTTTAGGTGAATCGATTGCGAAGTCAACGAACCGGAAGTTTGTTCGGATGGCGCTGGGTGGTGTGCGTGACGAGGCCGAAATCCGAGGTCACCGCCGTACCTACATAGGCTCAATGCCCGGAAAGTTGATTCAAAAGATGGTCAAGGCTGGCGTGCGGAACCCGCTTTTCCTCCTCGATGAGATCGATAAAATGGGGATGGATCATCGGGGAGATCCCGCTTCAGCCATGCTCGAGGTTTTAGATCCGGAGCAAAACCACGCATTTAATGATCACTACCTGGAGGTGGATTACGACCTGTCGGACGTTATGTTTGTGTGCACGTCAAATACCATGAACATCCCCGGCCCACTTCTAGACCGCATGGAAGTGATTCGCATCCCCGGTTACACGGAAGACGAGAAGGTCAGCATTGCACGCAAATACCTCTTACCGAAACAGATCAAAGTGAATGGCTTGAAGCAGGAAGAGATTTCTGTTGCGGACGAGGCAATTCTTGACGTCGTGCGTTACTACACTCGAGAGGCGGGCGTGCGTGCAATGGAGCGTGAGCTGGCGAAGATTTGCCGGAAGGTGGTCAAGAGACTTGCATTGGACGACTGGGAATCTGGATCCGAGGTGACATCGGCGAATCTCGAAACGTTACTTGGAGTGCGCAAGTTTACGTTTGGTGTTGCAGACGAGGCGAATCAAGTTGGAGAGGTCACGGGCCTTGCGTGGACATCGGTTGGTGGTGAATTATTGACCATTGAAGCCGCATCAGTCAGCGGAAAGGGACGTCATGTACGCACAGGGAGCTTGGGTGACGTCATGCAAGAGTCCATACAAGCCGCCATGACTGTCGTTAGGGCTCGCTCGCAAGGTTTGGGTATACCCGCAAAATATCACGACAGCCACGACCTCCACATACACGTACCAGAGGGGGCGACTCCCAAAGATGGTCCAAGCGCGGGGGTGGGCATGTGCACAGCGCTGGTTAGTGTTGCAACCAAAATACCGGTTCGCGCCAACGTCGCTATGACTGGGGAAATAACGCTGCGCGGTGAGGTCCTCGCAATCGGTGGACTCAAAGAAAAGCTTCTGGCGGCGCGACGGGGTGGCATTACGACTGTGATCATCCCACACGAAAATGAACGCGATTTAGCAGAGGTCCCCGATAACATTAAAGACAAGCTCGACATAAAGCCGGTCAAGTGGATTGATGAAGTGCTTGAAATTGCGCTTGAAAGCTCCCCAACACCGCTGTCGGATGAAGACTATATGGCTGGACAAAACGACTCCAAAGTTGCGTCTTCTGACGGCGAAGGCGAGGGAAAAGCCCGAGCGGTCTCACATTGACGCAATTAATGTCCGTTTAGGCGAAAAAAAACGTAATTTTTTACATTTCGTGATTGACCGCCTATGCACCCAAAGGTAGGCTCTACCTGAGTTCAAGCAATTTCCTAAAGTAAAAAAAGAGGACCTATCGTGAATAAAAATGAACTAATAGATGCCATCGCTTCTGAAGCAGACCTTTCAAAAGCTGGCGCAGGTCGTGCGCTTGACGCAGCAGTTGCTGCCGTCACAGCAGAGCTTTCAAAAGGTGGTAGTGTTTCTCTTGTAGGCTTTGGAACGTTTTCTGTAAAACCACGCGCAGCGCGTGACGGTCGCAATCCGCGCACCGGCGAAACCATTAAGATCGCAGCATCAAATACGCCGGGCTTCAAAGCAGGCAAAGCACTGAAAGACGCTTGCAACTCTTAATGTAGTAAACTCTCGGCGCGTGCCGAGTGAAAAAAGAGGCGCCTAGTGCGCCTTTTTTTTATGCGTATCTGATTTCTTATTAACGACAGGGTAAATGTAATGCTGCAGAACATGCGAGAGGGTGTTCGAAGCCCTTGGGTCTTAATTCCTATTGGCTTAATTGTGTTGTCTTTTGTGCTGACGGGCGCTGAAACACTGACGTTTGGCGGGACCCAATCAGGCGTGGCAACGGTCAACGGTGAAGAGATCTCTGAAAGTGAGCTCCAAATGGCCATTGAGGGCCAGCGGCGCCAGCTCACCGAAGTCTACGGTGATCAAATCGACCCTAGTTTACTCTCAGATGATTTGTTGCGACCCGGCGTCTTAAACGGTCTGGTTGAACGTGCGCTACTTGAGGATTATGCCGAAACGCTCGGTGTGACAGCCTCCTCCTTAGCGGTGGGTAGAGCGATCACTGAAAACCCCAATTTTCAGATCGACGGCGTATTTTCCGCTGACTACTACCGCGATATTCTGCGCTCTAATGGTCTGACGAATCCTCTTTACAAAGCGGATCAAGAACGGTCTGACCAGCTGCTCAAGCTTGAGTCTGTGGTTTCATCGGCCTCATTCCTGACGCCTGTTGAAGCTGAAGCTGCGTTCAATGTCATTGCAGAGCGCCGTGACGTTCGATATCTCGTGGTGCCTGAATCTTTTTTCGAAACGGCTGATGATGTCACTGAAGAAGCGATTGAACGCTATTACGACCAAAATGCGTTGTCTTTCTCTCAGCCTGAGCGCCTGCGCGTGGCGTACATCGAGCTGAATCTTGAGCAATACACTACGCCGGTAGATCAAGCCGAGGTCGAGGCACAACTTGCTTCAGCACTTGCCGATTTTGAAACAAAGGCAGAGTCCGAAGTTGCCCATATTTTGATCACGCAAGCAGACGAAGAAAGCGACGTGGACTATGCGGCACGTGTAGAGGCTGTGCGTGTACGGCTTGATTCCGGCGCGGACTTTACAGTGGTCGCACAAGAAAACTCAGATGATATTGGATCAGCCTCAATCGGTGGTGATTTGGGGTACACCGATGGCAGCGTGTTTCCCGATGAGATGGAATTAGCCATTAAGCAATTGTCGATTGGTGATGTTTCGCCAGGCGTGGTCACCGATGCGGGCACGCACTTTATCTTGCTCAAAGGGAAAACGGCCGCTGAGCAAGTGGCCGATGAGGTCTTGCGCGCAGAGATCGCAGACAGTCTTCAGACTGCTCAAGCGCAGCAAGACTTGTTGATCGCAGTCGATCAGTTAAGAGACGCAGTCTTCACCTCAGAGGGCCTCGAGAGCGCCGCCAGCGCACTGGGTGTCACCGTTGAGACTTCAGCTCCTTTTTCGCGGGACGCGGGACAGGGCGCCTTTACCGAATCAAGTCTTCGCCAACTGGCGTTCAGCGACGACGTGCTATTAGACGGTAACAATAGTGACGTTGTTGAGCTCTCCGGTAGCCGGTTTATTGCGCTGTCGCTGCTCGAGCAGCTCCCAGAGGGCACTCGACCGCTTATTGAGGTTCGTCAAAGCATTGCGTCGCAGCTCGCTGAAAAAGCGCGTGAGAAGGCGATGGAGGTCCTTGTTGCGGAGATTGACGCGGAAATGGCCGCCGGTGCGACATTGGAGTCATTGGCGACTGCCAAGGACTTTGAATGGCGTGTAGAGCTGGGAGCGACAAGACAGAATGTGATTTTACCCGCGAACGTTTTGCAGGCCGCATTTGCTAAGCGTGTGGATGATATGGAAACCGTCGAACCTGTTCAGCTGGACGCCGAGAGTTATGCCCTAGTGCAGCTTGCACGTGCGCAGCCCGGTAGGGCGGATACCATTATCGGTGCAGAGCGCGCATCGTTGCTTCAAGAAGTGTCGCAAGTCCAGACGTCGCTAATACTGCAGGAGTTTACTGCGGACCTTCGACGACGTGGCGACGTAGTCACACGCTAACCCGGAGAGCGATAGGGTGGCAGATGATGCATTCGCCCGGCTGATTCGAAGTGCTGGAGTCACTGAGACAAACCTAGGCGGCAATTCCGACTTCATTGGAAGTGTTAACGGACGTGTGCCTTACCCCCTAGAGACGTGGGCCCCAGAACACTGCGGGCAGCTGGATATGGCGATCGACCGAGACGGCCGATGGTTCCATGAGGGCTCTGAAATTAAACGCTCAGAGCTTGTTTCCTTGTTTGCAGGACTGCTTCGTAAAGAGAGTGACGGGGCCTTCTACCTCGTCACACCAGTGGAGAAGGTCGAGGTCAATGTTGCGTTGCACCCCCTGATGGTCGTCGATGCAAGCCAACTCCACGACTCAGAGACAGGAGAGGCGTCACTAGGACTAGTCCTCAATACCGGTGGCATTTTTAAATTGAGCCCGGAGACTGGGCTCCATTCTGAAGCCAGAGCGGCAGGTGCCGCCTTTGTTTGCCTGCCACACGGATTGACCGCCTTGTTCACACGCGCCGCTTGGTACCGACTGGTCGAGATGGCAGATGATACCGGCTGTATTGTGAGCGGTGGCGAGCGCTACTCCCTGCTCTAGCAAGCCTTAGGAAGCAGGGAATAGGCTTTTTTTACATATTGGGGTAGGTCGGTCCGCCCAATCCTTCAGGTGTTACCCATCGAATATTCTGCGAGGGGTCTTTGATGTCGCATGTCTTGCAGTGGACGCAATTTTGAGCGTTGATTTGGAAGCGCGGCTCATCGCCATCAGTCACAACCTCATAAACGCCAGCTGGGCAGTACCGCTGTGCCGGTTCATCGTACATGGGAAGATTGACCTGAATGGGGATCGACGAATCCAGTAGCTTGAGGTGACAAGGCTGGTCTTCCTCGTGGTTTGTGTTGGAGAGGAACACAGACGACAACCTGTCGAACGTCAGCACATTGTCAGGTTTGGGGTAGTCGAGCTTTTTTGACGAAGCAGCGGGTTTCAGACACGCGTGATCAGGTGTCTTGTCTCGAAGCGTGAACGGCATGTTACCGCGCATAATCGTTTGATCGAACCACACCGCAGCCGAGCCCAGTAGAGCACCAAAGGTGTGCATGTATCCGGCGAAATTACGGCTCGACTTCAACTCCTTCCCAAGCCAGGATGCGTCGACCCGTGCATTAAAGTTTTCCAAATTAACCTGAGGCGTCTCAGCCATTAACGCGGCAGCGACCTCTTCGGCAGCCAACATACCACTCTTCATGGCCGTATGATTGCCTTTAATCTTGACCGCATTCAGCGTCCCCGCATCGCAGCCAATAATGAGTCCACCTGGGAAGTTGAGCTTGGGCAGCGAGTTTTGGCCGCCTTTGGCCAGCGCCCGGGCGCCATAAGCCAGTCGGGTCGCTCCCTCTAAGTAGTGGGCCGTTTTAGGGTGTGTTTTCCAGCGCTGAAACTCCTCAAAAGGACTCAAATGTGGATTTGAGTAGTTAAGGTCCGTGATTAATCCCAGATACACCTCATTGTTTTCCGCATGGTACATAAATGCACCACCGGAAGAGCCGCTCTCGGACAATGGCCAACCCAGACCGTGAATGACTTTACCTTCCTCATGCAGCTCAGGTTTAATCTGCCAAACCTCTTTGATACCGATTCCGTAATGTTGCGGGTCTTTGCCTTCATCAAGGCCAAAGTGTGCGATGAGCTCCTTTCCCAAATGTCCACGACAACCCTCAGCAAACAGGGTGTACTTGGCATGCAGCTCCATTCCCGGCATGAAAGAATCTTTTTGCTCCCCCGTGGCACTAATGCCCATGTCACCCGTCGCGATCCCTTTGACAGAACCGTCGTCGTTAAACAGCACTTCGGACGCAGCGAAGCCCGGGTAAACCTCAACACCATTATTTTCCGCCTGCTCTGCGAGCCAGCGACAGACGTTGCCCATCGAGACGATGTAGTTCCCGTGGTTGTGGACCGGGGGAGGCAACAACAAATTGGGGATTTTTGCAGCCGACTTGCCCGACGTGTAGTAATAAAAGACGTCTTCTGTCACCGCGGTATTGAGCGGTGCACCCATTGAGCCCCAATCGGGCAATAGTTCATCGAGCGCGGTGGTCTCAAGTACAGCACCCGAAAGAATATGAGCGCCAACTTCGGACCCTTTTTCCACGACGCACACACTAATTTCACGCTCTTGTTCTTGAGCCAACTGACTGAGTTTGATAGCTGCCGACAACCCTGCAGGGCCTGCGCCAACGACTACCACGTCAAATTCCATCGATTCGCGTTCCAAAACACACCTCCAATTAACAAGCGCAATAGGCTCTATCCACGTAAAATATGCACAGCCAATCACTTTTTTGAACTTGCAGTATGTTAAAGTATCGCGCCTCGCAGGTGTAGTAATGCGAGCAACAATTTGATCTCTGATCACTAAGAATTTTAAACACGTTAACTTTCAGTGGAGATGCTATGAAAGTACTCGTCGCAGTGAAGCGCGTTGTGGATTACAACGTAAAGGTGCGCGCCAAGTCCGATGGCTCGGATGTGGAGCTCAACAACGTTAAAATGGCGATAAACCCATTCTGTGAAATCGCGGTTGAAGAAGCGGTGCGTCTGAAAGAGGCAGGCACGGCTTCTGAAGTCGTTGTCGCGTCAATCGGCGATAAGAGTTGCCAAGAACAGATCCGTACGGCGCTCGCACTGGGGGCCGATCGTGGCGTTCACGTCGAGGCCGAAGGTCGACCCGAACCGCTTGAGGTCGCCAAATTACTCAAGGGCGTGATTACAGCAGAGTCGCCCGACCTGGTCATTTTAGGCAAGCAGTCGATCGACGGGGACAATAACCAGACGGGGCAAATGCTGGGTGCCTTAACTGGGATGGGGCAGGGTACATTTGCGTCAGAAGTTAATGTGGGCGACGGCACTGTTCAGGTCATACGCGAGGTTGATGGTGGACTTCAGACCGTTGAGTTGACGCTACCCGCAATTGTCACGACGGACTTACGTCTAAACGAACCACGATACGCGTCACTGCCGAACATCATGAAGGCCAAGAAAAAGCCGCTTGAGACGTTTTCGCCTTCAGATTTGGGCGTAGAGGTGCAGTCGCACGTCACATTGGTCAGTGTAAAGCCGCCAGCAGAGCGATCAGCCGGCATCAAGGTAGAATCGGTTGAGCAGCTGGTCGACAAGCTCAAGAACGAAGCGAAGGTGATTTAATGAAAACGTTAATTGTTGCAGAACACGATAACGAGTCGCTGAAGCCCGCGACGTTAAATGCTGTAGCCGCTGCGCAACAGTTTGGTGGTGATGTAGATATTCTCGTCGTCGGCAGTGGATGTCAGGGTGTTGCTGATGCCGCGGCGTCGGTCGCCGGTGTTGCTGGTGTGCTGAGTGCCGATAACGTGGTCTACGAGCATCAGCTGGCAGAAAATGTCAGTCTTGCGATCGCAGACCTGGCTGCGGGTTACGATTGCGTCATGGCCGCTGCTACGGCGAATGGTAAGAACTTTATGCCACGCGTCGCTGCGTTACTCGATGTTGCGCAGATTTCAGACATTACAGGAATCATAGACGCAGACACGTTTGAACGGCCGATTTATGCGGGAAATGTCATGGCGACCGTAAAAAGCTCTGATGCTAAAAAGGTCATCACTGTGCGCACAACTGCGTTTGATGCTGTCGCTGCCGAGGGCGGTACTGCCGTCGTGCAGCAGGTTGATGGTGCGCATGATGCTGGCGTTTCGCGCTTTGTAGGTGAGGAGGTTGCGGTATCTGATCGACCAGAGCTCACGGCGGCATCGGTGGTCATTTCGGGTGGACGGGGCATGCAGAACGGCGATAATTTCTCCATGCTTGAAGGCATTGCTGACAAGTTGAATGCGGCGATCGGTGCTTCACGCGCCGCCGTTGATGCCGGGTTTGTTCCTAATGATTATCAAGTGGGTCAAACCGGAAAAATTGTCGCGCCAGACTTGTATATTGCCGTGGGGATTTCAGGAGCCATCCAACACTTGGCTGGAATGAAAGACAGTAAAGTCATTGTGGCGATTAATAAGGACGAGGACGCACCGATTTTTCAGGTGGCAGACTACGGTCTTGTTGCTGATCTTTTCTCAGCGCTTCCTGAACTCGAAGCGGCGCTTTAACGCCGCTTTCGCTCATTATCTGGGGGATACATGTCAAAAAGTAATATGGACGACAGTACGGCGGATGCCGTCGTAGCCGTAGTTGTTCTGGCGGTTGCCATTCTCGGCGTCGTCGAGTGGCTGTCTGGGCTGCCCGCTTAAGGCGTCACTGCGCTGACCACGACGACAATCGTGGCGACAAAAAGCACCGTAAATAGGATGCCGGCAACAATAAAAGTGCCGGCGTTTCCTTCTTCGAAATCACGCTCACGGTTTTTCTTACTTTGAACACCGATCGCGGCGGCGAGCGTGCTTTGCACGACTCGAAGTATCTTCGACACGTTCTAATATCTCGTTGATTCAACGCTGGCAGTGTAGTTTGTGGGACAAATTATTCAAGACAGACATTTAAGTACTGAAAGTTCTGGTAATCTGCAGACCTGTCTCGGAGGACACTATGGTAACGATCACTGAATCTGCTCGCTTTTATCTTAAAGAGTTGCTCGAAAAACAAGCCGATGCATTAGGGGTCAGGGTCTTTATTAATAGCCCCGGCACACCCAAAGCCGAAACGTGCATCGCCTACTGCAGAGACGGTGACATGCAGGAGACCGATGAAGAGCATGATTTTGCGCCCATTACCGCCTGGATAGAGGCGAGAAGCATTCCATTTTTGGAAGATGCGGTTGTTGATTATGCGACCGACAAGATGGGTGGGCAACTGACCATTAAGGCCCCCAATGCGAAGATGCCGAGAGTCGATGTCGATAGCCCCATAGAGGACCGTATAAATTACCTGCTGTACAATGAGGTCAATCCCTCATTGGCGGCACACGGTGGTGACGTTTCGCTCGTGGAGGTCACCGACGACCAAATTGCAATTCTTCGCTTTGGCGGGGGCTGCCAGGGATGCAGTGCGGTGAGCATTACGCTCAAGGACGGTGTAGAAAAGACACTGACTGAGCAAATCCCCGAACTTGCCGGCGTCCGTGATATGACGGATCACACGGATCGATCAAACTCCTACTATTAAACGCGCTCTGGGAGCTTGTTCCTTAACGCATCGGCAAGCTCTATTAAGGTCGTTTCAGTCATTTCCCAGCTCATGCAGGCGTCCGTGACCGACACCCCGTATGCTAGGTTGCTGAGGTCCATTGGAATGTCTTGCCTGCCCTCATTGATGTGACTTTCCAGCATTAAACCAATAATCGACCGATTGCCTTTGAGTATTTGATCGCAAACGTCTTGGGTTACCAGCGCTTGTTTATTGTGGTCTTTGCTTGAATTTGCGTGGCTACAATCGACCATAATATTCTCGGGTAAACTCGCTTTCGCAAGGGCCTGCTCACAACGGTCTATTTCAGCGCGTTGATAGTTCGGACCGCTTGACCCGCCGCGTAAGACCACATGGCCGTAACTGTTCCCTCGAGTCTCAAAAACCGACACGACACCCTCAGAGTTGATGCCCAAAAAGCGGTGCGGGTGCTGAACTGACTTTAGGGCGTTAATGGCCACGTCGAGACTGCCGTCCGTTCCGTTTTTGAACCCCACCGCAGAGGAAAGGCCGCTGGCCATTTCTCGGTGCGTTTGAGATTCAGTTGTTCGTGCTCCAATGGCGGACCAACTGATTAAGTCCTGTAAATATTGCGGCGTAATGGGGTCTAGCGCTTCTGTGGCCGTCGGCAGTCCCATCTGCAACAGATCGCGAAGCAGTGTTCGTCCAGTCCTCAAACCCGCTTCAATATCAAATGAGTCATCCAGGTGTGGGTCATTGATGAGGCCTTTCCAGCCCGTTGTTGTGCGGGGCTTCTCGAAGTAGACGCGCATGACAATATAGAGCGTGTCTTTAACGCGCTCAGAAAGCGCCTTGAGATTCTGTGCGTAGGCCAAGGCCGCTTCACAGTCGTGGATAGAGCAGGGCCCAACAACGACAACTAAGCGGGGGTCTTTGCGATCTAAAATATCACTGATGACCGCCCGCGACTGGGTGACAAACTCGAACGTCGCATCATCGACGGGGACCGAGGAGCGCAGCACCGAAGGCGCTATTAGCGCCTTTTGCGACGCGACATTGACATTATGGACAGCGGATTTACTCATCAAGGTATTAGCACACAGTTTTTGAAGTCGCGGAGCATACCGTGATCGGCGCTCTGAGTCATGGTTGGGACCGTCGATGCGCTCGAATTTAATCGTTAACCTTGTTCCTGTATAACGTGTTGATGAATGATTTCATCGCCTCGCCATTACCGACCCCAGCTGATATTCAACGCGCCTTAGCAGACGGTGTAACGATCGTGACGGCGACTCAGCGGTTAGCGCGTCAACTGAAGAGGGCGTACGGATCAAGCCGCGACGTGGTGGCGACGACGCCTCGCGTCTTTTCGGTAGAGCGTTGGTTGGCGAATACCTGGGGGGCTATCGCTGAGAGCGATGAACAGCCGAAGCGACTGTTATCCGTCGCCGAGGCAGAGACCCTGTGGCATCAAGTTGTGTCTGCACAAATAGCGGCAAGTCCGCACTTTAGTCTTATCCAGCCTGAAACTGCGAGTAAGCTAGGCGCTCGGTGTCGCTCGATCTTAAAAGCACACAGGGTTCCGCTGTCTTCGGACTCTGTCAGAGCGAGCTTTGAAATGGAGTCTGATACGTCATGCTTCCTGAGTTGGGTAGATCACATTGACATGCGCCTCAAGACCGAGGGCTGGTTAATGGTCGAAGACATTGCTGACGTCATCGCCCAGGCGGGCCATCCGAAAGATGCGGAGTTGTGGTTCTTGTCGGAGGAGCCGATGACCCCCGCTCTGAGACACGCCTTTAGAGGGCGATTTCACCAGGTTCGTTGGTTTCGCTCTGAGGTTCTAACGTCGCCCTTGCCAACGCTCGTGTTTGATACTCGAGAGATTGAGATCAAAGAGGCTGCGCGCTGGGGTCAGAAGCAGCATGAGGAGAATCGACAAGCCGTCATCATTCTGTCTGATTATCAGCGTGATCGTGCGCTTCTTGAGCATCACTTACGATCGTTTTTTGGTGTAAGCGATCGTGTCTTTACCGACCTGCCAGTGAACTTCAGTCGCGGAATTGAACTCAGCAAGGTCCCGATGTTTCGAGACGCAGTGCTACTGCTTAAGCTCATTACACATGGGCTTGATCGTCACGAAATATCAGCACTCGTGAGGTCACCATTTTTTGCTTGGAACGATCGGGAACTCAATGACAAGGGTCAAATCCTGACCGCGCTGTTTCGCACGAAGCGAGGCGAATTTGATCTCAATTCGCTGTTATGGGAGCTTTCCAGAGCGACGGAGGACTCGCCACTTGCAAGGGGTTTGTCTAAAGCGCGCGTCGATCGCCTCGCGAGTCTGAGGCTGGAGGCGCAAGACTGGCGTGTAAGAATCACGCAGCTCCTTCAGGACGTGGGCTGGCCAAATGCGTCGGGCTTGGATTCACTTGAGTACCAGCAGCTAGATCTCTACGACGGCGTCTTTGATGCACTTGAAGTCAGTCCCGTTGATACCGGATCCTATGGACTCTCGATTTTTCTGGACCGATTACAATCGGTTCTCAACAAGCGATTATTTCAACCTCAGACCGACCAGTCTTTGCTCCAAGTGATGTCTTTAGGTGACACATTAGGGCTGTCATTTGCTGCAGTTCGCGTGGTTGGTAGTACTTCCGAAAGCGTGCCTGAAAAACCTGCCGCATTGAGTTTTTTGCCCTGGAAAATCGTGCGTGACTTCGACATTCAGGTGGCTGACGAAGATTTCTCGCATCACATTACAGCGCGCTTGCTCGGGAACCTTGCCAGTGCTGCGCCAACAGTCATGACGTACCATCAGGTGTCCGACGGAATGACCAACCTGCCCAGCCGTTACTGCGATAGTGCTGAATTAGGTTTGCCTCGCCCGGGTTCGCCAGTAGATCGGGCGTCTTCTGCCGATTTAGAGTGGGTCAGTGACGACATCGGACTGCCTTTGGTGCTTCCCAAAAAGCAGGCCGGTGGGGTTGGGCTGCTTGAGGCTCAGTCCGTGTGTCCTATGAAGGCGCACCTAAAATACAGACTGGGGCTGGCGGCGCTAGAGCCTGCAAGTCGCGGACTGACCGCCGGGGAGCGGGGCGGCATTTTGCATCAGGCGCTTCAATTTCTCTTTAACAGAATCCGCAGCAGTGATGCGTTAGCGGCACTCGGTTCAAGTGCCGCGCACAATGCGGCTCATGATGCGGCTAACGCGGCCGTCAACGACATCAGAGACGCAGTCCGAGATCGAGTGGGGCTGCCCGCGCTGGACCTGGAAGTTGCGCGACTGACTCGAGCATTGGTCGATTGGGTAACGATTGAACGCCAGCGCACAGTCCCCTTTGAGGTCGAACTTACCGAAGAGCCGCTCGACTGGCACTGTGAAGGCCTGACCTTGAGTTTGAAAGCAGATCGTGTTGACAGACTCGCCACCGGACATCGGGTAGTGATTGATTATAAGTCAGGCGGTTCAAGTCGCGTATCGGATTGGTGTGAGATCCCGCTTAAGGCACCCCAGTTGCCGTGTTACAGCCAGGCCCTCTCTGATGTAGTGACCATTACAATCGCCAAAGTAGGGGGGGAAGACGTTGGGTTTAATACGCTTGGAGACAGTATTGGGGTCGTTGGCACAGATCGCAAAAGTCAAAAAGTACTAATGAGCGCTGATGTTTCTTCGTTGAGCGAGCTCAGCGATCAGTGGCGCGAGGCTCTCACATCGCTGGTGCAGTCATTTGTGGCGGGCGAGGCAGTCCCCACACCTTCAGCGAGCGCCTGCCGTTACTGTGACTATGCACCCGTGTGCCGCGCACATCTGCTTGAGTCTGTCGCTCAAACCGGGAGCGCCTCCGATGAGTGACGAACACATTCGTAAGGAGGTCTTGGATACTGCAAAAAGCTTTTGCATTACCGCGCCTGCGGGATCTGGAAAAACCAGTCTCCTAACCCAGCGTATCCTAGCGCTCTTGCCGACGGTTGAGCGTCCAGAACAAGTGCTTGCGATTACGTTTACACGCAAAGCGTCTGCAGAAATGCGATCACGAGTGGTTGAGGCGCTGCAATTAGCACGTGAGGGTTGTGAGCCAAAAGACGACCACGAAGAGCGGACCTATCGACTGGCGTTAAGCGCACTCAGACACGCAAAGCTTCTCGGCTGGTCACTGTCTGCGGAGAGCTTCAACATTCGAACGATTGATGGACTGTCGGCTCAATTGAATCGCGCAATGCCCATAATAAGTGGTCTCGGCGGTGGTGTGACCGTGACTGATGACGTGGTACCCCTCTATGAACAGGCGACCAACGAGCTCTACGAACTCCTCGGAGACACGTCTGAACGTGGCGACGCACTCCGACAATTACTGCTGTCAATGGATAACAATTGGCAGCGATGCTCCGAACTTCTAGTCACCTTGCTGGGTCGACGAGCAGATTGGATAAAAGCGCTTGGCCAACACGAGAATCCGGAGTTGGCTGCAGGTCAACTGTCAGTGACGCTAGAACGAGTCATCCAAGAACGTTTATCTGAGGCGCTGAGAGTGGTGGACACCCGCTGGCTCCGTGATGTCCAAAACCAAGCGCAAAATGCACACCAGCGGCTCAATCGCTACGTGCAAAGCGGTATCGTCGACTCAAGCAAAGTGACTCTGCTCGACAATGACGACTGCTCGCTGACGAGCAACGTCACAGACATGGCGAACTGGCAGTGGCTGGTCGGCTGGCTGTTAACCGCAGACAACGCTCCTCGGAAGCGCCTTGATAAAAACGGAGGCTTCCAAGCCAAGGTCGATCAAGACGCTAAAGACGAGGTGCTGGGCCTTATTGGCGAACTTGAGCACCAGCCAAATTGGCAACGCATTCTGATCGAAATTGCAGCCCTTCCAAGACCAGATCTTGATGACGACGAATGGCAAGGTGTGCTGAGGTTGTCACGCGTACTGCCTGTTTTGGCGGCACAATTGCTGACCGTCTTCCGGACGCGAGGGGTCGTAGACCATGCGCATGTTGCCATGGCTGCTGAGACTGCCCTTGGGCGTGACGAGATGCCGACCGATCTCGCGCTTCGCTTGGACTATCAAATAAGTCATATACTCATCGATGAATTTCAAGACACGTCTCAAGGGCAGTTTCGGCTGATCGAAAAACTGTGTCGTGGATGGGCGGAGCACAACTACATTGATAAGGCCTCCCCAAGAACGCTGTTTGTCGTGGGTGACGCGATGCAAAGCATCTACGGTTTTCGTTACGCAGACGTTGGTTTGTTTCTACTCGCGCGCGAGCAAGGCATCGCCAATGTACTCATGGAATCTCGTGATCTGTCCCGAAACTTTAGGTCTCAAACTGGGTTGATTGACTGGGTCAATTCGCAGTTTGACGCCCTGATCCCAGCTCAGGGAGAGTCCCGGTTAGGTGTTGTCCCCATGACACACGCCGTACCCACGCGTGATCGCCTTCCAGGAAACGCTGTCGAGATCCATAACTTTCCTGACGATAGCCGGCTAGAAGCACGTTATGTTGGCGACCGAATTGAGGCCATTCTCGAATTAGAGCCAGAGAGCTCGATCGCTGTACTGGCTCGCACAAGAGCCGCGATAGAGCCGATCAGTGAAGTACTGCGAGAGCGCTCAATCGATATCGTTGGAACTGACTTGACGTCGTTTTCCCGAAGAGCCTCAGTGAGTGACCTTCTGAGTTTGACGAGCTGGCTGGCAAACCCCGCAGATACGGTGGCCTTAGTGTCAGTGCTTCGTGCACCGATGATCGGATTGACCTTAATGGATCTGGGCGCAATTGCGCCCTTGCTCTCAGACCAGTCTCTCGCGAGTATCAGAGCAGGACTCAGTGCGTCGCCCAACGGGTTAAGCGATGACGGTATCGTGCGCGCCAGATGTGCCTTTGATGCCTTACTGTGGGCCGACAGCAAGCGCGATCGATTGAATCTTGTGAGCTGGGTCGAGCAAGTCTGGCGGCGTTTGGGGGGGGATCGCACAACTCCGCCTGAGGAATTGTCAGACGTTGATGCATTCTTTACTCAGTTGAGAGATCAAGAGACACGAGGGTTAGGACTTAATATTGAGCCGCTCAACAAATGGCACACGTCAAAGTATGCCGCTCACGAGTCTGCCTCGGCGCGCGTTGAGCTTATGACCTTACACAAAAGCAAGGGACTCGAGTTCGATCACGTTTTCATCGTTGGGGCAGGGCGGACGGGTCGTTCTAGTCAGCGGCCATTACTGAGATGGAATCGCGATGAACGATTAGGGTTGCTCATCGCTGCGCGGCCGGAAAAAAACACCGGTGGCTCGCTTTATGACTACCTTAGCTTTATTAATAAATGTAAGGAGGATCAGGAGCTTATAAGGCTTTATTACGTCGGCGTCACACGTGCTAAAAGGTCATGTACTGTTACCGCAACCTGCTCCTCAGAGACTTCCTGGCCACCCAAAACGTCGCGATCATTCTGGTCTCAGTTTTGTGAGGTCGCAGGAGAGGCGACCTATCATCCCACCACCGACATCCCGCTCAGCAGTGCTCCCGAGCGTCCGCTTCAGGCCCTGGCGCGCGTGAAGAAACCGGTGAGCATCGCGCAGGCCGAGGATGTGGCCTCCGAGACGGTTGGTGCACCGGTTTTCTCGGGTCTTCGGCAGGGAAACCTCGCCAGTCGGCGTTATGGAACAGTCCTTCACCGAGGCTTAGAGTTGTTATCACGTCACGTTGATTTGCCACAATCATGCCCTCCCGACGTTCTCAATGCCCTACGTTTTCAATTGCGAGCGCAGATCGGTCATTCAGTCAGGCTTGATAGCGAACTGCAGCGATTGGTGACCGACATCAATCGTGTCTTAGCGGATAAAATAGGGCGTTGGGTTTTGTCAGCGGATCACAGCGATGCCCATTCCGAACTGATGCTCTACATTCCCAGTGAGGACCGTGAAGTGATTATCGATCGCACGTTTATAGAGCGCGAAACGCAGACCCGATGGGTCATCGACTACAAGACAAGTCATCCGGAGGAGGGCATTGAGATAGCGCGATTTCTGGATGAAGAGACGACGAAATATAAGCGGCAACTTCAGGACTATCGGTCAGCACTCGCCGAATATGACCTCAGCGTAAACTCGGGGGTCAAGCACTGTAAGACGGCGCTTTATTTTCCAGCGCTTGCGCTGTTTCACGAAGTGCTGCTCCGAGGCGACTGAGCGACCAACACGGGCTGGTAACGGTGTTGGTTTGAGGTGGCTGATGCACTGGCGCTGCCTGCTGTGTTTTGAACAGTAGCCCGAATGTTGTTGTACCTCGCAGTCGAGGTGGTGCTCGCAGTCGAGGTAGTGCTCGCAGTCGAGGCAGTGACTAACAGTATGGCTGAGGCGCTGACTAGCCCTGATCCTTCCACGACCTCACTGCACCAAACACCTCTGCTGCAAGACTCCCCTCATGGCGTCCCTCGCGCTTAAGCTGGTCAATAATGGCAGGGGAGTCCCACCTCAAGAAGGGATTGATCATTCGCTCGTGTCCGATCGTTGAGGGGACGGTGGGCAAGTCTTCTGAGCGCTTCAGGCTACACTCGGTGAAAAAGGCCTTCAGCGCTACATTCGACGGATCTACTTTGAGTGCAAAATTAAGATTCGCCATTGTGTACTCGTGTGTGCAGAAAACCTTGGTGACGTCAGGTAGCGTGCTTAATTTCTCCAAAGAACCTTGCATCATTGGGAAGGTTCCCTCGAATACTCTTCCACAACCCCCTACAAAAAGGGTGTCGCCACAAAACAGTGTGGCGTGGGCTTCATTGTAATAGGCAATATGATCAAGCGTGTGGCCGGGCACCTCCAAAACTGCAAACTGATAGCCTAATACCGTGACCTCATTGCCCTCGGTCATCACCTCATCAATGTCACCGATGCCTGGATTATTGGGCCCAATGACACGGCATCCAGTCGCTGCCTTAAGCGATGCGACTCCGCCCGTATGATCGAAGTGGTGATGGGTAATAATGATCGTGTCTAACGTCAGACCGCGCGTCTCTAATAGATCGAACACTGGCGCAGGATCTCCAGGGTCAACAACCGCAGCGCGATCCGCCGACGTAATCAGCCAGATGTAGTTATCGGAAAAAGCACGGATTGGCTCGATGGTCATAAAGTCAGTCTCAAATCTAAACAATGTATTTGCACAGCCCATGAGAGAAGATACCCTTGGTCCATGGGAAATCAAGCTTCGGGCCGTCATCGCGCAACCACCAGAGACCACCTTTACGGGTGGTATCAGACCTCATTGGTCGGTCGCAGACTACGGCAACAAATCATCGATGAATTAGACGTCCAATTAGAACGGCTTTTTGGGTACCACACACTTTTTCTGGGTGTGCCTCCGGGAATGTCGATCGAGGACTTGGCGCACTCGCAAACCAAGTTGGTTGCAAACCTCGATGGGGAGCTTATAGACGGCGCACAAACCGTAGTCTGTACCGATGAAGGTCTCCCGTTTGGCACTGAATCGATTGACACAGTGGTCGTTTTTCATGCTTTGGAGGTGTCAAGTGACCCCCATCAGACACTTCGTGAAATACACCGAATTTTGGTGCCTAACGGCAACTTGTTCATCATTGGATTCAACCCCTCAAGTCTGTTTGGTCTAGGCTGGCTTTGCAGCCGATTTATAGCGCCTGCGAAGTGGCGCGGACTGAGTCTTGAACGTCTTCCTAGGCTGGCGGACTGGCTCTCGTTGTTGAATTTCCAGGTGGCTCGGCCACGACACAAGTTAGTACTTCGCCCCTTGGGCAAAGGCGTCCTCTTCCGCTGGATGGCGCGCTTAGACGATTGGTTAATCGACCATCAGGTACCCTTAGGTGGCGCTTTTGTACTTCACGCAAAAAAACAAGTGGGGGCAGGCATCAAAGGTCTACAACGCCGCCGAAGTCGTCCGCGTCTTGTTCCAATTTCAGTCTCACGGCCCGTCGTGGGTGCAAAAACACATCCTCAACGCTCGAGCAGTCCATTAAATGAAAACAGTTGAAGCTTTTACTGATGGCGGCTGTCGGGGTAACCCAGGGCTGGGTGGATGGGGCGCTGTACTGCGCTTTGGAACGCACGAGAAAGAGCTCAAGGGCAGTGAGTCGGAGACGACCAATAATCGAATGGAGTTGATGGCCGCTATTAGTGCGCTTACAGCGCTGAGTGAGCCTTGTAGCGTCGTTTTAACGACCGATTCAACTTACGTAAAAGACGGCATTACAAAGTGGATTCGTAACTGGAAGGCCAACGGGTGGCGCACGGCGGCGAAAAAGCCTGTCAAAAACAAGGACCTCTGGCAGCAGTTGGATGTGCAGTGTCTACATCACACAGTGGACTGGCGCTGGGTCAAAGGACACACGGGCCATGAGGGCAATGAACGAGCCGATGCACTGGCGAATCTGGCCATGGATGAGGTTGAGAGAGACTAACGTGCGACAAGTTGTACTTGATACCGAAACGACAGGTCTTGAGGTCCGCCAGGGCCATCGTATTATCGAGATTGGCTGCGTTGAAATTGTCGATCGAAAACTGACTGGCCGGCACTATCACCAGTACGTTCGCCCCGAGCGGGCGATCGATCAGGGAGCGCTTGAGGTTCATGGAATCACTGAGGAGTTCTTGGCGGATAAACCGGTCTTCGCCCGAATCGCCGATGAGTTTTTGGCCTTTATCGACGGCGCTGAGTTGGTCATTCACAATGCGCCATTTGACGTGGGTTTCATCGACTCAGAGTTTCAAATAGCCAACGCGCAAGCGCAACGCCTCAGTACGCTCTGTAAAATCACAGACAGCCTACAGCTCGCTCGAAGCAAACACCCCGGTCAGCGCAATAGTCTTGACGCCCTGTGCCAGCGTTACGCGGTCGATAACAGCAATCGTACGCTTCACGGCGCCCTGTTAGACGCGGAGATACTTGCCGACGTTTACCTGTTAATGACCGGTGGACAAACGACACTGGGACTGGCAGCGGGCGAGGAGGGCGGGTCGACGGGAGCGGGCGCGCAAACTGCAATTCGTCGACTGACAGGCTCAAGAGCACCACTCAAGGTCATAAAGCCCTCGCCTGACGAAGTGGCAGATCACGAGGCACGCTTGGATACGTTGACTAAGACCTCTGAAAACGGCGCAGTGTGGCGCCGCTAAGCCGCCACGACTGCCCGCTGATGGTCAGAGCGTATAGATTACCGCGATAAGACCAACAACCGTCAGTACGACCGTGTACGGCAGCGCCATAATGACCATTCGACCGTAAGAGAGTCTAATGAGTGGTGCTAGTGCAGAGGTCAGCAAAAACAAGAATGCCGCTTGCCCATTTGGCGTTGCGACCGACGGGAGGTTGGTGCCCGTATTAATTGCGACCGCTAGCTGATCAAACTCCGCTCGTGTAATCACACCGTTGTCGAGTGCTGTTTTCACTTCCGATATGTACACCGTCGCGACAAATACATTATCTGAAATCATCGACAAAACGCCGTTCGCAAGGAAGAACATTCCTGGCCTCACACTGCTCTCCATCGCAAGCACTGCATTGATAACGGGGGAGAAAAGATGCTGCTCGTGGATCACTGCCACAATCGCAAAGAACACCACTAAAAGCGCAGTGAACGGTAACGCCTCCTCGAAGGCGTGCCCAAGCTTGTGTTCCTCGACAATGCCGTTAAAAGCGGTGAGTAGCACAATGACCATTAAGCCGATGAGGCCTACCGCAGCCAAGTGTAAGGCGAGACCCACAACGAGCACGCCAGCGACCAGCGCTTGAATGACGAGCCGAGCGTTTGAGGCCGGTGTCGCTTTAGCATTCTCTTGCTCTTGGAATGCTTCAAGCACTGTCCGCACACGAGGCGGCAACTCTGCGCCGTAACCCAAGATTTTTGTTTGCTCAAGTAACAGACAGGTCAGCAAACCCGCCGCCAAAACAGGCATCGTAATCGGCGCCATGAGCAGGAAGAACTCGACGAAATCCCAGCCCGCTACCGTGGCAATCAGAAGGTTCTGAGGCTCACCAACCAGCGTGCACACGCCGCCCAGAGCCGTACCGACGGCACCGTGCATCAGCAAGCTTCTAAGGAACGCTCTGAACCCCTCTAAATCAGTCTCGTTTTCCGCCTTCACGGCCTCGTCAGTGGTGTGATCGTGTTGCGAATCGTCAAAGACCGTTCCCGAGGCCACCTTGTGATACACCGTGAAGAACCCGACACCCACACTGATTAACACAGCGGTCACCGTCAGAGCGTCCAAAAACGCCGACAGCACGGCCGCCACTAATGAAAACAGGAGTGACAATAACTTTTTGGACTTAACGCGCAGTAAAATTTTCGTGAAAATATAAAGGAGTAACTCCTTCATGAAGTAAATACCCGCAACCATGAACATCAGTAGCAAAATGACTTCAAAGTTTGCCTCAGCCTCGTGAAATACGGTTTGAGGCTCGGCTAAGCCAATTGCGACGGCCTCAATGGCCAACAGACCGCCGGGCTGAAGTGGGTAACACTGCAGCGCTAGGGCAAGTGTGAAAATAAATTGCCCAATGAGCACCCACCCTGTAACGAAGGGGCCTGCCGTGTACAGCAAAATGGGGTTAACAATTAAAAACGCAATAATTGTCTTTTTGTACCAATCGGGCGAAGCGCCCAAGAAATTACTCCAATAAGGGTTACCTACCGCGCTATTCATACAACATCGTCCTTTTTATGGTGAGTGTTAAGGCGCCTTGAACACGTGTGAGTTACGCAGCCAACCCTCGATTGGACGAGTGACTGTCGTAGGCAGGTTATACGAACAACCGATTGATTGAAAAGACGTTTTGAACGATCCAAGGCGTAACACCTTGAGCGCAGAGGACGCTCTGACCTAGACTGTGCGCCAAAGGAGTATTCTATGTTGGATTTCGTAAGGCCCACAGGTCCCGCAGGTCCCAGTGACTTAGTTTGGGCTTTTCAAGGGCGCAACCTGATCGGAGAGCTGATGGGAGAGCAGGGTGCGCCCATTCCACTCGCTCAGTTAGAGTCAGATTTTGATCGTGTTTCTGGACTGACGCCGGTGGGTTTGCTGAACAAGAGGCCCGTCTATGCCTGCTCGGTGGAAACGAGCGCCATGGACATGATGAAGTACACCAGTGGGAACTTGTTTGCACTGTTGGGGCGCATATCCACGACAAGCTTCGACATTGTCGGGAGAGCGTATCAACTTCTGACCTGGGACCGAGAGCACGCTTACTGTGGTCGTTGTGGCGGAGTGACAGCGCTCGCCGATAAGGGACAGAGTCGATGCTGTAACGCGTGCAACCTTAGTGTTTACCCCCGATTATCGCCCTGTGTAATTATGCTGGTCACTCGGGACAATGAGTGCTTGCTCGCTGCGGGCGCAGGTGCCAATCGCCGCTTTTACAGTTGCCTTGCTGGTTTTGTAGAGCCGGGAGAGTCGTGTGAGCAAGCCGTCCAAAGAGAGGTCATGGAGGAGGTCGGCCTCACAGTTGATGACATTCGCTATCATGGTTCGCAGCCTTGGCCCTTTCCAGGACAGTTAATGCTCGGCTTTACTGCACGCTGGACAGGTGGCGAGATCAACATTGATCCGGAAGAGATTGATGAGGCGCTGTGGTGTAAACCTGATAACCTTCCACCGATTCCACCCGCCTTTTCAATTGCAGGCCAATTAATCAACTCGTTTTTGTCATCACAGAAGTAGGAATTATCTCTTGGAATTTTTGTATGAAATAGGGTTGTTTGCAACTCAAACGCTACTCATCGTGGTGGCGATCATTGCGGTTATTCTCGTTATTGCGGCAAGTGCCGGCCAGAAGAATAAGACTGCAGACGAAGGGTATATCGAAGTCCGATCCATTAATGATCGCTTTGACGCCTACAACGCCACCATTCGTGAGCTCTCTGACACCGAGCAGACGTCAAAGCTTCGAGCGAAGTTAGAAAAAAAGGCCGACAAAGAAAGGGCCAAATCAGATAAGGCACGGGCCAAGGCGGCCTCAAAGACGGCGACTGATGCGCTAGAGATTACCAGTGACAAGCCCCGCACCTTTATTTTGGACTTTGAGGGCGACACTATGGCGTCACAAGTTGATGCCTTAAGAGAAGAAATTTCAGCTGTCTTACCCAATGCCCAGGCGGGAGACGATGTGCTTTTGCGCTTAGAAAGCCCTGGCGGCGTTGTCCATGGTTATGGTCTGGCTGCGAGCCAACTCACCCGAATCCGAGCCGCGGGCGTCAACTTGGTCATCGCTGTCGACAAGGTTGCCGCAAGCGGTGGGTACATGATGGCATGCGTGGGCGATCGAATTATCGCTGCACCGTTCGCTGTCCTCGGATCGATCGGGGTTGTCGCCCAACTGCCTAACTTTCATCGCTTGCTAAAGAAAAACGATGTTGACGTAGAACAGTTCACTGCGGGTGAGTTTAAACGCACAGTCACTATGTTTGCGGAGAATACCGACAAAGGTCGCAGGAAGTTCGAATCTGAGCTCGAAGATACTCATGATCTATTCAAGCAGTTTGTTCTCGAAAACCGGCAAGCGCTTGATATTGATAAAGTTTCCACAGGGGAAGTCTGGTACGGCAGACAAGCGGTGGATGTGGGGCTCATTGATGAGATTACGACATCTGACGCCTATTTGTTGCAGATAGCTGAGGATCGCGAGCTGATCGAAGTTCGGTACAAACGTAAGCAGCGACTCGCTGAGAGGATCGGGGTCGGCGCAGAGGCCGTCATTGATCGGCTCGCCCTCCGTGTTTGGAAGCGCATTTCCGACCGACGGTTCCTCTAGCAGTAGCTGTGGCAATAATCCGGCCGATTCGGCGACACCCAAGTGGCGATGTTAATGACTAGGATGCGAACTTGAACCCGACTACGCTGTTTTCTCTCGCGCACAAGATTGCATTAGTGACTGGTGCCTCCAGTGGGTTGGGCGCACATTTCGCAGAAGTCCTTGCTGCGGCCGGGGCAACAGTGGTTTTAGCGGCACGACGAACCGATAAACTCGCCAGTGTCGTGTCGAGAATTGAGGCGGCGGGCGGCTGTGCCCATGCACTGGTTATGGACGTGACATCTGCGGAGAGTGTGCAGCAGGGTTTTACGCAACTCGACGAGATGTTCGAAACACTCGACATCGTGGTCAACAATGCGGGCATCGCTAGCGCGCCTAGAAGGTTTGTCGATGCAGAAGAGGCGCAATGGGCGGCTGTGCTTGACGTCAATCTGACCGGGGCGTGGCGAGTGGCCCAAGCAAGTGCGAAACGTATGAAGCATCAGCGCAGTGGCGCGATCGTCAACACGGGCTCGATTTACAGTCACGTCTCAGGCAATCAAAAAGCCGACTACAACGTGTCGAAGGCAGCAATCGACCAACTCACCAAAAATATGGCGATCGAGCTCGCGCGTTCAGGTGTTCGCGTCAACTCGCTGTGCCCGGGTTACTTTGCAACTGCGATTAACGAAGAGGAGTTTAATTCGGACCGGGGGAGGGCCTACATACAGCGTCTGGTCCCTCAACGAGTGGGCGAATTCAGCGAGTTAACGGGGCCATTGCTGCTACTCGTCAGCGATGCAGGCTCCTATATGAACGGCGCCTCGTTGATTGTTGACGGCGGGTCCGTCCTGGGGCCCATTTAGCGCTCAACCGACCGCCCAGTTAGTCCATAGCGTCAACGCGCTCGTGTTGACGCGGAAAAATATCCTCGATGTCCCGAGTGCCTACAGCCCCTAGCTTGTTAACGGGTAGATGCAAAATCGGCTCTCCAGTAATGGGATGGCGCGGAAAATTGCCCCCGCGAACGTTGACCTGAAGAGACGGCAACATCAGCTTGGGGGTGCCCAGCGTTGCGTCGCGTTGCCGCCGCATCGTGACAAATGACGCCTCTGACACTGTCTGGTTAACATGGATGTTGTGGTCTCGGTGCGTTTGGATGGACGCGACGTACTGCAGTGACCGCCCGTTAGGCTGATAGTCGTGGCAAACAAAGACGCGTGTCGTATCTGCAAGCCCCAAAAGACGCTGTATTGATCGGTATAAACGGCGCGCATCACCCCCTGGGAAGTCGCACCGGGCAGTGCCTGAGTCAGGCATAAAAAGCGTGTCACCGGCGAACAGCGCATCGCCAATGAGGTAGGCGACGCAGCCTGGTGTGTGGCCCGGCACATGCAGCACACGAATATCGAGCGATCCAAAAGCGAGCCTGTGCTCATCTTCAAGCAGGACATCGAACTGCGAGCCGTTACGCGCAAGCGGCGACGAATCAGAGTAGATCTCAGCGATAGTCGACTGAACTCCTGTGATCTCAGCGCCAATCCCAACCAAGCCACCAAGAAGCCGACGAAGGTAGTGAGCACCACTCAAGTGATCTGCGTGTACGTGAGTCTCTAAAATGTAATCAACACTAAGACTGTTTTCCTGCACATAGCGCACTACGTTGTCGGCGCTTGCTGTACCGACTGAGGCCGAGGCTTCATCGTAATCGAGCACTGGGTCGATGATCGTGCACTGGTTGCTTTCTGGCGAAGTAACCACATAGGTCAACGTCGAGGTCGCGGCGTCAAAGAAGGCTGCGACTTCGGGAGTGGCGTTCGCAGTCTTAGCGACGCGAGGAAAACGTTCGTGCATAAGGCGAGGAGAGCACCTGATCTTCTAGAGCGCCGATCATAGCGAGGTCACGGTTTGATTCCTATATAACTGCGCATAATGTATATTATGTTAAATAGTCAATGTAACGAAGCCGTCCAACCTGTACACACCCGCTTACTGTGGTTCTGAGCACAACTGCGATACTCTATGCCTCGCTGACAGCGGATGACTGGGTGTCTCCGTTCTTTACCACCCACACTGATGAGATTACGGCATGGTCGCACGAGTTTTAACGGCACTAGCTTGGGTTCTGCTTTCACTCAGTTATCACGGTCATGCGACCGCACTGACATCTACTGACCAGCAGTCTGAAACGTTGCGCGCGCTCATTGAGAAGCTCGAGGACAGTCACTACGTCGATCGGCGCTACAACGATGCGATGTCCAGAGAACACCTCAACAGTTATCTCGAACGGCTTGATCCCTCCCACCTTTACTTCACGGCGCGCGACATCGCTGATTTTGACCGGCTCGCGACAGTACTCGACGACCAAGGCCGCAAAGGTAATGTCACCGCGTCGTTTGAGATCTTCAACCGTTATGAGGCCATTGCAGGCGCGCGGCTCGACGAGGTCATCGACACGATGGATGTGCGTGTCGGCGGGTTCGACTTTGAGGTCGATGAGTTTATCGCCTCAGATCCCACCGAGCGCGACTGGGCGGTGAGCACCGCCGAACTCGATGATCGATGGCGCAAGCGGATAAAAAACCAGGTGCTCGGTTTAAGGCTGGCTGACAAGGCCCCAGACGACATCGCGCCTACGCTTAGGAAGCGTTACGAGAACCAGCGGTTGCGGCTTAGCCAATACAATGCGCAGGATGTGTTCGCGGTCTATGCCAACGCCCTGACCTCTCAATTTGGTCCTCACACCAGCTACTTTTCGCCACGAAGAGCGGAAAATTTTGATATCGACATGAAGCTCAGTCTTGAGGGCATTGGCGCCGTCTTACAAAACGAGGACGAGTACGTAAAGGTCGTTCGCGTTGTGCCAGCGGGTCCAGCCGATAAGCAAAGCAATCTCAAGGCCGCGGAGCTTATCGTTGCGGTGGGACAAGGCGATGAAGGGCCGATGGTCGATGTCATCGGTTGGCGGCTCGACGACGTGGTGGACCTTGTTAGAGGTAAAAAAGGCACGGTTGTGCGGCTCGATGTTATACCGGCCTCCGGACGCTCTGACGAGTTGCGACGCCTCGCTATTGTGCGTAACGAGGTGCGGCTGGAGGAGCAGGCTGCGCAGTCAAAAGTGATTGAAATTAATGACTTAAACGACATAAAGCGGAAAATTGGTGTGATTGATGTGCCGGCCTTCTATCTTGACTTTGATGCCTATCGGCAGGGTAACCCTGATTTTCGTTCGACATCACGCGATGTTGCCAAGCTTGTAAACGAGCTCAATGAAGCGGGTGTTGATGGTCTAGTTATTGACCTGCGAGGCAATGGTGGCGGCTCATTGCGCGAAGCCAATGAGCTGACTGGCTTGTTTATTGAGTACGGTCCGACAGTGCAGATACGCGGTTCCGGGAGTCGCGTATGGCGAGACGGAAAACGGCGGCGAGGCCCCTACTACGACGGCCCAATGGCCGTCATGATTGACCGACTGAGTGCCTCTGCGTCCGAGATTTTTGCCGGCGCATTACAGGATTATGGGCGCGCCATTGTTGTTGGCGATCAAAGTTTCGGCAAAGGCACTGTGCAAACGCTACTTGACTTGCCCGAGGGTCAACTCAAGATCACCGAGAGTAAGTTTTATCGCATCTCAGGTGACAGCACACAACATCGCGGGGTCATTCCTGATATCCGTTATCCGTCACTGCTTCAGCATGACGAGATTGGCGAAAGCGCGTTAGATAAAGCGTTGGACTGGGACAGAATCTCGCCAATTCGCCACAAAGACTATGGCGCAGTGAACACTATTCTTCCCACTTTAATCGCGAAGCACACCGAGCGTGCTAACCAAGATCCCGACTTCCAGTACATATGGGACCAAAAGACGCTTGCCAAGACGATTCGAGGCGCTGAGACCATATCTCTCAATCAGGCGGCCCGCGTAGAGCTGCGCGAAGCGCAAGAGCGGCAGTACTTGGCAATTGAGAATACGCGTCGGATTGCGAAGGGCCTCCCTACCCTCGCATCGCTAGACGATCTCTTTGTCGACACCGAGGAGAAGGATGTCAGTACTCAAGGGACTGATGATGCAGAGAATGGCGAGCTAGGCGCTGACGTGGAGGTAGAGGCAGACGCAGAGGCAGATGATGACGAGCAGGACGCACTCATCACTGAGACCGCGCGCATACTTGCCGATGCCATTAACCTGCGTGGACCTATTATGGCGAGGATCGACACGCCTTAACGCAAAGGCACCCTATTTCGTCGCGGCAATAGTGTCGCTCCCAAAATACGGAACGAGTGCCGCTGGGAGCGTAATGGTTCCGTCGGCCTGCTGCCCATTTTCCACTACCGCGACTAAGGTCCTGCCAACGGCAAGACCCGAGCCATTCAACGTATGCAGCAGTTCGGGCTTTCCCGTCTCGGGATTTCGCCAGCGTGCTTGCATCCTTCTGGATTGATAGTCTCGAAAATTCGAGCAGCTCGAAATTTCTCTAAAGGCACTCTGACCGGGCAACCAGACCTCCAAGTCGTAAGTCATTGCGGCACTAAATCCAAGATCGCCCCCGCACAATCGAACCTTTCGGTATGGGAGCTCGAGTAGCTGCAGTACCGCCTCTGCGTGAGACGTCAAGGTCTCCAAAGCGGCGTCGGACTGATCAGGACGCACCGCCTGGACTAATTCGACCTTTTCAAACTGGTGCTGGCGAATAAGACCGCGTGTATCGCGACCATAGCTGCCTGCCTCGCTTCTAAAGCAGGGCGTATGCGCCGTGAACTTAACGCCCTCCTCGCCCAGTTCATCGGACTCTAAAATACGATCACGGAGCATATTGGTTACTGGGACTTCAGCCGTCGGTATTAAGTAATAGCCGGAGTCACCTTCAATTTTAAACGCATCTTCAGCGAACTTGGGCAATTGGCCTGTGCCGTAGAGCGATTCACTGTTAACCATAAAGGGCACATAGACTTCAGTGTAACCGTGCTCTGTCGTGTGAAGATCGAGCATAAACTGAGCCAGTGCGCGCTGAAGGCGTGCAAGCGGGCCCTGCAAGACGCTAAATCGGCTACCCGTGATTTTTCCGGCCATTTCAAAATCAAGCTGGCCTAACGCCTCACCCAGATCGGCATGATCTTTTGCGTCGAACGACATGGTCCTCGGCGTGCCCCACACGAGCACTTCTTCATTGTCCGCCTCGTCCAGCCCTGCGGGCACCGCCGCGTCAGGGACGTTAGGCGTACCCATAAGGAGTTCATCGAGCAACGTCTGTACGACCTTTGCCCGCTCAACCGCCGCATCAAGCTCGCTCGATATTCGCGCTAATGAGTCGTTAACCTCTGCCTTTGCTTCATCAACAGTTTTACCTTGGGCGATCAGGGCGCCCACGGCTTTTGACGCTTTTTTTCGTTCGGCGAGCAGCTCCTGGGACCGAATATCTGCCGCTTTACGCTCCGAATCGAGTCGCAAAAACTCATCGACAGGAAACTCAAAGCGCTTTTTCTTTAACGCGTCTGCTATTTGGTGTGGGTCCTGCCGAACCTGTTTGATGTCGAGCATGATGTCATTCGAAGGCCGGTAATTGGGGCCGGTAGTTTACCGCTAAATTAAAATTAGTCGACAATCGATCGTGCGAAGGAAAAGCCGAGCATGCAACTGATGAGGCAAATGAGTACGGATAGGGTGGCGTAGAGGGCGGCGCGCACGAGATACCCCTCCTGAATATCGGATAAGAGCTCTAACGAAAAAGCTGAGAACGTGGTGAAAGCGCCAAGGAAACCGACTGTTAGGCCCATACGGAGTGCTTCTGGCGCCTCTAGACGTTCAAATGCAACAAACAGGAAGCCCATAAAAAAAGCACCGACAACGTTCACTGAAAATGTAGCAACATGCAGGTGCGCAACCCCGCTCGTCGTCAAAAGCTGTCCGATTCCGAAACGCGAAACGGCACCCAGTGCACCACCAAGGGCCAATGCTAAAACGTTCATGGCCTTGTCTCCAATGTGAGCCAGGGAGCGGCGGCTGAAGACTCGTTGTAAAACTCCGCGCCCTCAGGAAATTCGAACGCAAAGTCGCTGGGACTGAGATTCGAAGTCTCCATGAGTCTGAGCCTGAGAACAGTCTCTTGATCCAAAGCATCAGTGAGTCTGATTTCAATAGAGTCAGCAGCACTTGAGGTGAGCGTAATACGCTCTATGCCAGAGGGCAATGCGGTAGTAGACGTCTCGATTGATCCTGAGTGTCCTGAACTGCCCTCCCAGATTAGAGCCAAGGGCAGATCTTCGAGATTAGGACGGTCGCGCAGTATGACGATGTCGAGATCCTTATCCCACTGCCAAAACCCGTCTTCGTTGAGCAGTAAAAGCTGTCGATCAGGTGATTCAATCTCCCATCGATACAGGTCGGGCTTTACTGTGGAAAACGTACCGCGCGTCTCCACAAGGGTGGTCCCTGAGGAATCACTTAATATTTGTGAAAAAACGCCACTTGCCCTCACTGCAGTCGCCAAAGGCCAGGCCTCATCAGATCGACTGTTAGTACTGAGCAATACTAAACAAAGGCAACAGACTAGGCGAAAAATCAACCGTCGCTCCCTGGCGGTGGCGGCGCAAGAACCTCGCGCTGACCATTTGTCCCCATTGGGGTAACGACGCCGGTTGCCTCCATAGTTTCTATCAGCCGCGCCGCTCGGTTGTAGCCAATCCGTAACTTGCGTTGCACAGAGGAAATAGACGCACGCCTGCTGCTGCACACATAGTGAACCGCCTCGTCATAAAGTGCGTCACTCTCAGGATCTTCGTCCGACGACGCGGCAGACTGCAGCTCTTGCGCGGTAACAGGCGTCTGCCCTCCTTCGTCTAACAGTCCTTCAATAAAATCGGGAGTCCCACGTCTGCGCCAGTCTGCGACGACCCGGTGCACTTCTTCATCTGAGCAAAAAGCGCCGTGGACACGGGTCGGCGTGCTGGAGCCCGATGGTAAATACAACATGTCCCCATAACCCAGTAACTGCTCCGCACCGCCCTGATCCAAAATGGTCCTAGAATCGATTTTCGATGACACTGAGAAGGCGACACGCGAGGGTATATTGGCCTTGATCAATCCGGTAATCACGTCGACCGATGGTCGCTGTGTAGCCAGTACTAAGTGGATGCCGGCCGCGCGCGCTTTTTGAGCGATTCGGGCAATGAGTTCCTCTACCTTTTTACCGACAATCATCATCATGTCAGCAAACTCGTCAATAACAACGACAATGCTTGGCAAGGTTGTCAGTGCAGGCGCCGTTTGTTCCTCACCCGTCAACTCAAGCACGGGGTCGGGCTTCCAAAGCGGATCATCAATTGGGGTGCCTGCTTTTTCCGCATCCGCCACTTTCCGGTTGTAGCCTGCAAGGTTTCTGACGCCCAGCAACGACATAAGCTTGTAGCGTCGCTCCATCTCAGCGACGCACCACCGGAGGCCATTACCTGCGTCTTTCATGTCAGTAATGACCGGCGTCAGCAGATGCGGAATACCGTCGTAGACAGACAATTCAAGCATCTTAGGGTCTACCAAAATTAACCGGACTTCATCGGGTGTCGCCTTGTAGAGCAGACTCACGAGCATGCAGTTCACGCCTACTGACTTGCCTGAGCCAGTTGTTCCGGCGACCAAAACGTGGGGCATCTTACCCAGGTCGGCGACCACTGGAGTCCCCGAGATATCGTGTCCGAGCGCAATGGTCAGTGGTGACTTCGCGTCCGCAAAAATATCGGAGCTCAGTACGTCTCTGAAGTTGACGGTCTGACGATCGGCGTTTGGAATCTCAATGCCGACAACACTTTTACCCTGAATGACCTCGACCACCCGAACAGAATTTACAGCCAAGGAGCGCGCCAGATCTTTTGCCAGATTCGATATGCGACTCACCTTTACGCCCGCTGCAGGTTGTATCTCAAAGCGAGTCACCACTGGGCCTGGATAAACCGAAACGACCTCAGCGGTGATCCCGAAGTCTGCAAGTTTGAGCTCGAGTAACCGCGATAAAGACTCTAATTCTGACGCCGAGTACCCACGCGGGCCCGCGTGTGTCGGTGCATCCAAAAGCTCAAGTGGTGGCATTGGCATGAGGTCAGGAAGCTCAAACAATGCCTGCTGCTTGGCCTTCTCGACTTTTTTACTCACCCCATCTAAAAGCTTGGGCGGCTTTATTTTTAAAGGTGGTCTGCGCCTCTCCTTCTCAACATGCTCAGCGATCTGAATGCTTCGTTTACTCTTCTCCTGTCTGAGCTTTCGGCGATCATTAAAGTCATCGATGCGGACCCGTGCGGCAGTTATGGCCCCAAGTGTTATTGCACCGACTTTATCCGCGACCTTGAGCCAATCGACATCGAGCGCCAGCGTGCCGCCAAGCAATGTGCAAAAACTCAACAGCAGCCGGGCTCCAAAATCGGAAAATGCTGCCGTGAACCAATGGGAGATAGCGTACCCAACAATACCGCCACTGCCTTGCGGCAAAAACTCATTGGCAGGCAAAGCCAGGCTGACCAATCCCGTACTTGCGCCCAGAAAGGCGAGCCAGCCAAAGCCAGAGATTACGCGATCAGTCGACGTTAGAACCACAGAAGCTCTCGGTTTTACACGACGATACGCCCAAAACAGTAGGGACAGAGGAATAACCAAGGCGACGAAACCCACCAACGAGTAACTCATATCGGCGAAGTAAGCCCCGACCACCCCCGCTTGATTCAGTACGCCGCTGGCGGACCCACTAGAGCTCCATCCGGGATCGGCAGCATCGAACGTGGTCAGGCTGACGACGGCAAAAGAAGCGACTGCGAGGCCTGCGATAAAGCCAACGCTTGCAAGCACGCTTGGCGCGCTGGTGTCCTGCTCTTCCTTCACCGATTTTGAAGGTGCATTCTTGGCCGACACTGTGGTGCTCCTCCAGTTTGTTTGTCGCATCATATCACAAAGGAAAACGCCTATTTTCTTAAAATAAGATCTATTTTTCATGTACTTAGGCCATTTATTTCCGTGGTCTTGCGTTCATTGGCATTTCGAAAGCAGACAGAATGCGCTACCCTCCTCGCCACTTTTACGGCTTCTTGGAAAATCAACGCGAATGAGTACAAAAAATCATCACAGATTGGTTATTTTAGGCTCGGGGCCAGCGGGCTATACGGCCGCGGTTTATGCCGCAAGAGCGAATCTAGCACCCGTTGTCATCACGGGGATGCAGCAAGGCGGTCAGCTGACGACAACCACCGAGGTAGAAAATTGGCCCGGTGGTCCGGAAGGCCAGCAGGGTCCAGCGTTGATGCAAGAGATGCAGGCGCATGTCGAGCGGTATGACGCGTCTATTGTTTTCGATCACATCGACTCCGTCGATTTGTCGAACCGACCTTTCACCCTCAAGGGCTCACACGAATACAGTTGCGACGCGCTGATCATCGCGACGGGGGCGTCTGCTCAATACCTTGGCTTACCGAGTGAAACTGCGTTCATGGGTAAAGGGGTAAGTGCCTGTGCCACCTGCGACGGTTTTTTCTACCGGAATAAAGAAGTGGTCGTGGTGGGCGGCGGGAATACCGCTGTTGAAGAAGCGCTTTACTTATCTAACCTCTGCAGCAAAGTGCACCTTGTCCATCGCCGCAATGAGCTCCGCGCTGAAAAGGTACTGCAGGATCGACTTTTTGCTAGAGCTAAAGAGGGTCGAATCACACTGAACTGGCATCGCCAGCTCGAGGAGGTCGTCGGTGACGCATCAGGCGTGACCGGCGTCCGCTTGTCCTCCACCACGGACACAACCATGATGGATATCGCAGTCGATGGCGTCTTTATTGCTATCGGACACAAGCCTAATACTGAGATTTTTGCGGGCCAGCTTGACATGGCCGATGGCTATATTCGAACCAGCTCCGGACTCGATGGTAATGCGACACTGACGTCAGTTGCGGGCGTCTACGCCGCCGGCGACGTGTCTGATCACGTGTACCGCCAAGCCATCACATCCGCGGGGTTTGGCTGCATGGCGGCGCTTGATGCCGAAAAGTTTCTGGACGCTGAGTCTTAACGCTCGCTGATCACGGTCAATGGAACCCTTCCCACCGACCGGTACGGCACTGCAGGACCCTAACGGATTGCTTGCCGTCGGCGGCGACCTCAGCGTCGAGCGCCTGCTAGAGGCTTATCGGCGTGGCATTTTTCCCTGGTACGAGGCTGACGAGCCCATTCTCTGGTGGACCCCTAACCCGCGGGCTGTCTTGAAGCCCGAGAACTTTTACACCTCAAAGTCATTCCAGAAGTTCTTACGTCGCACCGATTGGTTGATTGAGGTCAACCAACAGTTTCATACCGTCGTCGATGCCTGCGCTACCCTCACGCCCGAGCGAGAAGCGACCTGGATTAGCACGCCAATGAAAGTGGCTTACCAAGAGCTTCATCGCCTAGGCTACGCCCACAGTATTGAGGTCATGGACCAGGGGTCACTTGTCGGTGGGCTCTACGGCGTAAAATTAGGGTCGATCTTTTTTGGCGAGTCCATGTTCTCAAGGGCGACCAATGCTTCGAAATTTGCACTTCATGCGCTGTGCAGGGGCGACGTATTTGCAGATTTAACCTTGATTGACTGCCAGATGCCCAGTGAACACCTGTCAGCGCTTGGCATGTCTCTCCTATCGCGAGAGGAGTTTGAGCAGGCGCTTCAAGCGGCAATCTCACCTTCAGACTGAGTGCTAGGCAAACACTTGACGCGGAGTATTCCACAAGTGGACTGAGACCACTAAGGGCTGGACGGGCTTTCGGCTCTCGGGCGCGATAGCCACGCATGAAAGGTCAGGACCATATAAATGGGAATGCCGAGCTCGAGCACCTCCTCGACAGATCCTGCCCAACGCGATACCTCAGCACTGGTCTCAATCCCAAAGGGTTTTAGTTTCCTGGCCAGCCCGTCGATAGACTTGGAGAACGCCAATAGGAAGAAGATGAGCGCGACGCCAAGGGCAACGGGCGCGCGCTGCTTCAGGCCGCGCATAAATTCAGTAAAATGGTGTCGTAGAAGCTGGAAGACTGTCCAAACAATGAGCGCAATAACGAGCAGCCCAATGACTTTTTCCTGTAGTGGAACGTCAGAGCTCAAGTAGAATCGGGACTTTAGAATTCCCATCGTCGTGAAGGCTTTATCGAAATCAAGCTCACGAAAACCAAAGAGCAGCGTCAAAACGACAAAGTAACCGCGTGAGGCAAGAAAATCTCGTCCACCGCGAGCGATCATGTACAGTGCGCACACAAAATAGCCCACCGCAGAGGCTACTTCGATCAGGCCTGACTCACCCATCAGTAGCTGACCATAACGTTCCCCAAAGTTCAAAACCAGGCCGCAGAGCAGTAGCAGCCCCAGTGCAAGAACCGCGTAGGACTTGAAATAGCGGTTATCTGTCATTCTAAAGACTCACTCTTATGATGGATGGCTGACCCAGCAGTCGGGCCCCAACGTGATAGTTTAATATGGACGGCGGCGACCCGCCACACACTCAGTCGCGAGCAAGCGTCATTGAGTATGCCGTCTCCATGGGGCCCTACCCTCTTATTATGTCCTGGTAGAGGACCCCAAGGCGTCCAGGTTAAAGTGGACCCGCGACCGCAAGTTGTTCGCCGCCCCCCTGTACGAAGCCGTCTGACCCCGCTACGCTTGAGCCAAACGAAGTTAGAACGTTTTGAAGTCTCGGGGTATGCTCACACTGCCGCTGAGCGGTACGAACGAGGTGCTGGCCTTCATGATTGGGATAAAACGATAAGCCGTGACTGCGAACTTAAGAGAAATCAAGGTGTTTACAACGTTTCCACACCGTTGCTCCTACCTGCCTGATAGAGAAGCCACCACCCTGTTCGTGGATCCTCGACAGAAGATTACGCCAGAGCTTTACACGGAGCTGTCAACGATGGGCTTCCGACGCAGTGGCGATCATGTTTACAGACCACACTGCAACAGCTGCAATGCGTGCACAGCGGCTCGCGTGGCGGTCCAAGACTTCACGCCGTCCAAAAGTCAAAAACGAGTCTTACAGGCCAACCGGGACTTGACGCTGAAAATCACAGACTCGGTGAATGACGACGAGGCCTACGCGCTCTACGAACGATACATAACACAAACGCATGCTGACGGAGATATGTACCCCCCCGACAGAGAGCAATATGAGTCGTTTTTAAACGACAGCTTAGCGTGCACGCAATATTTTAGGCTGTACGATCAGGATAAACTTATTTGCGTTGCCGTTTCCGACGAAATGCTTGACGGGCTAGCGGCGATCTACACGTTTTATGATCCCGACTGTGCCAAGCGAAGTTTGGGAACATTGGCAGTGCTGCTCCAAATTTCGCATGCGAAAAAGCTCAATCTGCCGTTTATCTATTTGGGGTACTGGATCGAGGGTTGCCGTAAAATGAGCTATAAGACCCGTTTCAGACCACTCGAGCTACTCAGTAATGGGCGTTGGCATGGGGTAGACAACGAACCGGTCAGCGAGCTCTCAGCAATCCCCGTCGTCAACATACCCAATGAATCGAGTGTTACTTAACGCTCTCGATAGGTAATTCGCCCCTTACTTAAGTCATAGGGGGTGACTTCAACCCGGACCTTGTCTCCCGTAAGAATCCGAATGTAGTTCTTACGCATCTTCCCCGAGATGTGCGCTGTCACGACATGCCCATTCTCAAGGCGCACTCGAAACGTTGTATTGGGGAGCGTGTCTATGATTTCCCCTTCCATTTCGATCTGATCTTCTTTAGCCATTAAGCCTTTCCAGTAATAAAGTGATGGCGCGCACTCTATAGGAAAGTGCGCGCTAGGAAAACCGTGAGTTTTGGACAAACGCTGCCGCGTTAGGCGGGCACTGCTTCGTCGAGGGTCTCGGTCTCTGAGGAGACTGTGAGTCCATCGCCATCAAGATTGACCGAGACCTTGGCAATACCGCCCTTGGCGAGCGCACCAAAAAGCACCATTTCCGCCAGTGGCTTTTTAATGTGCTCCTGAATGACTCGCTCCATCGGGCGAGCGCCCATATTTCGGTCATAACCCTCAGTGACTAGCCACTCGCGTGCCGGTTCGTCAACGTGCAGCTGAACCCGCTTCTCGTCAAGTTGTGTCTGCAGAGCGGTGAGGAACTTGTCGACGACCGTGAGGATCACGTCCTGACCTAATGGTTCGAAAGGCACAATGGCATCGAGTCGATTTCTAAATTCGGGCGTAAACAATTTATTAATCGCTTCTAACGCATCCGTAGAGTTGTCTTGATCAGAAAAGCCTATCGATCGTTTGGAGACGCTCTCAGCACCTGCGTTCGTCGTCATCACAACGATTACGTTTCTAAAATCAGCTTTTCGGCCGTTATTATCCGTCAGTGTTCCGTGGTCCATCACTTGAAGCAGTAAGTTAAATACCTCTGGATGCGCTTTCTCGACTTCATCGAGTAACACCACAGAATGTGGGTGCTTGGTGACGGCGTCTGTTAACAGACCACCCTGGTCATAGCCCACGTAGCCTGGAGGCGCCCCAATCAACCGCGATACGGTGTGCCGCTCCATGTACTCGGACATATCAAACCGGAGCATCTCAAGTCCTAACTGCATCGCCAACTGCTTGGTTATCTCGGTTTTACCCACACCCGTAGGGCCCGCCAAAAGGAAGCTGCCAATCGGTTTGTCGCCGGACCGTAAACCGGCACGCGCCAGCTTAATCGAGCTGACCAATTGACTGACTGCCTTATTCTGTCCAAACACCACTAAGGAAAGATTGCTCTCGAGCTTTTCGAGTAACTCCCTGTCGTCGCTTGTCACTGTCTTTGGAGGGATTCGAGCGATTTTCGCAACCACTGCTTCAATATCGGCTGGACCTACTACTTTCTTGCGCTTACTCACGGGCTGAAGTTGCTGATACGCACCGGCTTCGTCGATCACATCAATGGCTTTGTCGGGCAGGAATCGATCGGTAATAAAACGATCGGCCATCTCGGTCGCCGTTCGAAGCGCCTTGTCGGTGTAGCGCAAACCGTGGTGCTCCTCAAAACGAGACTTCAGCCCCTTGAGAATTTTGTACGCATCGTCAACGGACGGCTCCAACACATCGACTTTTTGAAACCTGCGACTCAAGGCTTTGTCTTTGTCGAAAATACCGCGATATTCGGCGTAGGTCGTCGACCCAATGCAACGTAGCTTTCCGGAACTAAGTAGTGGCTTGAGCAAATTACTGGCATCCATAACCCCGCCCGACGCCGCACCCGCACCAATAATTGTATGGATCTCGTCGATGAACAGAATCGAGCCTTCGCGACGCTTAAGGTCGGCAAGTACGCCCTTGAAACGCTTTTCAAAGTCACCGCGGTACTTCGTTCCTGCAAGCAGCGCGCCCAAGTCAAGCGAGAACACCTCGGCGGTTTTTAATGTATCGGGGACCTGTCCGTCGACGATAAGCTTCGCCAGCCCTTCCGCAATAGCCGTTTTACCCACGCCCGACTCACCCACCAGGAGGGGATTATTCTTGCGCCTGCGCGCCAAAATTTGAGCGACACGCTCGACCTCATCCAGGCGACCAATAAGTGGATCTATTTGCCCGTGAGCGGCTTCCTCGTTTAGGTTCGTCGAATACTTATCGAGAGGACTCTCTTCTTCTCCATCGCCTTCCGATGACTCACCACTCGCTTGCAGCTCATCACCGTCAACACCCTCATCATTCTCGTCCTTACTCACACCGTGTGTAATAAAATTAACGATATCGAGACGCGAAATGTCTTGGGTCTTCAGGAAGTAGACCGCTTGGCTTTCTTGCTCGGAAAAAATAGCCACTAAGACATTCGCCCCGGTGACTTCTGTTTTTCCAGAACTTTGCACGTGAAAAACAGCCCTTTGAAGAACACGCTGAAATCCTAATGTAGGTTGCGTATCGACCTCGTCCTCACCAGGTACTAAAGGCGTTGTCGCATCGATAAACTCCGATACATCACCGCGTAACGCGTCGATTTCTGCGCTACAGGCTCGCAGGACAGCCTGCGCGGCGCTATCGTCAAGTAGCGCCAACAACAGGTGTTCAACTGTGATGAATTCGTGCCGCTGCGCTCTCGCTTGTTTAAAAGACTCGTTTAACGCTCTTTCGAGGTCTTTACTCAACACGTACCTTTCTCCTTAGTCTTCATCTTGCGAGGGTTCAACCTCGCATAGCAGTGGATGCCCATTGTCTCTTGCGGCCTGATTGACCAACTCCGATTTTGTTTCAGCAACGTCTTTTGTATAGATACCACAGACGCCTTTTCCCTGCGTGTGAACTGCGAGCATCACCTGGGTCGCCTTTTCGCGCGTCAGTGAAAAGAAGTGTTCGAGCACCTCCACCACAAATTCCATCGGCGTGTAATCATCGTTTAACAGCACCACCCGATAAAGTGATGGTCGCTTAAGTTTTGGCTTGGCAGGAGCAACCGCGAGATCGCCCTCGTCTTCGCCCGCCCCTGGCTTACTCGACATCAACGCAATGCCTTTCTTAAAATCGTGGTCAATCATGCTCATCATGTGTAACGGTGACACCTCATTATAGTGTATTACGAACAAATCAGCCTTTTGGTCGTTAGTTTGTCAAAAGGATTTCTGACTGAGAAAAAAAAGCCCGCATACGCGGGCTTTTGCGGTTTTAATCGCTTGCTCTAGGCCATATGGTCGACAATCGCATCGCCAAATGCAGAGCATGAGACCTCGGTCGCATTGTCGGTCAGACGAGCGAAATCATAGGTCACTGTCTTTGCCTGAATCGCACCGTTCATTCCGGTGATAATCAGATCAGCCGCCTCGTTCCAACCCAAATGACGAAGCATCATTTCTGCCGACAAAATCAATGAGCCAGGGTTCACTTTGTCCTGCCCCGTGTACTTAGGCGCTGTGCCGTGCGTTGCTTCGAACAGCGCGATGTCATCGGAAAGGTTCGCACCGGGCGCAATACCTATGCCACCCACCTGCGCGGCAAGTGCGTCAGACAGGTAGTCGCCATTGAGGTTCAGGGTTGCAATCACGCTGTACTCCTTAGGACGCAATAACACCTGCTGAAGCATTGCATCGGCAATGACATCTTTCACGATAATATCGTCGCCATTGTTCGGGTTCTTAATCTTTACCCAGGGGCCGCCGTCCAGCAATTCACCGCCGAACTCTTCCATTGCGAGTTCATAACCCCAGTCACGGAAGCCTCCCTCGGTGAACTTCATGATATTGCCCTTGTGGACCAACGTGACCGACGGGAGCTCCTGATCAATAGCGTATTGCAGCGCCTTGCGAACCAGACGCTTGGTTCCCTCAACCGAAACCGGCTTAATACCAATGCCCACGTTTTGTGGGAACCGGATTTTTGTGGCGCCCATTTCTGTAATCAGAAAATCAACGACTTTGTCGGCTTCGGGAGATCCCGCTTGGAACTCAATACCCGCATAAATGTCTTCAGAGTTCTCACGGAAAATCACCATATTGGTATCGCCAGGACGCTTAACAGGAGAAGGCACACCTTCGAACCAACGAACAGGTCGTAAGCACGTATAGAGATCCAGCTCTTGTCTCAGAGCGACATTGAGCGAGCGAAAACCGCCGCCAACGGGCGTCGTCAAGGGCCCCTTGATCGCAACCAGGTAAGACTTAATCGCATCGAGTGTTTCCTGTGGGAACCAGTCGCCTTCATACAGCTCCGCCGCCTTCTCTCCGGTATAGATTTCCATCCAAGCGATACGCTTTTCGCCGCCGTACGCCTTCTCAACGGCAGCGTCTACCACCTTGATCATGACCGGACTGATATCGATACCGATGCCATCACCCTCGATGTAGGGAATGATCGGCGTATTTGGAACGTTGAGGCTGTAGTCTTCGTTAGTGGTGATGGGCGTCCCTTGCTCTGGGACTTTGATGTGTTGATATGCCATAGTAGTCAGATCCTTACCTGTTTGGTTGACTGGCTGGCCGAGCTCTGTAGCCCGCCCCCGGATTGAATCATGCTAAATGATTCGCTTAATGCGGACGGCAATACGTCCTTTTTGTTTTGTGGCGAGTTTACCACTTTTTGACGTCAACGAATCCTATGAGTCAATTGCTATTATTTAATAAGCCTTTTCGCGTCATGAGTCAGTTCACAGACCGTGATCGCCCGGACAATCCCCGATCAACGCTGGCCGATTTTTTAAGCGCGCCGGGGTTCAGACCTGCTGGCCGTCTTGATTATGACTCGGAGGGTTTACTCATACTCACTAATCATGGTGGTTTACAACACACGCTCGCTCACCCCAAGAAAAAACACTGGAAAACCTATTGGGTGCAAGTAGAGGGCTCAGCGACACAAGAGATGTGTCAAGCGCTCGCCCGAGGCGTCCAGTTAAAAGACGGATTGACACGGCCTGCTCGTTGCAGACTTCTCGAAATACCAACTATTTGGGAGAGAAATCCTCCCATACGCCACCGAGCGTCAGTGCCTGACAGCTGGATCGAGCTGTCAATACATGAAGGAAGAAATCGACAAGTGCGTAGAATGACCGCCGCAGTGGGATACCCTACCCTGCGATTGATTCGGCGCAGTGTCGGACCCTTCACCGTCGACGCACTCGCTCCTGGCGAATACCGCTATGAAGAGGCCACGACAATGGACCCTATCCGCCATGCCTGACACGCCGCGCTTTTTACCGCACACCACTGTTGCCACTGTGATCGAGCGCTCGGGACAGTTTTTACTGGTCGAAGAGGTGAGCCAGGGGATCGCGGTACTTAATCAGCCCGCCGGACACTTAGAGCAACACGAAAGCTTGATCGACGCGGCAGCGCGGGAGACGCTAGAAGAGACCTGCTGGCACAGCGACATTACGGCGTATTTGGGCGTCACCATTGTCACTGCCCAAAATGGCATCTGTTATCTACGACACAGTTTCGTGGCGACAGCACTGGAATTTGACAACACCCTGACACGAGACTCCAGTATCATCGACACTCATTGGATGAGTCGCGAAGCGCTTGTGGCTTCCAAAAAGCCGTTGCGACACGGCGTCGTACTTGACGTCATTGACCGCTATATTGCCGGCACTGCGGTGTCATTGGACTTAGTACGCCACTTATGAGTTTTAATCACACAACCAAAGTGATCGTCGGCATGTCCGGCGGTGTCGACTCTTCGGTCGCTGCGCTATTGCTTAAAGAGCAGGGCTATCAGGTCGAAGGCCTCTTCATGAAAAATTGGGATGAAGATGACGGCACTGAGTACTGCACAGCAAAGGCGGACTTGGCTGACGCGCAAGCGGTCGCTGACACCCTGGGTATTGTTTTACATGCCGCCAATTTTGCCGCGGAATATTGGGACAATGTGTTCGAACATTTCCTCGCCGAGTACAGCGCCGGCAGAACGCCCAACCCCGATATTCTGTGTAATAAAGAAATTAAGTTCAGAGCCTTTTTGGACTACGCACGAGCCCTTGGTGCGGACAAAATTGCAACTGGACACTACGCTAGAAAGGGCGTTCGCGGTGGGCGCGCAACATTGTTAAAAGGCGTCGATGCGTCCAAGGATCAGAGTTATTTTTTGCATCAGGTAGGGTATGACGCCATTGATGCCAGCCTTTTCCCTCTGGGCGAGCTGAAAAAATCTGAAGTGAGAAAACTCGCGGCAGCGCACGACTTTAAGACGGCCGATAAAAAAGACAGCACTGGAATCTGTTTTATCGGAGAACGACGATTTTCGGACTTTTTAGCCCAGTACCTTAAGAAAAACCCAGGACAAATAAAAACGACTGATGGTGAAGTCATAGGACGACATCAAGGTCTGATGTATCACACCATTGGACAACGACAAGGACTTGGAATAGGTGGCCTCAAAAATGCCGGTGAAGCGCCCTGGTACGTGACTGAGAAAGACGTCGTCACCAACACACTCTGGGTCTGCCAGCACAATGACAACCCGGCCCTATTTGCCTCTTCGTTGACTACGAGTGATATCTTTTGGATAAACGGTCAGGCCCCATCCGAGCCATTAAGCTGTCATGCCAAGGTGCGTTATCGACAAGCCGATCAGGCCTGTACGGTGAGTCGCTCGGCAGATCGCTACGAGGTGGACTTTGAGCAGCCGCAGCGCGCGATTACACCCGGGCAATCGGTTGTATTTTATCAAGATGAGGAGTGCCTGGGCGGAGGGGTCATAGAGACCGTCTACAACCCGGTTGCGGCGGCAGTGCAATGACGCAGTATTCCTCACTCGAACAACAAGTCATCGCGCTCGCAGGCGTCGTCCAAGCCGCCAGAATGGTGGACCAAGTCGCCAAAACGGGCTCGTATCCCGCGGCCTTTTTCGAGGCCTCCCTGCGTTCTCTTTTCGTCTTCGATGCGCCAAGTGTTGACGCAGTTTATGGCAATGTACAAGGGGTCAAGTTAGGTTTGCGCAGCGTTGTGGACATGCTGACGGACGCGACCAATGAGGACCACCTTGCCATGGGCCTTTACGTGAGAGCGTTACTAAAACTAGAGGGCCAGTTTCGAAAGCGACCTGACCTACAAGACGTGGTGGGCTCAAGGCTGAATCACGTGAGCTTCAAAGCCCAACATTTTAGCGACGACGCCGTAGAGCTTGCCGCCAGCGTCAGCGCAATCTACCAAGACACGATCAGCCATCTTCCCTACAGAATTAAAGTGAAAGGAAACGTTCAGCACTTACAAGCAACTAAAAATGCCGATCTTGTCAGAACACTGCTACTCGCCGGTTTACGCTCCGCTCGACTGTGGAGACAGCTTGGTGGTCGAAAGCACCACTTCTTGTTGAGGAGCAATAAAATCGTCGCGGCTGCGAGCCATCTTGGAACTCCATTGACGTCATCGGTGGACTCAAATTCCCTGCACTAGGGCGTTGTCGTGATAAACTTACGCCCTCTTCACGGAGCCTACGTATGACTTATCACACTGCCAAAGCCATTTCCCCACTCGATGGACGCTACGCTGCAAAAATTGACCCTCTACGAGAGATTTTTAGTGAGTATGGACTCATTGAGCGGCGTCTGTACGTCGAGGTTCGCTGGCTGCAAAAACTGTCCAGCACCCCTGGAATTGTGGAGGTCGAATCGTTCGATCAAGCCGCAACGGATCACCTCCAGGCCATCATTGATGCCTTCGATCTAGACGCTGCACACGCCATAAAAGCGATCGAACGAACCACTAATCATGACGTAAAAGCGATTGAATACTTCTTGAAGGATTCGCTTCAAGCCAATGCTGCGCTCAATCAAGCCAGTGAATTCGTGCACTTCGCCTGCACGAGTGAAGACATTAATAATTTGTCGCATGCACTGATGCTCCGCGACGGCATACCGGTTATTGCGCAGGAAATGCGGGCCATTATTGTCGCCATCGATGCGTTGGCCACGCAATATTCAGATTTATCCATGCTGAGCCGAACGCACGGGCAAACCGCGAGCCCTACGACCTTAGGCAAGGAAATGGCCAATGTTTCTGCTCGGCTACGGCGGCAACTTGCCGGCGTTGAGTCGATTACGCCGCTGGGAAAGTTTAATGGTGCCGTCGGCAACTTTAACGCCCATTTAAGCGCATACCCCGATATCAACTGGCCGCAATTGTCTCAGGAGTTTGTTGAATCTCTGGGACTTGAGTGGAATCCGATGACCACACAGATCGAACCCCACGACTACATGGCCGAGCTGTTCCAAGCGATCTGCCGATTTAATACAATACTCATCGACTTTGACCGTGATATTTGGTCGTACATTTCACTGGGGTACTTTAAACAAAGGACGATCGAGGGCGAGATTGGCTCGTCGACGATGCCTCACAAAGTCAATCCAATTGACTTTGAAAATTCAGAGGGCAACCTCGGTCTGGCCAACGCGGTATTGGCTCATTTGAGCGAAAAGTTGCCTATGAGCCGTTGGCAGCGTGACCTTACCGACAGTACGGTCCTCAGAAACATGGGCGTAGGCTTCGGGTACTCGTTACTTGCGTACACAGCAACACTTAAGGGTATCAGCAAACTGCAGGTTAACCCGGCCCGTTTGGCTGAAGATTTGGACAACAGCTGGGAAGTGCTTGCCGAGCCAATTCAAACCGTTATGCGCCGCTATGGCATTCCCGAGCCGTACGAGAAGCTCAAAGCGCTGACACGCGGTCAAGCCATCACCCGAGATACGCTACATGCGTTCATCAAGACGCTTGATCTTCCCAAGGAGACGAAAACTCAGCTTCTTGCATTAACACCTGCAAACTACGTCGGACTTGCGCAGAAACTGACTGAAACCTGGGGTCAGTAATTCGCGTGATATCGCCTCGGTTCGACATCGACGTCCAGTGGTTTTTAAGCAAGTACTGGCAGCAAAAACCACTACTGATTCGCTCAGCATTACCTGGGTTTGAAGCGCCCATTAGCCCTGAAGAATTAGCGGGACTCGCGATGGAGCCCGAGGTCGACAGTCGAATTGTTAGTCGCCGAGGTAAACAATGGCAGCTGACTCAAGGGCCTTTCTCGGACGACAGCTTTGAGCGCACTGGTGAATGGAGCCTGCTCGTACAGCGCGTTGATGAGTGGTTCCCTGAGGTTGCGGCACTGCGTGGCTGTGTTGACTTTATACCCTCTTGGCGAATGGATGATGTCATGGTCAGCTATGCAACCGATGGCGCGGGAGTGGGTCCACACTTTGATCAATATGACGTATTTTTGCTGCAAGGTGCCGGAAAGCGACATTGGAAGGTTGGGCCGCGGTGCGACCACACCACGCCCGTCATCGAATCAGGCGGTCTCAAACTCATTGAGGAGTTTGAGTCATCGCAAACCTATGTATTAGAACCCGGTGATGTCTTGTACGTACCCCCCGGATTTGCGCACTGGGGATCAGCCGTCGGCGAGAGTATGACTTTCTCGCTGGGTTTCAGGGCCACTCAAATGACCGACTTAGTGGCGCGACTCTCTGACAATGTCATCGAATCACTTCGAGAGGATCTCCTTCTGGAAGACCTCGACAGCCTGTGTGAACAAAGTCGGCCGGGCGAAATTACACCTCAGCAGATTCAAAATGCACAAGGCGCAGTCGTCAACGCTATTGACGCCCTGGCCTCTGAAGACTGGTTCCCCGAGTTGCTGTCAGAAGCCCCAGTCGAGCCCATCCCGCAAGCGCTGCCAATGAGTGATCGCGTCATGCTGTCAACGCATCAGCGACTGTTATGGCGAGACGCAGGAGACGCGCTCATCGCCTACTTGGGCGGAGAGGCGCAGCGCTTAGAACCGGTTGACGAGCACTGGCTCGCAACGCTCTGCTCTGGTCGCAGTCTGTCGACAGCATCACTGGACACCCGTCAGCACGACATCCTTGCGAAGTGGTGGTTGCTGGGCTTTGTCGAAGAGCCTGAACTCGGGGTTGCACACTAATCTTCGAGAAGAATTCCCACCTCATTGCCCTCGAAGTGCACGGTGTATATCGGCAAACGGGCACATTGCCCCGAGAGGTGCTCACCGCTTATCAACGAGAAGGCAAAACCGTGCCGTGGACAATAAATAATCCCAGATTCGATTTGGCCATGCTCCAGTGACTGCTCTTGATGAGGACACAGCGCCGCAAACGCGCTGACCTCGCCCCCCTCTCTCACTAAAACGAGATCCAGCGAATCAATTTTAAACCGTTGTCGGTAACCTTCTTGCACGTTAATCAGCTTATCCAGTGCCAGAAATCGCATCGTCTCAGGACTGCCTAAGCTGGGCGATAATGCGGTTAGCAGCGGTCACCGGCGTCAATTCGCCTGCGCTGACCTGAACGAGCATCTGTGACAATTGTGTGCTGATTGCTGCGTTATCGTGCAACTGCTGACGCAGCATTTCATCGGTTAACTGCCACATCCACTGTACGTTTTGTTCGGCCCTTTTTTGATCGAATAATCCATGATCGGCAGCCTCTTCCTTGTAACGTCGCATCATCGCCCAACACTCCGTTAAGCCCTCTTGCTTGAGCGCTGAGCAGGTGTGCACCTCGGGCTTCCAAAAGTCACCCGTGCTTAGCAGTGACATGGCGGTCTGATAGTGAAGCTTGGTTTTTCGAGCAAGACTTGCACTTTCACCATCTGCTTTATTAATCATGATGGCGTCAGCCAGCTCTAAGATTCCTTTCTTTATGCCTTGAAGCTCATCGCCACCACCGGGCAGCAAGAGAATTAAAAAGAAATCGACCATGCTGCCAACTTGGTGCTCGGACTGTCCGACACCGACGGTCTCGACGATAACAACGTCGAAACCTGCGGCCTCGCAGAGGAGCATCGACTCACGCGTCTTCAGTGCTACCCCACCCAAAGCACGCCCGGCCGGCGACGGTCTAATGAACGCACGCGAATCGCGTGACAGCAGCTCCATACGGGTTTTGTCACCCAAAATAGAACCGCCCGCCTTGGGTGAACTGGGGTCGACAGCCAAGACCGCAACTTTGTGCCCCTCAGCAATTACGTGTTGCCCAAATGTTTCAATAAACGTGGATTTGCCAACTCCTGGCACCCCCGTAATCCCCAGCCGCAGACTTTTCCCCGTGTGCGGAAGTAACTCATTCAGGAGTTGTTGAGACGCTTCCCTGTCCTCGGCCCGCGAGCTCTCGACCAGCGTAATCGCTTTAGCCAGCGCGCGCCGATTCCCGGCAAGAATAGCTTCAGCTGTTGAGGTTAACGGCATCCAACACCTTTCGCGCAGCCTCTGGGATCGGCGTACCGGGACCAAAGATCAGCGTCACACCGGCATCGTAAAGGTATTGATAATCCTGCTGCGGAATAACACCCCCCGCAATGACCACAATATCATCGGCCCCTTCTGCCTTGAGTGCTTGGATCAGCTGAGGCACGAGTGTCTTGTGTCCCGCAGCAAGACTCGATGCACCGACTATGTGGACATCATTCTCAATGGCTTGACGCGCCACTTCCTCAGGGGTCGAGAACATCGGTGAAAGATCAACATCAAACCCCACATCGGCAAACGCAGTCGCAACGACTTTTGCGCCTCGGTCATGACCGTCTTGCCCCATCTTTGCCACCAACATACGAGGCCTTCGTCCATGCTGTTGCACAAAATGATCGATATCCATGCCTATTTTCTTCCATTGCTCGTCGTTCTCATAGGCGGCACCGTAAACGCCAGAGACGGTCTGCGCGCTGGCGACGAAGCGCCCAAAGTGCTCCTCGAGCGCATCTGAAATCTCACCAACCGTCGCACGATTCCGCGTCGCCTCAACGGCCAGCTCCAGTAAGTTACCCGTCCCCGACTTTGCCGCCGCCGTCAGAGCTGCCAGACTGTCACTCACTTTGACACTATCACGCGACGCTTTGATCGATTTTAGTCGCGCTATCTGCGCTTCTCGCACAGCATCGTTGTCAACCTCGAGAATATCAACTTCGTCTTGCTCGTCAATTTGATATTTGTTCACACCGACGATCACGTCTTCTCCTCGGTCGATGCGCGCTTGTTTCTTCGCCGCAGCTTCTTCTATGCGGAGTTTTGGCAGGCCCGTTTCGATGGCTTGGGCCATCCCACCCGCTTCTTCTACCTCGGCAATCAACGCTCTCGCTTTATCAGCCATCTCGCTAGTCAATGACTCCATCATGTACGAACCGCCCCACGGATCGACCACCTGACTGATCCCGGTCTCTTCCTGGAGCACAAGCTGTGTATTACGCGCTATCCGCGCTGCGAACTCTGAGGGCAACGCAATCGCCTCATCCAGCGCATTGGTGTGCAGACTTTGGGTACCGCCAAACACAGCTGCCATTGCCTCTATGGTCGTGCGCACAATATTGTTGTAGGGATCTTGCTCAGTCAAAGACCAACCCGACGTCTGACAATGTGTTCTCAACATCGAACTTTTAGGATTTTTCGGATCAAACTCGCTGACGATTTCCGTCCACAGCAACCGAGCCGCACGCATCTTGGCGATTTCCGTGTAGAAGTTCATGCCGATGCCCCAGAAAAATGACAGTCGTGGTGCAAAATCATCGATGTTGAGTCCGGCCGCAATCGCAGTACGAATGTATTCCTTACCGTCAGCCAGTGTGTACGCCAGCTCAAGTGCCGCGTTCGCACCCGCCTCTTGCATGTGATACCCCGAAATAGAGATGGTATTGAACCGCGGCATGTTGTTTGAGCAGTACGCGATGATGTCGCCAATAATGCGCATGCTGGAGATCGGCGGGTAGATATAGGTGTTACGAACCATAAACTCTTTTAGAATATCGTTCTGAATCGTCCCCGCTAGGGCTTCTGGCCCCACCCCCTGCTCCTGGGCTGCAACGATGTAGCCCGCAAGTACGGGCAGCACAGCGCCATTCATGGTCATTGATACCGAGACCTTGTCCAAGGGGATGCCGTTGAACAACACTTTCATGTCCTCAACCGAATCAACAGCGACCCCCGCTTTACCCACATCGCCAGCGACACGAGGGTGATCAGAGTCGTATCCACGGTGTGTCGCGAGATCAAACGCAACCGAGACACCTTGTCCGCCGGCTGCAAGCGCCTTACGGTAGAACGCATTGCTCGCCTCGGCGGTCGAGAAGCCCGCGTATTGGCGAATAGTCCAACGTCGACCGGCATACATCGTGGCTTGTGGCCCCCGAATGTATGGACTGAGACCCGGCATCGTGTCGGTGTAGGGTAAATTTGCGGTGTCTTCGGCCGTGTAGAGTACTTTCATGGGGATGTCGTCAGGCGTGAACCACGTGAACTCGTCGGGCAGCAACCCCTTATTTTGCTTTGCTACCAGGGCAGCCCAGGCCGTCTTGCTCGAAGCCTCTGGATCATAAATGGGCATCAGTGCTCTCCCTGAGGCTCAGAGAGCTCCACCAGCACACCGTCGCAACTCTTCGGATGAATAAAAATAACACGAGCTCCGTGCGCGCCCGGTGTCGGTTTCTCCCCAATAAACTGATAGCCCTTCGCTTTGAGACGGATCACATCCGCATCGATATCATTTGTTCGAAAACACAAGTGGTGAATCCCACCGCCACGCTTCTCGAGGTAAGTCGCAATGGGGCCTGCCCCGTTTAACGGATGAACCAGCTCAATACTGGTCGGCGGAAGCGGGAAGAAAGCGGTCGACGTCTGCGCTGTCTCCACGTCCTGCGTACCTTCGTAATCCAATCCAAAATCGGTCATAAACCGTTGAATCGCCGCCTCTAAGTCAGGGACGGCAATGGCGATATGATCTAATCCTGTAATCATGTGATTCTCCGAACTTAAATGACTGCATCCAACAGTAACTGGGTGCGCGTTGCTCGTCGTGCAGCCAATGCCTCGGCTGAAATATCTTCAGGCTTTTCGTCAGGCGTCACTTTAAAGATAGGCTGTCCCTTTTTAATGATGACCCCATCGCCCTCAACAAGCACCTCATCAATTCGCCCGTCAAATGACGCATTAACCTTGTTGAACATTTTCATCACCTCGACGATGAACAGCGGGTCACCGGCTTTAAACGACCTCCCCGCTTCGACGTAAAGAGGCTCCCCAGGGGCCTCACGGCCATAAAACATACCGCCACTTGTGGCGACGATCTCATCGGACTTCGCCAACGGAGGCGGTGCAAGCGCTTTAGCCATTAAATCCTGATGTTTGTCATTTAGCAGGCGCTCCGGAATATGAATACTGAGGTCAGGTTCTACTGCCAAGTCATAGAAGCCCGTTTGAGCCGCAAGCGCAGGCAAAAGCAGCAACAGCGAAAGCCCCGCTTGATGTCCTGCGTGCGCAGCCCGGATCTGTGCCCACTTTTCATCAGAGAACTCAGCGCATGTCCCCTGTTCAAGCGCGGTCTCAAGCGAGCCCCACGAGTCGGCGTTAAGTACCCTCGCCGCATCCATGTAAAACGCTTCTGCCGTTTCCATCAGCGCCGCGTCATGCGACCAAATCTTTTCTGCAGCTGCCGCAGTCCCTTCGCTGTCGAGGTCGAGGAAGTGGTAGCAGTCGATTAACAACTCCACAGGATTCTCGGTAAATCGGACTCGATTTCCCTCAATCTCAAAAGAGTCCTGGTTCGCGCTCAGCCATCCCGACAGCGTGTGCGGGCATTGCAGTAGCTTCATCATCGGTCGAAGAATTAAGGTTTTCTTAGTCTCAAGTACTGAAGCACTGACAGCACGTCCAACGTGAGCGCGCCAAGCAAACTCAAGATCGACCTCTCGGGCCACTGACGCCAATTCACCGACCGCAGTAAGGTATGGCACTATAAACTTTGTCGTAGGCCGCGCGTTGACTGTTCGACTCAGAAACCAGTGAACTAGGCCGTAGTGAAAGTTGAGATTGGTGCTTAAATCCTGACCGCGTAACGTTGTTACCCTCAAAATTTCAGCCATTTCTTCGTAAGCAGAAAGCCGACTGTCGCCAACACTCAAAATCAGTGCGATATTTGAATCATAAGCACCCGCGAGCGTGTATTTCATAAAAACATCGGTATCTGGATTGTGTACACAGATGCCTTGATCGTCCCTAATTTCACCCGTGACGGCGTCCGACCAGTGCTCAATCTGGCCACCGGCATGCGGCTGGAGTGCATCGTTGGTTGCATTCATTCGGGCTTCAAGGCTGTCGTTGTTGCGAAGAATTCGTTCCGGTTTTGGCAGCTTGGGTCCATGTGCCGCCAATAAGACCATCGCCTCAACCAGCGAATTGACCGTAAAACTTTGCGCTTCGTCATCTGGCTTACTAAATTTCAGCGCGTAACACAGTTCCGAAACCCGATGTTCAACCTGAATTCGCGTGTTCATTTCCATGAAAAAATGACTGTCTGTATCGACAATACATTCAAAGGTGGACACCGAATCCAGTCCGACGGCGGCACCAAAGCGCGACGCTTCCTCCTCCATCGTGTCGAGCGTCTCAACGTCAGCACGTAAGACGCTGGCCTCATCGCCACGGCCAGAAGACTCTGCCTCTTGCGCGGCTTGAATCAGTGACTCTCGAGTCACTGAAACTTCGAGTAGCTTTTGCTCGTGCATTTGCAGCGAACAGTCTCTCCCACCCAGGGTGGTGCACCACTGTCCATTGCCAATAACCTGTATTTCTTGATGACGCGTAGACTCAATATTGAGCTCGACCAAGACGTTTTTATTGTCGCCCTTCCCAGACGCTTTAACCTCCTGGAGAATTTCTTTAACCAGTTCACCGGTCCGAGATGCTTCGCCACGCTCAACGATACGCTGCCCTTTACCACCGCCACCGCCGATGGCCTTCAAACGAACCCGGTTATTAGGGTACCTCTCGTTCATTCCGAGCACAGATTGCTCCAAAGTCGCAATAAGTTCGTCAACGCTATACACGTCAATCCCTGCGCGGTATGAGGCCAGTAAAACGCGATCCGCAATTTCTTCAAGGTCCGCACCATCAAAATCGACGTTGACCAGCCCCTCGCTGTCACATAGCGCCTTCAATGCGTCGATCGTCGGATGCGATTTAAGCAGTGTGAGCGCGGTCGCATTATCGATTCCAGGTGTTACCGACACCCCAGCCTTCAAGGCCGTACGCTTTGCTTCGTCCTTGAGTCCAGCCTGCCGTACAGTGCGCGAACACGGACCAATAAAATTAAGCCCCGCTGCTTCCATCGACGCTACCATGGCCTCGTCCTCGGCCATAAACCCGTAGCCGGCAAAGATGGCGTTGTAGCCATGACCATGCGCAATCTGAATGATTTCTTGAATTCTGGCCTCACGGTCCGCTTTATCAACGCCTGAATAGTCGCTCACGCGGTGGACTCGGAGCGGGTCACCGATAACACGCAACTCCGGTGCTATGGCCCTGGGGTAGACAATCGAGTCCTTTTCAGACAATAAAATTCCGTAGTCAGCAATGCCCATTTCTTCGAAGACATCCATAGCTTCCTTGCGAATGGGGCCCCGACAAATAATCAAGGGTTTGATGTGGGTGCAGTCAAACTGCCGAACCCAAGGACTACTGCTGTCACCAAGACGTCGTTCTTGATGGATCAGCGGGTTATGCAAATAGTGATCATTTGACACAGAAAAACTCCAATTTAACCGGCTGAATTTTTAGTGGAATTCGCGCTGGATGCCGCCCATCGGGCCGGGCTCATAATGACGCAAACAGAACATCAGGTGCTGACCAATAACCGAGCGGAGATCTGATGGCATCACGATTTGCGAGACCGAACCGAGACTCAGCGCCTCCTCAGGGTTCATTATTTCGCGCTCGTAACGCTTGGCAAGATCAGCTTCGGCCGATTTTACCCACTCGGCAACACTTTCCTGAGCCGAGGCTTTAGCCTCGTCCTGAGTCATCCCGTTTGCAATGCGCTCGGCAACGGCTTCCGCAACTTTACTCGATGCTGCACGCCGGATAGCCTTAAGCTCGTCTTTGTAAACGTACTCGACTCCAGCGGGGCCCATGACCGCAACGCGAGTCGTGGGTAAAGCGACGACGAAGTCCGCGCCCGTGGGATAGTTATTGTAGGAGGCATAGGCCCCCCCAAAGGCGTTTCTTATCAAAATAAGAAATCGTGGTGTTCTCAAATCGACGATTGCATCCAGCATGGCACGCCCAGCCTGAACAATTCCGCGATGCTCCTGCTCTCTCCCCGGGAGAAAGCCCGTCGTATCTTCAAGAAACATCACTGGGATGTTGTAAAGGTTGCAAAACCGAATAAACCGCGCATTTTTCAAGGCAGCGTCGATGTCGATTTGCCCCGAGGATACTGCTGAGTTATTGGCAACAAAACCAACGACATGGCCACCGATTCGGCCCAAGCAGGTAATTGTATTTTTGGCCCTCTCCTCTTGGATCTCTATAAAGTCGCCATGGTCACACAACTGCTGAATGATGATTGAACTGTCGACAGGGGTATTGAATCCGGTGGCAGACTCAAAAGCGGTTTTTAGCAACGTATCAATGTCGCTGGTGTTCCTGGCAATGGGGTCTGAGCAAACCTGTACTTTGGGTCCCGTCGCATTACTGTCCGGGAGATACCGCAGTATTTCTCTGACCTTTCGTAGCGCAGCCACCTCGTCCTCGACCACAAAGTCTGTGACGCCTGTTTGACTATGAACATCAGGACCCCCGAGTTCGTCGGGCGTGATGTCCTCACCTAAAACTGACTTGACCACCCCGGGCCCTGTCAAACCAAAAAACGTGTCTCGGGGTTGAATAAGAAAACTACCTTGCCGCGGCAAATAACTTCCACCACCGGCATTAAAACCAAACATACACATAATACTCGGCACGACGCCCGAGATCTTTCTGAGACCTGTGAATGCCTCTGCGTAACCGTCTAGCCCACCTACCCCTGCGGGAATGTATGCCCCAGCCGAATCGTTTAATCCCACTAGCGGAATCTTGCGTTGACCTGCGACCTCAAAAAGTCGAGCCAGCTTTTCGCCATTCGTCGCATCCATGGAGCCTGCTCTAAGCGTAAAATCATGCCCATAAATTGCGACGTCACGCCCGTCGATCTTCCCAATGGCCGTCACAAGCGACGCCCCATCCATATTTGGACCCCAGTTTTGATACAGAATCGTGGGAGTTTCGTCGACGAGAAAGTGAACTCGCTCCCAGACAGTCATGCGATTTTTACTGTGCTGGCGCTGAATATTTCGATCGGTCGCCGCGGTTGTGGGCAATCGCTGCAACTCGAGACCGCGTGCAATGGCGAGCTCATACTCAGTGCTGGGCCGCTGAGTATCACCGATCACCTCAAAAGGGTTTGTCAGTGTAGGCTCTAAATTATTATCAGGTGTTAAGTCCATTCTCTTTCCTACGTCTCTGATGGAGTGCGACCAAGGTCGTAAGCCAAAAAATAACCGGCGCTAGAGATCATACGCACACGAATCATTTCCGATGACCTCGACCATACTCGCATAGATGTTATGTAAAAAACCTCACCCATTTGCCGTATTTTTGTGCCGTTTGTCGCCTAAATCCGAGGAACATCGAGCCTTGAACAGAACTCGTGCCTTTCTTCAGGATCGGCAATTGACATCGCATGGCGCACAAAATCAGTGCTCAGATGAGGAGCAAGCTGTTCGATAAAGGCAAACATAAACCCTCTAAGAAAGGTGCCGCGTCGAAAGGCAATGCAAGACAGCATGGGCGAGAAGTACTTATTGCTGCCTATCCTTACCAAGTCATCATCAATCGACTCTTCAACGGCCATGGTCGATATAATGCCGACGCCAAGCCCTCGTCGAACGTAGGTCTTAATCACATCTGCGTCGGCGGCTGTAACAACGTAGTTAGGAATTAAGCTTCGCGCCTCGAAGCCCTCATCGATGCGATAACGCCCTGTGAAGCCTTCCGTATAGGTGATAATGGGGTATTGAGCGACCTGCTCAAGTGTTGGATCGACAACGTCGGTCAAAGGATGCCCTTTTGGCACCACCACGCAATGGGTCCAACGGAAAAACGGGAGGGACACAAGCGACGCATATTGCTGCACGGCTTCTGTCGCAATCGCAAAATCAACAGCGCCTTTCGCTGCCATCTCCGCGATCTGCTGTGGACTCCCTTGCTTCATTTCCAGGGACACATCCGGGTGTTCCTGAACAAACTTTGAGATTGACTCGGGTAATACGTAACGGGCTTGCCCGTGCGTTGTGGCAACAGACATGCGACCAGCCACGTTGTCTGAGTAATCCTGGGCGATACGCTTGATCGACTCAGTTTTTCGCAAAATCTCTCCGGCAATATCTATGATGGCTTCGCCGGCCGGCGTAATGTGGGTCAAATGCTTCCCACTACGAGCAAAGATCTCAACACCGAGCTCGCCCTCGAGCAGACGAATCTGCTTGCTAATACCGGGTTGTGAAGTAAAAAGACTTTGAGCGGTAGAAGACACGTTTAAGTCGTGGTGTGCCACCTCCCAGATGTACTTGAGTTGTTGCAACTTCATTAAGCACCTCAAGGAATAAAAATCGAGCCTTAAGATACTTTGGTTCTAAGGGTCTGTACAGTCAGTCGGTTGGCTGATTGGCAATACCGTGCGGCACATGCCCTGTCGCAATGTGATCGGCAGCGAGCTCACAGTGTGTCTCCTGATCGTCAAAGAACACGTCTGCGTCGTAGGCCTTTAAAAACTCAACTTTCGGCAAACCACCTAAGAAAATCGACTCGTCCAGTCGAATGTCCCACTCTCGGAGCGTTCGAATCACGCGCTCATGCGCTGGGGCAGACCGGGCCGTGACGAGTGCCGTTCGGATTAATTGATCATCCTCTGGCAGCGCTCGTTGAAGTGTGTGTAAGGCACTTAAAAAGCTCTTGAACGGACCACCCATTAAAGGCTCATTCCGTTGTGCTCGCTCGCTCGCTGTGAATGCCGCAAGACCCTCGGACTTATAGACCCGTTCAGCTTCATCCGAAAAGAGCACCGCATCACCATCAAAAGCAAAACGAATCGTTCCGCTCGTGCTTTCGCATACGGGCTTTGAAACTAATGTGGCTGCCGCGACGTTATTTTCAAGCGCCATTCGAACGTCATCAGCTTCAGACGAGAGAAACAAGTGACATCCAAAGGCTTGTATGTAACGCCACGGTGACTCACCACCGCAAAACGCCGCTCGAGTAATGGGCAGTCCATAGTGCTCGATAGAATTGAAAATACGCAGCCCTGTATCGGCTGAATTTCGCGATAAAAGAACGACCTCTACTCCCAAGGGCTCCGTCAACGCCGTATTAAGCGCCAGCAGTTTTTTCGCCAGCGCAAATGCCTGCCCAGGCTCTAGCGGCACGTCTTCATGTTCTATTTGATAGGCAGAATAGGCCTCAAGGCCTGCTTGCTCATACACCAAGTGCTCGGCATCGAGGTTAAAAAGAGCCCGCGATGAAATCGCGATAACCAGCTTCTCAGATGCGGCGGTCACCAATTTATGAGGCCTCTGTGGCGTCCGTGCGCTGCCTGTCTCGCGCGAAGTAATCTTTCGTCAACGCAAAAACCACGGGCGACAGTAGCAATAGTCCGATCAAGTTGGGAATCGCCATAAAGGCATTAAGCGTGTCCGCGATAAGCCAAATCAACCCCAAGTCTGCGCCTGCTCCGACAGGAATTGCTAATACCCACAGTATTCTGAACGGCATAATGCCCCGAGTACCAAACAGATAAACGACGCAACGCTCTCCGTAGAATGCCCAGCCCATCATGGTGGTGGTCGCGAATACGACAACGCCGATCGTCACTACCCATTCGCCTCCCGGCAGCACAGCGCCAAAAGCCATCGAGGTGAGGCTGGCCCCTGAAACACCAGAATCCAGCACGCCTGTCAGCACGATAACAAGTCCCGTCATCGTGCAGACGATGAGTGTATCGATCATGGTGCCCAACATCGCCACCAAACCCTGCTCTACAGGCTCATTGGTTTTAGCCGCCGCGTGTGCGATGGGTGCACTGCCCAAACCCGCTTCGTTTGAGAAAATGCCGCGTGCCACGCCAAAGCGGATCGCCGCCCAGACCGTTGCTCCTGCAAAGCCGCCCGCTGCAGAGGCGCCGTTAAAGGCGCTGTCAAAAATAACGCCAAAGGCGTCTGGCACCGCGCTGAGATTCAACGAGATGACGATTAAGCTCATGACAATGTACGAGATTGCCATTACCGGCACCACGGCGCCCGCGGTATCGGCAATCCGTTTGATTCCCCCTAAGATAACCGCGCCGACCACAAGCATCAGAACAATACCCGTCACCCACCAAGGGATGCCCGCATTGTCTGTAAGAACCTGTGCTACTGAATTCGACTGCACGGTATTGGCAAGTCCAAAACCGGCGGTTGCGCCAAAGAGTGCAAACGCAAAGGCCAACCCTGTTGCAAACGCACCGTAGCGAGGGCCCAATCCATTTCGGATGTAGTACATTGGACCACCGCTGAACCCACCCTGGTCGTCCTGCTCCCGATAACGAACAGCCAGGACGCCCTCCGCATACTTTGTCGCCATCCCAAAGAGCGCCGTAATCCACATCCAAAATAAAGCGCCCGGCCCGCCCAACGTTATAGCTGTTGCGACACCCGCAATATTTCCCGTTCCAATCGTGGCAGACAGCGACGTCATTAACGCCTTAAAGGGTGCGATATCGCCCTCGCCACGACCTGACACCCCGGAAAATAATAGCGACACGGCACGCGGGACTTTTCGCATAGTCATAAAGCCAAGCCCTGCGGTCAGGTAGATACCCGTACCCAGCAGGAGTATTAGCATCGGAAGTCCCCACGCCACTGCGTTAATGTCGCGAATTATTGTCTCAACCATGCCTACTCTCGCTCTTAATGTGGTGTGTCGACGGCTTGAACTCGCTGAAGCGAAGTTTGAAGCGCATCTGCATGTGGAAAGATACCGAATACCCCTCCCGTATGCACAAAAATGATATCCGCAGCGTCCGACTGAAACGACGAGTGCTCAAGATCAGTCACCATGCCGTGAAAGGCCTTGCCTGTATAGACGGGATCAAGCGTGATCCCCTCCAGTCGCGCCAACTGTGCCAGTGTATCAAATACTGCCTGATCAGCCCGTCCATACCCCGGTCCAATAAAATGATCATTGGTGACCGTCTTAATCGGCTCGACCGGCAAGTCAGGGGTCACGGCGCGCAAGGCTTGCCAGTCTTGCTGCGCCTTGTCGTTGAAATAGGCAGCATCATCGCAGACTGCATAACTGATAACGTCTGCTGGGAGGTTGTGCATCAGCACACCCGCATTTAAACCTGCCTGCGTTCCCCCAGAGCCTGTTGCATGGACAATGGCCGCGCGGCGTATCGAGTGGCGCGCCATGTCTGACGCGAGCTCTTCAACCGCTACAATGTATCCCCAAATGCCGATTTCATCACTACCGCCAATGGGCAGAGACAACGCCTTCTCTCCCCTAGCGGCCCAGCGCTGCACCGCGTTGGCTAAGTGTTGGGTCATTTCATCACCGGTCGTACTGCGAGACACATAAGTGATGTCGGCGTCGAGCAATCGGCTCAATAAGTAGTTTCCTTCAAGCGCTTGCTCTTCCCCACGCAGAATAAGCTCGCACTTTAAGCCCAACTGTGCGGCAACAGCCGCGGTTGCTCGACAATGGTTACTCTGCAGCGCGCCGGCCGTAACCAAAACGGTACATTTGCGTGCTCGCGCCTCTGCCGCTATGAACTCGAGCTTTCTGACCTTGTTTCCAGTCAAGAGCGAGCCCGTGAGATCATCGCGCTTGCACCAGATTCGGCGTCCGCGGCCCCAACGAGCAGTTGCACGTTCGAGAAGCACAAAAGGCGACGGCAAGAGCGCCAGCGGCTCCCGCGGTGGGTACTGAACCATCGGCTTATGCGCCTAAGGTTTTAATCGTGCCTTTGGGCAATGTTGCGGTGACGTGCGTGCGTTGAAACTTAAGATCGACCTTGTCTGACACATTGACCACCACGTACAAGTCTGACAGATCGATAACTTTTCCCATGAGTCCGGAGCTCATCAAAACCTCATCACCCTTGGACAACGAGCTGACCAGTTCCGCGTGCTCTTTCTGGCGCTTGCGCTGAGGCCTAATCGTGGTGAAGTACATAAAAATCAACAAGCCAATCATCATCGCCGGGAGGAACCACTCCCCACCCGCGGGTGCTGAATTTGCCGTCTGTGCATGCGCCTGACTAATAAACATAACTAAACCTCATTAAATTAGTAACTTACAGAATAAACGTAATAATTTTTCTAAATCTCAAAATCAATAATAACAGGGGCGTGATCCGAGAATCGCGTCTCTTTATAAACGGCGACCTCACGCGCACGCCCTGAGAGCCCCGGGCTGACCAGCATATAATCGAGTCGCCATCCGGTGTTGTTCGCCCATGCTTGCCCCCTGTTGGACCACCAAGTGTACTGTTCAGGCTCGGACGTGAACTCCCGAAACGCATCAACCCAACCCTGCTCCTCGTATAAATGCGTCAGCCACTCGCGTTCATAGGGCATAAACCCAGAGTTTTTCTGATTATTTCGCCAGTTTTTTAGGTCAATATTCTGATGGCAGGTGTTCCAGTCCGCACAAATTATAAACTCTCGATCCTCGCTCAGCAGGCTTTTCAGGTGCGGGGTGAAACGCTCCATGAACACATCCTTACGTGCCTGGGCAGCCTCGTTACTTGACCCAGAGGGCACATAGAGTGAAATCACACTCAGTCCCTCGAAGTCCGCACGCAAATAACGCCCCTCAGAGTCAACCGGCTCCCAACCCACTTTTACCTCAATACTCTGAGGCTTTTGTTTTGCGAAAAGTGCAGTGCCGCTGTAGCCCTTACGCTCAGCATCATTGTAATAGCAATGGTAGCCTTCCGGACGAAACACATCGTCGACCAGTTGATGCTCCTGCGCCTTCGTTTCCTGAATGCACACCACGTCGGCGTCCTGAGTTGCAAGCCACTCAAAGAACCCCTTTCGGTTCGCGGCGCGAATGCCATTGGTATTACAAGTGATCGCTCTATACACCGTTTCTCAGTCCTTTTTCACACCCTGAACCATCGTTTGGGCGCCCTTAATGAAGTCTTTCGTCTCCTCAGAGTCCTCATTGCCGTCACGCAACAACCGCAAATCAACAGGAATGGCCAGTCCTTTTTGCGCCGCGGGTCGCTGCTTTATGCTCTTGTGCCATCGTTGAAGATGTTCAAGACCGTCAATGTCTATTCCGCTCCAGCGGTGTGTTCGCACCCACGCCCAGTTCGCCATATCAGCAATGCTGTAATCGCCGGCAAGGTACTCCGTCTTGCTCAATTGTGTATCGAGCACCTCAAACAGTCGGCGCCCTTCGCTCTGATAGCGGTCAATTGCCGGCTGTAACTTCTCTGGGAAATAGCGAAAAAAGACATTCGCCTGCCCCATCATAGGTCCTACACCGCCCATCTGAAACATAAGCCACTGAACGACGCGCGATCGTCCAACGACATCAGTCGGGAGAAATTTCCCGCTCTTTTCCGCAAGATGCAGCATGATGGCACCTGACTCAAAGATCGACAGATCAAAATCCCTGTCATAAATTGCGGGAATTCGGCCGTTGGGTGAGTGCGTTAAAAACGGCTCTCGCTTTTGCTCGCCCGAATGCAGGTCAATGGTGTGGAACTCATAGTCCAAGCCCATCTCTTCTAACGCGATCGAAACCTTATGTCCATTGGGTGTGGGCGAGGTGAAGAGCTCAATCACAGACCAAGCTCCGCTATCTTATTTAGAACCACCTCGTGGTGGTCTTTCGTCTTAAACTTGTCGAAAATCTGACGCAGCACCCCCTGTTTGTCGACGAGGTAGCTGGTCCTAAGAATTCCGTCGTACTCACGGCCCATAAACTTCTTGGGGCCCCATGCGCCATAAGCATCTGCCACTGCGTGATCCTCGTCGCTCAACAATTGAAAGTTAAGCTCATCGCGCTCAACAAACTTTGCTAACCGCTTCACCGGGTCTGGGCTGATCCCAAAAACGACGGTATCGTGAGCCGCCAATTGCTTGGCACTGTCTCTCAATCCTTGCGCTTGAACCGTGCATCCGGGCGTCATGGCTTTTGGATAAAAATACACCAGCACATTTTTCGCGCCCTGATAATCAGAGAGCGACACTGCGTTCCCGTGATGATCCATGAGTGTGAAAGCTGGCGCTGCGACGTCTATCGTGAGAAGTGACATATTAAAATCCTCTAACGTGTTTTTAGTGAAGTGGTGGGCGTCCCTTGATTACAGGCCAGTCAGTGCCAGTCAGCCCGCCCGCCTTTTCTGGTAACGAATCGTGCTGTTCCTGACTGGAAATTCCTGTGTTTTACGATCTTCAAAAAACTCTCTAAGCATCTCAACAACGACGGGGAAGGCGAGTTCGTCCCACGGGATTTCATCCTCGGCGTAAAGCTTGCTCTCCAAGCTTTCTGAGCCCGCGCCAAACTTCTCGTCAAGGACGTCGCAGCGATAAAACACGTAAACCTGACTAATGTGAGGCACGTCAAATATTCGATACAGCGCCATATTGACGGTACGCGCCTCGGCTTCTTCCCACGTCTCGCGCGCAGCACCCTCCTCCGTTGTTTCGCGATTTTCCATAAATCCAGCGGGCAAAGTCCATTTGCCATAACGCGGCTCGATCGCGCGCTTACATAAGAGAACTTTGTCTCCAATGGTGGGAATGCACCCTACAATCACCTTCGGATTGACGTAGAAAATTTCCCCGCACGCCGGGCACACGTCGCGCTCTCGATCTTCACCCTCAGGAATCTCTCGCACCGTCTCGTGCGCACATTTAGAACAGTACTTCATGACGCTTTATCCTTATTAACCCAGCGAAGGCGACGATCCTTGTCCGAACCCTTCACCGTAACCCAGACAACCTCATCGTCAAACCGTTCTCGCTTCCAAAATGGCGCATCGGTTTTTAGTACGTCCATAATAAACTCGCATGCACTAAACGCTTCTGCACGATGGTCAGCACTGGTGGCAACAAACACAATCGGATCTTCGACGGGCAAGGTTCCAAAACGATGGACAATATTCCAAGCCTTCAAGCTAAAGCGCGACGCGGCCGCCTCGCCCAACTCTGTGAGTACTTTGCTGGCCATTTCGACGTAACACTCGAGAAACAAATCCTCGACCTGGCTGGTCTCATTGAAATCACGGACGAAGCCGACAAACGTGGTTACTGCGGCATGTGGGTGGCGCGCATAGAATTCAGCCGCTAATTGCCCCGGGTCGATCAGCTGGTCGGTTACCACCGCCCTCACCTCAACCACCGGTCATGGGTGGGAAAAATGCAAGCTCGTCACCGTCAGCGATGTTTTCTTCCGGGAAAACAACACGTTGGTTTACGGCTTGTATTAGGTTGGGGTGTGATAATGCGGTGGACCAAGCTTCGCCCCGCTCGCTGAGGACGGCCTTGACCTGCTCGACCGTTGAAAGCGATTCAGACCACTCTAAGACGAGCTGCTCCGTCGCAACAGCCTCACGAATCAAAGAAAAAAACTTAACCGTGATCGTCACTTCGCCACTCACCTGTTTTTCCACCCGACTTCTCGATCAACATGACCTCCTCGATCACCATGCCCCGATCAATTGATTTTGCCATATCGTAGATGGTCAGCGCCGCAACAGACGCGGCTGTAAGCGCTTCCATTTCAATACCCGTTTGACCACGCACCTTACAGGTGACCTCGATTACTATTCCGGGAAGCGCATCGTCAGCACGCAGCTCAACCGCAACCTTGGTGATGGGTAGCGGATGACATAGTGGGATCAAATCGCTGGTCTTCTTGGCGGCTTGAATGGCGGCGATTCGTGCTGTCGCAAGCGCGTCGCCTTTGGCGAGCTCGCTCGCCAAGATCACTGAGAGTGTTTCGGGTTTCATTCGAATCTGCGCGCGCGCGACAGCGACGCGGGAGGTCACCGCTTTGTCTCCAACGTCTACCATGCGGGCTTCACCCCGACTGTCTAAATGTGTCAACGGCTGATCTTTATTCATGGCGTAATGCTATCACGCCGCGCAGCGTTAAGCGCTGATAACAGGTGTGGTATCGCGTATCGACAATACCGTTTTACTGCACTGTCCACTGACTGTTTAACTCGTTTCAACGCGCGTGCTCGCCGGCAAGATAGTGTCGTAATTTGGTGAGCGTGTTTCACGGACCGATCGAATACCGCGACTTAACGGTCCGGCGGGGTCACCCGGTTGAGCCAGTGCGGCATCCCTTTAGCGATAGTGGCAGGATTTCCCTTTTATGGGCGCAAGACAACGCGTACTCTGCGCGCTTTCCCCACCCGTGCACAGACTATGACCGATACCACAACCAATCCTGTGGCTTTTGACAGCCTTGGGCTACCCCCGTTTTTGCTCGAGTCGCTCAGCGTTTTGGGTTACGAAGAGGCCACACCGATTCAAGCCGAGACCGTACCGGCACTGTTGGAGGGTAGAGACGTTGTAGGCATTGCCCAGACCGGAACTGGAAAGACCGCGGCCTTCGCACTCCCGGTGCTTGCAGTACTCGACTACAAAAACCGAGCCCCCCAAGTATTGGTCTTATGTCCGACGCGCGAGCTGTCAATGCAAGTTGCTGATGCCTTTCGTTCGTATGCAAAAGGGTCGCCCGGCTGCAGAGTCGTTACGCTCTGCGGCGGCAACGATATGCGGCAGCAACTGAAGAGTCTTAAAGAGGGCGTGCATATTGTTGTCGCCACCCCAGGACGCCTGTTGGATCACCTCAAGCGAGGCAGCGCCGACTTCAGTCAAATTAAGACGGTCGTTCTCGATGAAGCGGACGAAATGCTTCGGATGGGTTTTATCGACGATGTCGACCAAATTTTAGCCCAAACACCCAAAGGCCGAAGAGTCGCGCTGTTCTCTGCGACCATGCCTCCGCGCATCAGAGAGATCGCCAGCGAACATTTGGACAACCCCGTTGAAATAGCCATCACCTCTGGTGCAACGACCAACGTCAATATTGAGCAGTACTATTGGCTGGTCAAAGGTACGAACAAACTCGACGCACTGGCACGATTCCTCGGTGTAGAGAATACACAAGGTGTTATTGTTTTCGTCCGCACACGCGAGAGCACATCGGCCATCGCTGAGCAGTTGAGACAGCGGGGCTTTAATGCCGCGCCACTCAATGGTGACATTGATCAGAAGACGCGAATTAAGACGGTCGAGCAACTCAAATCGGGGCGTATCGATATTATTGTCGCGACCGATGTAGCGGCGCGCGGACTCGATGTCGAACGAATTACCCACGTGATCAACTACGACATTCCCTTTGACCGCGAGTCTTACGTTCATCGTATAGGCCGCACGGGCCGTGCTGGCCGAGAGGGTAAGGCCATTTTATTTGTCGCGCCCAGAGAGCGCCGAATGCTCAGTAATATTGAACGCGTTACCAAGCAAAAAATTCAGCAAATCGATTTACCCAGTCTGGCTGATATTGACGCCAAGGCGCGGGCTCGGCTGGTCGATCAGCTGAAGTCAGGGATGAGTCGGCCTGCCCACCCGCGTGCTAATGAAGCGATTGAGCAACTCATAAACGAAGGCCACACGCATCGTGATATCTCGATGGCGCTTGCAACCATGTTGATTGACGGAATCGACCCTGCGACTGCACCACACAAGGCGAAAACCACTCCGGCAGAGGGTGCTGCCAGACAAACAAAGGATAGAGTCCCCGTTCCAACGAAAGACAAGCAAGGGCAAGAGCGTAAGGTACCACTGACCTATACCGCTAAAGAGTTGGGACGAGCCACGCCGCTCGAGGACCATCCGGACGTCGTCATGGAACGATTCTGGTTGGCTATAGGGCGAGACAAAGGCGTCAAACCGCGAGAAATCATGGGTGCGGTTGCTAACGAGGTGGGGATCGAAGGACAATTTATTGGCAAGGTTAATATCTTTGAGCACTACTCGACCGTAGATCTTCCTGAGGGCATGCCCAAGCAGATTTTGAAGCACCTTAAAAAAGTGCGCGTCAAGGGCGCAAATCTAGGTGCTGTCAGGGTTGTCGATTCGCTCTCGGCGTAACCCCCCCGTCTAAATCCGGTCTAGAAATTTATTCTTGCACATGAGACGCTGATTACTGTGGATCGGTGTTTGATGTCACATGCAGCGCCGTTCCGCTCAACAACAATAAACTCAGCGGAGCGCAATGATGGATTTTCATTTCAATAACGTATGGACCGCGCTGTCGGAGGCATTTCCCGATCGGCCCGCGTTGATCTGCGAGGGCAACACCGTAACCTGGTCAGAATTCAATGACCGAGCTGCGCGGCTTGCAGGGCTGTTTCAGTCGCATAAGGTGACTTCTGGCGCATCAGTCGGCTTGTATATGCTCAATTGTAACGAGTACACCGAAGCGCATTTTGGATGCTTCAAAAGCGCCCTATGTCCGGTCAATGTGAACTATCGATACCGATCAGAAGAGCTCGTCTATCTGCTCGACAACAGTGATGCGCAGGTTGTTATCTACCACGCAAGCTACGCGCCCCGAGTCAAGGAAATTCGGGAGAGTCTTCCCAATATAAAACTCTATATCCAAGTCGATGACGAGTCTGGAGAGCCGCTATTAGAGGGTGCGATCGATTATGACGATGCGATTAGGTCCTCGGCACCAGTCCCCTTTACACCCGGCAAATTCGAAGACCGCTACATGCTCTACACTGGCGGCACGACTGGGATGCCAAAGGGAGTGATGTATGACAATGGTGCACTGGCTCACTGGCTATCGATCGGCGGTGTCACCTCCAGAGGATTGGCGCCCCCAAGCTCTGTTGACGATCTAATTGAAGCGGCACGAGCGATTACCGCGATGGACAAGGTGCATCGAAGCCTGCCTGCTTGTCCGCAAATGCATGGAACTGGAATGTGGATCGGCACGATGGTGGCACTGAACTGTGGGGGCACCGTGGTGACGCAGCGAACCTCCCACCTCGATGCGGATGCACTGATTCAATGCGTCATTGATAACCAGGTCACCGACTTAACGATTGTTGGTGATGCGTTTGCACGCCCTATTCTTGCTGCGCTCGATGCGGCTCAGGACGCAGGTACACCCTATGACTTATCTCGCGTGGGCCAAATCGCCTCCTCGGGCGTCATGTGGTCTTCTGAAATCAAAGAGGGCTTGCTCAGACACCATGACATGATTCTTAACGATATTATGGGCTCCACAGAAGGCTCTATGGGTGGGTCGATCAGCACGCGCGACGGCGCCGCCAAGACTGCGAAATTTATGGTCGCCGACTACGTGAAAGTTCTCAACGAGGACGACGAACCCGTTAAACCTGGGTCCGGAGAGATGGGGATGGTCGCAACGGCCGGTATTGTCCCTCGCGGCTATTATAAGGACGAGGAAAAGTCCGCACGCACCTTTCGGGTGGTGAACGGCATTCGGTACTCATTCCCAGGCGATTACGCCACGGTCGAAGCCGATGGGTCCATTACCCTACTGGGGCGAGGATCTCAGTGCATTAATACCGGCGGAGAGAAAGTCTTTACCGAAGAGGTCGAAGAAGCGATTAAACGCCATGTGGACGTTGAAGATTGCCTGGTCGTTGGGCTGCCCGACGAGCGATTGGGTAATCGAGTGGTCGCAGTGTATTCACAAAAAGCCCACACCGCTGCCATTGGCGAAGATGGGCTGCGAGAGCACGTACGAACCCAGCTGGCAAGCTATAAGGCTCCGAGGCAATCTATTCTTGTCGATGTGGTTCAGCGAGCGCCAAACGGTAAAGCCGACTATAAGTGGGCGAAGGCTACGGCGGAAATGCATCGGTAGACTCGTAAACGTAACGTGTTCGAACGATCCGGGCTTCCCCCCGGTTACGCAATACGGCCAAATCGCAAGAGAGTCTCTATGAAAATACCCGCTCTTATCTTCTCTCTGTCACTCCTTTGTACCGCCTGTGGAGGCGGTGGTGGTGGTGCAAGCACCACACCGCCCGCCCCCATTGCACAACCGCCTGTATTCGAGTCACCGCACCCTGCGACATGGGAAACGCAGTCGGCAGCGGACGCCGGATTTGACACCGCCGCCTTAGAGGCGGCCTTCGGTTATGCGATGGCTGACGGGTCATTCACGCAAGCCGCACTCGTCGTAAAAGCCGGCAAGTTGGTGGACGAGCGGTATCGCGGTATCGCCGAAGGTGAAGTCGCCACGATAACGTCGCTGTCCTCGACGCCTACCGCGCAAGACCCCGCATTTTGGCAAAATGATTTCGGGAGCAGAGACCGAGACAGCCTGGTCACCTCGTGGTCAACCGCAAAATCGTTCACCAGCATTCTCATTGGTATTGCCATTGAAAAAGGGCTGATTAACGGCACCAGCCAACCGGCCTCTGATTTCATTTCAGAGTGGCAATCGGACGAACGGTCGAGTATCACCATAGAGCAACTATTGGACATGCGATCGGGGTTAGTCCCTATTTGCTTTATCTCGGAAACGGGTAGTGCCGGCGAGTGCCAGAATGAAAGCGACGGTGCTGCCGGGGGAAATATTGTATTCGCTCAAGATCAGATGTCTGCCTGTATAAACCGACCCTTAGCCCGCGATGGAGCGTCCTATCCCTGGGTAAGCGGCGGCACTTACAAGGCGGGTGAGTTTCTCTACGCCAACTGCGACACCCAAGTTCTTGGGGAAATTCTATACCGCGCGACGGGGCAGGATCCCGGCATTTTTGCAGAGACGGAACTGTTTGAGCCGCTCAACATCGACGCATTTTGGTGGCGAGACAATGTCGAAGGTGGTCAATCCAACGGCAATTATCTGACTTACTGCTGCCTTGACTCGACGGCGCGGGACTTCGCCAAATTTGGATATCTCATTCAATTGGGTGCATTGGAACTAGAGGGCGGTAGGTACTACTCGAACTATATCGCTAGCGTCACCGCCATGAGCAGCTTTTACGACAAGCAGTTCTGGAGCTTTTGCGGTGAAACGAATGACGATGGCGAGTGCGTCAATACGGTAATCCACACCTCTGGATTTGACGGCCAATTTATTGTTATCGACCAAAAAAATGACTTGGTGATTGTTAGGACGAGTCTCTACCAGTCCTATCTGAATTTTTCCGACGAGCGCAAAATGCGATTAGTGCCCGGCCTTGTTGCCGAATCAAACTGGACAGGGTCCCTTCCGCAGGCCATGGCCATTCCCACCACGTCGAGCTTTTCCATTAGAGAATTTCACAGCCGTATCGTCTCAGCACTCGCGACGGGAGGTTGAGTGAAGGCAAGTTCATTGTATTGCTGCTTAATCAACCCAAGAACCGGGCTTGCAGAGGCGGCACTCGCCTGAGTGTGGAGCGGGAAACGAGATTCGAACTCGCGACCTCAACCTTGGCAAGGTTGCGCTCTACCAACTGAGCTATTCCCGCTTACCGTCAAGTGTAGCCTCCCCTGAGTAGCGGTCAAGCGCGTTCGTCGTCCCTCGTATCGGGCGAACTCAACATCGCCCCGAGGTAATTCCACATCGACCAAAGCGTTAACACTACGGCAGCCGCGAGACTCGCTAAACCCGACTGAAGTAACTGGTCGGAAAACGGCTCCCCCATGCGCCACAGCAATAGGATGATCGCAATCATCTGTAACGTGGTCTTTAACTTTCCCATCAGCGTGACTGCCACCGACTGACTTTGCCCGCGCCGCGCCATCCACTCTCTGAGCGCACTGACGAGGATCTCCCGACCAATGATGACGATCGCCGCAAGGGTCAGCCAGATCGAATCATAGTGGTCGACGAGCAATACCAAGGCGGTGGCAACGATCAGCTTATCTGCAACAGGGTCCAGAAAGGCGCCAAACTCACTTTCTTGCTTTAATAACCGAGCCAACCAACCATCAAGCCAGTCTGTAATCGCCGCCAAAACAAAAATAACGGCAGCAGCAGGTCCAGAGAAGGGCCCAGCAAAATAAAAGACACCCACTAACAGCGGAATACAGAGCACACGTGTCAGGGTGAGAATGTTCGGCAGGTTCCAGTTCACTGTGACTCCAGGGGTTACTGTTCTACGGTATGGAGATGATCATAAATGCTCTGCGCGAGCGTTGCATTGATCCCTTCGACTTTACAAATCTCATCAACAGAGGCGTTTTCCAACCCTCGGATACTACCAAAGTGGCGAAGCAGGTCCCTACGCCGTTTTGAACCCACGCCCGATACCCCCTCCAGTGCAGACTGCTTGCGGGCTTTTGCACGCCTGCCACGGTGACCACTGATCGCAAATCGGTGTGCCTCGTCGCGAATCTGTTGAATAAGGTGCAGCGCTGGATTATCACCTCGCAACTGACTCTCCGCACCCGTATCGCCATCAACGAGGGTCTCGAATCCCGCTTTACGCGTTGTTCCTTTAGCGATACCCACAATTTTGACTGTAGTCAGCTCGAACTGTTCGAGCACTTGCCGAGCCTGCGACACCTGCCCCTTTCCGCCGTCAATAAACAAAATGTCGGGCAGTACACCTTCTCCTTTGGATAATCGGCGATAGCGCCGCTCAAGCGCCTGCTGCATGGCCGCATAATCGTCACCACCTATAATTCCTTCGATATTAAATGTCCGATAGTCCGCCTTTCTTGCACCATTACTGTCAAAAACTACACACGAGGCCACCGTGGCTTCCCCCGAGCTGTGGCTAATATCAAAGCACTCCATTCGGACGGGTGGCAGATCAAGGTCTAACTCGCGCCTAAGCGCCTCTAAGCGCCCAGCCATGGTGTGTTTACCGCTCAGGAAAGACTCTAAATTAGTCTCGGCCGTTTGTTTTGCCAACTGAAGCCAGCGCGCGCGTGCATCTCTGACCTGAGTTTTTATAACCACTTTACGCTTGCTCTGCTCCATCAACGTGTCACACAAGAGCGTGGCGTCGTTGGGCTTGTGACTGACCACAATTTCTTGCGGAATCGTCTGTCGCCCCGACAGGTAAAACTGGGGCATAAAGGCATCAAGAACGGAGGTCTCGTCCTCGTCAAGCCGTGTTGTCGGGTAATACGTTCGCGAGCCGAGCACCCTGCCCTCGCGCACAAACAAGACTTGAATGCACGCTTGACCGTGGGCTTGTCTTACCGCTAAAAGGTCTAACTCGCCGCGCGACCCCTCAATTCCTTGTGTTGACTGCACATCCTGGAGCTGTTGAAGCTGATCCCGCAATTCCGCCGCCTTTTCAAATTCGAGGACCGCTGCGGCGTCCTCCATATCATCGGCCAGGCGCTTCATCACTTTTTGTGACTTCCCGCTTAAGAATAATGCCGAGTTCTCCACCTGCTTTTCGTAATCCGCGTCACTGACTAAGCCGACACAAGGACCAGAGCAGCGTCCAATCTGATACTGAAGGCAAGGCCGAGACCGGTTGCGGAAATAAGATTCCTCACACTGCCGCACCTTAAATACTTTTTGCATCAAATGAAGCGTTGAGCGCACAGCTGCCGCACTGGGGTACGGTCCAAAATAGTCGCCCTTTCGGCGCTTTGGACCCCGATGAAACGCTAATTTAGGCCATTTATCTTCCTTTGAAAGATAAATGTACGGATACGACTTGTCGTCCTTGAGTAAGATATTGTAAGGCGGGTGGTATTCCTTAATGAGATTATGTTCGAGAAGTAAGGCATCGCGTTCAGTTGTCGTAACCGTCACCTGAATGTCGTTTATTCGCGAGACCAGGGCCATCGTTTTGGCCGAGAGACCGCTGGCTCTAAAGTAGCTTGTCACCCGGTTTTTAAGGTTTTTAGCCTTTCCAACGTACAGGAGGCCACCCGCTGTGTCGTACATTTGGTAGACACCCGGCCGCGTGGTCAGCTGTTTAAGAAACGACTCCGAATCAAAATGACTAGTACTCATTGCCCGCCACCTGTTCCGGCTCCACGTGCAATTGCACGCCAAACCGCTCGCTCACCGAGCGACTTACTTTACTCGCAAATTCAATAACTTGGTGACTTTTTTTAGCAGACCGGTTAACAATCACCAGCGCATGTTTTTCAGACACGAAAACCCCCTGCTCTGACTGTCCACGCCAATTGAGCGCGTCAATCATCCACGCTGCGGACAATTTCACCCTGCCGCCATCGAGAGGATACTGGGGCAGTTTCGGATACTGCTCCTTCAGCTGATTGGCTTCTTCTTGGGTCACTACTGGATTCTTAAAAAAACTCCCTGCATTGGGCTCGACCTGTGGGTCAGGAAGCTTAGAGCGCCGAATCTTAATGACTGCATTCATAACCTCGTTAGGCGCCACCTGCCGCGACCCAACTGCCTCTATCAGCGCTGGATAGGTGATATTCGTGATCGGTAATTTACTTAACCGGAGCTCAACGGCGGTGATAATCCACTCGCGTCCTTCGTTTGTTTTAAAAAAACTGTCCCTGTACGCAAAGTCGCACGCCGAGTTAGCCAGCCAAAGGACCTCCGATGTCCTTCTGTGAATGACTTGCAGTCGCGCTATACGCTCTGCCACCTCAGCACCATAGGCGCCAATATTCTGAACGGGGGCGGCACCGACGCTCCCCGGTATCAAGGCTAGGTTCTCAAGCCCGTATAAACCAAGCTCGTGCGCCCAAACGACCGCTTCGTGCCAGTCTTCCCCCGCATAAACTCGGACAATGGCCTCTTCTGAACTCTGGGACACGATCGTGCGGCCTTTTAACGCCACATTCAGTGTCAGTCCTGACAGCTCGGGCGGCAAAATGACGTTGCTCCCGCCTCCGATCGCCCTGACACAAAGATTCTTTGCCCGTGCGACTTGCAACGCCTCCAGCACGCCCTCGGATGAGGTTGCGCGCACGAAGAACTCCGCAACCGACGTTAGTCCCAGCGTATTAAACGATCGTAATTGAACGCGTTCTTGAATCGTCATTACGTCGCCATTAAGGCCCTGACTGCTTCAAGATCAGCCGGTGTATCGACGCCAGCAGGCACCACCTCACAGGCTTGGGCAATTCGAATTTCGTGCCCACAGTGCAGTGCACGTAACTGTTCCAGCGACTCTAAGCGCTCATACGGCGCAACCGGTTGACTCGCAAAGTCTTCGAGATAGCTGACTCGATACGCGTACAGTCCTATGTGCCGTCGTGCGTCGTGCGGGCAGGTTTCGCCCATCGGGTCGCGGACGTGCGGTATCGGTGCACGTGAAAAGTATTGCGCTCGCCCCGATGCATCACCCACCACCTTCACAACCGACGGGTCCAGGAACTGCTCCTTAGACGCAATCGGCTCATACAGCGTCGCGATAGAGGCATGCTTATAGCGCCCTAGCAAAGCAGACACCTGCTCCAAGTTTGCAACCGGCATCAGTGGCTCATCACCCTGCAGGTTGACGATAATCGCATCCATCGGCCAGTTCTTAAGACGAGCGACCTCGGCAAGGCGATCGGTGCCTGACGGGTGCGCTGGGTCCGTCATTAGGACCTGCGCACCATGCGGTGCTAGGGCGTCGAAGATTCGCGAATCGTCGGTAGCAACCGTGACCGACAGTGCACTGCTCGCCAGTGCGCGCCGCCATACCCAATACACCAAGGGCTTACCGTTAATATCAGCGAGGGCCTTTGCGGGGAGACGGGTTGAGCCGTAACGAGCAGGAATAACGATGTGGTACATGGGAAGCTCCTTTCTACTCGTCCCGTTGCCCCATCAGCTTATCAAGCTGATCGACCAAATGGCTGGGCAACAACGCCTCTATTTCGACGACCCAAACATTGTCGCACGCAGGAACCTTAAGTTTTACCGCGTCTTTTCCAGTAATCAGTACAACATCGGGTCCATAACTTGCCGCAATCTCTTCTATCGGCAGGACAGCGTGATCCGCAACAGCCACTGACTCAAAGGTCAGACCTTTACGTCTGAGCATCTGGAAGTATTGCTCAGGCTGTCCTAAACCGGTGGCCGCGACCACTTGAGCACCTTGCCAGGCTGCGAGCCCGGCGTCTAAGCTTAACCGCTCGCCGGTGGCCTCGTTTCTAAATCCTCTGATCACATAGGCGAATGAAGTTGCCGGATGCTCACCATTACGAATCAAAACACAGTCAACGCTCGCCAGGCGCGAGCGCGGCTCCCTGAGAGGACCTACCGGAATTAAAAATCCATTCCCCAGAGCTCGGCTGGCATCCATAACAAGAATTTCCAAGTCTCTGTAGAGCGAGTAATGTTGTAATCCGTCGTCTGAGAGAATGACATCGACTTTTCTCGACTCAAGCAGTCTTAACACGGCCTCTTGCCGCGACTGCGCAACCAACACATGAATCCCGGGCACAGTGCGTTTGATCAGGAGGGGCTCATCACCCACATCGTCGGCATTGTGTTCGACCTCAACAAAGATTGTTGTCTGGGGCGACTTACGCCCATAGCCTCGGCTTACAACCCCAACGTTGTAACCCCGCTTAATGAGCGCTTGCGACAACGCGATCAAGCACGGCGTTTTTCCCGTACCGCCGGCCGTTATTCCACCCACCACGATAACCGGCACGCGCGCATCAATCGGCTGGGCTTTTGGAGCCGTCACCCGCCGCTTAACCCACACCACGGACCAAACGATCGGCAAGACTGGTAAGAAAATGAGTGTCCAGCGAAAAGATCCGTACCACGACGCATTAACCCACCGTTCAACATGGTCCCGAACTGTACTCAAACTTCCGAGAATCCGTGCTGATACAAGGCTCTGTAAAGCGGCTCTTGCGCTAGAAGCTCTGAGTGAGCGCCCTGCGCGACAATTTGCCCTTCGTCCATCACCAACACCGTATCGGCGCCTTCAATGGTTGATAACCGATGTGCGACAACAAAGGTCGTCCTGCCCTGACGCGAGCTTTCCAAGGCCAGTTGGATCAAGGCCTCTGACTCATTATCCAGTGCCGAAGTGGCTTCATCGAGAATCAGAACAGGCGCAGACTTCAACAGCGCCCGAGCGATCGCAATGCGTTGCTGCTGACCGCCGGACAAGCCGACACCCTGCTCACCAATCAACGTGTCGTAACCCGATCTAAGCTCCTGGATAAACGTCTCTGCATGCGCTTTTTGTGCCGCACCCTCAATATCTTCGCGGGTGCTTGAAACGCTATTGCCCATCGCAATATTGCCGGCCACCGTATCGCTAAAGAGATTGATTTTCTGAGGTACAAACGCAAATTGTTCCCTGTAGTTTTGAAGGTCTACCGCTTGTATGTCTTCTCCGTCGAGCGAAATCTGACCCGCCGAGGGTGTATAAAAGCGTGCAAGTAATTTAAGTAACGTGCTCTTACCGCTGCCCGAGCGCCCCACGACCGCAATGGTCTGGCCGGGCTTCACCGAAAAGGATACGTTCTGTACGGCATCAATCAGAGCATTGGGGTACCTAAAGGCGACGGCGTTGAATTCTATGTGGCCTGCCACCTGCGATAAGACGATCTGGCCTTGGTCCGCTTCTAGCGGTGTATCCAGCTGGTGAAAAATATCTTCGGCTGCGGCTAAACCCTTTTGAATAATGCTCTGAATATTACTCAGTGTGCGTATCGGCTTCCCCAACTGCGCGGCAGCCGTAATGAAGGCAACTAATGACCCCGCACTAAATTCAGACAAGACCTCGGGGTCTAATGCGAACCAAAATAAGGCACCCAAAGCGAGCGCCAATAAGGTCTGAATAATTGGCGTTGACACCGCCTGGACGAACGCCAGCTTCAAGCTCTGTTGTTTATTAAACAAACTGACGGAGGCAAAGCGAGCACTGATCTGCTCGGTTGCACCATACACTCGAATATCGTCCAGCCCGGCCAGGCTCTCCGCCGTCACCTCTGTGACTGACCCCATTGAGTCCTGAATTCGGCGACTGTAGCGGCGGAAGTGTTTTCCTATAACCTGCACAACCAAGCCGATCGCGGGCGCCACAACGAAGAAAATTGCCGTCAGTTCCCAGTTCAGATACAGCATGTACGCCACCAGCGCGATAATCGTTAAACCCTCGCGCAAAATGGTTTTAAGTGCATCAGACGCGGCACCGCTCACCTGCTCGACGTTAAACGTGACTTTGGAGAGAAGTTCCCCGGTAGAGTATTGATCGATATGGGCTTTCGGTACTCGTACCAGCACATTAAATAGCTCGGTGCGCACCACATGAACCACTGAGCGCGCCACCTTGTTCATAAAGTAGCTGCCCGCAAAAAATCCCAGAGCGCGACCCAGGGACAAGATTACCGCGGCAACTGGGACAGCAATACGCGCGTAGTCTGTCGCAGTCTTGTCGCCGGGCGGCCAAATCCATTGGGCAGCTTGTGCCACAAAGCCCGGTCCCACAGTGGCCTCCTCACCCAGCGAGTCGAGCAGAAACTGCGTTAAATCAGCCAATAGAACATTACCCAGCGAATACACCACATAGCCAAAAACGCTCAAGATGAGCGACCCTTTGTAGGCAAAGGCATATCGAAGCAGCCGACCGTAAAGCTGCGTATCTGTCACTTTCTGAGTGGGTTTTTCTGCCAACTTACTCACCGGATAAGGGCTTCTGGGTACTAATAGACAACCGTTTAAAGCCTAATTGGCTCACGGTATCCATCGACATCACAACCATAGCATGACGCGTTTCACCGTCAGCGACTATTGCAACAGGGATATCGCGTCTGCTCCCCGATTTTTCAATGATGATGGCACGTAAATTTTCCGCATCGGCCGGGAAAGGCGTTCCGTTAAGAAACATGGCCCCACCCGCAGTTATAATGACCTCGAGCCCCTTGGTCTTATCTTGTGCCGACTCACCCTCGGCTTCCGGCAGGTTAACGACAAGCTCACTGAGGTCTGTAAAACTGGTCGAGACCATAAAAAAAATAAGTAACAAAAATACAACATCAATTAGCGGTGTGACATTGACTGCCAACGAATCTCGCCTCTGACGTCTGAACTTCACGCGGTGTAATCCTGCCCTGACCCACTGTGGATCGCATCCACAAGTTTAATCGCCTCTCGCTCTAAGTCGACTACGATCGTATCGATCAATCCGGTGTAGTATCGGTGCATCACGAGCGCAGGAATGGCCACAATGAGACCTGCCGCCGTGGTCACAAGCGCCTCTGAGATCCCCCCTGCAAGCGCATTGGCATTACCCGTCCCTACAGTCGTAATTTGAGTAAATACGTCGATCATGCCAACCACAGTCCCCAAAAGACCTAGGAGCGGTGCTATTGCCGCAACAGTGCCCAAGGTGTTCAGGTTCTTTTCAAGGTCGTGAACCACATGACTGGCCGCCTCAGCGATGCTCTCCTTCATCACCTCGCGTCCTTGCTCCCGATTGGCGATGCCGGCGGCTAAAATTGCTCCCAGCGGTGAGTTCGCTCGTAACTGCACCAGCTTTTGGGCGTACAACTCGCCTTGGTTGAGATCGCGCCAAACCGTGGCCAACAAATGCGGCGGTGCCACCTTCACTCGGTCAAGTGCGGTGAAACGCTCAATACAGATTGTCAATGCAATCACGGAACAGACCACGATCAGTGGCATTACCCACCCGCCCGTAACTAGTAAATCAACCATAACGTCCCCTCTGACAACTCTGACGAGTATACCCTGCCCGTCCAAGCAACCCACCCAGAAAATCGCTATCGAATAGCCGTCCAATAAGGAGAAAAAGTCTGTCTCTGAGGCTTGATCGACAATTTACTGTTTGGCCTGACAATGACGCTGATGCCACCAAAAAGCCCAGTGTCCCATAATTGCGATCCTCGCCGTTGGTAACGACTGATCACTGAAGGATGCGGGTGGCCAAACTGGTTGTCTAATTTCGTGGTGAAAAACACCGCTTTCGGGCTGAGAGCGTCGATAAAGCTTGGACTGCTGGAAGAGTTGGAGCCGTGATGCGGCGCAAGTAGCAGGTCTACCGGGGCTTTTATCTGCTGATCTGCAATAAGACTCATCTCAATGGCCGTCGGAATGTCGCCCGGCATTATGATTTGTCTTCCATGCACCGCCAGCCTCACCACACAGGAATCCGCATTGGTGTTGAGCGCACTGTGCCCCGTACCGGAAAGCATTGAAACCACTAAAAACTTTCCGAGAGCAATCTCTTGCCCGACCCTGCACGGCTTCCCATTAAAGCCCAGATGCGTCTTAACACTAAAATGAGAAAGTAACGATGATAGGCCTCCGGCATGATCAAGGTCGCCGTGACTTACAATTAAGAGATCGACCTCGTGGATACCAAGCGTTTTAAGCCTGCCAAGGACGTCCCGCTCAAACCCAACACTACCGCTCCAGCTCACCCCCCCCGTGTCGTAAATCATAACCACGTCGGATATTCGTGCGATGACAAGTGTCGCCTGCCCCACATCTGCAAACTCCAACCTAAAGCGAGCATCTCCGCTGGAAGAGGCGCTGAGCGTTAATAACAGCACAAGTGAGACCAACAGTCGGGCCTTTGCAGCGAGTAAAGTGCAGAGCACCGCGCACGCGAAGAGCAAGAGTATGCCTGTATGCAACCAGACTGAGGTCATGAACCAAGCCCCCGAATGGACATCCACTGCCGATACTCCGGCTAAAAATACGTCAAGAAATTCACTACACAACGAAATCAAAAAACCGGCTAAATCGCCGTTAATGCCCTGAAGAATCAACGCAAATAACCCAAGTGGTAGAATAAGGTTGGTCAGTAGCGGCACTAAAACGAGGTTTGCGGGCACCGCCGCGAGCGAGAACTGCTGAAAGAAGATCACCGACAAAACCGATGATGTAAGCGCAAGGACGATGTTTAACCGCAACCAGGCCCAAAAACCATTTGGGTTTGATCTATTGAGTTCGCGCAAAATAAACCCGGTCAATACAATGCTCAGCCAAAACCCGGGAGTCAGTGCGCTCCAGGGATTGAGAGCGATCAATACGGCTGCGGCGACACAAAGAACGGAGGCAGGATCGCAGCGCCAAAGTATGGCGCGTGCGAAGAAGCCTAATAATGTCATCCACAGGGCTCTTTGTGCAGGAAGCGAACTTCCGGTCAACGTAACGTAAAAAATCGCCGCGACACTCACTCCGACAAAGGCGGTCGAAAGACCTCCTCGGTCACCCGCCAGACAAAAGAGTCGTCTCGGTAGCGACAATACGAACGCCACCCAAACTGCAACCAGACTGACGTGCAGCCCACTCACTACGAAAACATGGGTCAAGCTAAAGCGCCGCAGAAGATCCCAATCAGGTTGGCTGAGGACGTCTTGGCGCCCCAGCAACAGTGCTAGAAGTAGACGTCGTGAAATTTCAGAATGGGTGGCGCCCTCAATCGCGCGGCTCAGGTTCGTTCGAAGGGTTGCCGTGCTCAGCGTCGATGCGGGCTTTATAACAGCAAAGTCTCTGATGGAAGCTCGTGCGTCCAGACTCGATGACAAAAATCGAACGCTGCCAGGTAACCCTCCCTGACTCCAACGTGTGTCATGGCGCTTTAAACGAACCCGTGCCTCGATCAAATCGCCTAATTGCGGGACCACCTCGGCCGACTTGAAAGGATGCATCGCAGAAATCCGACGGATACCGACACAGTTGACCGAATCTAAATCAAGGACCTTGAGGGTCAGTAGGTTCAGTCGATCGCGATGAGGTGTTTCAACCACCCTAGGGAACGCCACCACCTCAGCACGGATTTTAATCTCGTCCTGCAGGCACCCATGGGTTAATTGCGATGCCGTGACATCGAGGTAGTGGAACGTACCCACTAATAATCCACTGCCCACGGCAAAACTCGCTCGTCTTTGACGGGTCATCCGAAGCGCGCAGATAGCGATACCCATTGTCACGGGCCAAAACAGCGAACTGGGAAGCACAATAGAGAACAGCACTGTGCCCATAAAGAGTAATGAAGCGCGATTCAGTGTCAAAAATTGTGAGATTTCACTCATTCGCAAGTGGCGGTGGCTTTTCATGGGCCTCATACTGAGTGCAACACACCATGACTTTTGTTGGCAAAATGCTAAACGCAGAGAGCCTTGGTCGGTTTTAACGACAATTAGTGATATTGACCCTCACTGGAGAATAGAAAAGCGTCACTTATGCCCAAGCGGTCCCTTCGAAAATTCCTACCCTCTCCCACTCACCTCAAGGAGGTGAAAGGGCTCGGCTTTCTCAAAAATGTTTTGGAACGGCGCGAGCTGTGGCACATCAGTCGCACCTCAATCGCTCGCGCCGCGGCAATTGGGCTGTTTTGTGCAATGGTCCCCTTACCCGGCCAGATGATTGTCGCCGTGCTCATTGCGATCCGTGTGGGTGCTAACGTGCCACTGTCATTCTCACTGATCTTTGTCACGAACCCCCTTACCATGCCAGTCATCTATGTTGCTGCTTACCTTATTGGGAGCGCGCTGCTCGGCACACCCCCGATCGACGTGTCCGCGATTAACTGGCTGGATCCACTGAATCCGGAAATTCTACGCATCTGGCCACCATTTTTGCTCGGCTGCCTGGTCATGGGAATCGCTTGCGCGTTTGTGGGTTATTTTGTGGCCGACGGCTTGTGGCGATTTCGCATTAGCCAACGAATCGCGGAGCGCGCACAACGACGACGAGAGCGAAAATTGTCCCGCCGCTAGCGACTCTGCATGAGCCCTTGGCTGATGGGCAAGCGTGACGCAGTAATCGCGGGAACAGCACACGATATTACCGACAGAACAAATGCCAGACTCGGAACCAAAATAAAATCCCTAAGACGAAGATCAACCGGGACATAAGCCAGAGGATAAACACGTGTATCGAGAAGCGCTGCACCCTGCAGCGACTCCACCAGGGAAACGAGATAAGGCGCACTCACAGCCAATACGACGCCCAAAAGTGCACCCAGCGCAGCACCTCCAACGCCGATAATCGTTCCCTGAATGACAAAGATGGTGCTGATATCACCTCTGCTTGCGCCCATTGCTCTCAGCATCGCTGAGGAAGCGGACCGATCAGAAGCAACGAGCACGAGCGACGTAACGATGTTGAAGATCGCGATCAACAACAACGAAGCCAGCATCAGCGACACGATCTGTCGCGAGAGTTGAATGGCCTGGTACAAATTGCCCTGACTCTCGGTCCAATCCGACACCCAAAATTGCGATGACAAGGTTTGCCGGAGCGTCGCTGCAAACACGCGAGCCTGCAGTGGATCAGCAAGCGTTATGGCATGCGCCTTATTAGCGAGTGCTTGCGTCGTGTTCATACCCTGACCACTGAACGCGAAATAGCGATCGATCTCAGTTTCAGAATTAAGCGTTGCTACCAATTTAAGGTTCCGAGGAATCAGCGTTTTACGTCCTGTTCCACCCGACAGCAACACCGAGACAACATCACCCACACGCAAATTCAGCTCTTCGGAAAGCGCGCCTCCCAGGATCAATTCATCGGAGGAGATACGCTCACTGGTCGGCGTGATGTAGCTCTCGAGGCCATTCAAGGCACTGCTGTCGGCAATAATGAGACGAACGACTCTCGCCTCGCCGCGGATCGTGAACAATGCGTCGATGTCACTGAACTGGGAGTGACGCGTCACCGACTCAATCGGCTCTATCTCATCGGCAACCTGCTGCCATTCGCTGTCCATGGCAAAGCCTCGAACGGTGACATGTGGCACAAGATTCAGAATTCTTACCCGCATCTCTCGCTCAAAGCCATTCATCACCGATAAGGCTGCGAGCAGGAGCGAAACGGCAATCAGCATGCCAACGATCGATAGTTTTGAGAGAAAGGCAGAAAGACCAAGACCTGGATCGAGTGCTTGTCGAGCGGCTATTTCCCAGTGAAAGCGAGTGGGCCACCTCATAGTTATGCGGTCAAACTGAGTTTGCCATCGGACAGTCGGTACTGACGATCCATGCGCTCGGCAACGTGTGGGTCATGTGTCACTACGACAAGCGCGGTGCTTTGGAAGTCAAGTTCACGCATCAGGGCCATGACCGACTCCGCCGTATGCGGGTCTAAATTTCCCGTGGGTTCGTCCATGAGCACGCACAAGGGGCGATTAATCAATGCGCGCGCTATGGCCACGCGTTGCCGCTCCCCGCCCGACAATTGACTGGGCCGATGATGCATCCGCTCAGACAACCCCAGACGGGCCAGCAGCGCTTCGGCTGAAGCCGACGCCTCTCGCTGCGAAATGCCGCCGATACGTGCGGGCATCGCTACTGCCTCGAGCGCAGTAAACTCTGGCATTAAATGATGAAATTGGAAGACGAAGCCAAGGTTTTGATTCCGCCACTGGCACAGTTCAGTTTCGTTCAACGAGGTGAGTTCTTTCGTGCCCAAATGAACAACGCCGGCGCTCGGCGTGTCTAAACCACCCAATATATTGAGTAGTGTCGATTTCCCGGCGCCAGACGTCCCCACGATTGCGACCCTGTCCCCCGACGCCAGTTCGAAGTCTAGATTACTCAGTACGGAAACTGGACCCGCCGATGCGGGGTAGGTTTTGGTCACTGCGCGGGCTGACAAAATGACCATCAAAAAGCCTCCAATCCGTCCAATGCCGCGACTGGCAATATTTTACTTGCGCGATGGGCTGGGTAGACCGCGGCAACCAAGCTGAGTGCAAGCGCCATGCTCACTACCCAGCCGATGTCAGTGCCCTGCAAGTCAGTGGGTAATCCCCCAATGTAATACACACTTGGATCAAACAGCGTCCAACCGAAGACCCGCTCTAATAGCCCCATCAGTGACCCCAAATTTAAACTCATGAGCACCCCAATGACCGTACCCAGTGCAATTCCGAACGTCGCCAGCATCAAACCGTGCAACAGAAAAATGCGACGCACCCCTGCGGCGGTCAGACCGAGCACCCGAAGCGACGCAATATCAGATCGCTTTTCTGCCACCGACATCGTCAATGATGACACTACGTTAAAAGCGGCAACCGCAATCAGCGCAGAGAGCAAAATACTCACCATTATCTTCTCCATCCGAATCGCTGAGAACAAGGATCCATAGGACTCTGTCCACGTGACCGCATTGATACGCCCTCGATACTCGCCCTCAAGGCGTTGCGCGACACTGTCGGCGCTATCAGGGTCGTCCAACTGGAGACGAATACCATCCACATAGGCGACGCCACTTAACTTTTTCATGGTCTCAAGTGAGGTGACCGCTAGCGATGCATCGGGCGAGGCGCCGACAGACACTACAGCCCCCACACGTAACTTCCGATACCGGGGTAATACGCCAAATGGCGTAATGGAAAGGCGTGGTAAAACCACCTCAACTGAGTCACCGATACCGACGCCTAGCGAATTGGCCAGCACGGCGCCGAGCGCAATGTGGTACGGCTGAGTCATGACCCCTTGCAGGCTGCCGTCAACGACACGCACATTGAGCAGTTGGATCGATCCTGTCTCAAGGCCCATTAATTCCGCACCACTGGTTCCAAAATCACTACGCGTCATCACCTGGCGCTTAACGTACGGTGCAGCAATGATGCCCGGCTGGGATGATTCAACCCTCGCTGCGAGTGCTTGGGCATCGCCGTCGTAGTCCTGAAATCGAAGTTCAACGTGTGGAATGGCATTTAACAGTCGACCCGTCAGCTCGCCGGCTAAACCATTCATCACGGAAAGCACCACAATAAGACTGGCCACACCCAGTGCCATGCCTAGGGCTGCGAAGCCAGCCACCCAGCGTGTGAAGGCGCGCTGTTGGTTACTGAAACTCAGTCGCCTGGCAATGTCGAGTTCGATCGATCTCAGCATCAGCGCTCGTTGGGGTCAAATAACGTCGCACCTGCATCATCCGCAGAGCGCGATTCGGTCTCGCAGCGCTGGGGATCCCCCCCGCAGAGGTCACAAGACTGATCAATACCAAGCGCCCCAATACCACCACAAGACCCTTTTATCGGTGCGCGCCCTGCGATAACACCGACGGCCATCGCCGCGATGATAAGCGCAAAGACTAAAAAGCTAATTACAAAAATCAAGGGATTGTCTCTCCATTATCTGACGCTTTCAGCCAGCGGCTCATGCCTTGGTTGTGTGAGCTTATCAGCTGTTCACCATTGCGAGAAATCAAGTAAACACTCAAGTCATAAAGATTCGCCAGGCGAAGTGCCTCGGTCGTACCAACCACCATTAGGGCTGTCGCCCAGGCATCCGCGACCATCGTCGATGGGTGGATGACTGTTGCGGATACGAGATCGTGCTCTATCGGGTAACCGGTTCTCGGATCGATCAAGTGCGAAAATCGCTTTCCGTCGACCTCAAAAAAATTACGGTAATTACCGCTCGTGGCAATACCCACATCAGTGACGGATACGGCCGCATAGGGCTTGCCAACGCCCGCCCGAATTGGATTCTCAATAGCGAGTCGCCAGTGATCACCTCTCGGACTAACCCCCCTGGTTTGAATTTCACCACCGACCTCGAGCATGAAGTTCGCGACACCGATTTCATCCAGCGCATCGCCTGCAAGATCAACCGCGTAACCCTTGGCGATCGATGAAAAATCGAGCGTTGCGCGTGTATTTCGTTTCAAAAAACTGCGGTCCGAAAGGTCCCAAGCGAACTGATTAAGGCCACTGTGCGATCTGGCAATGGCGAGCTGGTCATCTGTGGGGCTTTCAGTCACACCCTCAGGGCCAAAGCCCCAAAGATTAATCAGGGGTGATACTGAAGGATCGTAGGCACCCGCGGTTGCGTGATGAATGTCGAGTGCGGCATTGAAAACAAGCGCAAAGTCCCAGTCCACCTCAAATATCTGTCCTGCAGGCAGCCTGTTCAATTGACTGAGCGTGGACGATGCGCGGTAGTTGTTCATACTGTCATCGACAACGGAGAAAGCGCTCGTGATGGCCGCTTCAACATCGTTATCGGTGAGCCCGTCAGGTTCACCGTGATAGGTAACATGCCAGGTGGTACCAAATACACCGCCCTGAAGCTGGACCTTCTTCGGACTCGAGTCACACGCCCCCAAACAAAGCAAAAAGGCCAGCACGATGGCTGGCCTGGCAATGCAGTTCAAACGCTGTTTAACCGCCAAAATCATCTAAGAAAATGTTCTCGCGTTCGACGCCTAGATCCAGAAGCATCTCAATACACGCCTTATTCATCATGGGTGGCCCGCACATGTAGTATTCGCAATCCTCGGGTGCTGGATGCGCTTTGAGATACTGCTCAAACAACACATTGTGAATAAAACCCGTCAATCCATCCCAATCGTCTTCAGGCTGGGGATCCGAGAGCGCCACGTGCCAATCAAAGTTATCGTTTTCGGCCGCAAGCGTGTCGTAGTCTTCAACATAGAACATTTCTCGAAGCGAGCGCGCACCGTACCAAAACGAAATCTTGCGATTAGTATCGAGCCTGCGAAGTTGATCAAATAGGTGCGACCGCATGGGCGCCATGCCGGCGCCACCGCCAATAAAGACCATCTCCGCTTCGGTTTCCTTGGCAAAAAACTCGCCAAAAGGACCGTAAACGTTCACGGTATCGCCCGGCTTGAGGCCAAACGCCCAGCTCGACATCACACCAGGGGGCAACCCCTCGGTACGGGGCGGGGGTGTGGCTACTCGGATGTTAAACTTTACGACACCCTTCTCTTCTGGGTAGTTAGCCATTGAGTAGGCTCGAATAGTGGTCTCCGGAGATGCAGACTCGAGCTTGAAGAAGCCAAAGTGTTCCCAGTCACCGCGGTACTCCTCACCAATATCGAAATCAGAGAACTTCACTGCGTGCGGAGGACACTCTAATTGGACATAGCCTCCCGCTCGGAAGTCGCAAGCCTCGCCCTCGGGCAGTCGCAGTACCAATTCTTTAATGAACGTCGCGACATTATCGTTCGACTCAACCGTGCACTCCCACTGTTTAACGCCAAAGACCTCTTCGGGGATCTCAATCTTTAGATCCTGCTTGACGGGTGTTTGGCAGGAAAGCCGCCAGCCTTCGTTGGCTTCTCGTCGAGTAAAATGACTCTCTTCCGTGGGTAGCAGCGTCCCACCACCCTCTGCAACAATGCACTTGCACTGCGCGCAGGTGCCACCGCCACCACAGGCACTGGCCAAGAACAAATCGGCATCGGCCAAGGTCTGGAGCAACTTGCCACCTGCCGGCACCTGTATCGTCTTGCCCCCATTGATCTCTATGCTGATATTTCCAGTCGCAACCAACTTGCTGCGCGCCGCCAAAATGACCATTACCAAGGCGACCACCACTGCGGTAAACATACCTACGCCAAAGAAAATAGTTGTAAACACAAGACTCTCCTAGAGCTAATGCAGCTAATTAAATATCGATACCACCGAAAGACATGAAGCCCAACGACATCAATCCCACAGTGATAAAGGTTATTCCGAGGCCCTGCAACCCGTCGGGCACATCACTGTATTTGAGCTTTTCGCGAATCCCCGCAAGCGCAACAATCGCGAGCGCCCAGCCCACACCTGAGCCAAAGCCGAAGACGACACTCTCGCCAAAGTTATAGCTTCGCTCCACCATAAACAGGGACGCGCCTAAAATCGCACAGTTCACAGTAATCAAGGGCAGGAACACGCCGAGCGCCGAATACAGCGCCGGGACGTATCGGTCTAAAAACATTTCAAGGATTTGCACCAGCGCAGCGATGACGCCGATGTAAGACAGCAACCCCAAGAAACTCAGGTCTAAGTCTGGGTAGCCCGCCCAAGCCAATGCCCCGTCTGCGAGCAAGTTTTGATAGATGAGATTATTGACGGGCACGGTAATGGTCAAAACAACAACGACCGCTATACCCAAACCAAACGCTGCCGAGATCTTTTTAGAGACAGCGAGAAATGTACACATACCTAAAAAGAATGCGAGCGCCATGTTCTCGATGAATACAGCGCGAATAAATAGACTCAAGTAATGTTCCATTACGCGCCCTCCTCGGAAACCGTGTGCTTGGCGATCTTGAACTCGGGCTCTTCAACCTGCGCGGTCTGCACGGCGCGGATGGCCCAAATCAGGAAGCCGATTAAGAAAAAAGCACTGGGCGGTAATAACAGCAAACCATTAGGGTTGTACCAGCCCCCTTCAGTGACCAACGGAAGAATCTCAATACCCATTAGCGAACCCGCACCGAATAGTTCTCTGACCACACCGATGACGATCAAGACGAAGGAGTACCCTAAACCGTTACCCAAGCCATCTAAAAAACTGGGAATCGGTGGGTTTTTCATCGCGAACGCTTCCGCTCGCCCCATCACAATGCAATTGGTAATGATCAAACCAACGAACACACTCAACTGCTTGGAGATGTCGTAAGCAACCGCTTTGAGTATTTGGTCCACCACGATCACCAGTGAGGCGATAATCGTCATCTGAACAATGATTCGGATACTCGACGGAATAAACATGCGAATACTGGAGATAAAAAACGACGAGAATGCCGTCACGGCAGTGAGCGCAACCGACATCACCAGACTGACTTGCAGCGACGACGTGACGGCCAGAGCAGAGCAAATTCCCAAAATCTGTAGGGCAATTGGGTTGTTCTGAATAATGGGTGAAAATAACGTCTCACGAACGTTCATTAGGCATTACCCCCGCGAAGATTACCAAGAAGCGGCGCGAAACCGTCATCACCGAGCCAGTATTGGACCAGGTTATGCACCCCTTTCGTCGTCAGTGTGGCGCCTGACAAGCCGTCGACCTGCCACTGCGCGTCGGCTGCGGCAGGATTGACCGCGCCCTTTAAAACGCTGATCGCGACGTCACCGTTTTTGTAAGCAAGCTTACCGGACCATTTTGCTTTCCAGCTTGGGTTATCCACCTCACCACCCAGCCCCGGCGTTTCGCCGTGCTCATAAAATCCCAGCCCAACGATCGTGTTCGCATCTGACTCCAAGGCGACAAACCCATAGAGCGTGGACCACAACCCATAGCCGCGAATGGGAAGGATAATTCTGTCGAGTGCACCCGCCTCGTCATTAACGAGATAAACGATCGCACGATTCTCACGACGCAGAATTTTCGCGCTGTCTTCATCACCACTCAGGGTGCGACTCTGGGTAGGATCTTTTGCCGACTTGCGCTGATCAAAGAGGGCTGGATCGACGTCATCCACAAACAAGCCGGTATCGATATCAACCACACGTGGCTGAATCGTAACAAATTGCTCTTCTACACTCCGCTCTGGATCATAGAGACCACCCGCCATGAGAATATTGCGCTTAAGATCCCGCGCTTTATTCGCTTCTTGCTGTGGCTTGAGCGCTACCGCAGCTGTGGACACAACAACCGAGCAGACAATACAAAGTCCGAGTGCCACTGTGAGTACCCGAGACAGCGTCTCGTTATTAGCTGACACGTGCGAGTCTCCTTTTAATGTTGGCTTGAACCGCAAAGTTATCAAAGAGCGGCGCAAACAAGTTTGCAAACAAAATGGCAAGCATCATGCCCTCAGGAAAGGCCGGGTTGACCACTCGAATAAGTACGCACATAACACCGATCAACACGCCATATGCCAGACGCCCACTGTCGGTCATTGCAGAGGACACGGGGTCTGTCGCCATAAAAAACGTGCCAAACGCGAAGCTACCGATCACCATGTGCCAGTACCAAGGCATCGCAAACATCGGATTGCTGTCTGAGCCAATGACGTTAAGCAACAGCGAAAAACCAATCATTCCCGCAAAACACCCAACGACAACGCGCCACGATGCGATACCCATCATGAGTAAGACCCCGCCACCAATCATGATCGCAAGCGTCGAGGTTTCACCCATAGAACCCGGCATTGCACCTAAAAAGGCATCCCACCAGGTGTAGGTCTCGGTCAGCTTAGCCATACCATCAGTTGCGACAACGCTGAGCGCAGTAGCGCCGGAGTAACCATCGACAGCGGTCCACACTGCGTCACCTGACAATTGTGCGGGGTAGGCAAAATAAAGGAATGCGCGGCCCGTCAGTGCTGGATTGAGGAAGTTTTTCCCGGTCCCGCCGAATACTTCCTTTGCCACGACAATACCGAACGAGATCCCCATCGCCGCCTGCCACAGTGGCAGGTCTGGCGGCAACGTCAGCGTAAATAGCACCGAGGTCACAAAAAAACCTTCGTTGATTTCGTGCCCGCGCTTCATTGCAAAGAGGACTTCCCAGAAGCCACCGACGATGAACGTGATCGCGTAGAGCGGCAGGAAATGAACGGCGCCATACAGGAAGTTGTCCCACAGACTGTTTGGGTCGAATCCGCCCAGGCTTGAAACGATTCCGCCTCGCCATCCTTCTAACGCGTAGCCCCCTGCAGCGATAACCTCATTGGCCTGGTAACCCAGGTTATACATGCCGTAAAACATGGCCGGAAACGTACAGAACCAGACCGTAATCATGATGCGCTTCAGATCAATACCATCGCGAACATGTGCAGATGACTGAGTCACGCTCGACGGACTGTAGAAAATTGTATCCACCGCCTCGTAAAGCGCATACCAAGACTCGTATTTGCCGCCAGGTTTAAAGTGAGGCTCGAGGTTGTCTAGCGTACTGCGTAAACCCATGACTTAACCCTCCTTCTCAATACGAGCGAGATTGTCGCTCAACACTGGTCCATACTCGTATTTTCCAGGACAAACATAGGTACACAAAGCCAAGTCCTCCTCGTCCAACTCCAGACAGCCGAGTGACTGTGCGGTCTCAGTGTCACCAACGAGCAGCGCTCGGAGAAGTTGTGTGGGTAGAATATCGAGCGGCATGACTCGCTCGTAGGCACCGACGGGCACCATGGCGCGCTCAGACCCGTTAGTCGTCGTCGTCATCGCTATCGGTTTTCGCCCAAACAAACTGCTTAAGTAAATGCCCATGGCAGAGTGTTTCTCCGCACCGGGTGTGAGCCAGCCCATAAAAACACGGTCACGCCCCTCGGCTAACACCGCCACCTGGTTGTGGAATCGACCTAAGTACGCGGAATGAGCGTTCACCCGACGGCCACCGAGGACTGAACCACTGATCAATCGATTCTCACCGGCGCCCTGGCTACCTGCCACCAACGCTTCAATATCGACACCGCGACAAGTACGCACCACCTGAGGCGTTTCTATGGCCGGCCCCGAAACTGAAATCAGCCGTTCGCGGTAGGTTTGACCGTCCATGAACAAACGTCCAATAGCGATGACATCTTGGTAATCAATGGTCCAAGCAAGCTTGCTCAGAGAAACACCTTGTAAAAAGTGAACGTGGGTACCCGCAAGGCCTGCTGGATGCGGTCCCTCAAATTCAGCGGCTTTAACATTTGACTGAGAGGAAACAGGAACATTGGCGCCGGGCGCCATGCAAATGTAGGTTGGACACTCACTCATCGTGGCAAGTAGCCACTGCCCCAGCTCAAAGGCCTCAGCCTGCTCAGCGATAACGATTTCCGGGTTCACTGCGTGCGGCCGAGTGTCCATGGCCGTGATGAATAAGCCCGCGGGCTGCGTTGCAGGATCCGCGACTTTATTAAACGGTCGCACTCGAATCGCCGTCCATTCGCCCGACTCCAAAAGCCGCGCTTTGATGTCCGCTGCCGTCAGCGTGCGTGCCGCATCAGCAGAGACCGCCTCCCAGACTCGCGCATCAACCGCGTCGTCAACTTCAATGACCAAAGACTGAAACACACGACGCGCGCCGCGGTTAATCGCACTCACACGGCCCGATGCGGGCGCAGTATAGACCACGCCTTCGCATTTTTTATCGGTGAAGAGTGCCTGTCCTTTCGAGACCGTATCGCCCTCGGATACAATCATTGTGGGCTTCATACCCACATAGTCAGCACCGACTAGCGCAACATGGCGTGGTGCAAAATCTTGAGCAACACGCTGCTCTGGCGCTCCTGCCAGTGGGATATTTAATCCGCGGCGAATTTTAATCATACCTGTCCCCAATTTACGTTCGCTGTACGCACACTCGCGCCTTGGCTAGCTGTCTTGCAGTCAGCTTGCACCGAAGCGGCTCAGACAGTGTCTGACGTGAGCGTGGCCACTCCCCCCAGTGAAGTGAACTACAGGTTTTCCGGCGGCTGTTTTCAGCTCAGTTTTAAGTGCATCCGGCGCCGCGAATTCTAGCCAAACTGGCGCCGACTTACCACAACTCTCTGCAAATCAGAGTTTGCCCGCATCCGTATGAGGATACGTGGGGTACTTAATCCCGGCCATCTCCTCAAGAACACGGTAGACCTGACAACTGTAGCCGTACTCATTGTCATACCAGAGGTAGAGAACCACGTGTTTTCCATTCACGATCGTGGCTTGGGCATCAAATACACAAGCCGCTCTTGATCCGACAAAATCGGTCGATACGACCTCCGGAGAATTGGAATAATCGATTTGCTTTCGATACGGTGAGTGAAGCGCAACTTGGCGCATAAACTCGTTGAGTTCGTCTTTTGATGTCTCCTGAGCCAGCGTCACGTTCAAAATAGCCATAGAAACGTTGGGGATCGGCACGCGGATCGCATTGCCGGTGAGTTTACCAGCGAGCTGTGGCAACACTTTCGCGACGGCCTTCGCCGCGCCTGTTTCTGTCAACACCATATTGAGCGGCGCACTTCTTCCTCGACGATCGGCCTTGTGGTAATTGTCGATAAGATTCTGGTCGTTGGTAAACGCGTGCACCGTCTCCACGTGACCCGATTCGATATTGTACCGGTCATGAATCGCCTTAAGCGGCGGAACGATCGCGTTAGTCGTGCACGATGCAGCTGATAAAACATGATCACCCGGATCGATTTCGCTGTGATTTATTCCCGCGACAATATTTTTGATATCGCCCTTTCCTGGAGCGGTAAGAATCACCTTACTCACCCCCTTCGCTTGCAAGTGTCGAGACAAACCATCTCGATCACGCCATACGCCAGTGTTATCGACAACCAGACAGTTGTTAATACCATGGGCCTGATAGTCCACATCCTCTGGCGCACTGGCGTAAATCACTTTGATTTCATTGCCATTTGCGACGAATGACTGTCGTTCCTCATCCACTCGAATGGTGCCCTGGAATACGCCATGAACGGAGTCACGTCTCAACAGGCTTGCGCGCTTAACAAGATCATCCGGCGCATTTCCCTTGCGCACCACAATCGCCCGCAGCCGCAAGTTGTCGCCACCGTCTGTTTTGGCAACCAGAATACGCGCCATCAAACGACCGATACGACCAAATCCAAACAGAACAACATCTACAGGGCCCTCAGGGCGATGTTGTGAATCCACCAAGTGAGACAGCCGACTCGCAACAAACTCATCAAGTGACAGGTTTTCACCCTGGTCTTTGTCAAAATACTCAATGGATAGCCGCCCAATATCGATATGCGAAGGACCTAAATTTAGCTTAGCGATGGACTCCAAAACGCGAATCGTTTCGAACTCTGAAAGTTCATTATCTTCAACCTGACGCACCCAGCGGTGCGCTTTCATAATGTCGAGGACACTGAGGTTGACGAGAGACTTCCCGTAGATGTAACACTTGACATTCTTTTCGCGGGCCAGTGTGCCGACGATCGGAATCATGGATTCAGCCAGAGCTTCACGCTCCTTCCAATCCACAAAATAATCGTCAGGACGCTGGCGCTTTCTCTGGGGCGCCATGCTTTATCCTTGTGTACCGACTCGCTTCGGAGTCGTGAAATGTGAGTGTCTGCGCATTATCGCCCTCAGATGACCCGAACAGCAACCGTTCAGCCCTAGTAAGCGAGAGTTCTGACACGTAAAATCCGGCGTCGATCAAGGAGCTCGAATGACTTCATTTTCAAATATCGTATCGTCGCTGCCCTGGCCAAACGAGGCAGGTAAAAGGACTTCGATCGGGCCGGTCTCGGGCTCGACCGAATCGCAGTACCTCAGTGAGTTGTCAAAAGCCACGCCGCTAATGATCGTTATCACGGGAACGACTGCTGCTGCGCACACGCTCGCGGCGGAACTGCCGTTTTTTTTAGACCCGTCAAAAGAAATTTTACTCATTCCCGACTGGGAAACACTGCCGTACGACAATTTCTCACCTCACGAGGACATCATCTCCGACAGACTTAAGGCGTTGTCGCGGTTACCCACACTGACCGATGGTGTGGTCATTGCGTCTATAACAACACTGATGCACCGACTGCCGCCGAAGCATTTCATTGAAGCGGGCGTTCTTAGTCTGTCTCAGGGCCAACACCTCGATGCGCAAAAGTTTGTCCGCAACCTCACGCGTAACGGCTACCGCAGTGTTGATACGGTTTTTGAGCATGGTGAATTTGCGACACGGGGTTCGTTACTCGACGTCTTTCCCATGGGCAGCAATGAACCACTGCGGATCGATCTCTTTGATGGTGAAATCGAATCGCTGCGAAGTTTTGACCCCGAGACTCAGCGCACGGCACAACGGTTGCACGATATAGCGCTCTTACCGGCACGCGAATTCCCATTGCATGGCGATGCCATCGAGCGATTTAAGATCGATTGGTACCGCAGTTTCGACGGTGACCCTGAACAGTGCAGTGTCTTTAACGAGGTTAGTCAAGGACGCGCGCCACAGGGCGCAGAGTATTACTTACCCCTCTTTTTCGATGAATGCCACTCACTCTTTGAGTACCTCCCAAGCGCAACACCCATGGTTATGATCGGTGATAACTTCAGCTCCGCGACACGATTTTGGAGCGAAGTAAATCGTCGCTTCGAAGAGTACGGCGTTGATCCTAGACGGCCTTTAGTCGAACCACGTCGAGGCTTCATCCCGCCGGAAGAACTTTACGCCTGCATCAAGCGACACTGCGTTTTGGAATTCAGAAGCTCGACCGAGTCTACGCTCCACATCGTGCTTCAGAGCTACTCCCCCGAGCCCTTCACAGAGAATGAGGCGTTTCGCTCGCTTGCCGGCGTAGCAAAGCTATCTGCCTTTTTGCGGACGCACACGTCACCCGTCGTGCTGAGCGTCGAAAGCGCAGGAAGACGCGAAATCCTCCTTGAGTCGCTGTCCAAAGAAGGTCTAATCCCAACACCTGTCTCGCATTGGGACGACTTTGTGGCCAGTGGCGTACCCTTGGGCATTACGGTTGCAGACATCAATAGAGCCTCCTTCACCTCACCTGACGAACCCGCACTGGTGTCTGAGGACCAGCTCTTTGGCCAACGAGTGGCTCAAAAGCGGCGACGCCGAGCCACCGAACAAACCGATACGCAAGCGATCATCCGAGACCTCACCGAGTTGCGGCCAGGACTTCCCGTCGTGCACCTAGAGCACGGTGTCGGCCGGTATATGGGTCTTGAAAAACTACGTATTGATGACCACGACGCCGAGTTCCTTCTGCTTGAGTACGCTAATAACGACAAGCTCTATGTACCTGTTGGATCGTTACATTTGATCAGCCGTTACAGCGGCGGAGACGCGGACACAGCACCGCTTCATCGACTTGGCACTGAGCAATGGAGCAAAGCCCGGAGGAAGGCGTCTGAGAGGGCCTCTGACGTCGCGGCACAGCTTTTGGAAGTGTATGCCAAACGAGAGGCTCGCAAGGGCTTTGCACACGCTCTCGACGAAACCGCTTGGGAGCAGTTTTGCTCAAGTTTCAACTTTGAGGAAACGCCCGATCAGGCCGTTGCGATTGAAGCGGTAAAGAACGACATGTGCGCAGAAAAGGTGATGGACAGACTCGTATGCGGTGACGTTGGGTTTGGTAAGACAGAAGTCGCCATGCGTGCGGCATTCATCGCCGCACATAATCGCAAACAGGTGGCCGTACTGGTGCCTACAACGCTGCTCGCCCAACAACATTACAACAACTTTAATGATCGCTTTGCCGATTGGCCGATCACGGTCGAGGTTGTCTCGCGGTTTAAGTCAAACAAGGACATTTTAGAGGTCAGCAAGCGCCTACAAGCTGGAGAAATCGACATCCTGGTGGGAACCCACAAGCTGCTTCAGACCGACTTTGGGTTTTTAGATCTGGGCCTTTTAATTATCGACGAGGAGCACCGCTTTGGCGTCAAACAAAAGGACGCCATCAAAGCACTCCGCGCCGAGGTGGATATTTTAACCATGACCGCCACGCCTATTCCCCGCACCCTGAATATGGCGCTTGGAGGTCTCAGGGATTTGTCTGTCATTGCGACACCGCCTGCTAAACGTCTGTCGATTAAGACCTTTATCCGAGAACATAGCGTGGGGCTGGTCAAAGAGGCAATACTCAGAGAGACGCTGCGCGGAGGACAGGTTTACTACCTCCACAACGAAGTCAAAACCATTCAGGAAACCGCGCGAAAGCTGTCCGAACTGGTTCCTGATTTGTCGTTTGGAATTGCACACGGACAGCTGAGGGAGCAGGAGCTTGAGCACGTGATGTCCAGCTACTACCACCAACGACACAACGTACTCGTGTGTTCAACCATTATCGAAACCGGTATTGACGTCCCGACCGCAAACACCATCATTATCGACAGAGCCGACAAGTTTGGCTTGGCTCAATTACATCAGTTGCGCGGCCGGGTCGGTCGCTCACACCACCAGGCCTACGCCTACCTACTCACCCCACCCCGCTCCGCGATTACGCCCGATGCCGAGAAACGACTTGAAGCGATTGAATCGGCCGGCGCGCTGGGCGCAGGCTTCATGCTCGCATCCAACGACCTCGAAATCCGCGGCGCTGGGGAGCTACTCGGCGATGAACAATCGGGACAGATTGAGCAGGTGGGGTTTTCACTCTACCTCGAGATGCTCAACCGCGCTGTTGAGTCGCTTCGAAAAGGGGAAATTCCCGATGTTGATGCGCCTTTAGAGACGGGAACAGAAATCAAAATGCATCTTCCCGCTCTTATTCCAGACGATTATTTGCCCAACATCTCAACGCGACTGGTCCTCTATAAACGCATCGCACAGGCGACAACCAAGGACGAACTTAATGACATTCAGATCGAAATGATCGACCGATTTGGCTTGTTGCCCGATGCCACCAAGCAGCTGTTTGCGCAGGGTGAAATTAGACTTCGAGCACAGAAACTCGGCATCTCGGAAGTTGACGTGAGCGTTTCAGGTGGTAGCGTCAAGTTTGAACCCACCACACCGGTACCAGTCACAGCGTTGATAGGACTTCTGCAGAGCAATCCTAAAGAATTTAAGCTTGCCGGCTCGGATAAGCTCCGGTTCGTGCGTGAGCTCGAGTCAGGGCAGGCTCGCCATGATTACCTCGAAGGGCTCATGACACGATGGGAAGAAGCATGCGCAAGCACTTAAGTTTAGGACTAGCCGCTGCGTTTTTTGGCGTATTGATCGTCAGTGAAAGCATCGCCCAAAGTTCGGAGGTCGCCCGCACGCGATCGCTGATTGCGAGTGACGAGCCCTCGGGCTGGGCGCGCCTCGAACTGGCTATTTATATCGATTCGGATAACGCGACTCTCGCGACTGAAGTTTGGGATGCTTTCCCCGTCCTTACCTACAGTGACGAACGGAGATGGCTCACCAGCTACGACGAGATCAACGCATTAAAAGACAGCTGGGGTGAGGCGGCTGTCCAGGTTAACAACAATGGCTCCATTCAAGTATTCCCAGAGCCACCCAAAGCGCCCGAAGTGACTGCGACGGATATGGGCCTTTCAGATAGCCAGCCGGTAGCGGCGTCTGAAGACGGTGAAACGGCTGATCCCTCGATTGCAGTGGCCTTCGATGAGTCTGCGACACACTCTGACCGAGGGGTGGTTGAGAGTGCCTCAGAGGTCCGCACTAATGCGATCAGGGAGGACGAGGCGGCGCTACCAAACAGTGCTGTGCAAGTGCCTTTGGAGGCCCTGTCCTTGGCGTCCAAACCAACCAATGAAGCAGAGAGCAGCACAGAGCAAGCTCCCCTCACTTCCGATCAAACAACACAATCTGACGCCACCGACGAGGTGCTCGACCTTACGACGGGCCAGCGCGGCGCGCAGCCCTTGGACCTCCTTAATAGCGCTGAATTTAACGCAGGGACTGACTTGTCGGGAAGTCTCGACGGTGCAAGGTCCGGTTCACAGACACTGAACTGGTTAGACACCTACGCCGACGACGACAACCCTACCGAGCCTCGTCCACTGGTTGACGTGGAAGCACCACCCGCCCTGCCCGCGACTTACCAGGTGCTGCCAATCGAAATGCTCGCGCAGGGGATCGAAAGCCTGCAAAAGACAAGCAAAAAAACGCCCGTGATAAGCCTCGCATGGCTGCAAGCTCCCGAGGGTGTCGCCGCACCAATCGTAGTGGATACCTGGCTTGAGAATGCGTCGCAGCCACGCCTTCAAGGTACCGTAAAAATTAGCGTCGACGCCGAGGCTACCCTCGAGATAGATCTATGGATGAATTCGCTCGGTGAGGACCTACCGCCCAACTACACCCCCATGGTCGCGCATCCCCAAGCACCGCAGCGGGTGTTAGTGGTCGAGCACAGCACAGCCTCTGAAAATGCCCAAGAAGCCGCGGACGTCGAGTACATCGACGTGGCCACCGGACTTAATAGCACCACAGATGATGCATCGATTAACGGCCCTGCGGCTCAGCCTGCAGTCGTTTTGGACGACCCTCAATATCGCCATGCGATTGCACTGCGCGAGACACGAAGCTTGCGTCAAGGGTACGTTCGGTATGTCGATCACCCCGCTGTTCAGGTCGTTGCGACATGGCGCGAACTCTCGTTCAAAGAGGTGTATGAACTCGGCGAAGCACAACGCATTAGACGAGACATTGACAGTCTCACGCGCACACTCACCACACCCGATAAATCGCTTTCGAACGCGTCAGCACCCTAAGAGGCCCAACCCACTAGGTATCTGCGGGCTCAGGAAGTACTTGATGAATCGTGTGTGTCGGGAAGGCAATCTCCGCACCGTTATCCTCTACAATCGCTAGAATACGAAGTAAAACGTCTTCCTTGATCGCGTGATACTCCACCCAGTTAGTCGTTTTGGTAAAGGCGTAGACAAAAAAGTCGAGTGACGACGGCCCCATGTGGTTGAAGTTGACGATCAGTGTTCGATCTTGTGCGATATCATCATGGCTTCGAAACATCGCCATCACGTCCTTAACAATGGCTGCAACTCGACTAGCGTCCTCGTATCGAACACCGATCGTTTCGTAGATTCGTCGGTTAGTCATTCGCGATGGATTTTCGAGTGACACACTCGAAAAGGTCGAGTTAGGGACGTAAAGTGGGCGCTGGTCAAACGTCCTAATGCGGGTCATTCGCAAACCAATATCTTCCACAGTCCCTTCGATTTGCCGGTCAGGGGAGCGAATCCAATCGCCGACTGCAAATGGCCGATCCAAGTAGATGCTCAACCCGCCTAGAAAGTTTGCAAGCAAGTCCTTTGCTGCAAAACCTACTGCAATACCACCCACCCCACCAAAGGCCAGTAGTCCTGATACAGAAACACCTTGCGACTGCAAGACCATCAATAACGACAATACCCAGACCGTAATTCGAGCTAGCCGCGCAACCGCACTTATGGTTGCGCGATCATCGGAGTTACGTGGGCCACGGTGCTCTGACAATAACTCATTTTCAACGCCTGTCGACACGCGGTGTAGTAGCCAACCCACCAAGAGTATTAGACCCGCATCAGCAACATGAACCAAGGCATTGCGAAGCCCCTGCGCCTCCTCAAAGAGGCTGAGCAATCCGTAAATAATCGCAATCCACATCGCCCACTGAATCGGCGGCGAGATGGAGTAAAAAACCACATCGTCCCAACGCGTGGCCGTTGTATCGGCAACCGCTGTCAGACGTTTTACTGCGTATCGAATTCCAAAATGACCCGAGACTCCCAGCGCAATTAATGACAACAAGGCAGTTGTCACCATGGGTAGCCCTGTCGCATCGCTCAGAGGGGCGACCAGCGTTAAAAATGATTCCATGCTCAATCCACACATTAGATGAAGGCTATAAGCTACCGACGCGCCATCGTTCGGCCAATACTGTACATTTAAACAGCCTGCATATATATTCAGTAAAACCACCGGAGAACAGCCATGAATAAGCTTACAGCCCGACAGCAACAGGTGATGGATGTCGTCAAGTCGAGCATCGAGGCCACAGGTATGCCACCGACACGCGCCGACATCGCTCGGGAGCTTGGGTTTAAGTCTGCAAACGCCGCTGAAGAGCACTTAAAGGCACTCGCTAAGAAGGGCGTCATCGAGCTTGTTGCGGGGGCGTCTCGCGGTATTCGCTTAACCGCGCAACTGGGTCTGCCTATTGTCGGGCGAGTTGCCGCGGGCGCCCCACTTTTAGCGCAAGAGCATATCGAAGACTACTGTGACCTCAGCGCGAGCTTCTTCGCCCCACCCGCGCACTACCTTCTGCAGGTCTGCGGAGACAGTATGATCAACGCCGGTATTTTTGACGGAGACCTCATTGCCGTTCACAGCACCCGCGAGGTCCGCCAAGGCCAAATAGCAATTGTGCGCATTGAAGATGAAGTCACAGTGAAACGTTGGAATCGAATTAGCGATCAACGCGTTGATTTAATTGCAGAGAACGACGCCTACGCGCCAATAGAGATTGATCTCAGTGAGCAATCTATCGCAATCGAAGGTGTGAGTGTTGGCGTCATTCGACGCCAGTGATCAATGCAGCGTTCGGCGTTCTGCCTTGTCCGATGACTCGGTTGTGTCCATATCGACACCTGACCGTTCCGCCATTTTTGCAGCCGCCTGAATGCCGGCCTGAATCATAATCTTTGCGACTTCAAGATTATTGTCCATGAGGTACGCGCTTGCTTCTTCTGAAAACTGGATGCTCACTAATGGCTCCGAGTCGTCCTCTGCTCGCTGCAGCACAACTTCTCCATCACCTAAATCAACGATTTCCAAAAGCGACGTAGACATTTTCGAACCTCACAAGATGTCGTAGTTTGTCCCTGACAGTAACACTATAGATCGCGCTTTACCACAAGCGCGCGGCTCGATCATGATTCGTCAATAACACCCGATACGCGGTCCATTAAGCGTTCCAGCTCGCGAAAACAGTCCGTCGCCGCAGCGTAGTTGAAGCCCGTGCGCTCAACCGCCAAGACATGGGCCGGTGCTATCGGGGCCAAACCTGGCGCAATTTCTTTTTGTAACTCAGCGAGCCAGCCTCCAGCCTCAAGCAAACGAAACTCTTTGACCTCAGGAGCCACTTCAATCCCTTCTGCCAGTAATGGCATGGCCGCAACACAGTGTGGGGGCTTGAGCGGCAACCCCGTCACTCGGTTACACGCCAGGAGCTGCCAACCGTAAGCATCAAGCAAATGTAGGCGGACAGCCGGGGCAAACGCGGCGTCTAAGGCGGGAGCGGCTGCAGTGCTGGCCTTCATCGCACTGTCCCACGCCGTCAAAACGATTGATGCCATGTACATGCTGTGATTTGCAAAGGACTGAGCCTGACTCACGGACGATCAACCCTACTTTTTAACCGGCTTCTTTTTTGCTTTCGCTTTGGCCTTTGGCTTTTTTTTGGGTGCCGGCTTACCCGAGCCTTCGGCCAGCCAAGCGCCGTTGTTAAAGAACGCCTTCCAGCCCGTCGCCTTGCCATCGATTTCGGTCATGACGTACTGCTCTTTGGTCTTTCTGCTGAATCGAATCTGACTGCGATTAGCCACATCATCGGTAACAGGTGCGTCAAGCAAAAACTGATATTTCGGATCAAGTTCCGCCTGGTGAGGAATGATCTCGTCGACGAACGGCGGTCGCGTCTCACGGTGTTTTGGAAATTGACTCGCCGCCAAAAAGAGGCCTGCGGCGCCGTCACGCAAAATGTAATGGTCTTCCACCTTTACGCACCGCAGTTCCGGCATCGGAATCGGGTCCATTTTGGGCGGCGCTGCTTCACCGCTACGCAGCAACTTGCGGGTGTTTTTACACTCGCTGTTAGTGCACCCAAAGTACTTACCAAACCGCCCCGTTCTGAGCTGCATCTCAGAACTGCATTTGTCACACTCAAGTGTCGGCCCGTCATAGCCTTTGATCTTAAAGCTACCCGTTTCGACGCGATATCCATCGCAGTCAGGGTTATTTCCGCAAACATGCAATTTCTGCGTTTCATCAATAAGATAACTGTCCATAGCCGCGTTGCATTTATGGCAGCGCTCTTTTGTTAACAGCAATCTCGATTCGGCTTCATCGTCCGCATCAATCGATACGACCTCGTCGCCCGAAATAAGATTAATCGTGGTTTTGCAGCGCTCCTTAGGGGGCAAGTTGTACCCGGAGCAACCCAGAAAAACACCGGTGCTCGCCGTTCTTACCTGCATGGGACGCTCACAGGTACTGCACGCAATCCCCGTAGGTGTCGGCTCATTGGCCTGCATACCGCCCTCACCGGGCTGCTCTGCAAGCTCTAACTTGGAGCGGAAGTCGCTGTAAAAATTGTCGAGGACTTCACGCCAGTCCTTGCGACCCTCCGCAACCTGGTCAAGGTTCGCTTCCATTGAGGCGGTAAAGCCGTAATCGAGGAGGTCCTCAAAACTGTCCTGCAACCGCTGAGTCACAATATCGCCCATTTTCTCCGCATAGAAGCGCCGATTCTCAAGCTTGACGTAGCCTCGATCTTGGATAGTAGAAATAATCGCGGCATACGTTGATGGACGGCCTATTCCGCGCTTTTCAAGCTCTCTGACCAAACTGGCCTCACCGTAACGAGCCGGCGGTTTCGTGAAGTGTTGTGCCGGATGCAATGCCGACATCGCAAGTACGTCGCTCACCTTAAAGTCAGGTAATAACGCGTCATCGCCCTTCTTCGCCATCGGTCGCTGTACACGCGTGTAGCCGTCAAACTCGACGACACGCCCCTTTGCGGTCATATCGTACTCGTCGGCACTCACTGTAACCGTCGTACTCAAATACCGGGCGGGCGTCATCTGACACGCCACAAACTGTCGCCATATCAGCTCGTAGAGCCGCTGAGCGTCACGCTCGGCATCTTTGAGAGACTCGGCGCTCACCTTCACGTTCGACGGACGAATCGCCTCGTGTGCTTCCTGAGCGCCCTCTCGCGCGCCATATCGATTTGGCGCATCGGGTAGGTAGCTCGAACTGAATGCGTCACTGATGTAGCTACGGCAGGCCTCGACAGACTCGCCACTTAAATTAGTGGAGTCAGTCCGCATATAGGTAATGTGCCCTGCCTCATACAGTCGCTGCGCAAGCGTCATTGTTTTCTTAACGCTAAATCCTAGGCGAGTACTCGCCGCCTGCTGCAATGTTGACGTGATAAAGGGTGCAGAAGGCCGAGAACTTGTCTTTCGCGCTTCAAGATCCGAGACATCAAAGCGGGAATTCTGAAGCGCAGAAACAGCCTTTGTCGTCTCTTGTTCCGTTTTAGGGGTAAAGGCTTCCCCTTTAAACTTAACCACCTCAAAACGAACTGTCTCACCGCCGCTGGCGGCCAAATCGGCGTGAAGTTGCCAATACTCGTCGGGAATAAACGCCCGTATTTCGCGCTCGCGTTCCACGATTAACCGAACCGCGACTGACTGTACTCGTCCTGCCGACAGACCCCTGGCAATTTTTGCCCACAGGAGCGGGGACACTTCAAACCCAACAACACGGTCTAAAAAGCGACGTGCTTGCTGCGCGTGAACGCGATTCGTATCAAGCTGTGTGGGGGATGCAAACGAATTCTGAATCGCGCGTTTAGTGATTTCGTTGAACACGACACGCTGATAGCGAGACTCGTCGCCACCAATAATTTCCTTGAGGTGCCAAGCTATGGCCTCACCTTCTCTGTCGAGGTCAGTGGCCAGATAAATTGCGTCGGCATTTTTAGCGAGCTTCTTGAGCTCGTCGACTACTTTTTCTTTACCGGGTAAGACTTCGTAGCGTGCGGTCCAGCCGTTCTTTGGATCGACCCCCATGCGCCGAACCAACTGATCGCGCTTCTTCTTTGCCTGGTAGCGCACCTTTTCATCGGGCGCCATCTTCCGGGTTATGGCGGCCTGTGCTGCTCGTTCCTTGGGGTCTGTAGTCGGCGCACTCCCTGCAGTAGGAAGATCACGAACATGCCCGACGCTCGACTTCACAATAAAGTCGGAGCCAAGATATTTATTGATCGTCTTTGCCTTAGCCGGTGACTCAACGATAACCAGTGACTTACCCATTTGCGAATTTGATACCCAAGTCGTGTGTTAACTCATGACACCGGTGCGGTGCAGATCGCGGAGTGTACGGGACAATAATAGGCTCAGGTCAAGCGAATAATGTTAATTCTCTTTGAGAGAAGCTATTCAAAACCAGACATCGCCAACATTTGTGTCAGTGTTTCATCCACCGAAGTGACCGCGTCTTCCCCACCCTTCTCGTTCCAATAGACCGAAACGTAGTATTCGGCTAACTCCATAATTTGAACCCCTTCTGGCAACTCCTCGAAACACTGATTAATGGGTTGCTCTAACGGAATGCTCGCCCAAACGCCATCCACTCTTACCGCCAACTTCGGCTCAACACATGGCAAGCAAGACTCCGGTCGCCGCTTTTTATAGGCAACGATATGTGCACTGGCCCGATATCCAAAGCGTGCGGGAATCTCAGGAGCGGGTTCGAGCTTAATCGTAATACCACACTGTGACGCATGACCACGGATCCTCGCCTCATAGCGTTGTACTTTCGAGGGAAGGGCCGACATTAGAGGCGCAGCCGCGACTGCGATAATGAGTAAAATCAAAACGATCGACACAACGGTCACCACTGGTTCACACAAGAGCACAAAGGTATGCTCATACACTTATAAGTCAATGCCGGACGGATCAATGGCCTACAAACGCTTACTCGTTGCAATCGATTTGGGGGTGGCTTCTGACAAGATCGCCATCAAGGCGGCCACAATGGCGCGGACCCAGCAAGCCGAGATCCACATACTGCACATTGTAGAGCCCTTGTCGCTCACGTATGGCGCTGACCTGCATGTGGATACCTCGTCTCTGCAAGAAGAGATTAATGAACAGGCAGAGATTCACCTTCAGGACCTGGCAACGCAACTGAGTATTCCTAGCCAGCATTGTCACCTCGCCAGCGGGCGCCCAGAAAAAGAAATACCCTCAGTAGCAAGGCGCATCGCAGCAGACCTAATCGTCCTTGGAAGCCACGGACGCTGGGGACTCGAATTACTCTTGGGGACGACGACCGACGGCGTGGTCAGCGCAGCGGAGTGCGACGTCCTTGCCATCCGAGTGGAACGAGATAAATAAGCAAGCCTCAGGCGGTAAAACGCTCAACATCGAGCGTGTCAAAAGGCCAACCCAACTCCGAACCATCGGCGCGTTTCAGTACCGGTATGCGAACACCGTATAATCGAATGAGATCAATCTGCGACGAAATATCGACTAAGTTGCATTGGATGTCCAAGTAATCCAGCATCTCCTCTGCTTGTTCGCAAAGGTGACAACCAGGACTCGTAAACAGTGTTAATGGCATACTCCACCTTCTCTTTCACTGATGCTCTTTTCTCGCGAGAACGCCGCTAAAAATGGACCTATCACAGACCCTCACTATCTACGGCCGAAAACCTGTGCTTGAGGCGCTTTCTGACGCCTCATTGACGCCTAGGAAGCTGCACCTTGCTCAGAGTAACAAGCCGGGAGAAATTGTAAGGCAGATTCAGAGCGCAGCCAAAATTCGAGGCGTGGATATTCAAACACACGACCGCGGTTCGCTCTCTCGCATTTCACGCAACGGCAAGCAAGATCAGGGCGTGGCGTTGGACTTGTTTTGCCCCCAGTTTAATTCGTTGACGTCGTTCTTAAGTACGCTTGAAACTGAAAAAACGGCCGATTTTAGAGGAGTTCTTCTCGACGGCGTGACTAACCCGCAGAACGTTGGCATGACAATCAGGTCGTGTTGTGCAGCGGGAGTCAATGCAATTTTCTATCCAAAAAAATCAGTCGCCGCACTGGGCCCGTTGGTCATTAAAGCGTCAGCCGGCACTGTTTTTAGCGCCCCAATTATTCAATGTGATGACGCTTTAAGCTGCGTCACCGACCTTAAAAGTCGGGGATTTCAAATTGCCGTTATGGACGGGGGCGCAAAGACTTCGTTGTTCGACTACCACCCCGACACCGCGACGGTTTATGTCTTAGGGGGCGAGACGGACGGCGCGAGCCCTCAAACAATGAGAGCCGCCAATCTGTCGCTGCATATCCCCATGAAAAATGGCGTTGAATCACTTAATGTGGCGGTTACAGCGGCGCTCGTTGCGTTTTACAGGCATTAGACGAGCGCCTTTGGAACCGACGACGACCCTCTATTGATCGCCGAGAGCCGCAACTTCTGGCGCATCTGCCGTCCCGTTCTCAACAGCCAACCAAGCCTGTCGCAACACGTAGTGTCGAATCGCCTCAATCTCCTCGTCATCGATAATGTCTGAGAACCCCACCATACCGTTGTCGGTAAGTGCGCCATCGCGAACAATGGCAGCCCACGAGTCTTCGTTGGCCGATATGCCAGACCACCGCAAATCAGGTATGACGCCAGAGCTAATGGCGTAGGCGCCGTGACAGAACTGACAGTTCTCAGCAAAGCGTTGCATACCGAGTTGCCATGTCTCAGCATCACCGACCAGCGGCGCCTTTGGACTTTCGACAACTAAATAGTCTAGCGGTGATGGAAGCTCGGCCTTACCGCCGAGTTTCATGGTGACAATGCGTCCGGGCTCTGGAGTCACGGGCTTCTCCAACGCCGCACCGTAAATCATCATGGAAACATTACCCCATCCCGACAACACCGACACATATTGCTCACCGTCAAGTTCGTAAGTCATCGGCGCTGCGGCTGCGTCACCCACTAATCGCTGAGTCCACATCCGTTCACCTGTTTCGGCGTCGTATGCGACAAACTCACCCCGCTTATTTCCCTGAAAAACTAGCCCTCCGTCGGTACTCAAGGTGCCGCCATTGAAGGCTTGGGGAAAAGGCACTATCCAAGCCGGCTCACCTGCCACCGGATCCCAAGCGACAAGGCTTCCGCCATCGAGCGTTTGCGTATAAGCGATCGTACCTTTCGGGAATTCATACGCCCAGGCTGACGCTGAGTCATAACCCGTATTCCAGTGGCTCTTGGCACTTCGGGCAGCATCGTTATCAACGTAAACGTAGGGCAACGCGAGATTGGTAGGGATGTAGACGAGACCCGTCTTGGGATTAAAGGACATGGGATGCCAGTTGTGAGCCCCTGTGGGACCAGGCACAACCACCATATTGTCCAGTTCGATCGCCTCTTGAGTGATCACAGGCCGACCATTCTCGTCGATCTCGCCAGTGGTCCAATTCTGCTCGGAGAACGGTGTCGCCGACAGAAGCTCTCCATCTTGCGCATCAAGCACGTAAAAGAAGCCGTTTTTAGGCGCCTGCATGACCACTCGGCGGCTCGCGCCATTTTCTCCAAGCGGAAGATCTGCAAGCACCATTTGTTGCGTGGCCGTAAAGTCCCACTGATCACGGGGTGTTGTCTGGTAATGCCACCGATAAGCCCCAGTGTCCGCGTCGAGCGCGAGTACGGAGGACAAGAACAAGTTGTCATACGCACCACCAAAATCACCCTCAGGGTCGCGTATGGCCGCATTCCAGGGCGAGCCATTTCCAACGCCCACGAGCACCTGGTCATTCACTGTGTCGTAGACAATAGAGTCCCAGGCAGTGCCACCGCCGCCGTCGGTTGTCCAAGCGCCAGTGTCACCCCAGCTGTCATTCGCCAGCTCAGCAAAAATCGCATCAGACGCAGCGCCATCAGGCTCTTTATTTGGGTTGGGGACCGTATAAAAACGCCACTCGAGGTCACCGCTCTCGACGTTGTAGGCAGTGACGTAACCTCGCACACCCAACTCCGCGCCCGAGTTTCCAATGATCACCTTGTTCTTGAAAACTCTCGGCGCGCCCGTAATGGTGTAAGGCTTTGATTGATCGACTGTAACGTTACTCCACAGCACCTCACCGGATGCCGCATCGAGCGCTTCTAATCGACCATCAAATACGCCGACAAAGACCTTGCCGTTATGCACAGCAACCCCTCTATTGACCACATCGCAACAGCCTTTAGCCGCATCTTCACCCGACACCTCTGGGTCGTACGTCCACAACTCTTTGCCCGTTCTCGCATCGATGGCGTAAACAACAGACCAAGAGCCCGTGACATACATGACGCCATCGACCACGATCGGAGTGGCCTCTGCCCCCCGCGGTTTATCCATTTCGTAAACCCAGTCCACGCCGAGATCTTGAATCGTATCGCCGTTAATAGACGCCAAAGATGAGTGACGCGTCTCGTCATACGAACCACCATAGCTCAACCACATCTCCGGCTCTTGAGCGGCATTCATAATTCTCTGAGTGTCGACGGCGGCAACGCTTGCGGAAGCGTCCCCAACTTTCGGAGTGGCAGGCGTCTGTGGGGCATCAGTGTCCCCGCAGGCGGCAACCAGGCTCGTGACGAATAAAGTGGTGATTACATTCTTATAGGACATTGTTCTAGCCTCAGAGCTGTCATTTTTATGTCTCTGAGTCTAGCCAATGTAATCGTCTTGTGGAACCACTGTTATTTGCTAAGAAACCCCATTGCATCCTCCAACCCGCCTAAGGTCAGGGGATACATTTTTTCTTCCATCAGCTGATTCGTAATGGCAATAGACTGCGTGTATTGCCACTCATCTTCAGGCACCGGGTTCAGCCACACACACTTCTCGTAGGTAGAGCGTAACCGCTCAAGCCAAAGCGCTCCGGGTTCTTCGTTCCAGTGCTCGACACTGCCACCGGGCTGAACAATCTCATACGGTGACATCGAAGCATCGCCCACAATCACAACTTTGTAATCGTGCCCAAACTTATGCAGCACATCGTGCAATGCGGTTCGTTGGTTATGGCGCCGAATATTGTTTTCCCACACGTTGTCGTACAGGAAGTTATGGAAATAAAAATGCTTGAGATGTTTAAACTCGGTTCTCGCAGCTGAAAACAGCTCTTCACACACCTTGACGTGCGGATCCATCGAGCCACCAACATCGAGAAACAATAAAACCTTCACGGCGTTATGGCGCTCGGGCACCATTTTTATGTCCAGCAGGCCGGCGTTACGTGCGGTCGAACTGATGGTGTCGTCCAAATCGAGTTCGTCCGCTGATCCCGTTCTGGCGAATTTCCGCAGACGTCGTAAGGCAACCTTGATATTTCGTGTGCCGATTTCAACGCCGTCGTCTAAATTCTTAAAATCGCGGCGATCCCAGACTTTAACGGCTTTTTTATTCTTACCCTGTCCCCCGACACGAATACCCTCGGGATGAAAGCCATCATTGCCAAACGGTGACGTGCCGCCGGTGCCGACCCACTTGTTTCCGCCCTCGTGACGCTTTTCCTGCTCTTCTAGACGCTTCTTAAACTCGTCAATCAGCTTCTCTAAGCCGCCCAATGATTCGATTTTCGCTTTATCTTCATCCGAGAGCTGTTTGACGAACTCGGATCGGAGCCAATCGTCAGGGATCAGTGCTTCAATAACATCATCAACACCTTCCAGGTCTCTGAAATGAAGCCCGAACGCGCGATCAAAACGATCGTAATACTTCTCGTCCTTCACCATTACGGCGCGAGACAGGTTGTAAAAGTCGTCGATATTGCCAAACACCAGCTGCTGATTCATGGCAGCCAATAGGTCCAACAGCTCCCTCGGCGTTACCGGAACCCCACCGTCTTTGAGCGCCTGGAAAAAATTTACCAGCATCGGTGCGCTCCTTACTGATTGCTCTCGCGTCGATGCATAAACGCCAGTCGTTCGAGTAACTGTACGTCCTGCTCGTTCTTAACCAGCGCGCCGTACAAGGGCGGTATCGCTTTTGTCTGATCTCGATTCTTGAGGACTTCATCCGGAATGTCATCCGCCATAAGCAGCTTGAGCCAATCGATCAGCTCAGAGGTCGACGGCTTCTTTTTGAGCCCAGGGATGCCCCTTAACTCAAAGAACACCTCAAGGGCTTCTTGTACGAGATCTTGCTTGATCGTCGGGTAATGAACATCAATGATTTGCCGCATGGTCTCGCGATCTGGAAAGTTGATGAAGTGAAAGAAACAGCGACGTAGGAACGCGTCTGGCAATTCCTTCTCGTTATTTGACGTAATTATAATGACAGGACGATGGCGTGCTTTGATCGTCTCACCCGTCTCGTAAACAAAAAACTCCATCCGGTCCAGCTCGACCAGCAAGTCATTCGGGAACTCGATGTCGGCCTTATCGACCTCATCAATGAGGAGCACGACCTGCTCGTCCGCATCGAAGGCCTCCCACAGCTTGCCACGCTTAATGTAGTTGGCAATGTCGTGAACACCCTCGCCTCCCAGCTGAGAGTCTCTAAGTCGCGAGACCGCGTCATACTCATAGAGACCTTGTTGCGCCTTGGTGGTCGACTTAATGTGCCATTGTATAAGTCTCATCCCCAGACCCGATGCGACTTCCTCGGCCAGCATGGTTTTGCCCGTTCCGGGCTCGCCCTTAATCAGCAGTGGCCGTTGCAGTGCGACCGCGGCGTCAACCGCCATTCTGAGGTCGTCGGTGGCTACATAATTGTCAGTGCCCGTAAATTTCATAGTACAGCTCCATACAGTCGAGGCGAGAGATTAACGGATGATTCCGAGGTTTACGAGTCGTTTTACGCAGGTCCCGCGATCATAAGCCTACGCTGAGTCGGGACGAGAAGTGGACAAACGTCCAGACACCAGAGCTACGCCAACACCGACGAGGCCACTGATAAAAAGCATAATGAAGGCCGGCGTCGCGGCTGCAACACCGCCGGCAAAGAGGAGATTAAAGAGGCCCGTCACCAACGCGGGCGCAATCGTTGTCATCTCTGATGCTGCGTAGCTCGGCGCAAGTAAAATCCCCGTCACGAGACCTGTAGCAACGCGTGCCAAGATCGGAGGTAGCCGGCTGAACCAAAGGACGTAGAGCATGCGACAACCCACAACAGCCGCAAGGGCATAGACAACGAGAGCAATGAGGTAGCTAGTGGGAGTCATCATTGGGCGTATACTCAGACGGCGGTATTTGAAGATAATACCCTTTATCAGATATCCCCTCGAGCACTTCGGCGCCGGTACAGCGGGCCAACTGCCTATCGGGCGACACCTCGATCTCTAAAATCACCCTTAACTCACCCAGCAACTGCAGTAATGCCTCTGGCAATTCGTCAGTGGGCATGTCTGAGGGCATGTAAAGATAGGTGCCTGCTTTCCTAGCAGCCCCAAAAACGGTTATCGGTCGGTTCGTGGTAACGCTCATAATTTCCTTTCCCCCTCACTCGTAAAATGTTTCATAACAGCTGGAAAATAAAGCCAAAGCGATACAGCTCGCACGAGGACAAAAACAACCATCGCCCACCACAACCCTATGAGCCCAAAGTAGCTACCCAACCACGCGATTGCACACAGAAATATCACCGTCGAGCCCAGCGATGCGTTGCGCATTTCGCGTGTTCGCGATGTCCCAATAAAAAGACCATCCAACTGAAACGCAGGAAACGAGGCCAGTACATAGGCTGCGCAAACCGGTAGCAGTGTCGTTGACAGGACAACGACCTCTTCGAGGTTTGTGAGTGTGCGAATGAGGGCTTCTCCCGATAACAGTACCAGAGCAGACAATCCAATGGCGGCAATAGCGGCCAGCCACGTCGTTCGACGTAACACCATGGTAAACGTCGCTTTGTCCTTCGCGCCATAACTGCGTCCCGACAGTGACTCCGCAACGTAAGCGAAGCCATCCAAGAAGAACGCCGTGAACGCCATAATTTGCAGAACAATATGCGTCGCAGCTAAGGCAACGACTCCAAATTTTGCCGCCTCATTCGTGAAAAAGGAAAACGCAAAAACCAGTAGTAAGGTGCGCACCATAATGTCCGAGTTTGCACTTAACAGAGCAACCAGTTGTGAGTACTGCCTCAGCCGCTTCCGGGGCCAAAACGTCCGCCACTCGGGCGCCACAGCGTGGTTCTCCACAAGGAACCGTTTTAGTCGATAAAAACCCAATCCGCAGGTAATGACCTCTGCCACGACAGTCCCACCTGCAATCCCCACTGCGCCCAGTCCAAGCACCCCCGCGGCTAAAATATCGAGCACCATGTTTAAGCCATTGAGGAATAACTGGAGCTTTAGCAGTTCTCTCGCCTGCCCCAGACCGATCCAAACGCCCATGATCACGAATATCATCAAGGTCGCAGGAGCGCCCCAGATCCGGGTATAAAAGTAAGACTGCGCGACCGCCTCCACTGACTCATCGCCCGATAACAGCTGAAAACTCAGAAGCCCAATAGGCCATTGCAAGATCAGCAAGAGCAAACCGACAGCGACAGCGATAAGGCATGACCGGCCGAAGATCGCGCGCACCTCGGTTTTGTCACCTGCGCCATCGGCCCGAGCAATAAAGCCCGTGGTGCCCATACGCAAAAAGCCAAAGCTCCAGTAAACGAATGAAAAAATGAGTGCACCGAGGGCAATCGCTCCCAAGTCGACAACCGAGCCTGTATTTCCAATGACCGCGGTATCAACAATACCCAGTAAGGGTACGGACGCATTGGCCACGATAAACGGCCACGCCATTGAGAGTAAGTGACGGTAACTTAGGTGAATCGGCTTGAGCTCCACTGACCGCGCTTACTGTTGAACTTGCAGCGGCGGCGTCGACTCGGAGAGCGTGTTTAAAAGCGCCTCAACAACAGCGTCATAACGCCAGCCTAATAGGTCTGAAGGCAACGGGTTTTGTTGGAAATAGCACTGTACGAGCCGCTCTATATCTTTATTGGCCAATAAAATTTCGGGCGCCACGCCCAACACCTCGGCTCGTACCTTGACCACAGAACCGAGCTTGATCATCCACTCTTTTTCGCGCGATTTTGCTGGAGCTTCCCACAGATTTGTCGCTGGCGGAGCCAAGGAACCTGCACTTTCAATGACGCCCAATATTGCAGTGCCTCGCTTACGAATAACCGTCTCGTGAAGTCCTTCGATCTGCGTTAACGCAGCGATGTGCATGGGTGCTTTTCGAGCCAGGAGGGTCATCACGCCATCGGGCAGAATCCAGCTGCGCGGACGATCTAAGCGTCTCGCCTCACCTTCACGCCATTCAATGAGAGCTTGAAGCACACCCTGCTCTTTTGGACTGAGCTTCCAGGCAGACCTAAACTTAGCAGACGGGCCTCTCCCACCAATTTTTAGCGCCTGTGTATCTTCAAGGAGCCAGTCTAAGCGACCGTCGCTCACACACTTTTCGTGCAGTGTCTGGCCAATACGTCGCAAGTAAGTGACGTCCATCGCCGCGTAGTGCAGTTGACGGTCAGACAGGGGTCGTTTGAGCCAGTCGGACGTTGTCTCAGCCTTGGAGATCACGTCCCCAGTAAACACGTCAACCATCGCGCGATAACCCAGACCAAACCCGTGCCCTAACAGGGCCAAAGCCCGCTGCGTGTCAAACAACGGCGTCGGCACGACACCCAACCAATGCTGAAACACTTCTAAGTCCTCACTCGGACTGTGTAAGAGCTTCACGACCGCTGAATTTGAAAATAATTGTGACAAAGCCGCGGTCGATGAAATCTTCAGTGGGTCGACCAGGTAGGCCGTTTTATCCCAACAGAGCTGCAGGAGCGCCACTTGCGGGTAAAACGTGTCACGTCGCCTAAACTCAGTATCGATCGCGACGAACGGGTCTTGCTGGTGCAGTTCTAAGAGCTGCTCAAGGCGCGTATCGCTTTCGACTAACTCGTAAATCATGCGCCACCCACCACTTTTCTACCCCCCAGAGCATGAGCAAGTGTTGTGGGATCGATAAACTCAAGTTCGCCTCCCAGGGGTACACCATGCGCAATTCGAGTCACTGTAATAGCGTACCGCGACGCAATTTCGGCGATATAGTGGCCGGTCGCCTCACCCTCTACCGTCGGATTCGTCGCCAAAATAACCTCTGCGATCGACGCCGGAGCCAGCAAAAGATCTAGACTGTCCAGGCCAAGCTGCTTCGGGCCGATTCCGTCCAGCGGTGACAAGTGACCCATTAACACGAAATACAGTCCCCGGTAACTTCCGGTCTGCTCTATGGCCAATACGTCTGCCGGTGCCTCGACCACGCACAGAAGCGTATCGTCACGTTTGGGATCACCGCACAGCTCGCAAACGCTCAGTTCTGTAAAATTACGGCACCGCTGGCAGCGTCCCACTTTGGTCAGTGCGTTGACTAACGCATCGCCTAAAATCTGCGCGGCCTCTCTGTCACGCTCTAACAAATGAAGCGTCATACGCTGTGCGGACTTAGGACCCACACCAGGCAAATGGCGAAGTGCCTCAATCAGGTCTTGAATGGCAGGGCTTAACTTCATAACGTTAGAGCTCCGTCAAAGGTGGTCGAATAGAACTTGGGACAATAGCCGCATCGAAGTCAGTCACCAGTGCGTTGAGGCAGTCATCTTTTTCTAGCGCGTCCGTCGCCGCGTCAACTCGCCGTCGTTCAAAGATTTCGCGTTGGCGTGCAGGTGTATTATCAGACGTGTCACCCACCGCGACCATTACGGTTACGGGTGCCTCGAGGACCTGCTCAATCGCACTGGCCAATCCCGCTTGATGACGCTCATTAAAAAGTGCCGCATTTGTCGATGCGATCTGAAAACGAAGGGTTCGCTCGTACGTCTCGACCAATTCGAAATGCGATGCGACCGTGTGTATCACCCCTTTGAGTCCCAGCCCTTCAAAAAAGTCAGGCCATGAACCATGGGTTGGCAAATCCTCTTCAGCGACTTTGGACTGTGTAGGCACATCGCCACTAACGACATCAACCGGTTCGACCAGACCCTGCTCGTTAACACCCGCAGCCGGTGTCATAACGGCGGGCTCGTCAATAACAGCCGTGTGAATTGCCGGCCGCTTGGGCCGGGGCTCTATTTCGGCAGGCACCAGCTCCTGCACTGCCGTGCCTTGTGGAGTCGTGTGGGGTAACGGTGATGCGGGTGAAGCTTGGACGACCGTATTGATCTGCGCCGATGCAGCCACCGGCGCCGCCGGTGGCTCAGACTTTTTTGCCGGGGGTGCCTCGTGCGACTGCGCTAAAATGATCCCGGGCTTGAACGCCAACAATCGCAGAACGGCCATGTCCAGACCGCTTCGGGGATCTGAGGCGAGCACCAACTCTTTTTTAGCGGCCACGGACATTTGCCACCAGAGGTGCGCGACGTCCGGCGTCAGCGCTGCCGCGAGCGATTCTAAACGTGTAAATTCAGGCTGCGTCGTATCGATTGATCCCGGAACGGCTTGCGCGAGAGCGATCTGATGCAGCACCGACGCGAGTTCATCCAATGTCCCGCTGTAATCCGGCGAATGGCTCGCAATAGCGTCGAGCACCGTAAGCGCTTGCCGAGCGTCATCTGCAATCAGCGCATCGAGCAAATCCAACACTTTAGTTCTCGACACCGTCCCGAGCATTTGACGGACGTCGTCTGACTCTAGCTTTCCGGAACCATGAGCAATCGCCTGATCAGACAGCGACAGTGCATCGCGCATCGAGCCCTCGGCACCGCGCGCAAGCAAGGCAAGTGACTCGTTATCAAACGGCACACTCTCTTCACTGAGGACATGCTTCAGGTGCCCGACAATTTGCTCGGGCACCATGTTTTTGAGATTAAATTGTAAACAGCGCGACAAGACCGTCGCCGGCAACTTTTGTGGGTCCGTTGTAGCCAGTATGAATTTAACGTGCTCTGGCGGCTCTTCGAGTGTTTTGAGCAGCGCATTGAAGCTGTGGTTCGAGAGCATGTGAACTTCATCGATTAAGTAGATCTTAAAACGCGAGCGTGTCGGCGCATACTGGACATTGTCCAGAAGTTCGCGCGTATCCTCGACCTTAGTTCTCGACGCCGCGTCGACTTCAAGCACGTCAACGCTTCGGCCTTCAGCAATCTCAACACAGCTGGCACAAACGCCGCAGGGCATTGACGTAACGCCAGTATCGCAGTTAAGACTTTTCGCTATTAGGCGCGCTAACGTTGTTTTTCCCACCCCTCGAGTGCCGGTAAACAAGTAGGCGTGGTGCAGCCGCTCAGACTCCAGTGCAGTCGTCAGCGCACGAACAACGTGCTCTTGCCCCACCATTTCTGAGAAAGAAGACGGGCGCCACTTTCGCGCTAGTACTTGATAACCCATCGCTACAGATCCCCGATTGGGCCAGCGGCGCAGCCGGCATGGGACAGACTGTAAATTCCGATTGACACTGTTAACACCGACGCTCTGGACACAGCGCTACATTCTACACAAGTTTAACGGCGATGATCGCGGGGGTTGGCGAGGAAATGTCATTGGAGTGCAGTCGTGCCGAACGCGTCTCAAGCCCGCGGTTAAAATGGAGGTGCCCCGGACAGCCGCACCTCGGCACCCGAGTCGATAACTACCGTTGCTCCCTTCCGGGCCTGGCGGAGTTCACTATCTATCGCTGCGAGGGGACCGTCCGAGCCACCACAAAGCTCCCACAGAGGAGAGCGACGAAATTGTGGCTAAATCGGTTCACACACGCAAGGAAAAAAGAATCTAATCTGCCCCTTCGGGACCGACGTACTACGTTTACTTTAGAATGTTAATACGCGTAACATACTAATGTTAATCCTCTTAACATGCCTCGGAGCGGTCAATGTCACCAAAATTCCTCTTTACGACGTTAATCAGCGCAACCGTCGCGCTTGGGATAATACTGTTTGGCTCCGGCGCGATAAAGGCCAACGTAAGGCCCACAATTGCAACGGAGACTCAGCCACTCCCCGTCTCGGTCACGCCGTTTACGCTTGAAACGGGTTACGAGACCGAAATTCAATTTCTTGGATCTGTTCAAGCGTCCTCGGACAGTCTGTTGGGCTTTGAAGTTGCAGGACGTCTTGATGCAGTCACAGTCCGAGAAGGCGACTACGTCAGCCGCGGACAACCCCTAGGACAACTTGACACCGAGCAGCAACAGGCCGCGCTTCGGTTGGCTCAAGCACAACGAAGCGAAGTTCAAGCGCAACTCAAACTAGCAACACTCAATCGCGAACGAACAGAGCGTCTAGTCAATCAAGGACTTGCCTCAAAGGCTGACCAAGATGATGCAAATCTGACGACAGCGGCACTCCAAGCGCGACTGCAGACCACTGAAGCCAACGTGTCGAATGCATCAATCATTATTGACAAGTCGACCTTAGTCGCGCCGTTCAACGCCGTAGTCGCTGAACGACTGCTCGAGCCCGGTACCGTTGTTTCTCCCAACAATGCAGTCCTCAGGCTCGTCTCCGTGGGGTCGCGCGAGGTTCATGTGGGAATAGCGCCAAAATTTGCAGACACCTTAGTGGTGGGGGAATCCTACAGCGTCTCAATCGAGGGTGAGCGAGTCCCCGCTATACTGCGGACTGTAGGAGACGCGATCGACACGCGAACGCTCTCCACCCTCGCCGTTTTTACCTTGCCGACAGATGTCTCACCCCGAGTGGGACAAACCGTTACGTTAGTCATGACGGAACAGGTTTACGCGCAGGGAGGGTGGCTTCCTCTAAGCGCCCTACTGGAGGGTGACCGCGGCTTGTGGACCGTATTCACGATAACGGCACGAAATAAGGAGAGTGCCCAATTGCAGCGCGAGAGTGTCGAAGTTCTGCACAGTAGCCAGGCCTATGCCTATGTCCGAGGCACGCTTGCTAATGAAGCCCTTGTCGTCAGCGCGGGATTGCAGCGACTCAGTCCGGGCATGACCGTCGAACCCATTCCGTCCATTCGGGTACGAGACTAAAACGATGATTGCAACGAAACTTTACGAAAATGGCCGTTATCTTGCACTCATGGTCCTCTCAACCATTGTGGTGGGCATTACCTCTTACAACAGTCTTGGACGTCAAGAAGACCCATCGATTACGCCCTTTGTAGCCTCAGTGCAGACGTTTTACCCCGGCGCCAGTCCAGCAAGAATCGAAAGCCTCGTGACCAAGCCCTTAGAAGATGCATTGCGCGAGCATCCAGATATCAAAGAGGTCGACTCCACTTCCGTAACCGGCGTATCGAGCATTTTGATTCAGGCGGATTATTACTTATCGCGCAGTGACATCAAGCGAGTCTGGTCCGAGCTGAGTAATAAGATCGACCGTGTAAAAGCTTCACTGCCCGAGGGGGCCTCGGAACCCGTTTTCGATGACGACTTATTTACCAATTTTGTGAAAATAGTCTCCGTGAGCAGTAAGCCTGGCATAGACCTCTCGCCCTCGCTGCTCAGGCGTGAGGCCCTGAGACTGGCAGATGCAGCTAAGAACGTTCCTCAGACGCGCCGCGTCAAGCTTTACGGATTACCTGATGAGGAGATAAGCGTTGAAGTAGACGCGACTGCACTCGCAACCTTGGGCTTGGACACAAGCGATATTGCTCGAACACTTTCGCTGGCTGATTCTCGAACACCCGCAGGCAAACTGACATCCCCGCAAAGCGCATTAACCGTTGAAGTTGCGGGCGAATTTACAAACATCGACACAGTGCGTGAGACGTACATTCAGGCCGCTGCTGGAGGGGCTAAAGCCGTCAGAATTGGTGATATTGCGAGCGTCTCAAAATCTGAAATAGATCCGCCACTGCGTCTCGCGCTCTCCAACGGAAAACGATCGGTCTTCCTCGGCATCGAAATGAAAGAAGGCAACCAGGTGGATCAATACAGTGATTCGTTCGATGCGTTCCTGACTGAATATCGTCAGAGCACCGCCGACGGGATGCTCATTGAGGTGAGTTACGACCAAAGTGGTTACACCGAAGCACGGTTAACCGGGGTCCTCAAGAATATCCTGGCGGGCGTTTTAATTGTTGTCGCGGTGCTTTTTATTACGCTGGGGTGGCGCGCCGCCCTTATCGTCGCGCTGAGCCTCCCGCTCTGCTCGTTACTGTCTATGATGGTTTTGAACTATCTCGACATCCGGATTCATCAAATGTCGATGACAGGACTCGTGGTTGCACTGGGTCTTTTGGTGGATGGTTCGATCGTCATTACCGATGAAATTCGACGCCATCTTCTCGCGGGCGACCGACCGCTTGCCGCGATGCAAAAAGCGGTTAATCGCATGACGGTGCCGCTTGTGAGCGCAACAGCGACGACCGTTCTCGCCTTTACGCCCATGGCCATTCTCGCCGGTCCCTCGGGGGACTTTCTTGGGAGTCTCGCCACCTGCGTTATCGTCATGCTGACCATTAGTTTGTTGCTGGCGCTCACGCTAACACCGGCTATTGCCGCGCGCGTGCTGCCCAGTGGAATATCCCAGAGTCCCGCTTGGTGGCGAACGGGCATCAGTGCCCCAAGCGTGGTCACTGCATTTACAAAAAGCATTGATTGGTCCCTTCGCTACCCATTGGCCTCCGTCTTGATTGCAGGCTCTATCCCGGTCCTCGGCTTTGTCAGCGCTGCCACTCTTACCAATCAATTTTTTCCCGGTACAGATCGAGACCAAGTCTATATTCGGCTCGACATGCCCAGCACGTCAGGCATCGAAGAAACACACGCTCTCGTCAATCAAATTGACGACGAACTTCAGGCAGAACCGCTGATTCGTCGTGTCGACTGGTCGGTCGGTGAGAGTCCCCCCGCGTTCTACTACAACTTACGATCGAATCGCCGTAACGCCCCTGGCTGGGCGGAGGCAATGGTTCTGACAACCGATGAGAATCAGACAAACGAGCTGATTCGGCGACTACAAACCCAGTTTGATCGCAACTACCCCGAGGCACAGGTCATTGTACTGGGTATCGATCAAGGCCCCCCGGTCGCCGCACCTTTGGAAGTGATCGTTTATGGCCCAAATTCGCACACACTGAGATCTTTGGGCGAAACTTTCCGGCGGCGCATGCAGTCGCTTCCGGATATTACGCACACCCGATTGTCCATCACCCCCGCAGCACCCAAAGTTCAGTTTGTGCCAGACAGTGACAAGCTGCGACGACTGGGTATTGAGCGTACTCAACTGGCGCAACTCATTGACGGTCGGCTCAGCGGACGTATTGGCGGGGCAGTACTTGAGGATACTGAGCGGCTCAATGTGCGCGTGAAATTAGAACGCGACAACTGGCAAACCAGTGACGACCTGTTGAATTTAACGGTGTCACTTATCGACAGTAAAGGCCGCACTCAGCAGGTCCCTCTCGCCAATCTTGGGAGGCTTGAACTGATTCCTGAAGACGCGCCGATCGGACGGAAAAACGGCGAGCGCGTCAACGAAGTACAAGCTTTTTTAACACGTGGCGTGTTGCCAGAGGAGGCACTTAAACTGCTCAGGGCGTCGCTGGAAGACAACCCCATTCCCATGCCCCCCGGCTATCGCTACTCGTTCGGCGGCGACAGTGCGGAGCGAGACGAAGTCGTCAATGATCTCATCGGGCCCGTAGGTCTGGTGCTCTCACTACTCGTTGGCACGATCATGCTGACCTTTAATTCCTGGCGTCTCACGGCCCTTGCCTTCGGCGTCGTGGTGTGCGCGTTTGGGCTCAGCTTTTTGGCGCTTGCCCTCTTCCGATACCCGCTGGGAATTCAAGCATTAATCGGCGTTGTCGGATCGATCGGGGTGGCGATCAACGCCTGCATCATTATTTTGACCTCATTTCAACAGTCCCCAGCGGCCTCGAACGGTGACAAACTGGCAATGCGTAACGAAGTTCTTGCAGCAAGTCGTCATATCGTGTCAACGACCCTGACTACGTTCGGTGGATTTCTCCCGCTCATACTCGAGGGCAGTCAATTTTGGCCACCTTTCGCCATGGCCATTGCTGGCGGTGTACTGCTCTCGACAATCGTGTCGTTTTACCTGGTTCCCCCTGCCTACGTGCTACTGGGCGCACCACGTGATAATCGGGTCGAACGGGCACTGCAGCAGGCAGATCAGGCCTATCCATGAGCGTATCCAGCCGAACGTATCATCACGGCGACTTGCGGAACTGCGCCATCGGTGTCGCCGCACAGCTCGTCGAGTCCAGTGGCAGCTATGACATTACGATTACACAAGTTGCCAAACTGAGCGGTGTCAGTGCAGCCGCACTCTACCGACACTTTAAAGACAAAGAGGCACTGGTGTCGGCGGTCGCAGAGTTAATTCATGGGACCTTTACAGAGTACTTACTGGCCGCTGAGGCTGAGGTAGAACGGGGAACACTGGCACACTTTGAAGCACTGGGGAGCGCCTACCTTCGGTTTGCCGAGGAAAAGCGGACCTTTTTCAGACTCATGTGGGAGTACCGAGGCAGTACTGAGATAAAGCAAGGCACCGCACCAGCGATGGCGGCTGGATTTCAGATTCTGCTAGACGCTGTTGAGCTGTACACGACCCGTCAAAGCAGTCCGCAACCTCACTCCCCGATGAGGACAGCAACGCTACTGTGGTCAACCGTTCACGGTATCGCGACCCTCAGACACAATCACTTGCTCGACACCTTCGATGAAGACGTCAAGGCTGAGGAACTGCTCGAGACTGCGACTCAGGCGATCTTGGGGGCAGACTGACCTATTGGTGAGGACTCTGTCGACTCGATGCCGCAGATTGACTACATTGGGTGCGATTTCATTTTCATTTCAATGGCGAGCAACGAGGTTTAATGATGGAAGTCACGGTAGCCCCCCTTTGGTTTTTAGCTGGTTTGGTCGCGCTGTGGCTGGGCTTTAGGCTCAGTCACTCGATGCATGAGGGCGCAGCAGATTCGCGCGCACCATTGACAGCGAGGACCTTAGTCACCGTCTACTGCGCGTCTGTGACCGCTATTTTGTTCACTGTCGCTCAATCCGAGCAACTGCCCGTCACCTTACGGGTAAGCATTGTCGTCCTGAGTCTCTCAACCGCGCTCATGCAACTGTTGCAAATCTGGACTGAGAAGCCTGTTCCGGGTACAGACTGCCAAGGTCGCGATGTCGTGGAATAAACCCTCGCGAGTGTGCGATACTTCGCGCCCCCGCGCCCATAGCACAACCGGATAGTGCACGTGCCTTCTAAGCATGAGGTTCCAGGTTCGAGTCCTGGTGGGCGCGCCACTTTTAACTTGTCCAAAATCACGCCTAAGAGCATAAACCGACATCTGAAATTCATTCGATTTCCGATCAGTCAGGTTACCATTTGAACTTACGCCCAATCGCATGTCTTTCTCCGGGCTTTATCAAACCTCGCCGCGGCAGCATCAAACCTCGCCAAAACAGTAGCGCGAAATGACCTCATGAAGCACTTTCTCAACGCATCGATATCGGGTTTTAGACGGACATTTGACTTCCACGGCACTGCGTCAAGAGCCGACTTTTGGTATTTCATGCTTCTTTTTGTTGTTTTGTATCTGGTGGTCGCAACCGTCGATGAAGTGTTCGTGACCTCAGCCGTCAGTATTCAAGATCTCCCGTTTGGTCAATATATTCCCATGGGACTGGTTGATCCTGAGGTGGGTGTATTGGTCCTGATGTATCGCCCCATCATGGGAATTCCAACGCTGTCGGTCACCATCAGGCGACTGCACGATGTGGGTAAGTCAGGCTGGTGGTCGCTACTTTGGATACTGCCGCTACCGCTACTGGGCTGGTTCTACTTAATTCCCTTGCTGTGCAGACCGACGCTTTCAAAGCACGGTTAGTACGACAAATCGGCATTTAGAACCCTCCGAATGAATGTAGGGCTCGAGGCGTATTTGCTCGATGACCACCCTGCCCGACGTGTGAAGTTCTGCCACCAAGTTGGCAAACCCTGTGGCAACCCAGTAGTCGTCGCGCACAGTAAACACAACAGTACCTCCCGAGCGAGTAACACGAATCAGCTCAGACAGGGCCTCGGGAGCGACGTGCGTGGAGGTAAATGTGCCAATGCACGTCACGGCATCGTAGACATCCGCGGCGATGGCAAGTGGCTGATTCATATCCATACAGTCAAGCGCCTGATAGACCCCTTTTTGGCGAGCCTCCGCAAGCATACCGGGCGAATAATCAATGCCTGAAAGATGCACGATGCCTGCCTCGTTAAGAGCAAGACCAACTAGACCGGTGCCACAACCGGCATCCAGCACATGCACTGCGTCCAGCTGCATTGCAGACGCTAGGAGCTTAACCGCCGTCTGCGGGCTGGTATAACCCCACTCATCGAGCAGCTGTGTTTCATAGCCCTGAGCCCAGTTGTCGTAAATACCCATCAACTCCTCAGTGGTGCTGGCGGTTAAAATTTTCGTGTGAATATCGGCTTGTGCTCCAGCCATGGGGCCTCCCTGAAAGAAACAGTCGCTTAGCTTTACTTTAGTGAACCATTAGGCAGGCAACGCGAGGTCTTTGACCACTATCCAAAGTGCAATAAACCCGCAAAGCAGCAGCACTAGGACAAACGCGCGTTCAGTCTCGTTTTTAAACATGACTTTCCCTCGAAATACCGGACTGGTAATCACCCTACCGCTGAGACCGTCCGAGCTGCAAACTTTTCACCCGCTAAAAAAACGATGCCGTTGCGCTTTTCACACTGTTGTGACCACCGCAGCACTACGAAACGAGCCTTGCAAAACAGGAAGAAACACTTAAGCACTCTCCCCCGGGAAAAACACAAACGGGTTGCTATCGCTGATTTGTAAAACCAAGTTATGCAGTGAGGCGTAAGAACTGGGTAAGCAACAACGGGAACGACTTGACCTGAAGCCGTGCCAGTTGTCTTAAAAAACACAGTTCACTCGTTGGACGCCTGAAAATTTAGGTACTCTCGTTATCCAACGCGCCTCCCGCGTTTAACCGTTTAGGTCGCCCTATGAATCAGCCGCAGAACATTGACCATTACGCATCAGTAAGTGATGACATTTTTGTCGACACCGGTGCAAAAGACCCGAGTTTCCCTGAAATTTACAAACGCTTACGTGGCTTTGATTTAGGGTCAACCAACGCGTGGACGCGTGGACAACCTTTTGACTATTACAAGCGTATGCGCGAAGAGTCACCCGTCATGTGGACTCCAGGGCGAAAGCCGACTTCTGGTTTTTGGTCAGTGTCACGCTATGAGGACGTTAAACGCGTTGAGTTAGACCCTAAAACGTTCTCATCTCAACGTGGCAGCATGCACATGGCGGTGGTAGCCGCCAGTGGTAAGGCCGATCGTTTGATGTACGCGGCGCACAACTCGCTGATTAACCTCGACGCAGACGTCCATAGAGATCTGCGGCTTCAGCAATCGGAGTTTTTCTTCCCAAAATACGTTGAAACTTTGAAAGAGCGAGTCGGCAAGAAAATAGACGACCTGCTCGACAACATGGAAAGAGCGGGCCCTGAAGTCGATTTTGCCAAAATGTTTTCCACCGAGCTGCCCATGTATACGCTCTGTGAAATGCTGGGGGTCGACGAGGAGGACCGACCCAATATCATCAAATGGATGCATTACCTCGAACTCGCACCGCAATTTTTAACCCACCCATTTCGCATGTTCATGGCGGAACCGATGTTCTTATTCCGCTTTAATCAGATGCTCGAAGACATGTTCAACTATGGCGAACGCGTCATGGCGGACCGCATCAAAAATCCCCGCAATGACCTTCTAACCGTAATCGCAAACGCCACGCTTGACGACAAGCCCCTGTCGCAGAACTACCTTGATGGATCCTGGTTGCTCATTATTTTTGCCGGCAACGATACGACACGAAACTCGCTTTCAGGGACTATTCGATTAATGACTGAGTTCCAATCGCAACGTCAGATGGTCGTTGATGACCCCAGCTTAATCGATCGAATGTCACACGAAGCCTTGCGAATGACGTCGCCAGTGATGCATATGCGACGTACAGCGACAGAGGACACTGAAATAGCGGGGCAGCGTATTGCCGAAAACGAAAAGGTGATCATGTGGTACGGCGCAGCCAATAGAGACCCCGCTGTTTTTCCTAACCCCGACGTCTTCGATCTGACACGTAAAAATGTTGAAAAACACGTCGCCTTCGGCCACGGCGTTCATCGCTGTCTTGGCAACCGAATCGCACAGATGCAATTACGAATGGCCTATGAACGCATCCTAGAGCGATTTCCAAACATTCACTGGACGGGCAAACAAAAAATCGAGCCTATTATTCTTGTACACGCCATCTCTAGTCTGAAGGTCAACCTTTATGGCAAGGGCGCTAAGCGCCCGGTAAAGGTCGCAATGCCTAATCAGTGAGCTATTTGAGCTGCGTCGAAAGTGGCAGCTCCGTCGTGTTTTTAATCTCGGTCACCGCAATGTGCGAGTGCATCTCTCGCACTAAGTCGCCGCTCAATAGCGTGTTGCGGATGAAGTCTTCGTAATGCCGTACGTCTTTACAAATAATCTTCAGTACGTAGTCCCAAATGCCCGCCATCGTGTAACACTCGACGACTTCAGGATATGCCTCAACCTCATTCTCAAACGCTAACAGATTTTTCCTGCCGGTTTGAGTGAGGTTTACCGTGGCAAAGACCACGATCTCCATGCCGAGCGCCGCGCGGTCAAGCAGTGCGACCCGCCGCTGAACCACACCGTCCTCTTCCAAGCGATTGATGCGACGCCATATTGGCGACTGAGAACTGTTGAGGCGCTCCGCCAGCGCGCCAGTTGACAGACTGGCGTCGTGTTGTAACGCACTCATTATCGCCACATCTTGAGTACCCCATTTTTCTCGCATAAAAAATCCTAAAAATATGACTAATAAATAGTATTTAGTCTCTTATACGAGATATTTGAGGAAAAAAGAAGAAAGTATTCGCCTTAAATGGATCAATATTTCGACTGGAATAATAAATTTAGACCGCCATCGAGGTGATTACATGACGCAGGTCACACCGCCACCCCTTCGACACGCAGCCCTTGATGAAAAGTTCGCGCCTGGACCCACGGTCGCGTTTATGACGGGCATCGACGCACTCGCGCGTCTTCCGGTACTCCAGCACGAACTGGACGTACGTGCAGGTCTGAATACTGCAGGGTTTATTTCAGGCTATCGGGGCAGCCCACTGGGTGGACTGGACCAAGCGCTCTGGAGTGCTAATACGACGCTTGAGCACCACAACGTACAATTTCAGCCCGGCATCAACGAAGAGCTCGCGGCAACTGCGGTTTGGGGATCACAGCAACTCGGCATTGTCTCAGATTCAGAATTCGATGGTGTCTTTGGTATGTGGTACGGCAAGGGTCCTGGCGTCGATCGAAGTATGGATGCGATCAAGCATGCCAATGCCTTTGGGACCTCTAAATACGGCGGCGTTTTAGCAATCGCAGGCGACGATCATGCCTGTAAATCTTCGACACTGCCGCATCAATCAGAGCATATGTTCATGGGCGCCTCAGTCCCTGTACTTGCACCGAGCAACGTGCAAGAGGTTCTCGACTTTGGCATTTATGGCTGGGCAATGTCGCGGTTTACCGGATGCTGGGTGGCCTTGAAAGCCATTACCGACAATATGGACTCGGCCATGGGCGTTGAGATAGATCAGGCCCGATATTCCATTCGCCTCCCACCGCCGCAGTCGCTCTCTCCCGACGGCATGAACGCGCGATGGCCCGACACACCGCTCGATCAAGAGAAGCGGCTTAATCGCTATAAAATTTATGCAGCAAGACTGTTTGCAAGCATCAACGGCCTAAATCGGATTGTCATCGACACCCCTAAACCAAGGCTTGGAATTATAACCTCCGGCAAAGCCTACTTAGACGTCATGGAAGCACTCAGTCTCTTGGGTATTGATGCGCTGGAAGCGTCAAGGCTCGGTATTCGCGTACTCAAAGTCGGAATGCCATGGCCGCTAGACCCGGAAATCGTTCAGGTCTTCACCGCCGGTGTCAGTGAGGTGCTGGTGGTCGAGGAAAAGCGGTCCGTGATCGAGGACCAACTCACCTCCCAGTTGTATAACCTGGCGGGGGCAGCTCGCCCGCGAATCTTTGGCGAATTTGACGACGCAGGTGAGTCACTCCTGCCAAACAGTGGCGAGTTAAACCCAGACCAAGTTGCCAACGCGATCGCCGATCGACTGACTGCCCTCGGTCTCGCACCACCTCGACGTCCTTGCGCACTATCGAGTGCGGGTCTTTTGACTTCCAACGACACACCAACGAGAACGCCACATTTCTGCTCAGGCTGTCCTCATAACACGTCCACTAAAGTGCCCGAAGGGAGCGTTGCCATGGGCGGGATAGGCTGCCATTACATGGCAACTTGGATGCCTGACAGGGATACACGCACGTTCTCACAAATGGGTGGTGAGGGAGCGGCTTGGATTGGACAAGCCGCGTTTAGCCAACGAAAACATGTGTTCCAAAATTTAGGTGATGGCACGTATTTCCACTCAGGTAGCCTTGCGATTCGAGCGGCCGTCGCCAGTCGCGTCAACATTACCTATAAAATTTTGTTTAATGAAGCGGTTGCAATGACCGGAGGGCAACAGGTCGACGGCGAGCTTTCGCTACTGGATTTGATCGCACAAATTCGTGCCGAAGGCGTGACCCGCATTGCGGTGGTGAGTGCAGAGCTGCACGCCAAGGAGATCCCCGATGGGATAGAGCTCGTTCGGCGCGCAAACTACGATGCACTACAGCGGCGTTTTCGTGACTACACGGGCACGACGGTCATTATTTATCAACAACTGTGCGCCAACGAAAAGCGACGGCGTCAAAAGCGCAAACAGTTACCAAGCCCCACGGCGAAGATTGTCATTCACCCGGAACTTTGTGAGGGCTGTGGCGACTGCGGGACTCAATCAAATTGCTTATCGATTAAACCGCTCACGACAGAGTTGGGGACTAAAAGAACGATCGACCAGCATAGCTGCAACACCGATCTGAGCTGTGTTGATGGTTTTTGCCCGAGCTTCATTAGCGTCACTACGACCTCGAACCTCCAGGTCACAGCGAACCCTGAGACCGCCTCCCCACTCTTCGACCCCCTGCCCGATCCAACTCAAGTCGACCTGACGGAGCCGTGGACCTGCGTAATTGCAGGCGTTGGCGGCACCGGTGTTCTCACGGTCGGAGCGCTTCTTGCGATGGCGGCACACATCGAGGGGAAAGGGTTCGCAACAATGAATCAGACGGGGCTCGCACAAAAATTTGGCGCGGTAGTAAGTCACTTAAAAGTCGCTGCCCGTCAGGCCGACATTCACGCCGTGCGTGTCGCAGAGCGCCAATCGCAACTGTTAATTGGCTGTGACCTGGTGGTCGCTGCCAACGGCGAAACGCTGACCAAGCTACACCCTACGACCTGCAGTAGCGTCCTCAATACCCATGAGTCTATAACCAGCGCGTTTATTCAAAATCCAGACTTCAAAATTTCAACCGCCGGGTTGACACAAACGGTGAGATCAACCGTACCCAACGAGCGTCTTTTCGCAGTCGATGCGTCCGACTACGCAACTCGACTGGTCGGAGATGCGATGGGAGCTAACTTATTCTTAGTTGGCATGGCCTATCAACAGGGGCTGCTCCCGCTCAGTCGTCCCGCGCTTGAAAAGGCCATTGAAGTCAATGGGGTAGCCATAGAGATGAACCGACAAGCCTTCGAATGGGGTCGTCGGTACGTACACCAGCGCGATCGAGTAGACGCGCTCGTTCATGACGAAGAGCCAGCGAGATTGACCGATGTGGACGATATCGTGAAAGACCGGATGATGCGTCTCACCGATTATCAGTCAAAGGATTACGCTCAGGCGTATGTGTCGCAGGTGCGATCGCTTGAGTCCGAGGTTTCGGATGCGCTCGAAAGTACTGAGTTATTCCGTGAAGTTTCGACACAGCTCTACCGGCTTATGGCATTAAAAGACGAGTACGAGGTTGCCCGAATACTCACATCAAGCGCAAAGGCCGGCACGGTGTTCGGAAAAGCGACTGCCACAAGGCCCAGCTTTTACTTTGCGCCACCCGTTTTATCGAAGATCTTCAGTCACAACAGTCAACCGCGAAAGTTTCGTTTTGGGTCGTGGATCTTAGTGCCTCTAACGCTCCTTGCGCGTCTCAGGGTTCTTCGCGGATCGCTCCTCGACCCCTTCAGCCTCCTGCGCGAGCGACAGGAAGAGCGCGAGGACCTGCAGCGGTATCTCGATGATCTCAAGCTCATCGCAGTATCGGTCGATCAACACACAATTAACATCGCCACTGAACTTGCCGGTTGTGTATCCACGCTTCGAGGCTATGGTCACGTGCGCAGCCGTAACCGTGAGAAGTGGCTCGCAACTCGTGCAGATTTAAGAACGATGCTCACCCTGATCATTCCCACAAACCAAACCCCCTAATTCATACGAGGTCTTAATGAATACACTGACTCATCCCGAATTCAGCAACCACGAACGCGTTGTTTTCGTGACAGACGCGGCATCAGGCTTGAAGGCAATTATTGCGGTTCACAGTTCGCAGCTCGGACCGGCCATCGGGGGGTGCCGCATGTGGCCCTACGCGAACGCTTCGGATGCATTGACCGATGTTTTGCGACTTTCACGCGGGATGACCTACAAAAATGCACTTGCCGGTATCGCATCGGGTGGCGGCAAGTCAGTGATTATTGGCGATTCAAAACGCGATAAGTCAGCAAGTCTTATGCGCGCAATGGGAAAGGCGATTCATGACCTCGGTGGTCTGTATATAGCGGCTGAAGACTCTGGAACATCGCCCAGTGATATGGCCTCGATGGCTGAGTCGACTCCCTACGTGGCGGGCCTCGATCACGAATTGGGTAGTGGCGACCCCTCGCCAAGCACTGCATTAGGCGTCTTTTTGAGTCTGAAAAAGGCAGTCCTACAACGCTTTGACCAACCTTCGGTCAACGGCATGCGTGTAAACATTCAAGGCATAGGCCAAGTCGGGCTCGAACTCGCTCGGCTACTCGTCCGCGAAGGCGCTGATGTTCGAGCGAGCGACACTAATAAAAATGCACTGCTGCGCGCCGTCGATGAACTGTCAGTGACGCCACTGGGGCACGAAGAAATATTCAGCAACCCCTGCGACATCTTTGCGCCTTGTGCCATGGGTGGGATTTTAAACGAGACGACTATCCCGCGGTTAAGCACGCAGATCGTTGCGGGGGCAGCCAACAATCAATTACTGAATGAAACCGACCATCTGTCACTTCACGAGCGAGGCATTTTGTATTGTCCTGATTATCTGATCAACGCCGGCGGTGTCATCGACGTTTATCACCGTCGACAAGGTCATAGTATTGATGCTGTGCAGTGCGGCGTCGCCGACATTGCCGAGCGGACACAATCGATTTTAAGCGACGCACACGCCAGGAAAATCAGTCCTGAGATCGTCGCTGCTGAACACGCTGAAGCGCTGCTGTCACAACCTGCACGTGAGAAGACGCACAGCGCTGCGGCATAAAATGGCCATACGGGAAATGGGGTGGCTGATGGGTCTTGAACCCACTACCTCCGGAGTCACAATCCGGTGCTCTACCTGGTGAGCTACAGCCACCACTAAGAAAGGCTTAGGCCTCTCGATCTCGACCATTGCGACCGGGTCGAAGATTAGTGGTCGGGGAGGAGGGATTCGAACCCCCGACATCCTGCTCCCAAAGCAGGCGCGCTACCAGACTGCGCTACACCCCGAATATCGAAAGACGTTCAACGTCTTGCGGGCGGCGAGTCTACAAGGTTTGGGCTCTCCCGGTCAATTGTAGTAATCGACTTTCGCTGAGAATTAAATTCTGGAAAAATCAAACCACTTATTAGGGGGAACACCATGACGGCACTGCTCTTAGATGGAAAATATGTTGCACAACTCACCGAGGCTAATCTTACCGAGCGCGTCGCAGCACTAAAGGCTAAGACAGGGAACCGAACGCCGGTCCTAGCCACTATTTTAGTGGGGGACGACCCCGCCTCCGCCACCTACGTGCGTATGAAGGCTAATGCTTGTCGGCGTATTGGTATGGAGTCAATGGCCATCGAGTTACCGGCCAGCACAAAAACCAACGCGCTGTTGAGTCAAATCGAGCAGCTCAATGCCAATCCAGACGTGCACGGCATTTTGCTTCAACACCCAGTGCCCTCCCACATCGACGAGCGCGCAGCGTTTGACATGATTGCGCTGGAAAAAGACGTCGACGGTGTCACCTGTCTAGGGTTTGGACGAATGAGTATGGGTGAGTCTGCCTACGGCTGTGCGACACCCCAAGGAATAATGCGACTGTTGGAGCATTACGAGCTCTCATTGTCCGGTCTCCACGCTGTCGTAGTCGGAAGAAGCCCCATACTGGGCAAACCCATGTCCATGATGATGCTTCAAGCCAACGCCACTGTGACGATCTGTCATTCCCGAACACGCGACCTCGAGTCGCATATTCGCCAAGCAGACCTCGTCGTGGGCGCTGTTGGGCGCCCTGAATTCATCCGCGCTGACTGGATCAAGGATGGCGCTATTGTGGTGGACGCAGGCTACCACCCCGGTGGCGTCGGTGATATTGAGCTCACCCCACTTGTCGACCGCGTCAAGGCGTACACACCCGTGCCCGGTGGCGTGGGCCCTATGACCATCAATACGCTGATCATGCAAACCGTTCAGTCGGGCGAGAAAGCCTTTGCCTAGTCGAATCACTGGGCGTCACCGTTAAAAACGCCGTGCTTGCTGACCTAACATTCCGAAGTGTTGTAGCCAACGGCGTGACGCTGCGGCTTGCCATGCAAGGTGGTGGGCCTCTGATTATTCTTTGTCACGGCTGGCCGGAGAGCTGGTACAGCTGGCGGCACCAACTCCCCGTCCTGGCCCAGGCTGGATTTACAGCGGTCGCTTATGACGTGCGGGGGTATGGCGAGTCTGACAAACCTCATCAGATCGAGGCGTATACCCTCAAGGAACTCGCGGCCGATGTCATCGGCATCGCTGACGCGCTGTGTTTCGAGCGATTCATCACCATTGGCCATGACTGGGGTGGTCCAATCGCGCTTACGACGGCCCTGCTCTACCCTGAGCGCGTTTATGCTACCGGCTCGTTATCAGTTCCCCACTTAACGCGCGCCCCGCTACCGACTCTGGATTTGTGGCGAGCGATTTATAAGGACCGATTTTTCTATCAGCTGTACTTTCTCAATGAAGGCACGGCTGAGGCCGAGTTCGAGGCTGATTTGGAGACATCGTTGTTCCTCGTTTATACCGCAATCGATGCTCGCGGCATGAAACATCAACAGCACAATAAACAAGGTGGATTTCTGGGTCTTAAAGCCGCCGATGCCAAACTGCTCGACGGTATGACGCACTTTGATACTTTCCCCGACTGGTTTTCACAGACAGATCTTGATTACCTCGTCAGCCAATTTCAACGCAGTGGAAAACGCGGTCCTTACAACCGTTATCGGGCGCAGAACCTCGATTGGGAGCAGCTCGCACACCTGAGCGACACGAAGATTTCACAACCCGCGTTTTTCATTACCGGAGAGCTGGATCCCGTCAGTCACTTCGTCCCTCTGAGTACGAGCTTTTTAGAGCATGTCAAAAAGAACTACGAAAACCTACTCATTGCCAAAGAGCTGCCGAATGTTGGCCACTGGACCGCGGAAGAAGCACCCGATGAGGTCAATCGAATACTGATCGACTTTTTATCTCGGATCGATCACTCACTTCACTAGGCGACTATTTGACTAGGCTCTTCGCCACGTCGAGCCCGATGCACTGTCTTCAATAACAACGCCCGAATTATTCAGTTCGTCACGAATGGCGTCTGCGCGCGCAAAGTCTTTTGCCGCCTTCGCACTTGTGCGTTCTGCTAAAAGCGTCTCAATTATGTCTGCTGATAAGGCCTCCGTTCCCCTAAGCTCGAACCACGCAACAGGATCATTCGAAAGAATTCCGAGAGCGGCGCCTCCGGCAAGCAAAGCGCTCTTGGCGGCCACGCGCGCGTCTCCGCTTGACTTGTTCAAGGCTTTTGCCAATTGGTGCAGCTCGGCGATCGCGGCAGGCGAATTGAGGTCATCCAGCAGCGCTCTAAATACCGGTGACGTCTCAACCGGCGCGGCTTGAGCGGCGACATCGCCGGCGTTTCTCAACGCCAAGTAAAAGCTGTCTAATGTGGACTGTGCACTATTGAGAAGTTGCTCAGAAAAGTTAAGTGGTGATCGGTAGTGGGCCGACAATAGTGCGAACCTCAGTGTCTCGCCCGCATAGTGGTCCAGAAGTTCTCGCACCGTTTTGACATTGCCGAGGCTCTTGGACATCTTTTCCCCGTTCATATCGACGTAGGCGTTGTGCATCCAAATACCAACAAAGTCATCGTCATAACCGCAACAGCTTTGCGCGCGCTCGTTCTCGTGGTGTGGGAAGATCAAATCTCGCCCACCCCCATGAATATCAATATTGTCGCCGAGATGATCGTGAATCATAGCCGAGCACTCTAAATGCCACCCCGGCCGGCCGCGCCCATAAGGACTCTCCCAACCCGGCTCGTCATCGCTGGAGGGCTTCCACAACACAAAATCACCCGGATGTCGTTTGTAAGACGCGACCTCAACGCGAGCGCCTGCCAACATGTCGTCGAGATTACGTCCACTAAGTGCCCCGTAGTCGGGCATAGACGTGACGTCAAATAACACGTGACCCTCGGCCTCATAGGCATGTCCCCGGTCAATAAGACGTTGAGCAAGATCAAGCATTGCGCCGACGTTCTCCGTGGCGTGTGGCTCTAACGTCGGCGGCAGCGCATTGAGTGCGCGCATGTCCTCTCGAAACTTCCCTGTAAACTCTTGCGTGACGGTCGAAATATCAGTGCCACGCTCTTTGGCAGCAGTGATGATCTTATCGTCGATGTCTGTGATGTTGCGCGCGTACGTCACCTTTGGGTAAAGGCTCCGCAAAACCCGAAATAAGGTATCAAAGACGACAACGGGCCGTGCATTTCCAATGTGCGCAAGGTTGTAAACCGTCGGGCCGCAAACATAGAATTTTATATGCGTTGCATCAACAGGCGTAAATACCGCTTTAACGCCACTCTCACTGTTCGTCAGAAAAAGCTCAGTCATTAGTCACCCACGTATCGCGCAAACCAATCACTTTATTGAATACAGGTTGCTCGCTGCTGTGGTCATAACGATCCGCAATAAAATAGCCCTCGCGTTCAAACTGATAACGTGCCTCAGGCACTGCATACGCCAACGAAGCCTCGAGAAAAGCCGTGCTTGTCGTCAACGAATTCTGATTAATCACTTGATCGAAATCTTCGGCGCTAGAGGGATCTGAAACCGCAAATAACCGGTCATAACTGCGAATTTCGGCCTCGACAGCATTCGACTGATCGACCCAATGAATCACCCCTTTAGCCTTGACGCCGTCATCCGGATCCTCACCAAGCGTTTGAGGGACCACGGTGGCGTAAACCTTCGTAACTTCGCCGTGGACATCCACGTCGCAACGCTCTGCCTCGATCACATAACCGCCGCGCAGCCGAACCCGTTTACCCACCACGAGGCGTTTAAATTTCTTGTTCGCCTCCTGTCTAAAGTCCTCCCGATCGATCCATATGTTGCGACTCAGAGTGACCTCTCTTCGACCCATAGTCTCGTCCGCGGGATGATTCGCAACACTCAATATCTCAGTTGCCGCTAAATTTGTGAGTTCAAGCGCCAGTGGGTTCAGCACGGCCATTGCGCGTGGCGCATGGACATTGAGATCATTACGCACGGCGCTCTCAAGCATACCGACGTCGACCACACCGTCCGAGCGTGACGTCCCCACCTCTTCGCAAAAGTGCCGCAACGCCTCAGGTGAATACCCGCGGCGACGCATACCGGCAATTGTCGGCATTCTGGGGTCATCCCAGCCGGCGACGGCCCCCGAATCGACCAGTAACTTTAACTTTCGCTTACTCGTTACGGTGTAATTCACATTCAAACGGGCAAATTCGTACTGACGAGGACGCGAGGGAACGGGCAAGCACTCAATAAACCAGTCGTAAAGTGGCTTGTGATCTTCGAACTCAAGTGTGCAAATCGAATGTGAGATACCTTCAATTGCGTCCTCTTGCCCGTGTGCAAAGTCGTAAGTGGGATAGATCACCCAATCGTCGCCCGTCTGATGGTGGGTCACACGACGAATGCGATATAGCGTGGGATCACGGAGATTGATGTTCGGTGATGACATATCAATCTTTGCCCGCAACACACGTTCACCGTCTTCGTACTCTCCTGCTCGCATTGCTTCGAACAACGTCCGATTTTCGGCGACTGTTCGATCTCTGTACGGGCTATTTTTTCCGGGTTCGGTGAGCGTCCCACGATAGGTTCGTGCTTCGTCAGCACTCAAATCGCAAACATAGGCTCTTCCGGTATCGATCAAGAAGACTGCCCAGTCAAACAACTGACCAAAATAGCTCGACGCGTAACGGGTTTCACCCTGCCACTCGTAACCCAGCCACCGAACATCCTCTTCAATGGCATCTATAAAAGTCTGGCTCTCCTTTTCAGGATTCGTATCGTCAAACCGAAGATTACAGCGACCACCGTACTGCTGCGCCAAGCCAAAGTTCACAGTAATTGACTTGGCGTGACCGATATGGAGAAAACCATTGGGTTCTGGCGGAAACCGCGTGACGACCCGATCGACGAGCCCCTGATCAAGATCACTTTGAATTTGGGTTCTCAGAAAATTGCTGCGAAGTTCTGTATCCATGGGCCTGACCTTTCTACGAGGCGCGAGTTTATCAAGTGATGGAGATCAAGTCAGTTGCACTTAAGCGCACGAGGCTGGTAGTAATTTACTCGAATGCTCTTGAGCGACCCTGTATGATCCGCGCTTTCCCATTTTATAGACGGTATCCGGCATGGCAATGACACGCGTATTAGTAAAAACTCTTCTCGGTGACATGACACTCGAATTAGACGGAGACAAGGCACCCGCAACGGTGGCCAACTTTGTAGCATACGCAGAAAGCGGGCACTACGACGGCACTATTTTTCATCGCGTGATTAACAACTTTATGATTCAAGGTGGCGGATTCGACGCCGATATGGGTCAGAAAACATCAAACGATCCGATCCAAAACGAGGCAAACAACGGGCTTAAAAATGACCGTGGCACGGTCGCCATGGCGCGAACAATGGACCCACACTCGGCCACCGCACAGTTTTTTATCAATGTCTCTGACAACGACTTCTTAAATTTTTCGGGCGAAAACATGCAGGGCTGGGGCTATGCGGTATTTGGTCGTGTGGTCGCCGGCGAAGACGTGCTCGATAAGATTCGTGTCGTGCCCACAGGCAGCCAAGCAGGTCATCAGGACGTACCCAACGACCCGATTGTTATCGAGTCTGTGTCGGTACTCGCTGACGCATAATGGCCAACACCCTCTTCGTCAGTGATCTGCATCTGAGTGAAGAGACGGACCATATCGAGCAAGGTTTCTATCGATTCCTGGACAATGAAGGTGAGATCGCTCGCCTTTTTTTGTTGGGCGATATTTTTGAAGCCTGGATTGGTGATGATGATGACAGCGATCTGGTAAGACGTTTCGCCCACGCATTGACTGCGCGTGCTCAGCGTGGGACACGTATTTTCTTTACCCCTGGTAACCGCGATTTTTTACTCGGCGCAGACTACTTGTCACAGTTTGGTGGCACGCGGCTCGAAGACGAGGTCTGTGTAGAGGTCGCAGGCTCGCAAGCACTGCTCATGCACGGCGATACACTGTGTACTGACGACACCGACTACCTCAAATTCAGAGCGCTTGTTCACAGTCCCCAGTGGCAGGCGGAAATGCTAGCAAAACCTCTCCAGGAACGTCGTGCGTTGGCTCAGCAACTGCGCGCCATGAGCATGGATGCGGCCAGTAACAAGGCGGAAGACATCATGGACGTCAATGACCTGGCGGTCGAGGACGCCCTCGAGCGACATTGTGTGGCTCGTTTAATACACGGCCACACGCACAGACCCCAGCGTCATCGTCTAGCTGATGCGGAGCGCATTGTCTTGGGCGACTGGACGTCTACCGGCTGGTGCTTGCGCGACAACGGAGTCACGTTAGCGCTCGAGCAATTTCCACTCTAGTTACAGCGCGGGGACGCCACTATGAAAACGCATCTCCCTGTCCTCGCCTTCAATCAGCTGCTTCTCTAATACTCGAAATACGTCTAGCCTCTCAGCGACGGCGGCGGAAGACTCGACTTTGTGTGCAAGCGCAAGGTAGTCACTGAAGTGACGCGATTCGCTTTTAAGAAGCGAGCCATAAAAGTCACTGAGCTCTCGATCGACATGTGGCGCCAGCGCTGCAAAACGCTCGCAAGATCGTGCCTCAATCAGCGCACCCACAATCAACGTATCTACAAGCTTGTGCGGCTCCTTTTTCCTCACACTGGTGTGCAGCGACTGAGCATACCGAGACGCAGTGACTGTCTCGTATCGAATGCCGCGCTGCGTCATGAGCTTGAGCACCTGCTCGAAGTGACGTAACTCTTCCCTCGCCAGCCGCGACATCTTATTTAACAAGCCTGTATTTTCTGTGTAACGGTGCATTAGGCTCATGGCCGTTGCGGCGGCTTTTTTCTCGCAGTTTGCGTGATCGATGAGTAAAACAGGCAAGGACTCAACCGCAACCTCCACCCAAGACGCGGGTGTTCTGCAGGGTAGAAAGTCGTAGATACGGGATAAGTCGGTCATCGTTATTCGTCTTGTTTCGTCATTTTCCGGCAAAAAGGTCGGGGGTCGCCAGATAGCGATCATAGTGCGCGGTGGACAGCACCCAAAAGTCCTCATCGATCTGATCGCGCAGTTGTAAAAGCGTCAGGTCCGCCCACTCACCGTGCACTCTAAACCCGTACTTGCTGGCATCTTTAATTTGACCCGCACCCGCTCGCAGGAGCTGAAATAACCAGCAATACTCATCGTGATCAGCGGCATAGCGCACTTGCTGTGTATCCAACTGCCACTTCAATAGCTCACGGTCCGTCACCGTACATTTAAGCGCGCAGGCCTGCGATAAAAATCCCGATAACCGTTTGTCAACAAAGCGCTTCTCCTCTTGGGTGTACCCGTTCCAGTCAATCACCTCATGGCTGAAGCGCTTGCAACCTCGGCACACACTGTCGCCAATCCCCGTCGAACACACCCCAATGCAGGGTGTTCGTATGGGTTCGAGATTAATTTGAGGAGAATTACCCGTCGACATGACGCGAGAGTCTAGGATAAACATCGCATGAATGCACAGAATTGATCGAATCGCTGTCGACAGACCTGGTCACAAGCTATAATTCCTGCGCTAAAAAAGGGCGCGCTTAAAAACACCGAGCCGACGCCGTCACACATTCTGGGGAAGAGGGAAATTCCGTGCTTGAAGCTTATCGAAATCACGTAGCCGACCGTGAGGCTATTAATATTCCACCGAAGCCATTGTCAGCGCAGCAAGTTGCTGACCTTGTCGAACTGCTTAAAGCGCCTCCTAGTGGCGAAGAGTCTTATTTGCTCGACCTGATCTCGAGTCGCGTACCGCCCGGCGTGGATGAGGCAGCCTACGTGAAGGCTGCTTTTCTCTCAGACATTGCCCTGGGCAAAGTCGACTGCCCGATTATCGATAAAGCGAAGGCGATTGATTTACTCGGTGATATGCACGGCGGTTACAATATTGAAACACTGGTGACGCTGTTGAAAGATGCCGAGCTCGCAGGCCTCGCGGCCACAGAGCTCAAGCACACACTGCTGATGTTTGACGCGTTCTATGATGTCGCCAGCCTCGCCAAAGACGGCAATAAACACGCGCAAGAAGTAATGCAGTCTTGGGCAGATGCGGAGTGGTTTACCCGCCGCGAAACGCTGCCCGAATCGCTCAAGATGGTCGTGTTCAAAGTGACTGGGGAGACGAATACGGACGATCTTTCTCCCGCTCCGGATGCGTGGTCTCGCCCCGATATTCCACTGCACGCTCGCGCGATGTACAAAATGACGCGCGACGGCCTGGAGCCAGAGGAACACGGCAGCGTGGGCCCCATGGCTCAAATTGACGCCGTAAGAGCGAGCGGATTGCCGGTAGCGTTTGTCGGCGATGTAGTCGGCACGGGGTCTTCGCGAAAGTCAGCGGCAAATAGCGTGCTCTGGTACTTTGGACAGCCCGTCACAGGGGTGCCCAACAAGCAAATGGGTGGTGTCTGCATCGGTGAAAAGATCGCACCTATTTTTTACAACACCATGGAAGACGCGGGGGCGCTCGTCTTTGAGGCACCCGTCGAGAAAATGGCGATGGGAGACATCATCGACATTAGAGTCTATGACGGACAAGTGCTTAATGCTGACGGCGACGTGATTTCAGAGTTTGAGCTGCGCTCGGACGTGTTGCTCGATGAAGTACGTGCCGGTGGCCGAATAAACCTGATCATCGGCCGCGGCTTAACGGCAAAGGCAAGAGACGCACTCGGACTTGGAGAGAGCACGCTCTTCCGAACACCCGAAATGCCCGCCGATACTGACACAGGCTTCACGCTGGCGCAGAAAATGGTAGGCCGCGCCTGCGGCGTTGCAGGTGTGCGTCCTGGGACCTACTGCGAACCTAAAATGACGACGGTTGGCTCTCAAGACACCACGGGGCCGATGACTCGCGATGAACTGCAAGATCTGGCCTGTCTCGGGTTCTCAGCGGACCTCACCATGCAGTCCTTCTGCCACACCGCGGCATACCCAAAACCCGTCGACATTGAGACGCAACACTCCTTACCCGACTTTATTCGCAACCGCGGAGGCGTCTCACTGCGCCCCGGGGACGGCATTATCCACAGCTGGCTTAACCGGATGTTATTGCCGGATACCGTTGGTACAGGGGGCGACTCGCACACCCGTTTTCCACTGGGCATTTCGTTTCCCGCAGGCTCTGGCCTCGTCGCATTTGCCGCGGCAACAGGCGTCATGCCACTCGATATGCCTGAGTCTGTGCTAGTGCGATTTAAAGGCGAAATGCAACCGGGCATAACACTGCGAGACCTGGTGCACGCTATTCCCTACTACGCCATTCAGGAAGGGCTGCTGACGGTCGAGAAAAAAGGCAAAAAGAATATTTTCTCAGGCCGTATCCTTGAAATCGAAGGTCTTGAAGATCTGACTGTAGAGCAAGCGTTTGAACTCTCAGACGCCTCCGCTGAGCGTTCAGCTGCTGGCTGCACCATTAAGTTGTCAGAGGACACCATTGGCAGTTACTTGAAGTCAAACGTGGTTCTCCTGCGCGCAATGATCGCCGAGGGCTATGGTGACCCTCGAACCTTGGAGCGTCGCGTGCGCAACATGGAAACCTGGATAGAAACCCCCGACCTGCTTCAAGCCGACGTCGATGCGGAGTATGCGGCCGTCATCGAAATTGATCTTGCTCAGGTCAACGAGCCGGTGGTCTGCGCACCCAATGATCCAGACGATGCACGTCTCCTCAGTCAAGTCGCCGGTGATCAGGTCGATGAAGTGTTCATTGGCAGTTGCATGACCAACATTGGCCACTTCCGTGCCACTGGCAAGTTACTCGACCAGCACACGGGAGGTGTGGCGGCGCGTATGTGGATTTGCCCACCCACCCGCATGGACGAACACCAGCTCATGGAGGAAGGCTACTACGCAATCTTTGGACGTTCCGGCGCACGCACTGAGATGCCCGGTTGCTCGCTGTGCATGGGGAATCAGGCGCGGGTTGCGCCAAAGTCCACGGTGCTTTCTACCTCGACGAGAAACTTTCCGAATCGTTTAGGCGAGGGTTCTAACGTGTATCTCACGTCCGCTGAGCTTGCAGCTGTGGGCGCCATTTTAGGTCGCCTACCCTCGGTGGAAGAGTATCTTGGCTTCGCTGAAAAGCTTGATTCAATGTCAGCTGAAATCTACCGGTACATGAACTTCAATGAGATACAGAGCTTTCAGGCGCTGGCTAAGGACGGCCAACGGATTGCCGCTGCACTCATTGAGGAAGTTGCTTAGTTAACGATCTAAAAACACCGCAGCACCGCCTCTAGGGGTGTTGCGGTGTGTCTTTAAGAACCAGCAATAGCCGCTTTACCTTGGCTTAATCGAATCAAAGCCGCGCTCGCAGTCACGCTTGATGTCAGCAATATCCTCAAGACCCACCGCAATGCGAATGAGTGCGTCTGTGATGCCCGCATCGCGTTTCTGTTCGTCCGATAATCGACCGTGCGTTGTCGATGCAGGATGGCAGACTGTCGTTTTAACATCGCCCAGATTGGCGGTAAGTGACATCAGACGCACGCCGTTTATAAACTCCCACGCCTGCTTGCGGTCACCGTTGACTTCAAAGGAGACAACGCCCCCGAAAGCCGACTGCTGAGAGGCAGCGAGTAAGTGGTCCGGATGTGACACCAAGCCGCAGTAATTCACCGTCTTTACCGCGGCGTTATTCTCAAGCCACTGCGCCAGTGCTAAGGCACGCTCACTGTGCGCTTGCATGCGTAAATGTAAGGTTTCGAGTCCTTTACTAAACACCCAGGCATTAAATGGGCTCATTGACGGACCACAAACACGGACAAACGCACGCACCTGAGTCATCAAATCTGCTGTGCCGACCAGCGCACCGCCCAGTACGCGACCTTGTCCGTCGAGGTATTTTGTCGCCGAGTGCATGACTACATCAGCACCAAGCTCTAAGGGCCGTTGAAGTGCCGGCGTGCAGAAGCAATTATCCACCGCAAGTAACGCATCGGCATTGTGCGCAATCGCAGCAATCTGTCGAATATCGCCTACTTCACACAGCGGATTCGAGGGTGTTTCACAAAAAAATAACTTCGTGTTGGGACGAACAGCCTCTCTCCACTCTCGGAGGTCTCGAAGCGCAACAAAGCTGACCTCAATGTCGAGTTTGGTCAGTATATTGTTAAAAAGACTGACAGTACTCCCAAACACATTTTTAGAGCACACGACGTGGTCACCGGAGCGCAAAATTGTCAGGCATAAGGTGAGGATTGCACTCATACCCGAACTGGTCGCCACACCCTCCTCGCCAGACTCCATTGCAGCGAGCCGCTTCTCAAAGACGGAGACCGTAGGGTTTGAAAAGCGCGAATAGGTATTACCCTCTCGCTCACCAGAGAAGGTCGCTGCCGCCTGCTCGGCCGAGTCAAATACAAAACTCGACGTTGCGTAAATAGGGTCCGAGTGCTCCTGCTCAGAACCTGTCGAAAGTCCTTCCCGAATAGCAAGCGTTTCGAAGCCCGCGTCCCGCAGCCAGTCTTTAGTCACAACGTCTAACTCCGATTGTGGAGACCGACTAAGGCTCCCTCCGCCCGATCAACCGACTCTTCCGAGCGCGCATCGCTGAGTCCAGACAGGTACGCGTCATCAATGACACCCGTCTGATATTGGCCGTCGAATACTGAAAGCTCAAATCCATCAACCAGAGAATTACCCTCTCGAGAACATTCAATTAAATCGTCAATCTCTTGATAGATCAGCCAGTCAGCGCCAATGTGCGCCGACACCTCGTCAATCGTTCTACCGTGCGCCACCAGTTCTTCAGCTGACGGCATATCGATGCCGTATACGTTGGGGTATCGCACAGGCGGTGCGGCCGAGGCAAAGTAGACCTGCTTAGCACCGGAATCACGCGCCATCTGAATAATTTGCTGGCAGGTGGTCCCGCGAACAATGGAATCGTCCACCAACAACACGGTCTTACCCTCGAACTCAAGCGGCACTGGATTGAGCTTTTGCCTTACCGATTTCCTTCGCTGCGTTTGCCCTGGCATGATGAATGTTCGCCCAATGTAGCGATTCTTCATAAACCCTTCGCGAAATTTGACGCCCAACTCGTGCGCGAGTGCCTGTCCTGCAACTCGGCTGGTATCCGGAATGGGAATCACAACGTCGACATCGTGGTCGGGACGCTCACGCATAATTTTACGCGCTAGCCGCTCGCCTTGTCGCATTCTCGTCTTGTAGACGGAAATACCATCCATTAATGAGTCAGGCCGAGCAAAGTAAACATGCTCAAAAATACAGGGCCTTAACTTGGGTGAATCTGCACATTGCTTGCGGTAAAGCTCACCGGCGGCGTCTATAAAGAGCGCCTCACCTGGATCCACGTCACCGATCAGCCGATACCCCAATACATCCAACGCAACGCTCTCAGACGCAATCATATAACTTTTGTGATCATCCACCGTCCTTACACCGACCACGAGTGGGCGAATGCCGTTGGGGTCTCTGAAGGCGACCAATCCCACATTTGCGATCATTGCGATGGCTGCGTAGCCCCCTTCGCAACGTTTATGCAGTGTGGCGACGGCTTTAAAAATATCATCCGAGGTGGGCGTAAGTTTGCCCTGGCGCTGTAACTCGTGTGCAAATACGTTCAACAGCACCTCAGAATCACTGTCGGTATTAAGGTGCCTCAAATCCGTCTGGTAGAGCTCCTCGGACAAGGTCGAGGAGTTCGTTAGGTTGCCGTTATGGGCAAGCGCAATGCCGTAGGGTGAGTTAACGTAAAACGGCTGTGCCAGTGCGGACCCTGAGCTGCCCTGGGTTGGGTAGCGGGTATGGCCAAGACCAAAGTTACCCCCCAACTGCTGCATGTGTTTTGCCTGAAACACATCTTTCACAAGACCTTCGCCCTTACGCTGCAAGAACTGGCCGTTGTGGCAGGTCATAATACCCGCTGCGTCCTGCCCGCGATGCTGGAGCATAGTGAGCGCGTCGTAGATGTCGGTAGCCACACTTTCGTTAGATGATATTCCCACCACGCCGCACATGAACGTTGCTCCTAAAGCATTTTTCCACTGTTTAGGGCGTCATCCACAAGGGGTGGAGTGTCACCATTAATAACGTCTTCAAAGTTATCGGCCAACCATGCGGCGACGACATTGATAGGATCAATCAACTCAGACTCTTTGAGCATAGTCCGCTCTGATTCAGGTAGCAGGCCCCGCAACATCAGCGCCAAAATAGCCGCAATGACTACACCACGCGCCATACCGAAGCCAGCGCCTAGCAGTCGATTGCCAAAATTAAGCCCAGGCTGCCTCAGCTGCTTGGACAATACGCGACCAATGCTTCCAAAAAGGAAGACCACTGCAATAAAGACTAAGACCCAAGATACGAGATAACGGATAGACCGATCATCGATCAAACCGACCATGGTTTCGGAAATAGGCAGTGCCAAAACGTTGGCAAGCACAAATGCGCCCACCCAGCCCAACACCGACGTCGCCTCGCGCGCAAATCCGCGGATCAGTCCGAAAGCCCCCGAGACCAGCACAAGTCCCGTCACGACCCAGTCGAACTGATTAAACTGTTCCAGTAAATCTACTATCGAGTCTTCCATGAATCGGTCTACACCCCGAACTTAATGATTTCCGACTTGACCCCGTAATACGCATCAATATCACGCTGGATATCAAGCAATCGCGATTTTTGGATGTTTGGCCCAATACGAACTCGGTATAGACCTTTCGCGTCTATGGTAACAGGGGAAACGTAAGCTTTGTGGCCTTTATTTTGAAGTTGCTCTGCAATCGACTGAGCCCGCGACTCAGTACTGAATGTTGCAATCTGCAACTCCCAACTGATCGGTAAACCTTGTTCGTCAAAAGTAGCCCTCTCAAGGGCTGAGGATTGCTGAAGAGGCTCAATCTCGGCGGCAATCAGGGATACTTCACTGCTGGCCACCGCGATATCAATCGGTTGCTCTGTGGGCACTTCAGGCAAAGGTATCTGAGGTAACTGCTCGACATTAAGACGATTCGTCTCAGGCGCCTTGCGCGGCGAAGCCGTGATGTCCGGCTTGGGAGGCATTTCAAACACCCGAAGCACGACATCATCCTCTTGCATCGGTGCCACAAACACGATCGGCCAAAAAATGATCGTGAGCGCAATGATCACCAAAAATCCAATAAGGCGTTGCTTAATCATAATCCCACTTCCAAGTGCGCAGCGGCTGCATTATCAAGCGCAGCCAAACCCTCTCCGACCGTGAAAAACGAGCCAAAAACAACGACCCGACCCCGCGCACCCACTCGCGCGAGCGCACTGTCCCATGCCGAGGAAAACGATGTGTAGACGGCACTTTCGTCTGAAATTAACTTACTGAGCACTGAGGGCGCCTGACCTCGAGGCCCGCCCACTCCAGCGGGCAAACACCAAAAGTCGATGAGTCCCTCTAGCGCAGAGATCATATCATGACAGTCTTTATCAGACATGACAGCGAAGACCGCCACAGTGTGCTCCGCGGGTGGTTGTGCCTGTAGAAATTCCTTCAGCTGCACTGCTGCGTCCGGATTATGAGCAACATCAAGTATGACCTCGATGTCCCGTAACTGACGACGCTCTCGTCGACCCTGCAAGTTGAGGTTTGCCATGGCAGTCGCGATGATCTCGCTCGACAGCGACACCCCCAACACATCGAGCGCAGCCAAAGCGGCACCCGCATTAATACCCAGAACACCCGGTGCAAGTTCCCATTCAATCGAGACGCCCCGACTGCTGCGATACACTCGCTCATCGTATTGGTAGTTTTCGCCTACGACGACCGGTTTGGCTCCCCTGCGTGTCAGCTCGCGAAACACCGAATCGGGTGCTTTGACATCAGCAACGACGCACGAAACGTCACGCCGCGCGATGCCACACTTCTCGACAGCAATCGCATCCAGAGTTTCACCCAGCCACTCCTGATGATCGAGTCCAATCGCCGTAATAACAGTGACGTCTGCGTCGATAATATTTACCGCATCCAAACGCCCGCCTAAGCCCACCTCTAACAGTTGGTACTGGACATCAAACGTTTTAAAGATCCATAAGGCAGCGAGCGCACCAAACTCAAAGTACGTCAGCGAAATCTCTTCGCGCGCGCGCTCTATCGCCTCAAACGCCGCGACAATGGTCTCGTCTGAGACCTCCTGACCATCGACGCGTATTCGCTCGTTAAATCGAATGAGGTGTGGTGAGGTAAAGGCACCACAGCGCACTCCGCTGGTAGACAGCACCGATTCCATCACCGCGACTGTTGTGCCCTTCCCGTTGGTACCCGCCACAGTTGCCGTGATAATGCCGGTATCAACAAGATCAAGGCGCTGGGCAACCTCACCACAGCGACTTAGGCCCAGGTCAATGGCAGAAGGATGGAGCTGTTCTAAGCGTTCAAGCCAGCCCGCTAAAGATAAGTTAGACACTCTCGGTGACGTTGGCCGCCAAAGGAGAGTCTGTGAACTTTGCTAAAACGCGTGCGAGCGTGTCGCGCATTTCGGCGCGATGAATAATCATGTCAATGGCACCGTGTTCCAATAAAAATTCACTGCGCTGAAATCCGCGCGGTAACTTTTGGCGAATGGTTTGCTCAATAATATTCGGGCCGGCAAAACCTGCGCGCGCATCAGGCTCGGCGACGTTAATGTCTCCCAACAAGGCGAGAGAAGCGGAAACCCCTCCGTAAATAGGATCAGTCATCACCGATACATACGGTACGCCGGCCGCCTTCATTCGCTCTATGACTGCTGACGTCTTTGCCATTTGCATCAGAGAAATCAGTGCTTCCTGCATCCTCGCACCGCCCGATGCCGCAAAGCATACGAGTGGGATGTTGTTCTCCAGTGCCACGCCAGCCGCACGCGTAAACTTTTCGCCTACCGCATAGCCCATCGAACCGCCGTGAAAATTGAACTCAAAAGCGACGGCCACCACGTCCATACCCCGCAACTGTCCGCGGAACGCAATAATGGCATCCTTTTCGCCCGTGCTCTTTTGCGCCGTACTGAGTCGATCGCGATAACGCTTCTTGTCTTTGAACTTCAGACGATCCACCGTCTCCATCTCTGGAAACAATTCGGTTCGGTCCCCTTCATCAAGAAACAAATCGAGGCGGCGACGCGCCGTGATCCGCATGTGGTGGTCGCACTTTGGACAGACCTCGGCATTTCGCTCAAGATCTGGTCGATACAAGACCGCGTCGCACTTGGCACATTTGCGCCAAAGCCCTTCTGGAATATTAGTCTTGGCATCCCCATCAGCTTTACGCACACCCGCGGGAATAATTTTATCAATCCAGCTCATTTTGATCCCCTGTACTTCTCGACAGGCAGTATACGTCGTTGACAGTTTTAGTTGGAAGTTGCCAAATTTACGCCTTTACGGATACTTGAGATCAATGATCCACCGATCGCGATTGCGCGGGCATCATCTTGATGTTCAGAAAAGTCGGCAGCTATCTCATCCACCAAAGCACTCCCTACAACAACTGCGTCTGCACAAACAGCAACGCGCGCTGCGGTCTGCGCGTCCTTAATGCCGAACCCTACGGCAACGGGAAGGTCAGTGTACTGACGAATGATTGCCAAGTGCGCCTCGACCGCCTCTGTATCGAGGTGTCCTGCGCCCGTCACGCCTTTAAGCGCCACATAATAGATAAACCCGCTGGCCTGCTCGGTAATCGTAATAATTCGATCTTCGGTCGTGGTGGGGGAGATCAAGAAAATATTGTCAATCGAATGTCGCTGAAGTTCGGCATTCATTACGGCCACCTCCTCGGGCGGCAAATCAACCGTAATCAGACCATCAATACCCGCCTCTGCGCAGGCATCTGCGACTGCAGCATAGCCCTTTCGCTCGAGTGGGTTCGCATAGCCCATGAGTATCAATGGCGTCTCAAGGTCGGTTTGACGAAATTCGGCAATCAAAGCAAGTGTTGAATTAAGACTCGTACCACCGGCCAGCGCACGCTCATGACCTTTCTGGATCGTAGGCCCTTCTGACATTGGATCTGAAAAAGGTACGCCCACTTCAATGACGTCCGCACCCGCCTCGACGAGGCTGTGCATCAATGGCACCGTGAGTCCCTCGTTGGGGTCGCCGGCCACCAAATACGGAATGACTGCACGGCGGCCTTCATCGCGCAGACGCTGAAAAACGGGGCCTAAGCGGGACATCAAAGTGCTCCCAAATCAATGCCGTCGATTTCAGCAACGGTGAGAATATCTTTATCGCCTCGTCCTGACAGATTAATAATCATGTGTTGGTCGGGTGTCATCTCTGCCGCCAGCTTTTCCGCGTAGGCCAAGGCATGTGCCGTCTCAAGAGCAGGCATTATCCCCTCAACGCGTGTGACTCTGTGAAACGCTGCAAGTGCCTCAGTGTCAGTCGCGGATACATAGTTCACTCGACCAATATCCTTGAGCCATGAGTGTTCAGGACCAACACCGGGATAATCTAAACCCGCGGATATTGAATGGGCTTCAATAATCTGACCGTTGTCATCCTGCATGAGGTAGGTCCGATTGCCATGCAACACGCCGGGGGTTCCAGCACTCAGCACCGCCGCGTGCTCACCCGTTTCGACACCTTTACCACCCGCCTCTACGCCGTACATAGCCACATCATTGTCCCCTAAAAACGGGTGAAACAAACCGATCGCATTTGAGCCCCCACCAACACACGCAACCAAGGCGTCGGGCAGTTTTCCTGTCATTGCGAGTGACTGAGACCGAGCCTCACGACCAATCACACTCTGAAAGTCCCGTACCAACATGGGGTAAGGGTGCGGACCTGCTACTGTGCCAATAATGTAAAATGTGTCGTCAACATTGGTCACCCAGTCACGTAACGCTTCGTTCATTGCGTCTTTGAGTGTTTTCGATCCTGAGGACACTGGGATCACCTCAGCCCCCAAAAGCTTCATCCGATAAACATTGAGCGCTTGTCGCCTCACGTCCTCTTCACCCATGAAAACGTGACATTCCAGACCAAGACGGGCCGCCACTGTCGCGCTGGCAACACCGTGTTGCCCCGCACCAGTCTCAGCAATCACACGTTTCTTCCCCATGTACTTGGCAAGCAAACCCTGACCAATCGTATTGTTGATTTTATGAGCGCCGGTGTGATTCAGGTCCTCACGCTTCAAAAATATACGCGCCCCCCCAATCATGTCCGACCAGCGGGCCGCTTCATACAGCGGAGACGGTCTGCCGACATAGTGGGCAAGATCAAGGTCAAACTCGCGCAAAAAGACTGGATCATCCTTGAGTTCGTTGTATAAGTTCTCAAGCTCAGACAAGGCGGCCATTAACGTCTCAGCGACGAACTTTCCCCCATACACACCAAAGCGCCCGTGTGCATCAGGAACTTGAGCGTACAGCTCTGGATTAATATCTATTGTCATTAGGTAATTTCCTTTCCAGCCTGCTTCGCGGCTGCAATAAATCGTCGAACAAGATCGTGGTCTTTCACACCGGCGCTACTCTCGACCCCGCTACTCACATCCACGGCGTCTGGACCCCCTATTCTAATCGCTTCGGCAACGTTTTCCGCGTTTAACCCACCCGCAAGGACCCTATGTCCAACATTTTTCATCGGTATTTTTGTCCAATCAAAGGTTTTTCCCGTACCCCCGTGCTTACCCGGCACCAACGTGTCGAATAAAAACGCTCTCGAGGCCGAGTGTTCACGCATAACTTGTCGCATTTCGTCGTCGGTCGATACGGCGATACTTTTGACATAGGGACGCCCAAAACCCTGACAAAATTGGGCGGATTCATTTCCGTGAAACTGTATTTGTGAAATCGGTACCGCCTTCAAAACGCGCTCAACCAGAGAACGCTCGGGGTTCACAAACAACGCAGTGACCGTTGTGTACGGCGGGACAGCGCTTACAATTTCGCGGGCCTGTTCCACATCGATTCCACGCGGACTTCCCTCATAAAAAATAAGCCCTAACGCATCAGCACCCGCGTCTACTGCGACCAGTGCGTCATCGATAAGCGTGATACCACAAATCTTTACTTGCATGAATATTAGTTCGCTAAACGGCGGGTTAGTGTATCAAACACGATACGACAAAAATGCTGGCGCACTGGGGGCAATCGGAATTCCAATTGCTTCTGGGTACGATACAGAGACCAAATAGAGCCCCGCACTGGCCGCGGTATCGCCCGAGCGCGTTCTATCCCTCGATTCCAGTATGTCGGCAAACCAATCAGGCGATTTAAGACCGGCACCTACGAGGAGTAAACTCCCGGCAATATTGCGCACCATGTGATGGAGGAAGGCATTAGCTTCTAAGTCAATGACGACAAAGTCATTTAAGCGTTCCACACTAATTGAAATCATTTTTCTCCAAGGCGTACTCGATTGACAGCTGGCGGCACGAAAGGCGCTGAAATCACGTTCGCCCACAAGACACTGTGCACTTGAATTCATCACTGCGGCATCGAGCGGTCGTCGGTACCAGGTTACTAATCCAGCCATTTGAGCTGGACGCGTCACAGAGTTACAAATGATGTATCGGTATCGGCGCGATAGAGCACTAAAACGGGCGTTAAATTCGGGGGGGACCACACCCGCCCAATGAACCACGACGGATGCGGGTAGTTCACTGTTCACGCCCAGCACCCAAGACTTGATGCTCCGCCCTACTGGATCATTAAAATGTACGATCTGTGCAGAGGCATGAACACCCGTGTCGGTACGGCCCGCACATCCCGTTTTAACAGGCGTATTTGCAATACGACTGAGCGCCAGCTCCAATGCCGCTTGGACGGTGGAGACATCACTGCCTTTTTGAGTTTGCCAACCGTTGAATGCACGGCCATCGTATTCAACCCGAAGGGCAAGCCGTGTTCCAGGCTCGAGCCTTTGACTGGAGAACATCTCGCTCACTAGTCGAGACTGTCGAGCAGTGCTCTGGCTTGTTCACATTGAGCAGCATCTCCCATGGCGATTACGCTCTGGAGTAACTCTGCGGCACCGGTTTGATCGCCCATATCCAGATAAGCACGCGCCAGGTCGAGTGCTGTTTCACCCGGATCTTCGGAATCCAACACACCCGAAGCATCGCTCTCCTCAGGTTCTGACTCTGATCGAGATGCCTGCTGAAAATCGAGGTCAAGCGACAGATCCAACGCCTCTTCACTCTCTGACTGAGGTCCTTGCGCTAAATCGTGTGCGGCTTGATCCCCCGCAAGCTGGGCCTGGTGGGTGTCAAGTTTCGACTGTGATGCTATTAACGCCCCTTCATCGCCCGTCGCCTCGATGAGCCCGAGCAGTTCACGAGCCTCGTCGATGCGATCAAGTGACACATAAATCTCCAACATTTTCATCAGACCCAGAGCACTGCTGGGCTCAGCGGCGGATGCGGCTTCAAGGGTATCCAGAGCATGCTGGTGTCGCCCATAGGCCACGTAGATATCAGCCTCAGCCACTGCGTCGGCCATCGACTGATCGGCAGCATAACCGGTCAGCAACGATTCTCCGTAGCCTCGCTCAGACTGCACTGCACCACCACTTACGGCGTCGACCGATCGAGACTTAGGGACTGGCAAAAGATCATCAACCGACTTACCCATGAGACTCGCCGGCGCCAGTTCAGCGTCCTCAGTTCGGACGCCCCTCTGGGCAAAAAATCGCTGCCGAGCGTACCAAACGGCACCCCCAAAAAGGAGCATTCCGAACAACCAATAAAAATTATTAGTGGGAGTCGCAACAGACTGACTGTTATCAATCGTCTCAGGAGCCGCATCAACCCGCACTGGGCGCTCGGCCAATTCGGCCTCGAGTCGCGCAATCTCCTGATCCTTGGTATTGACTACCGCTTGAATATCTTGCAATTGCGAACTGAGCAGCGTCAGCCTCGCCTCTATCGCTGCCAACTCATTGCTGGCAGTGCGCCCAACAGCCCTCTCTTCCGGACTTGCGTAGGGCCGTTGCGCGGGCGCTTCAAGCTCAGCAATCTCATTGTCTTCATCGAGCGTCGTCGCCACTACAGCGGGATCAAAAAGCTCGTTATCAGCCACTATTCTTAACCCTTTGGAGCGCGGTGCTCGCCACTGCTCCCACTCACTCGCCACCTCGAGCGCCGCAGCGCGAGCGCTCGGCACCTGGGTTAAATCAGTTGGAATATCAATCATCACGCCGGCACGAATACCATTGATGTTGTTTCGCACAAATGACTCTGGATTGGCTGACTTAATGGCCAGCATCATTTGATCGGTCGAGATCCCCGTTGGCTTAAACGCCTGTGCGATCGCACCCAACGTATCATTCGCTGCTATGCGGTATTGTGTCGAACCCACCTCGCCAATTCCTTGAGCCGATGGGCGCTGAGCGCCGCGTTGTGGCGCGCGCTGTTCTGCTCTCGGTGGGAGGTCAAGGAAGATCGTGTACTCTCTGAGGATTCGACCTTCAGGCCACTTAAGCTCCAACAGGAAGCTCAAATACGGCTCTACCACGGGCTCTTGAGTCGTAATGCGAATAACAGGACGCGAGGGGTCCGAAAAATCAGGCTCAAACAAGAGGCGACTGAGCGAGTAGTGTCGATCGAGCCCTAGACGATCGAAATCATCGATCGAGGCCAGACTGGGTATGACTTCAACTTCGCTTAAACCGCTGGGCTGCAGCACTTCAATGGTTGCATTAAGCGGCCCATTGACGAACGACTGTGTCGCAATATCGCCAAGACCGATGGCCCAACTCATACGTCCTGTCAAAGCCAAGAGAGTCGCTGTCAGTGTAACTACCCAAAACTTCATAGCGTTGTGTGCGTTATTCGCGTGCAAGCATCATAAGTCAGTCTGTCAGGCTTGTCAGAGGTAATTTTCGATCAACGCTTCTGCAATCTGAATCGAGTTCAACGCCGCACCCTTTCGAAGGTTATCCGAGACCACCCATAAATTGAGTCCTTGGGCGTGACTGATGTCAGCGCGGATACGCCCCACATAAACCGCGTCACCACCGGCCCCCTCGGTAATGGGCGTGGGATATCCCCCATCTGCTCGCGTATCGACCACTTCGACTCCCGGCGCGGATGCCAGAAGCGCGGTGGCCTGCTCACTCGTTATAGGCTCGCGTGTCTCAAGGTGAATTGCCTCGGAGTGCCCATAAAAAACAGGAATACGAACACAGGTGGGATTGACCATTATCGTGTCGTCTTCGAGGATTTTTTGCGTTTCCCACACCATTTTCATTTCTTCGCGGGTGTAGCCATTTTCTTGAAAAGTGTCGATCTGTGGGAGCGCATTAAATGCAATTTGCTTAGGGTATACCTTTAACTCAGCCGGCTGACCGTTCAACAGTCGTGCCGTTTGGGCAGCGAGCTCTGAAATCGCCGACTTACCTGTTCCACTCACTGCTTGATACGTCGCCACATTGACACGCGCAATCCCCACTGCCTCATAAATCGGCTTCAAAGCCACCAACATTTGAATCGTCGAGCAGTTCGGATTCGCAATAATATTTCGTGCACGGTACCGCGCTATAGCGTGAGGATTGACCTCCGGCACGACCAAAGGAATGTCCTCGTCCCGTCGGAAATGCGAGGTGTTGTCGATCACAATACAGCCGGCGGCAGCGGCTTTTGGCGCGTACTCCGCACTGATCGAACCGCCCGCAGAAAAGAGCCCGATATCGGCTTGAGAGAAGTCAAATTCAGCAAGATTCTGAACGCTCAAACGCTTACCCGCAAAAGACACGTTATTACCCGCCGAACGTTCGGAAGCGAGTAGATACAGGTTCTCAACCGGGAAGTTGCGCGTCTCAAGTAGCTCGATCAGCACTTCGCCCACAGCACCGGTTGCGCCGACAATGGCCACATTAAATTTTTTCACCACGATTTCCCCCGAAAACGATTAAGCAGACATTGCTGCGACGACGGCGCTACCCATAGCCGCTGTACCGAGGATACCGTCACCCTCACCCGCGATATCCACGGTCCTCAAACCCTGATCCAGCACCCGCTCAACTGCAGATTCGATCGCCTGAGCCGCGGTGTCTTCGTTCAGCGAGTACCGAAGCAACATAGCGGCAGACAAAATAGTCGCTAACGGATTGGCCGTGTCATCGCCAGCAATATCAGGCGCTGAACCGTGCACCGGTTCATAGAGCCCTCTAGACGCTGAATTCAAGGACGCTGACGGCAACATGCCAATCGATCCCGTTAGCATCGCTGCCGTGTCGGATAAAATATCGCCGAACAGGTTACCCGTAAGCATCACGTCGAATTGCTTTGGAGCCCTGACTAATTGCATAGCCGCATTGTCGACATACAAGTGACTGAGTTCAATATCGGGAAAGTCAGCGGCGACCTCGGAAACGACCTCGCGCCATAGCATTGTCACTTCTAGCACATTGGCTTTATCAACGGAGCACAGACGCCCCCCGCGCTTTTGAGCAAACCCAAAGGCAAGACGCGCAATTCTTTCGATCTCGCGCTCGTCGTAGACGTCGGTGTTAAACCCACGCCTTAAACCCTGATCGTCACGCGTTACGCCCCTCGGCTCACCAAAATAAATCCCACCGGTCAGTTCTCTTACTATTAGCAAATCAAGACCGGCGACGAGTTCAGGCTTGAGACTTGATGCCTGTGCAAGCTGCGGATACAGCAGCGCCGGGCGCAGATTGCAAAACAAATCGAGATCGGCACGTATCGCAAGGAGCCCGCGTTCGGGCCGGTCGCCCGCCGGCAAGTGATCCCACTGAGGTCCCCCAACGGCGCCCAGCAGTATGGCATCTGCCTTATTAGCCAGGTCGCGGGTTGAAGTTGGGTACGGAACTCCGTGATTATCGATAGCAACACCGCCCAAATCAGCGGTCTCGAAGTTGATGTCAATCGTGAACTGCTTGGAAGCGGTCTCGAGAACACGTCTTGCCTGAGAAACCACCTCGGGGCCTATACCGTCACCCGGAAGCAGCAAAATATCATGCGCCATTAGACGACGACCTCGTTAAATAGCCAGGGCTGAACACCTCTATGCTTATCTTCAAACGCGGCGATAGCATCCACTCGCTCAAGCGTAATACCAATATCATCAAGACCTTTGAGTAAGCACTGCCGTCGAAACGGATCGACACTGAATTGTACTGCTTCACCACTGGGCAAACGCACTTCCTCGTTATTCAAATCGACGCTTAAATTCAAAGGCTTGCCTGTACTGACGTGAGCAAACAGGTTGTCCACCAGCGCCTCCGGCAGTTCGACCGGCAATAAACCACTTTTGAAGGCGTTATTTTTAAAGATGTCCGCAAAACTTGGGGCAATGACGCACTGAATACCAAATTGACACAGCGCCCAAACCGCATGCTCTCTACTGGATCCACAACCAAAGTTTTCTCGACTTAAGAGAATCGACGCGCCTGCATATTCAGGCTTATTGAGCGAAAAATCGGGGTTAGATATTCGCGCGCCGTCAGGGTTTAACTCGTCATACGCATCGCTATAGCGCAGTTCGTCAAATAGATTCGGGCCAAACCCTGTGCGTTTGATTGATTTAAGAAACTGCTTAGGAATGATGAGGTCCGTATCAACGTTGGAGCGATCCAGGGGCACAACGAGCCCGTCATGAACAGTAAACGGCGCCATAATCAGATCTCCAATGTCGACGGATGGACAAACCGACCCGCGACCGCCGCGGTCGCCGCCATCGCTGGGCTGACCAAATGAGTGCGGCCTCCAGAGCCCTGACGACCCTCAAAATTCCGATTCGAGGTGGACGCACAGCGCTTGCCCGGCGCAAGCTTGTCAGCATTCATAGCAAGGCACATAGAGCACCCCGGTGCTCGCCACTCCATACCGGCTGCCTCGAAGATCTTATCCAGGCCCTCAGCCTCCGCTTGCGCTTTCACGAGGCCCGAGCCAGGTACGACGAGCACACGCTCAACGTTAGCCGCCTTGCACCTGCCCTGCACAATACTGGCAGCCACACGCATGTCCTCGATACGAGCATTCGTGCAGGACCCGATAAAAACCATGTCAACTTCGATGTCAGTGAGCGCCATGCCCTCCTCGAGCCCCATGTATTCAAGGGCACGCGCCAGAGACTTCTTACTCGTCTCATCGGGAAGACTTTGTTGCGATGGGACACGACCATTAATTGACGACACCATCTCGGGTGATGTGCCCCATGTGACTTGCGGTTCAATTTTTGACGCGTCGAGTCTGAGCTCTCGATCAAAGACCGCATCGTCATCACTGTGCAGTGTTTGCCAGTATGCCTCCGCCAACGCCCACTGCGCGCCCCTAGGTGCCATGGGCCGATCCTTCACGTACTCTAGTGTTGTTTCATCAACGGCGATCATTCCCGCACGGGCACCCGCCTCGATCGCCATATTGCACAGCGTCATTCGGCCTTCCATAGAAAGTGCGGTCACTGCAGATCCGGCAAATTCCACAGCGCATCCTGTTGCACCCGCCGTTCCAATTTCACCAATGACGGCCAGCGCCAAGTCCTTTGCACTGACACCCAGTTGGACCTCACCCTCAAGCAACACCCGGAAATTGGACATTTTCTTAGTCAAAAGACACTGCGTCGCCAGTACGTGCTCTACTTCTGACGTTCCGATTCCGTGCGCCAGAGCGCCAAAAGCACCATGAGTTGATGTGTGCGAGTCACCACAGACGATAGTCATGCCCGGAAGCGTAGCGCCCTGTTCTGGACCCATCACATGCACAATGCCCTGCCTTTGGTCTGCGAGATCGATCAGCGGAATATTGAAATCATTACAATTGTCATTGAGCGTCTCTAGCTGTAAGCGACTCGTCGCATCGGCAACACCCGAGTATCCCGCAAGGGCACGCTCGTTCGGATCAGTCGAGACGTTATGGTCTGGCACCGCAACATTGGCATGCAGCCTTCTTGGCTGCCGACCGGCGAGGCGCAAGCCCTCAAATGCCTGGGGCGAAGTAACCTCGTGAATTAAATGACGATCGATGTAAATGAGCGCGGAACCGTCGTCGCGCTGATCAACAAGGTGTGCATCCCACAGCTTATCGTAAAGCGTCAATCCCATAGTTGAATCCTATCTTGAAACCACGTCAGCGGCGTTGGTCTTACCACCGATACTGAATTGTTTGCGATGCCCAACATCGCGGCGCGCGATATTACCACATTACCGGGCATGTGGGCGTCGGGATCACGCTACGAAAACACTGCAGATCCACCGCTAAGACGCACTCGCTCTTGGTCACCTGCCCCCTACGCGACCGGCTAAATACTCGCTGATCTTGCCAGGGTCATCCATGCCCTACTTGATAGCGCGCACCCGTACTGACAGGTTAAGTTGGCGGCCGTGCTGAGACAGCGCCTTTAGTGCGACGCTCGTGGGACTCGGCAGGCGCGCATTGCTCCTTGGCTCAACTCGACCGATGTTGCAGTCGCCAGCAGGTGTGACTATGACTTGATCGCACAAAATCAGGACCAATGGTCGCGCGTGTAATGTCCTCAACCACGAACTGTTCCAAAATCTGCGGGTCTAGCTTGAAGCGTCGTTGGTTGTTTGAAAAATATAAGACGCCGTCGGCTGCCAGACGCGCCATAGATCGCACAAGCAGCTCAACATGATCACGTTGGACGTCAAAATGATTCAGCGTCGACTTTGAATTTGAAAACGTGGGTGGATCGAGCAAAATCAGGTCGTACTCGGACGTCTCTTGCGCCAGCCATGTCATCACGTCGGACCGGACGGCTCGGTGCTTCGCTTCTGCAAGCCCGTTACTCGCCAAGTTCTCGCGAAACCAATCCAGATAAGTATTACTCAAGTCCACACTGGTTGAAAACCGAGCCCCGCCCAAACCGGCCTGAACACTGGCCACCCCGGTGTAGCAAAACAAATTTAAAAAGCGCTTACCCTGCGCCTCTGCCTGTATCCGACCTCGCAACGGTCGATGATCAAGGAACAAACCCGTATCAAGATAATCAAACAAGTTAATCCAAAGCTTTGCACCCCACTCACGAACAAAAATCCGCTCATTTTTTCGTGAGACTCGTTCGTACTGCTTCAGGCCCCGCTGCCGTTGACGGCGCTTTACCGCCACCTCGCTCCTATCGGCAATATCAAAAACAATCTGGACCGCATCGAGAATCTCCTCAAAACGGCGATTGGCATCATCCTCTTTTACTGTTTTGGGCGGTGCGTATTCGGCAACATGAACGTGCTCACCGTAGACGTCGATAGCGACAGAGTATTCGGGCATGTCCGCATCGTAAATTCGGTAACATTCAACTGCCTCTTTGTGGAGCCAGTTCGCGAGCTTTTTTTGATTTTTACGCAATCGATTGGCCACCATCTGAGCACCCTCAGACAAGTCAGGTAATGGCACTTCGACAAACTCATTGCTGCGACTTGCCGCATCTTCGCGACGTTTATTAGTCTCGCTCAACGAGAATAAAAAGACCGCTATGTCGATGGGCCCGCTCTTCATTTTATAGTTTTTATAACTTCGAAGTCCGGTGGCCTTGGCGTGTGTCACATCGGCCGCTAGAACCGCAGCATCCCAGCTCGCAAACTCAGAGTGCATCACTTGCCCAAGCGAGGCGTAGAGTTGTCCCGCGGCGCCGGGGGTACTCAAGCGCTCACCCCATGGAGGATTCACCACCAAAAGGCCACCTTGCATATTCTGATGGGTCGGTTTTATGACTTCAGACAGTTGCTTTACCCGCACGCGAACCACTGAGCTGAGGTTCATTCGGCGAGCGTTCTCTTCAGCCCGTCGAATCGCATTTACATCGCCGTCGTAACCCCGTATCTCCACTCCATCAGGCAGCGCCGCTTTCACCTGGGACTGACTCTCGGCCACAATCATCTCCCATTGATCTTTGCGGTGTCCGAGCCACCCCATAAAACCAAATCGCTCTCGCCGCAGGCCAGGCGGAATATTAAGCGCCATTTGCGCCGCTTCGATTAACAGCGTCCCTGAACCACACATGGGATCTACCAGCGAGGCGCCACCCTTAAACTTCTCCGGCCAGCCAGCACGCAACAAAACCGCCGCGGCAATATTTTCCTTTAGGGGTGCCTTCCCGCCCTCCAGGCGATAGCCCCGCTTGTGCAAACTGTCGCCTGACAAGTCGAGACTAATGGTCAACTTACCTTTGCTGAGCTGAGCCACAATGCGAAGGTCCGGCTGTTTGGCGTCCACCGAAGGACGCTCGCCCACCTGTTCGCGAAAGTAATCAACAATCCCATCTTTGACCTTGAGCGCGCCAAAGTGAGTGTTTTTGATGTAAGCACTCTGCCCACGAAACTCAACGGCAAAGCGCGTCCTGGGCGTCATGTGGTCTGACCATTTCAGCCCGCGGGCCGACGCGTAAACATCGTCCGTGTTTGAAACGGCCGTCTCAGAAAGCTTGACTAAAATTCGGTTTGCTAACCGGCTCCACAAACACGCCCGATAAGCGAGCGCCATAGAACCCGAGAAGTAAACACCGGCCGGGGTGTCTCTGAGGTCTTCAGCACCAAGGTCGGACAACTCGCTGAGCAACAATGGCCCAAGCCCCACGGGGCAGGTCGCCAGAAATGATAATGTCGGCGTCATCGCAGGGACTCCAAGTCATTAATTCGCAACAGCGTAGAACGCCACTCACGATATTGTTGCTCGAGCGTCCCTGTTAGCTTAAAAACCTGTTTTTCCACGTACAGGGCCGTGGAACGCGCCTCGCTCTCTAGATCCAGCACCAACTCAAATAGCTCCTGCTCATGAATTTTTAATGATCGATAGGCCGCATAAACCGCCTGAAGACGTGTAAACGCTGAATCATCGGTGAATTTTTTCTCGTCAGAGTCTCGACTGCGCCGCAACTCCAGCCAATCAAGCTGTTCTTTACTGGCTCTTCGCCACAGGCTGTACGCCGCACCGACCTCTGCTTCTATCGAGCGGATTTGCTCGTCAATGGTATCAATGAACAGTAATTCGTACTCTTGAAGCTTTTTAAGTCTTATCCCCATGGGATCTTGCCCGCTGGGCAGCCGAGTCAAATACCAACGCCCCTCGCGGTGGCTAAGATAACCAGAAAAAGCCTCGGGCACGAGCGCTTGTGCGTAGCGAAGGAATGACACGGATTTAAGCACAGCAATGGCGGGCGCTTCAGTCATCAGCGCAGACAGCATATCGACATGAACACGCACAAATAAATCGTTGAAGGGATCTGCCCCCTCGCCGAGATAGTCTGACTCCAACGCCACATCGTTGTAGGTCCGATCTAACAGTACCCGACCCGACACGTCATAACCAAATGCCGCAATACTCAGTTGCGCGCCGTCCGATATCAGGACATTTAATTCCAACGTCACCTGAGGAATGACTGAAGGCTCAGGGAAAAGTCGAACCACACCCCAACCCTCATGGGCCTCCAACTCCCGTCGCATTCGCGTGCCAACCAATTTGGCTTCAGTCTCCCGAAAGGAGCTTTCCATGTCGGTTCCACTGTTGTTGACAACGCCCGTGGTCACCACAATACCGACATCAAGGGGGAGCCCAGGCTGTTGCGGCTTCGCCACTGAATCGCCCACACTAATCGTTAGAACATCGGCCTCCTGCGTCGCCGCCGCCAACACAACGGGGCAAACCAAGGCCAATGCGAAGAGCACGCATACCAGTGAGCGCGCGCCTACTGAGTGGTGCATATTTTTCCCTTAGTGAGACTGCGCTCGCAGCGATATCCCATTGCGCTTGGGTCATAGCGCGTAAAATACTGACTGACTACCAACGGAAATCGGGCCCCGTTTGTTTCTACGGCGGTGACCATTAGTACCGTTTCGGCATCTGACGACAAAGACAACCGATGCGTGATGTCCAAACCGTCTCGCAGCTGTAACGAAAAAAAGAGCTGATCACCATCCCAGCCACAATGTTGCGTGCCCAGCGAATCGGTTGTTAGTGAGAGTCCTGAATCATCAGTTTCACAGACCAACGCAAAGCTGTTCGCTCGCTTGACCCTGACACGGGCATCCCCCTGAATAATTTCAAGGAGATTGGGCTCGGTAATGATTTCCGCTAACCGCGCCAGCGTGATCAATTCGGTTCGACCCGGCAGTGGTCCACCAGCGAACCCCCGACCCTCTTCCGCAAGCTTTGCGCGCCGCGCCGCCTCGCGCTGAATGCGACGGGATACTAAATTGAGCTGGTCTTGGAAATTGTCGCTCCGTGCGTAATCAACTTCCCAATGACCCGACATATCGACGGGCGTGGCAATGCGTGTAATCAAGTCCTCAACGCGCTCCTGCGCACAGCCCGCGAGCAACAGCGTACTGATGAGCAACACAAGTAATGATCGAACCGCTACTGATGGCATAGATCGCACTGAACCGTTACGCCAGCGTCTCCCGCAACTCAAACTTAAGCACCTTACCGGCTGGGTTGCGCGGCAGGGCCTCGACGATATGAAGCCTTGAGGGCAGTTTGTAGCGTGCAAGCTTAGCGACCGCGAAGTCCCGCAACCCCTCTAACGTCAAATCGGACCCGCCCGTGACTGCCGCTACCGCGGTGACAGCCTCGCCCCATTTTTCATCGGGCAAACCAATAACGGCCACTTCGGTGATTGCCGGGTGTTCGAACAAAACACTCTCCACCTCCGCGGGGTAAACGTTTTCACCGCCTGTAATCACCATATCCTTAAGCCGATCACAAATGTAGAGGTAACCCTCTTCGTCGATGTATCCCACATCGCCGGAGTGAAACCACCCCATTTCGTCAATGGCATTGGCCGTTGCTTCAGGTCTGTTCCAGTAGCCCTTCATAATATTGGGGCCTTTGATGCATATTTCACCCCGCTCGTCGGGGCCGACCGCCACATTGTCGTTATCGACAATACGCAGTTCCGTGTGAACGGGAGGCAGTCCGGCTGACCCCAATTTTTCGAGGCACTTTTGGGGACCCAAAAAAGACGCAAACGGGCTCGTTTCTGTCAGCCCATAACCTTGGCAAAAGCTAATTCCCCGCTGACCGTACAGCGAAATTAGCGATTCGGGACACGGTGCGGCGCCCACGATTAAAATCTCAATTGACGACAGATCCCGCGCGGCAAATGTTGGATGCTGGGCCATAAACAAAAACATAGCCGGCGCACCAAACATGTGGGTCACACTGTGCTCTTCGATGGCGTCTAACACCGCTTCAGGATCGAAGTGGCGGAGTAAGACCAGCGGACTCCCCATTTGAAAGGCCGAAATAGTCATCACGTTTAAGCCACCGATATGAAACAGTGGCGCTGCGGTCAAGAGGACATCGGATTTGTTCGCTCCGAACGCAAGACTGGCGTTAACATTGTTCCAAACAATATTGCCGTGGGTCAGCATGGCACCCTTTGGCAAGCCCGTTGTACCGGAGGTGTACATAATCAACAGCGTGTCATGGGGTGACGAGGACGCGATCTCGCTCACGGGCGCGGCAACACTCAAACCTGACTCGAGACAGGCGAAACCGTCTAGGGCACCGTGGACCGAATAAAACCGGCGACACGGCAACCGTTCCCTGACACTTTCAACGACTGGAATCAGGTCTGGATCGACGATCAACGAATGGACGCCGGCATCGTCAATAATGAACGCAAGCTCCTCGCCGGTCAGTCTGAAATTCAGCGGTACGAAAATCGCACCCAGACTCACAGTCGCGAACATCGTTTCGATGAAGCTTGGCTGATTAAATCCTAAAAAGCCGACGCGATCACCGACACAAACACCGGCACCACGCAGCAGTCCAGCCAACGAACGGACGCGTTGCGCAAATTCTCCGTAAGTACGCTTCGCGCCCTCAAAAATAATGGCTGTGTCACTCGGATTGAGCTCCGCTTGTTTGATGACTTGAGCTGCAACATTAAAGTTTGGTTCAGGGCGGTGCATGCTGGGGTACCTCTTAAATTAAAAACGGTTGAAAAGACTCGGCTTGAAAACCGCGTCGGCTATCCGCTAACGGGCCTGTCAACGACTAAGCAATACTCGCATCGCCCCAGGTATTGAAGCCTGCAATCGAGGGCGTTCCCGGAAGGTACATTTGCTCAACAGCATCGACAGTAAATCCAGCCTCCTGGAGAAGGCCTCGCGTATCGCGCGTAATATGGCATCCACCAAACACGCGTTTCCAGACTGGGTTTATCCGTCGCTGCCATTTCGCCACAGACTCATCAGGCGCGATACCGTGCTCGCAGAAATACAATCTACCGGTAGGCTTGAGTGTCCTGCGTGCCTCTGCTAAAGCCGCCTGTGGGTTGGGCACGGTGCACAAGGTAAACGTAATCAGTACCGAGTCCACCGAGTTATCTTCAAGGGGAATATCTTCTGCCGACCCCTGAATAAACTCGACATTAACATTGGCGTCACTCGCTCGCTGTGACGCTAATTCCCAGGACGTGCTGCAAGGATCAATTCCAATGACTTTGTCGACCTGCTCGGCCGTGTAGTGCGGAAGGTTGTGCCCGGCGCCGATACCAAACTCCAGGACGGTTCCCGTTGCGCGCGGGACCACCTTCTGTCGCTGCCGAATAACCGGCTTAGTGCCGCATGCACATGTGACGAGTCTCGGCACGACTAGATCGTTGTAAAATCCCATATCAACCCTCTTCTCTTTTATTGTTAGCGTTTAGCTGGCGTAAGCCTCAGCATCGATGAGCCGCATTTCTGCCTCAATCCACGCTTCCACTCGACCCATGAATTCGACGGCGCTTTCGTCCTTCATTGCGCGCAGAGCTGGACCCACCGAGACGTCCACCGTGCCGGGAACAAAAGTCCAAGACGCACGCGGCCAACACCGACCTGTCGCTGCAGCAACAGGCACAATAACAGCACCCGTTTCTAAGGCCAGTCGCGCCGCACCAGACTTGTAGAGCAGCTGCTCCCCACGGGGCGCACGCGTCGCCTCTGGAAACATAATAATCCACTTCCCTTGATCCATCAGGCGCGCACCGATACGAGCGACCCGCTGCCAGGCATCTCCTTTTGCACTTCGATCGATCGGCACCATGTGAAGTCGTCCAATTGCCCAACCAAAAAACGGGACAAGGTTGAGCTCTTTTTTATAAACGTACGCGATCGGATTAGTCATGACGCTTGGAAAAAAGAATGTCTCAAAGGTGGATTGGTGCTTGCTACAAATAATCACACGATTACCCGCCGCGGCGTCTAATAAGTTCTGATAGCCTGTAAGGCGACAATCAACCCCACCGACCCATCGAATCGTGGCAATCGAAAACTGCAGCCAGGGTCTTCCAATCCAAAAGTAGGTCACTCTGTAGGGCGCCACGAATGAGGCAATCACCAAGATGGATGCAACGGGTATTACCGTCACTGCTAATAGTAGAAAAATCAGAGCTGATCGCACCCACTGCATACTGCCCCCAGTCATTGTCTGCGCTTGCGCATGGATAGTATCAACTGCGCAGGCACGAGCAAGCACAAACAAAATCAGCGCAGTTCTTTTATTCGCCGCAGTGGGGCTTATACTGGTCGGTGAGGTGAGTTAATTTGAAAAAGCCCCCATCCAAACAAGAGATGCGTCGTCATCTCGAAAGGCAAACGCGGTCCTATCTGAAAGATGGCGGCGAAATACGTGCTGTTCCTCAAGGGGTCAGTGCGGTAGACGAGGCCGTATCAGCCATACATACACCCATTTTTACGGGGAAGCCGCAGCAGCGAACCCCAGTCAACGACGTCATTGATACGTTAAACCGTCGTCGAGAAGCCCAACTCAAGCGCACGCCAAAAACCGTTCAACGTGCCAAAACAAAGCCCAAAAAAGAAATTGTCTACGACGATTTTGGCGAACCCTTGCGCGTCGTTTACCGAGACGAGTGACTCTGTCTGTGAACTGAGACCCTGACTCTGTCGTAAGGAGCTAGGCATTCACAGGAATATCCCATGTTACGTATTACCAAGACTATTTGTGTCGATCGGAATCCGTACGACTGTTTTACCTACCTCGCCGATCTTCGTAAGTTGGTCGAATGGGACTCTAACGTGGTCTCAGCCAGTAAGCGAACACAAGGGCCCGTGGCCAAAGGCTCCCGCTTTACTGTTGGCGTCAATTTAGGCGGCATACGGATCCCCTTCACCTACGTGATTACAGAATTTAGACCCAGCGATCGTCTTGTTATGACCGGCAGAAGTCTGCTGTTCAATGTTAACGACAGTATTACGTTTACCGAATCAGAGCGTGGCGTTGAGATCTCTTACTGCATCGACTTTTACTTCAAATTCGGCCTGAGTAAATTCTTTACCCGTCGCCGTGACGCATTTGAGCAACAGTGTCAGTCTGCGATTGACCACCTTAAAAGCGCGTTAGAACAAGCGCCTTGCGAGGCAACGTTAAGCCCGGAAAGTGCGCGTGCTGATAAAAAATCGTTAAGTACGTTAAAAACATTTACCCGACTCGGTTACTCATCAAGTCGAAAAGCCTGGCAACCCGTTACTGAGCGTATGGAGGGCCTCCACGTCGTTTTGACCGGTGCAAATTCGGGTATTGGACTGGCTGCTGCTATTGACTTGGCGGTCGCAGGTGCAGATCTGACACTGGTCGTGCGGAGCCAAGAGAAGGCTGACGCGACGTTGCGCGTGCTCAGTGATGAGACCGGGCGCACAGATTTCAAGGTAGAGCTCGCTGATCTCAGTCTGATCAATGCCACTGATTCATTGGCGAGACGACTCCTTGAACACGGCCGGCCAATTGATGTGTTGATCAACAACGCCGGCGCCCTGTTCAATCAACACTCAGTAACCCAAGAGGGGCTGGAAAGAAGTTATGCACTGCTCTTGTTGTCGCCGTGGCGCCTGACCGAGGCGTTGATGCCCTTGCTGTCGCATCATAAAAAGCCCTCGCGGGTCATCAATGTTGTGTCAGGCGGAATGTACGCCGAGCGACTCAATCTGCAAAGACTGAACGTAGCAAGTGACGGGTATCGAGGCGCACGCGCTTACGCGCAGTGTAAGAGAGCACTCAACACATTGACCGAGATCTGGGCAAGCCGGTGGGCAGAACACAATATTGTGGTGAACGCCATGCACCCCGGATGGTCAGACACGCCCGGCGTGCAAACCGCACTACCCCTGTTCCGAATAATAACGCGCCTGGTACTGAGATCTCATCGAGAAGGAGCGGACACCGTCGTCTGGATGGCTCGGTCCGATCAAGCCGGTTTATCGTCAGGGAAGCTGTTTTTAGACCGACAACCTCGCTCGCCTTACTTGCTCGGTAACAACGTTGAAGCACCCGAGCAACGGACAGCCTTGGAGGCTCGGTTGAGCGAAGACCACCTCAAGGCCCTTAACCGCTCGGCTAACGCTTGAGCGCAGAACATGCAGGACGTATGTTGTCCGTGAGTATCTGCTGAGGCACTAGCGCCATGAATAATCGAGCAATAAGATCTTTCACACCCCAGATCTCCGAAGCGTGCATCGCCGATTTACTGACGCGTTTAAAAGCAACCCGTTTCCCCGATGCCGAAACGGTTGAAGACTGGCGTCAGGGACTGCCCCTGTCCTACCAGCAAGAACTGATTGACTACTGGCGCACCGACTATGACTTCAGTCGAGTGGCCACTCGGCTCAGCGAGTTCGACAACTTCCTCACAGAAATCGAGGGCATCGACATTCACTTCATCCACAAGCGTAGCCGCCACACTAGCGCGACGCCATTGCTGATTACCCATGGATGGCCGGGATCCGTACTGGAATACCTTGATGTTATCGAAGCGCTAACGAACCCCACTGCATTTGGAGGTACCGTTGACGATGCCTTTCATGTTGTGCTGCCCGCCCTACCGGGCTTCGGCTTCTCAGGCAAACCCGATCGACCGGGAACTGACGTTGCCGTCATTGCCAACATGTGGGAACAACTCATGCAGCGCCTCAACTATACGACGTTTTATGCACACGGCGGTGACTGGGGCTCTATTGTTACCCAAGCTGTCCTGCTACAAGAAACGACGGGGTGTCTCTCGGGTCACTGCACGCTCCCAATCGTCATGCCCGACGAGACAACACTTGATAACCTTCAAGCCGAAGAGATCGATGCGCTTGAATCCTTTCAGTTTTACAACGAGTGGGACTCGGGATACTCCAAGATACAAAGTACGCGACCTCAGACCCTCGGTTACTCGCTTGCTGACTCACCCGCGGGCCAAATGGCCTGGATTATCGAAAAATTCGCGTTCTGGATGGACTGCGAGACCAACGGAGTGCGACACCCTGAAAACGTTTTGTCAAAAGACACGATGTTGGACAACGTCATGTTGTACTGGGCGACCAATTCAGCCGCATCATCGGCGCGCCTCTATTGGGAGAGTTTCAATACACCGAACTTGAGTCCGATTGAGAGAACGATGGGTCTGAGCGTATTTCCAAAGGAGATTATGCGGACGAGTGAGCGGTGGGCACGCGCTCGATTTAAGAACCTGGTCCACTTTGAACATCGGTTTGAAAAGGGCGGGCACTTTGCCGCGCTTGAAGCGCCTGAGACCCTCATTAACGAGCTGCGTATTTGGCGATCTAAAAGCCAAATTTAAACGCTAGTTTCTTTGGAACTGGGTGACCCCTTCGATCAGAGTCATCTCGACCTTGAGGTTACGCATATCGGGCGCCGTGAGCGGGCTGGCGGACAAAACGATCAAATCGGCGAGTTTACCCGGCTCTATTGAGCCCACTTGCTCGTCTAAAAAAACCTGCCAAGCGGCGTCTATCGTCACGGCTCGTAACGCGGACATGCGGTCGATGCGCTGATCCGGTCCCAGCACCACCCCAGTTTTAGTTTTGCGTTCGACAGGGCTCCACACGGCCTGCAAAGGCCGCATGGGCGTCACGGGCGTATCCATGTGCGAGGAAAAACGGACACCTGCATTTTGTGCCCATTTAGCCGGGCTCATGTTAGCGGCTCTTTCTGGCCCCATAAAAATACCCGCGTGCCGATCACCCCAGAAAAAGGTGTGGGCCGAGAAAAAACTGGGGCTCACACCCAACACCGCCATGCGATCTATTTGATCTTTTCGCGCCATTTGCGAATGAATAATTATCGGACGCGCCTCAACCCAAGGGTGCAGGAGCGATGCCGCTTCAATCGCATCAAGTGCATCTTCAATCGACGCGTCACCGTTCCCATGAATCGCAACTTGAATGCGCCGCTCATAAAGCCCCTGTACCTGTTCAAATAGATCCTCTCGAGATACTGACGGGTAGCCGCGGTAGCTTGCGTCGCCCTTGTACGGACGATGGTAAGGCTCGCTCAAGTAGCCGGTATAGCCTTGGATACTGCCATCGGCAACAATTTTTACGCGAGGGACGCTGACACGACCTGCCGCCAAGTCCGCCAGTTCCATTTCCCCTGCAAAAAGCGCCTCACCGACTTCATGAAAAAACGGGAACAAAGCCACTCTCAATGGCATTTGATTATAAACTGACATTGGACCCAACAGCCCCGCAATCGCGGTTGGCATTCCCCCGGCAGACGCTGTTGTAACACCAAATCGAAGGTATTCTTCGGTTGCAATCCGTGTCATGTTCCACGCGTCTGAAACCGACAAATCCAGTGTTTGATCGCGCGCCTGATGGGTGGCGGTTTCTTCAAGGATACCGTTGGGCTTGCGTTGGTCCGGAGAATCCGGATCGCGAACAATATGGCCGCCCTCCGGGTCTGGTGTGGTCTCATCAATACCAAGCGCCTCGAGCGCCGCCGTGTTAACCACCATCAAGTGACCGGAAACGTGAACGATACCAATGGGGCGTGTTGCCGATACTTGATCAAGGTCAAACCGTGTCGGATGTCGTCTCTCTGCCAGCAAGGTGTCGTCATAACCACTGCCAATCAACCATCCATCATCTCGCTCGAGGCCAAAAGCCCGCAATTTTTCAAGTAATTGCGGAATTGATGCCGTATCGCCAATCGGTGGGCTGTTTAAATCTACTGAGAAGGCCGTCTGTCCTGATCCGGGGAAGTGTCCGTGCGCATCCACAAAACCCGGCATCAATGTCCGACCGTCCAAGTCTGTCACCTGCGTTAGATCAGTAATGAGCGCTCGAATCTCAGCGCTGCTTCCGACCTGGTCAATGACCCCGTCACGCACACTGACAGCCTCAGCAATACGATCGGTCGAATCCATAGTGAGCACGTCACCATTAACAAACACCTGGTGTGACGGGGGTACGGGCGCCTTGACCAAAGAAAAAACATAAAGTCCTGCAACTAGGAGGACGCCAAAAAGTGCGGTCAAAAATCGTTTTAGGGTCATAAAAATGCGTGTCCTTGTTCGAAATGACAGATCAATAATGTGGCGGGGGCGGGTCACTCTCAGTATCACCCAACCCTTCAATCACTGTCGCTTGCTCTTTAAGCCTGAGACGTAACTCACCCACAGCAGCCTCCATAGACTCCAGTCGTTTGTGTTGCGTCAGTAAGGCGCTCTCCAACTCATCGTTAGCGACCTCCAAAAATGCGATTTTTGACTCGAGTTCCGCTGTTGCTGATGTCACGCTCGTCTCACTCACTTCTACACTCGACTCCAAGCTTAAAAACATACATTAAGCCTTACCATACCAACTGATAGACTACTCGAGCTAGGCATTAATGGACGACGCGATCGAATGAATTCAAAACAAAAAACAAGATCGGTTTACAGCACCGATCAAGGCCGCCTTTGTCCACAGTGTCTCCGAGGTGTGGCCAGTTGCGTTTGTGGGGTTGATAGACCGACCCACCAAGGAGACGGCATCGTTCGAATCAAGCGTGAAACGAAAGGTCGCGGCGGAAAGGCGGTCACTGTAATCGAAGGCCTGAATGTTGCACCCAAAGAGCTGAAAAGTATTGCCAAAGGGCTCAAGCAGAAATGTGGCGTCGGCGGTGCTGTCAAAGACCACAACATAGAAATCCAAGGCGACCAGCGCAGCGTCTGTAAAACCGCGCTGGAAGGCCTTGGGTATACCTGCAAACTGGCAGGAGGATAAATATCAGAAGGTAATGAGCGTCTTCTGACCCGTTCGGCGGACGCCGTAGCGCGAACCGATTTGAGGTGTCAGCGACTCAGCCAAACTGACCCGATCGGAATAATGACTGGCAAAGGTCGTTGTAAGCTCAGCAACAACCTTTGCCTGCATTTGCCGAACAACTTCACCGCCCGCTTTCATCATAAACGGCGTCAGTAACCAGCCACCGATGCCCCAAGAGAATCCGTAGCCTCGATTTAACGTTGTCGGCGCGAGGTCCAGTGCGCCGTATATGTAAAGCTGCTTGTATTCATTCGACCCATAGCGAGACCACTCGGTCATACGCTCAACCGCGCCAGCCTCCATCGCCATGAGAATAGCGTTGCCCAGCTTTCCACCGCCGATGGCATCGAAAGCAAGGGTTGCACCTGTTGCATTAACGGCGGCCGCCAACTGGTCTGCAAAATCGTCATCAGAACTGTTCACGACGTGCTCTGCCCCCTGCCCTTTCAACAAAGCCACTTGCTCGTCATTTCGAACAACATTCACCAGTGGTACGCCGTCGTTCAGGCAAATACGATTGAGCATTTGCCCTAGGTTAGACGCCGCCGCCGTGTGAACGATTGCCTTGTGTCCTTCCATCTTCATGGTCTCGACGAATCCAAGTGCTGTCATCGGATTTACAAAACACGAAGCGCCCGCTTCTGGTGTCGTGTCATCCGCCAATGGAATGCACTGAAATACGGAAATGGTCCGATAGTTTGAGTACATCTCACCGCCAAACAGGGCCACACGCTTTCCCAGCAACGCTTGAGCTTCGGGACTTGCTCCTGCCTCAACAACCGTGCCGCATGCTTCATTACCCACGGGCAGCCACTCATTAATTCGTGTTGCCATGGCACGCATTGCAGGGGGCGGTACATCAAGAACAATCGACGGATGCCCGTTGCGCTCAGAGGCCCGAATTGAATCGATATCCGCCGCACCAAACATCAGTCCGAGATCCGACGGATTTATCGGTGAGGCCTCGATCTTCACCATCACCTCCTTGTCTGAAGGCGCGGGCACATCGATGTCAAATAGCGCGCACTCAATAGTGCCCTCATCGTGAACACAAGACTGCATTTGGAGACTTTTCATACGATTTTCCTAGTTGGTTGATTAAGTGCGGTTAATACCGATGGTCACGCTCAGTATCAGTGAGCATTCGCGCCGCTTTTTGAGCAGAAAGGCGGTATATCACGTTATAGGCCAGTACGGCTCGAACATACTCGCGTGTTTCTTTAAACGGTATGGTATCGACCCATCGTGGAAGACTCATTGTTCCCTGCGTCCAGCGTTTAACACGGTTGGGACCTGCATTGTAGGCGGCGAGCGCAAGAACACGGTTCCCGTCATACCGGGCTATTAGATCCGCGTAGTAGAGGGCACCCACAGCCGTATTGTAGCCAGGACGCATTAGTCGACTGCGACTGTAGCGGTAGTTGTGTTTTCGCGCAGTGAGCCGAGCAGTGCTGGGCAGCAGCTGCATGAGCCCCCTCGCACCGACTTCGGACACTGCATTCGGTGCTAAGGCACTCTCGCGCCTTGCAACGGCCAAGAGCTGCTCAAATTCGAGCCCCGACTCCTCCGATGCATTCTCAAACTCTGACTTGTAGATCACCGGGAACCTCAAATCCACTCGGTGCCAGGCTTGTGCTGCAGCTGCAGCTTCTATTGCCATCGTGTGCCAGCCTTGTGCGCTGGCCAATTCGGCTAGAATCAGCGCCGCAGCCGGATCATCCAATGCAGATCTAAACTCGGTATTTGCTTCCCACGCTCGCCCCAACGCCTTGAGCTCTTGAACGCGCTCCGCGACCCCTCGGTCCACCCGCGACTTCGAAATGAGTGGGGGTGTCTGACGTCCGAGCGTGGGCGATACGCCTAAAATGTCGGCCGCGAGGTAGGCGTGAAAGCCACGTCCCTTGGATAAGTTTTTCAGTATTAATTCAGACTGCTCGGCCTCACCGGGTGCGGCCGCGATGACACGCCAATACTGCCACTCATCGCTCAATCGCTTGCTGGGCGAGAGCCACTCGTAGGCCTGGCGGAACGACGTCCAGTCGGCTGCTCTTAGGGTTGACCGCAGGTAAATCTCGGTCAACTCGTCGTTCTTCAGTTCCACGAGTCGATCGGTAATCCAGGACTGCGGCGCTGCACTCTGAGCAAAAAGACTGTGTCGCGTGATCAAACTGTGCATTTGAGCCGTCTGCTCAGCCGTGAACTCAAAACGTGTTGCTAAGGCCTGCTTGGCTGCCAGCGCTCGTCCGGGATTGATGCGCGCCAAACGCGTCACTCCCATCACGGCAATATCGCGTTGCCGTCGCGTTGACCCCCGTGTTTTCTGAGTCACGCGATCCGGTCTCGTATAAATCTCGCCCAAATCCTGCAGACTCACCAAAAGCGTCGCTGATGCAAACTTTCTCAGGTAGCGAAGTAGCGTCGTATTGCGGGCATCTGCAGCGCGAAGTGCACGTTGCCAAACCACGTCATCTGATGGACCCGAATGTCGATACCACGCCTTAAACACCGGATCACAGGCTTTTATTTGAGACTTGCCCACGGCCCAAAGTTCTTTCAATAAAGTTGTCGCCGCATCAACCTGTTGCGTCATCAGTAGCGCGTGCGCCCTGTGACAGCGCAGCTCAGTGGTCAAGTCCCCGTCCTGAGTCACCTCAACCACCGTCTTCCATGCCCGGTCTTTAACTTTGTGACGAACAAAACTTCGCAAGGTTCTCAGGGCAACGGGAGAGTCGGTAGTACGCGCCAAAAACGCTTTAACGACGTCGGGCTTGGTATGGTGTAAATCGCCTTCGATCACTAACGCGTCAAGATAAAGCGCCAGGGGGTAGTCAGTGAGCTCGGCCCGCAGCCGCGCATAACGCGGACCGGCGCCCGAGCGTAACTCAGTGACGGCTTGTTCAAACTTCAGTCGATCTGCTGCACGATCACTATCAACCTCGGCATACGCCAAAGAAGACAACAAAGCACCGAGAGACAGCAGACAAGACGCGCGGACTGTGCGAGAGTTTCGAGAGATACAACTGAACATCCCTGCGAGCATGAGGCCACCGGCCTTTATTTTCAATCGAAACCAAGAAAGCTTGCCAACTGGAGGTAGAACGCGCTTCACATGACAACAACTGACGTCCGACTCACACAATTTAGCCCGGCAGCGGGCTGTGGCTGCAAACTGTCGCCGGAAACACTCAAACGAATTTTATCACCGGTCGAAGTGGGTGCATCACCCGATCATTCCGCACAGCTTTTGGTAGGAAACAGCAGTCGAGACGACGCGGCTGCTGTTGATATTGGTGGCGGGCGGGCGCTGTTGAGCACCACCGACTTTTTTACGCCGATCGTTGACGATCCGTTTGAGTTTGGTCAGATTGCTGCCACTAATGCGATAAGCGATATTTATGCCATGGGCGGCACCCCCACGGTAGCCATTGCAATATTGGGCTGGCCCGTTGATACGCTCGCGCCGGAGGTCGCAAGCCTTGTCTTAAGCGGCGCGCGAGCAACCTGTGCGCAAGCCGGTATTGCGCTGGCCGGAGGACACAGCATCGATATCTCAGAACCCATTTTTGGACTTGCAGTGTCCGGGCTGGTCGATATAAAAAACCTTAAACGAAATGACACGGCGCAGTCGGGCGATCAGTTGTTTTTAACAAAGCCATTAGGGGTCGGCATCGTCAGTACCGCGGTCAAGCGGGATAAAGCGCGGGCGGATGATCTCGAAAGAGCCAGCGGGACCATGCGTATGCTTAACAGTATCGGCCCTGTACTTGCAGAAATAAGCGGGGTTACGGCATTGACCGATGTGACCGGATTTGGTCTTGCAGGCCATCTCGCAGAAATAATGAGCGCCAGTGAGCTCGATGCAGAACTGAGCTACGCGCGTATTCCAAGGCTTCCCAACCTTGCGGGCTACATTGATCAGGACTGCGTGCCCGGGGGGACACATCGGAACTATGCGTCGGTAAAGCAACACTTACCCAAACTTGATGATCATCAAAAAGCGATTTTATGTGACCCCCAAACTAGCGGTGGGCTTTTAGTATCCGTTCGACCCGAGTCGGTCGACGAAGTGACCACGGTATTGCGTGAAATGGGTCTCCCTTGCGAGCCGATCGGCCGTCTCTGCGCGCAGTCAGGTGTCGATTCCGTATTAACGTTGCATGAATAATCATACGACGGACCGGGTTACCCAGGCGCATTTCGCGTCGCTCTTGATCAGCGGACGCCAACTGATCGACATGAGGGCGCCCATCGAATTTTCACGTGGCAGCTTTCCCGCAGCGATCAATCTTCCATTGATGACCGACGATGAGCGCGCGCGCGTTGGAACATGTTACGCAGAGCACGGCGAGGTCGCCGCCATCGCTCTGGGTCATGAACTTGTCTCCGGTAAGTCCAAGGAAGCGCGTATCGCGCTATGGGTTGCTGCCACGATAAGCGATCCGGACGCCGTGCTCTATTGCTTGCGCGGAGGGCTTCGATCGCAAACCGCCCAGTCTTGGCTGGCAGAGGCCGGTGTTAAGGTACCGATCATTGACGGCGGGTATAAAGCACTCCGACGTTTTATGATCGACACCTTCGACACGCAACTCCAGCACTCACAAGTCGTAGTTTTAGCGGGGAAAACCGGATCCGCTAAAACATCGCTTTTAGTCACCTCAGACGACGGATCTCGCCTCCCCTGTATCGATCTAGAGGGACTGGCTCATCACAGGGGTAGCGCGTTCGGTCGTCGAATAGTGCCTCAGCCGACGCAAATCGACTTCGAAAACCAGATCTCTCTTGCGCTCTTAAGACTGCACCATAACGAGCAAAAAACCATCGCTCTGGAGGACGAAAGTCGTCTAATCGGTCGTTGTGCACTGCCATTAAACCTACAGGCAAAAATGCGCGAGTCGCCGCTTGTCGTTGTTGAGGCGACACTATTGGAGCGTGTTCATCACTCTTGGGAAAACTATATTCTGAGTAACTATGAGGAACACCTTAGAGAGGCAGGAACAAAAGATCTGGCATTTGTTGCCTTTTCCGAATCGCTTCGAGCCAGTCTGGGCAACATCAGAAAACGTTTGGGTAATCCGCGCTTCGAACAACTGTCCGAGGTCCTAGAACAGGCCTTGACTGCGCACGACTCAGGCGACCCTGAGCCTCACAAGGAATGGATCGAAATACTGTTAAGAGACTACTACGACCCTATGTACGACTATCAGCTGAAATCTAAGCAGCGCGAAATCATTTACCGAGGAAATTTCAAGGCCGTGCGCGAATTCCTTTTGGATCGCACGCTTAGGCGCGCTTAAAGACTGACAGAATTTCCATGTGGGGTGTTTGGGGAAACATGTCTAACCCACGCGCCTCTTGAAGTGACAAACCACAGTCTGACAAAAACCCGGAGTCGCGCTCCCAGGTGGCCAGATCACAAGCGATGTAGACGACCCAGCGGGCACTGGAGAACAGCGTCGTCAACGCCGCTCGCTCCTTTAATCCCTCGCGCGGAGGATCCATCACCACACCCAGACGGCCATTCACATTAGGCACTAAGGTACGTATGTCGGACTCGGAAAAAAGATTCGCGCGAACCCCTGTCACCCCCCTGAGGCCTCGCGCTGTCAATGCCGCAATAGAGGCATCGTCGCCCTCTAAGGCGACAATGTGAGCCGCGGAAGTCTCAGCAAGAACGTGAGTGAAATTACCTGAACCACAGAATAGTTCGACGATAGAATCGACGTCATCCATCGCGGAAAGAACACCTTTTAACCAACTGATAATAAACGTATTTTGGTCCGAGTTTCCCTGCCGAAAAGGTTGTCGCTGATCGATCAGAGCTCGCTCACGCTCGTCATCAATATCGATCGTTGTCCACTGACGTTTTTTACTCGGTGTCCATGCCGAATTCGGTAGTGCAGTCCGCAATGCACGAAGCTTGCGATTATTGATGGGCGTTAAAATGGGACACTCGGCGATATCGGCAATATCATGAGTCCCCCAAGCCACATACCCAAGGGCCTTGCCGTCTGATTTAAATTGAGCTCGATTTCGATACTCAAAGGGCCTTGGGGCACTTGCAAACTCGCGCTTCGCTTCAACGTGGCCCAGCCGCAGCAAGCTGCGCTCAAGACGGCGATGCTTTTGTTCAACTTGAGCGTCGTAATCCACAAACATCCATGGACAGCCACCGCAGACGCCAGAGCTGTGTGATGTACACCGCGGCAGAATCCGGCTTGGTGAAGCCTCTAAAATCTCGTCTACGCGAACGGTGACGTCACGACCAGTGCGCTTCCTGGTGAGCTGAAGCGCTTCGCCTGGCCACACACCTGCGACGAACAAAACCTGACCATCCGGTGCCTCAACAACGCCTTTACCGTCGCTGCTGACATCACGCACGACGGCGCTAAAGCTATCCGTCACCGAAGGAACAGCGCTACCCGCAGTTTTTGAGCGCCGCGAGATTTTTCCTGAATTAAAACGTACGTTGCGCTTGGACACGTCATGACTCGACTAAGGCAGTGACACCGACGCATTGATTTATCAACCTGGGTCACCGCCCAGGTCTTGCTCGTCGCACGGTGATGTTACGGTATGGCGCCGCTGGCAGGGATCGAACCTGCGACCTTTCGCTTAGGAGGCAAACGCTCTTCCAACTGAGCTACAACGGCAGAGGTGTAAGTCTAGGTCAGCCAGCAATAAAACACTATTCGTCTGTGTCGGTTATCGAGTCAATGCGGAATAATTTGGTTGATCGATCTGCAGCTGCCCGGCCACCGTGTTTCGCAGGTGATCGGTTAAAGCGTCATCGGACAACTGGGTACCCGATCGGAGAGCTTGTACCAAACGCCAGCGGAGTGCGTCTAAGCCTCCCTCCCCAAACAATCCGTTTAACCGGCGGTGCTCCGCCGTCGTTAGGTCAGGCCCGAGCGTCAGCTCGCGCTCCGCAATAGCGAGTGCGTTGACGGCCACACGAATTAAAAACTTATCGGCACCCTCAAATACAGGAGCAACACCGTCCAACAGATGGCCTCTGACCGCGCCAATTAATTCCTGGGTTTGAGGCAAATTCCCTTCACCCCCACTGTGCTTCAGAGGCTCAAATGACCCCGGAATCAACAAACGCGCGCAGTCCATTTGCGCCTCAGAGCTTCGCCGGCCGATGACCGGACGTTCAACCGAAGGCGTCTCTCCGGTGCGCCACGTATTGGCCATTCCAAGCGTCGTTATCGACCACCAAAAAGACCCAAATACCTCCCAGAACAATAATGAGGCGGTGTCGACAGATACGCCCGAGACAGACTCATAACCCGACACCAAGTCACTGGATGCGCCAAAACCACCGACAGGAAGGTCTCGCTGACCGAACCGCCATGAGTTCACACAGAGCCAACCAAGATCACGCATCGGATCACCCATGTGGCACAGCTCCCAATCGAGAACCGCACGAATACCGGTCTTAGAGACCATCAGATTACCGTTGCGGAAGTCTCCGTGAACCAAGCATTGCGTGACGGTTGTCGGTAGGTGGCTCAACAACCATTGCGCGGTAAAGTCGATCATGGGCTGAGGTGTATTGAGCGCGATATACGCGTCCCATGTCTCACGCACCAACACTTCAGGCGAAACGCAGAGGAGCACCCGTCGCAAGGAATGAGGAACAGGTAACGCATGGATCTTAGCCAATGTCTGTCCACATTCGTAAGCCAGCGTTGCTCTCATCTCCGCAAGCTCAGGCAATTTTACAATCCGGTGCCCCAAGGTTTCACCCTCGAGCCATTCCATAAGGTAGCCCTCACCCAGATCGTGCTTTGGCTCGAGTTCACAAATAACATTGGGTACCGGAACGCTCGCTGACTGAGCAAGTCGCAAAAGAGCCACCTCAGCACTCGTGCTCAACTGACCTTGGGAGCTAGCCACAAGTCCGGGCTGCGCGCGTCGCAAGGCATAGTCGCGCTGGACACCGTCGCGCGAGCGAGTACGCACTCGAAAGGTCTGCTGAGAAGCACCTGACGTCAGTTGATCCACAGCCCCAACACTAGACCCAGGAAACTGTCGATCAATAAACTGACTGAGGCGCGCTTCAAATTGCGGGTCTACCGCCATTAACTGACACCCTTCGGCTTTTGTTGGCTCATAAACCCGAACATGTAGCCGGCGATACGGCGCTTTTGAATCTCATCGGCACCCTCGGTAATACGATAACGCCGATGATGTCGGTAGATGTGTTCAAACGGTTTGTACCTTGAATAACCCAATCCACCGTGCACTTGCATCGCAGTATCCGCCGCCTCACAGCACAACTGATTGGCTTGGTAGTTGCACATAGACACCTTATCTGAGACGGAAAACGCACCGTCCCGATCCATGAGCCACGCTGTTTTATGAATAAGCGCTCTGAGCATCTCGCACCGCGCCTGAAGATCGACCAACGGAAATTGTATGGCTTGGTTCGTCGCCAGGGCTTTACCAAACGGCTTTCGATATTTGGCGTACTCAACGGCCTCGTTCACACAATACTGCGCGGCGCCTAAACTCGACGCGGCCTGTCGAATCCGGTTTTCATTGAAAAAGTGCTGTACCACCTGCAGTCCCCGACCCGCGCCTGCGAAAATTGCTGCATCGGGCACACGTACGTTTGTAAATCGAACCCGCGCATGGTCTGACGGCATGTTGAAAGTCCAGAGATACTCCTCGACTTCCACACCCGGCGAGTCCATCGGCACCATGAAGGCCGTGATGCCCAAGGCATCACCAGCGTCACCCGAGGTTCGGGCCATAACCATATCGCTGTGCGCTGTGTGAACGCCCGTATTCCACGTTTTAACGCCATTAATAATCCAATCGTCACCATCGCGTGTGGCAACCGTCTCCATATGCGTTGCATCAGACCCGTGATCCGGCTCAGTGATGCCAAAAGCAAAGCCTTGTGTCGCTGTCTTAAGCCCGGGTAACCATGCGGCCTGCTGCTCAGGCGTCCCGTACTCAAGCATGAGCAACAGTCCTATATTGTTGCCCACGACCGAGTGCTCGTTTTGCAAATCGTTGTGCAAACCAAGCCCTTTAGCCGCGAGATGTTCTCTAATAATGGCCATGCCAAGGTTGCTGCCGTCCCTGCCCCCGTGCTCCTTGGGAAAGGGATAGCTGAAAATTCCCGCGGCGATCGCGCGCTGCTTTGCCACCGCCAATAATGCCTCCCAGTCCTTATTAGGGAGCCCTTGTCGGTCCCAGTCGGTTCGCGCATCTTCACGCCGATGATCAAAGAATCGGATATTGTCATCGGCCCCTTCCAAGGGTTTTATGTGTTCTTCAATAAACGCATCGACTTCCCCTAGAAAGTGTTGGATATCCTCTGGTATGTCAAAGTTCATAAGACGCCGGTCTATCGTTAGTATTTAACTGTCACGTTACGATCGAACGCACGAGAACTCAATGCTTAGGCGGGATCGCCGAATACGCAGGCGTCTTGGCTCACCCATCGAGTCAGCGCGCGCGGTTAAGGGCGCGGTTCCGGGTTGACAGCGCGCCCGGCTTTGGGCAGAAATAACGTTGCGTATTCGCCAATACAGGGACGGTCTATGACCTACGATCTAATTATAAAGGGCGGCACCGTCGTTGATGGTTTAGGTGACGAACCTTTTATCGGAGATGTCGCCGTTATAGGCCATCATATTGCAGCCGTCGGACACGACCTCGGCGATGCCACATCGGTTGTCGATGCAACGGGTTGCTACGTCGCGCCGGGCTTTGTCGATATCCACACTCACTACGATGGACAAGCGACTTGGGATCCGGAGATGGCCCCCTCCTCATGGCATGGGGTCACGACCGTCGTCATGGGAAATTGTGGCGTGGGCTTCGCGCCCGCCGCGCCCGACCGACACGACTGGCTCATTGGTCTGATGGAAGGCGTTGAGGACATTCCGGGCTCCGCACTCTCTGAGGGTATGAGCTGGAACTGGGAGAGCTTCCCTGAGTACCTCGATGCACTCGAAGAATTGCCGCGTGCCATCGATGTGGCGACCCAAGTCCCTCACGGAGCGGTTAGAGCTTACGTAATGGGTGATCGAGGCGCGGGCAACGAGGCACCTACCGGTTCCGACATCGATGCTATGGCCTGTATCGTTGAAGAGGGACTGCGGGCTGGCGCACTGGGCTTCTCAACATCGAGAACCGTTCTGCACAAATCTATAGAGGGCGAATTGGTCCCGGGCACAACCGCTGACCCTGAAGAACTGATCGGCATTGCTCGTGGCATGGCGAAGGCGGGTCATGGCGTCTTCGAGATGTCCAGTGATCTCGTGCCAGAGTGGAACGAGTTTGATTGGATGGGTGACATGAGCAGAGAAACAGGCCTCCCGGTCACATTCACTGCGCTCCAATCACCCGTGAAAGCGATGAACCTCGATGATCAGCTGGCAAAAATGCGCAGTCAAAACGCCCGAGGCGCCAATATACTCGCTCAGATTGCGATGCGCGGCACAGGCTTGATTTTGGGATGGCGCACGTCATTTAACCCCTTTTCGTTCAAGCCCAGCTGGGCAGAGGTCGCCGCACTTAACGAGGCCGACCAACTCGCAAAATTGGCCGATCCCGCGTTTAAAAAGAAGCTTCTGAGCGAAACATCGGTTTATCCCGAAAGTGATCTTCAGTTTCTGGGCCAACTCATGGCTGAAGGATTCGAGATGCAGTATGCGCTGACGGATGACTTCAATTACGAACCAACAAAAGAGCAATCCATTGCACATTTGGCGGCAGTAGATGGCGCTTCAGGCGCTGAATATGCCTACGACTTGATGACCAGTAACAATGGAACAGGTCTGATTTACTTTCCGCTTCTCAACTATGCCGATGGTGATTTGAAGTTCCTTGAGCCTATTCTTCAGTCTGAGGACTGCATTAACTCCCTCTCTGACGGTGGTGCGCACTGTGGGACGATTTGTGATGCGGCGTCACCAACCTTCATGTTGCAACATTGGGTTCGCGATCGTGACGGATTTAGGCTGAGTTTGAGTGACGCTATAAAACGCCAATGCGCTGATACTGCGAAGGTTTATGGACTTCATGATCGCGGCGTACTGGCGCGTGGCTACCTCGCAGATATTAATATTATCGAGCTCGAAAATATTGCTATGAGCAAGCCTTGGGTCGCCAATGATTTGCCCGCAGGTGGGAAGCGTTTGCTGCAGTCGTCCTCAGGATACCGAGCGACCTTTAAGTCCGGTGTGCAAACGTTCGACAATGGACGCTATCTTGGAGCGACACCGGGAGTCCTCATACGTGGTCCGCAGAGCGCGCCTTGAGTCAGCAACCGGCGGACTAAAAATGAGGCGCGACAATCTCCATCCGCAGTCCATTGTCGTCTGAAGGTCCATTCTGCGGGAGTACAATTCGCCTATCGGGTGCGCGTTCTGCGGTAAGCAGACAAACGAGCGCATCAATAAAGTCGTCCGGCAGAACCTCTTTTCGCGGATACGTCGCAAGCCCGCGCGATAGTGCACTTTCGACATTTCCGAGCTCGCGCAACAACAGTAGACGCGCAGCACGACCCTCCTCGGTCTTCTTGCTCGCCTTCAGGGCAACACCACCGTTCAAGCACGCGAAGGCCACCTCGGGGTGGCACTCGTGCCACACCCCGTTTCGCTTGGGCTGTGCAAGCCAACGGTCCAACTCTCTGATTTTTGGGAACAAGTAAAACGATTGTTTGCTCAAGCCTTTACCCGAGAGCGTTCTGGATAACGCGTTCGCCTCAGCATAGTCAGTGCAGCGTGTGACCTCCCGCGCGGGCACTCCAAATACGCTCGAAGAACGGTACGGCCGCAGTTGCGCTCGTGCAAGAGCGTCACAGTGTCGAGTCCCACCTTCGCGCAACAAGCCAATCGGCATGTCGATCATCACGCTCGCATCTAACGTCAAAACACCATTCAAGGACGGCAAATCTACACTCGTCTCAAATTGAATCTCGCCGTCGATCCGGAACGCCATCACCCAGCCACTTCGGCACCCGTCAATACCCAACGCCGTCCTTGGCGCGACACTGAGGCGACGCTCTGAGACTGACGCCTGGTCGGCGTCCGACTGCTTATGATGACCTGCGCTTAGGTTTGTCACCAAGACCGGTTCCCGTAATCACTCAAATGCGAGTGACTTGCACTGGCATGTGGGAGTAACCACGCACAAAATTGTTGCAGATTCGGGTGGGGGGACCCATGAGCGTTATGTGCTTAAAGCGGTCGAGCGCTTCCTCCCAAACGATACGCAACTGCATTTCTGCTAAACGATTGCCCATGCACCGGTGGATACCAAACCCGAAAGAGGCATGGTTTCGGACCGAGTCGCGATCCACTAGAAAAGTGTCTGGATTGGTAATCACAGTCGCATCGCGGTTTGCGGAGCAATACCACAATACGACCTTATCGCCCTTTTTCATCGTGTGACCCTTGAACTGGGTGTCACGGGTCACTGTTCGACGCATGTGGGGAAGCGGGGTTTGAAAGCGAATAATTTCCGAGACCATTGAGGGGATTAGACGTCGGTCTGACCTCACCTTTTCAAACTGCTCGGGATATTCGTTGAGAAACAATACGCCACCTGACATCGAGTTTCGCGTGGTGTCATTACCACCGACAATCAGCAACATCAGATTGCCTGCGTAGTTCAACGGATCATCAACCATATTCGCCGTATTCGGGTCTCTCTGCAGCAGTCGTATCAAGTCAAAGGATTCTTGATCATCACCCTTTCGCTCGTGCCAAAGCTGAGTAAAGATGCCCAGAAACTCCTGAATGACTAAGAGCCGCTCTTCACGACTCAACCCGGTCCCAGCCGTCATTCGCTCGTCTGACGTGATCGCGTCTGACCACTCGGATAGCTTTTCACGCAGGTCCCAAGGAAAATCAAATAAAGTGGCCAGCATCTGAGTCGTCAGATTACGAGACACCAACTCTACCCAATCAAACGTCTCTCCCTCAGGAAGACTGTCAAGCGCCTCGCCCGTGCGCTTTCGAATCAATGCTTCAAATTCGAGAAGATTTTTCGGCGCAACCACCGGCTGGACCGCGCGCCTTTGTATATCGTGCTGCGGCTGATCCATCGTGATAAACGAGGGTGCTCGGCGCTCGTCAGGTGGGTCGATAATTGCGATGGTGGGCTCTGAGGAAAACGTCTCGGTGTCTTTTTCAACAGCCACAATGTCCTCGAAGCGCGTGATCGACCAGAACGCTCCCGCGGGACTTTCAGCTTGAAAGTGGACCGGTGACTCACGGCGCAGACGCTCGAAAAGTGGCTGCCAGCAGTCGAGTTCAAAACGGCGCGGATCCGAAACATCGAGTTCGCTCAGCGGCGTCGTCTGCGGGTCAGCTAAATGTCCCTTGTCCCCTGCAGCCATATCTGCCCCTCGTCGCTCACATTTGGAATTCAGGGAGCTTGACGATCATATTGCCCATGCTGTCGCTCACCTGGAGCTGACAGCTCAGACGTGAGTTGCTCTCTCGATCGGGCCGAAGGCCCAGCATTGACTCCTCCTGGGGATCAACTGCGGGGAGCGGACCTGCTGACTCCTCGACAAAGCAGTGACAGGTCCCACAGACAGCACCGCCGCCACAATCGGCGTCGATCCCGGGGATATCGTACTTCATCGCAACTTCCATAATACTCATGCCACCATCGGCATCCACTTCGTGCTCAGTTCCATCAAACTCAATGAACTTTATTACTGGCATTGCATATCCCTTAATCAAATCTCTATTTCGCCGCGAATTGTGAATTAAATCCACGCATTAGGCTAGTGCTGACACACTCGATTAAACCTATCGACGACCCACCAGGCGCAATAGGGTGTCTCTTAATAAGCGAGACCGTAGAAAAGGATCTAACCAACGATACAAGCGACCCGAGATAATGACAGACCGCCCTTTGTCACACGCTGCCAGCCCCTCTCGCACGACCGTACTTGCGTCGTACCAGATCCATGACGGTGAGTTCGTTTTTGCGTCCATCAGTCCAGCCACAGCGTGAAACTCAGTATGCGTAAACCCTGGGCACAAGGCGGTCACTTTGACACCGTTGTTTTTCACAGCCAGGTTAAGTTCCTCGGACAGCGCGATCACGTAAGCCTTAGCAGGCCCGTAATTACCACTATCGGAACTCGGGAAACGTCCCGCGACCGAAGCCACGTTAATCACCCATCCCATGCCACGGCTTTGCATTTGTGGGATGAGTCGGCTGCAAAGTTCAGCGACCGTCTTCATCATCAACTGCTCAAAGGTCCGCTGCTCACTAAATTCGGTCACGCTTAATAAATCGGGGCCCGCAATACCGGCGTTGTTGATCAATACATCAACGATGAGTCCGAGCGCCTCAATGCGTTCACAAAGGGTTTCGGGAGCATCGGCCAAGCTCAGGTCCTGTTCAATAATAGTCGAGGGAGTGCTAAGCGACGCCGCTAGTGCTTGGAGTTTTTCTCCGCGTCGCGCGACTAAAATAAAGTGATCGACCCTGCCGTCTAATTGACGCGCGAACTCCGAACCAAGCCCAGAGGATGCGCCGGTAATGAGTGCTGTTCCGTTCATGTGAGATGCCTACTGTATGCGCTCGCAGGTAAAGCCCTGTCTCGGAAAATGGATATGACACAGGCCCACGTCTTCCGAACGTCTTGCGATAATAATGCGTTCAGTACTTAAGCTCACCAGCGTGCCGGTAACCGGCACACGTCCAGTATCTGTGGGCGTCACAGTCACCCATTCGCCCACATCTTCGTGCTCAACATCGACCGACGGAAGCGACCGAGGGTCTTGCATTTTCGCAATTTCAAGCGCGTCTGAGGCTTCAACATCAGCGTAATCACCCCAGCCGAGCGCCTCCAGCCTTGTCATCCAGGACCGAACAGTCTCAGGTATCTGATGCGGTTTGATACTTTTAAACCCTTGGGCTAAAAAAATCGGGTGATAACAGCAGAAGTCACTGAGGCTGGGCGACGCGCCACTGACGTAGCGCTTACCCATGAGCTGACGCTCCAAATCATTTAAAAATTCTCGGAAAACGCGTTTCGCGGCAGCCGGACTCTGTCCAGCAGGCTTGTGGCCTGCAGAGAACGATGCGCGGTCCTTGGCAAAGGCCATCATCCCCTTTAATCCAAGCATCCATGTGAGACCTAATGCCGTCTTCAGTGGTGAATTTTGTCTGATTGCAGCAAAGAAAACATCAGTCTCTGCCCGCTGCGACAAGGCCTGCGACGCGTCATCACAGGCCGCTAAGGTCTGTTTAGAACGACCGATTATTTCTTCACTGATTATCGCCGTATCGCAAAATATATCAGCGCCTATTTGCATCACGGGTATCCGACGATAGCCCCCAGCAAGCAGCGCAAGCGTATTTCTGGGAGGCTGAATAGCCACCTCAACCGAGCGCCACGGTACGTCAAGACAGCTGGCAAGCAAGCGAACTTTTTCAGCGTAGGGGGACGCCGGGTAGTGATAAAGAATCAAGTCGTTCTCAGACATACCGCTGACCTGTTGGAGGGTGTGCTGAGAGCTTAGTGTCCTTGCGTACGAATTACTACTGGCCCAGCGCGTCCCGAATACTCTGAGTCACCGCGTCGACCGCACCCACTCCATTAATACGATGGTACTGTGGACCTTCAAGTGCACTGTAAAAACCAACCAGTGGACGCGTCTGACTCTCGTAAACACCGAGCCGGTGGCGAACGGTCGCCTCTGCATCGTCATTTCGCTGGATTAGGGGCTCACCGGTCAGGTCATCGAGTCCGTCTTGCTTTGGCGGGTTGTGCTCAATGTGATAAATGCGCCCGCTGCCTGGATGCACACGACGCCCACTCATGCGGGAGACTATTTCTTCGTGGTCAACGTCGATTTCAATGACTTGGTCAATATCGATATTCGCATCGACCATCGCTTCGGCTTGCGGGATAGTTCTGGGAAACCCGTCGAGGAGACAGCCATTTTCGCAGTCGGGCTCCTCTAATCGGTCTTTCACCAAGCCAATGATAATGTCATCGGAGACTAAGCCACCTTCGTCCATGATCACCTTTGCTTTTTTTCCAAGCTCCGTGCCTGCCTTTACGGCAGCCCGAAGCATGTCACCGGTGCTGATTTGAGGGATACCGAAGTGGTCGCACAAAAAGGCGGCTTGGGTCCCTTTGCCGGCGCCTGGGGCACCCAGAAGAATAATACGCATGTTGTCCCTATTTGCTGATATCAGACCGTATCACAGCCTAAGAGCGAGAAAATACACACCGAGAGCAGACCTTACAAGTTATCTCGACCGCTCTTTACGCTTTGCCTCTTGCCAACGCGCGTCAAGACGCTGGATATTTTCTTCGTCCAATCGACTCCCGTCGGCGAGCGCATCGCCTTCGGCCGTCCTCACACGCGTCTCAAAACGTCTATTTGCTTTGCGAAGCGCAGCCTCAGAATCCACCTTCAAATGCCTCGCCATATTGACGACGGTAAATAATACGTCCCCCAGTTCGCTTTCGATCTCTTGTATTGCACCTAATTCAATTGCGCCCGAGAGCTCACCAAGCTCTTCAGTGAGCTTGAGTGAAATGGCCTGTAGCGTATCGAAATCAAAGCCCACACCGCTCGCGCGTTTTTGAAGTTTCTGTGCGCGAGCCAGAGCACTGAGTGTGGATGGGACGTCATCCATAACACTGTGTTGTGCACGCGCCAGTCTCTCAGTCGCCTTGGCGCTTTCCCAGTTGCGTTTGATGTCCTCGAGAGTCGTCTTATCGTGAACTACACCCTCAAGCTTTCCCTCATGAAAAACATGTGGATGCCGTCTGATGAGTTTCTGTGTAATGCCGGCGACCACGCTGTCAAAATCGAACTGACCGTCCTCTTGGCCGAGCTGGGCGTAAAATACAACCTGGAATAGAAGGTCGCCAAGCTCCTCCTCAACATGTTCAATGTCAGCCTGCTCGAGGGCGTCAACCAGCTCAAGGCACTCCTCCAGCGTAAACGGCGCAATGGACTGGTAAGTTTGAGCGAGGTCCCAGGGGCAACCGTGCTGAGGGTCCCGAAGCCTTTCCATAACGCGTTTAAGGTCATTGATATCGTACATCCGGTCTAATCCCTCTGAGTTTACTGCTCGTAAACCCCTGTCGATAAATAGCGATCACCACGATCGCAGACGATCGCAACGACGGTCACTCCGTCATTTCCCTCTGCAATATCAAGGGCCGTGGCGATCGACGCCCCCGATGACACGCCGGCAAAAATACCCTCCTCTCGCGCCAGTCGCCTCATGGTGACTTCGGCGCGTTCCTGAGAGACGTCAATGACCTCATCAACTGCCGCGGCGTTGAAGATTTTGGGGCGATAAGCCTCTGACCATCGTCGTATACCGGGAATCTGTGAACCGTCTACCGGTTGCAACCCGACGATTTGAATCTGGGGATTTTTCTGTTTTAGGTAGCTCGAGACCCCCATTATGGTGCCAGTCGTACCCATGGAACTGACAAAGTGCGTCACCCTGCCAGCGGTTTGCTCCCAGATCTCCGGTCCTGTTGAGAGAACGTGGCCCTTCGGATTATCGGGATTCGCAAACTGATCAAGCACTATCCCCTCGCCCGCGGCAGCCATTTGCTCGGCAAGATCCCTGGCCCCCTCCATACCCTCGTGTTGAGTCACTTCGATGAGTTCGGCGCCATAGGCTGCCATAGATTGTTTTCGCTCACTGCTCATGTGCGCGGGCATAATCAGTTTTAGGCGATATCCTCGGATTGCCGCAGCCATTGCCAGCGCAATACCCGTATTACCACTTGTTGCCTCAATAATGGTGTCGCCAGGACAAATAACGCCTTGAGCCTCCGCTTCTCGAATCATGCTCATGGCGGGACGATCCTTAACGGACCCAGCGGGGTTATTACCTTCCAGCTTCGCGAGCACCACACTCCGAGGATTTTTAAGCATCCGCTGCAGACGCACTAAAGGGGTCTGTCCTATGGTTGACTCTATTGTTGGGTAGTCGTCTAGATACATCGGATCTGGCTTCTGGCTAATGGGCAGCGAGCGCGTTGGGTTATTGCACAATCGCAAACGCAATCACGGAGTCTACTTCATCGGAGATAGAGACCAAAACCTCACTACCGCCCAAACGCTCGAGTCGCTCCAGGGCAGCGCCAGACAGAATCACTTTAGGCGCGTTGAGCTCGGTCTTGACGATACTCATGGACGGCATTGTTATGCCGCCTCTAAACCCCGTGCCCAGCGCCTTGGCAATAGCCTCCTTGACTGCGAACCGCTTTGCCAATAAGCGCGCATCAACAGTCCCGCTCGAGCGCTCCTGTACGGAGAGTATCTTTTTTGAAAAACGGTCTCCGAAACGTGAATAGGCAGATTCAACACGTGCCAATAAAACAGTATCCACACCAACACCCAATATCACGTCACCTCTCCTCAGTGTTCCCGATCTGCCGCCATTGATTCACCGCATCGCGGACTCTCAACACTCGCCCACCCAAACGATACTCAATAGCCTGTCGCATTACCTGTTTCAGCTTGCGCCTCAGCGGCGGATCAATCATTCGCTCAGACTGTTGCCAGCTAAGCAGCACTAGCAACTCTTGGCCCGTTAACACACTCAGGTCAGTCGCACTCGCGGTGCGTCTAACAAAGCCTTTATCGCTTTGAAATACGTAGTTTTTCGCAGGATCAATGGGATTCTGATCATGGTCACAGTGCCACTGAATTTGATATCCCAGCTCGTCAAATAAGAGGAGTTCAAAACGCCTGAGAATTAACTCAGTGTCGTCTTCATCCGCTATTCGTGCCAGAGAGGCCCCGTAAGCGGCAAATACGGTGGGTGACGGATCAAACTTTGGTAGTAACAGCGTCAGTAACTCGTTGAGATACAGTCCAGTAAAAAGCTTTTCACCGGGTAGGGAAATCGCAATCCCCGCGCTTTCTGCACCCCCAAGGTAACGCAGTTCAGATTTCCCGCCCAAACTAACAAGCACAGGACTGAAGGGTTGCATCAGACTCGCCAGAGTTCCCCCTCTCTGCTTTCGGTGTACGCCTTTGACAATGGCCGAGAGTCGACCTTCGTTTGCGGTAATAAAATGCACCAAAAAACTTGAGTCTCGGTAGGACTGACGGCTTAACACCCACGCAGGTTGCATGGACGACGTCACGACTCGCCTTCGAGTCCCAAGCTTTGCAATGCGCGCACGTCGTCCGACCAACCCGACTTTACCTTCACCCAGAGTTTGAGCATCACTTTACTGTCAAACGCTTTTTCCATGTCGCGCCTAGCTTCCGTTCCAATAGAGCGCAGCCGCGATCCACCGGTCCCAATAACAATGCGCTTTTGACCGTCTCGCTCAACAAATATGATGGCACTGATGTGCTGCGTACCGCGCTCATCTGGTTGAAAGCCCTCAATCTCGACCGCCGTTGTGTGTGGCAGCTCATCACCCAGCTGACGTATTATTTTTTCACGTATGAGTTCCGCCGCGAGAAAGCGCTCCGTTCGATTGGTGATTTGTCCCTCCGGAAATAAGTGGTGACCTTCCGGTAGGTTTCGTCGCACAAACGTCTCGAGTACGTCGAGATTTTTTTGCCGCAGCGCCGAAATTGGGAACACACCTGCAAAGTCATGAAGCGCGTGGAGGCTCTCCATTTCAGGGAGCAGTGCCTTGGGGTCATCCATCAAATCCATTTTATTGACGATCAGTGCGACCGGTGCCTTGACCGTGCGCAGTTTCTCCAAAACCCACGCATCCTCTTCCGTCCACTTCCCCCTGTCGATGAGAAACAACACGAGATCGACGTCTGCCATAGCAGAGGTGGCCGATCGATTCATGGCTTTGTTAATCGCCTTAGGTTCATCACGATGAAGGCCCGGCGTGTCAACAAATATCATTTGGTCAGCATCTACGGTCTTAACACCCAGTACCTGTTGCCGCGTCGTTTGGGGCTTGCGCGACGTAATACTGAGCTTCTGCTCAAGTAAGAAGTTCAGCAATGTGGACTTCCCGACGTTCGGTCGGCCCACCAGTGCGACGAGTCCACACTTGGGGTCAGTGGCATCACTCATGAATCAAAATCTCCAATAAATCATTCGCCGCGTGTTGCTCAGCTTTCTTGCGACTTGAGGCAATCCCAATCGCGCGATGCTTTGACGCCTCACAAACACACGAGACTTCAAACACCTGACTGTGATCGTCCCCCGTTATTGACACCACCTCGTAACACGGCAGTGGAAAATGTCGCCCTTGAAGCCATTCCTGAAGTTGCGTCTTCGCGTCACGTGTCGCGTCAAGATCAAGTCGCTGAACATCATCGATAAACCATTGTCCAACGACGCGACTGGCGTTACCAAAACCTGCTTCTGTGAGGATTGCCCCCGCAATGGCTTCAACGGTGTCGGACAAAATACTACTGCGCTGGCGACCGCCACTCTTACGCTCACCGGTGCCGAGTAACAGAAGTGGCCCCAACTCAAAGCGCTGCGCGACCCGAGCGAGCCCATCTTTGGATACCAGCTGAGAACGAAGTCGGGACAAGCTCCCCTCGTCAAGGTGCGGATATGCATCATACAGAAGCTGCGCAACCACAGCGTTGACTAAACCATCCCCTATGAACTCGAGACGTTCGTTATTTGTGGCGCCAAAACTTCGATGCGTCAGGGCCTGAACCAAGAGCCCGTGGTCCTCGAAGACATAACCTATCGATTGATGCAACGCCGTAAATTTAGGCTTCAATGTCAGCGTAGTCAGAGCGACCTCCTCGCTGAGCGGCTGTCAGCCACAACATCATCAAAGCGCCAGACCCCGTCGATGGCTCCTACAAGGGGAAAGCTGACGCCGTAACTTAACGTCAGGATGACCCCCGTGCGCCGTCGGTCGATCGATACCGAATCAGACTCAACGCCGTCGATCCTATTCACCGCCCACGTTTTCTGAAGTGCCTGACGAACCTCTTCTCTTCCATGGGCTGCGCTGTCATAACCCTGAGCGACGCTGTGCATCGCGCTGACAATGACGCGATGCTCTAAATAGACAGGGAGAACGCGCAAGAGCGCTGTCAGAAACACCCATGCAGAGATGACAAAGCAGAGCGCCGTCAGACTAGACGCGCCCTGTTCTCGGCGATTGACACGGAGCACTCGTGTCCCAATCAATGCAAACCCCCTGCGCGATCAAAGCTTGGAATACTAAAGAGCGACTCCCAGTGCATCCATATAGCCACCGCCTCGCCCACAATGTCGCGCTCGGGGACCTGGCCCCAGACCCGACTGTCGGAGCTGTTATCACGATTATCACCCATCATGAAGTAATGACCAGGTCGGACAACGACCGAAAAATCGCGAGCCGGGCGCATCTGATCGACCTGAAAGAGGTGCGACCGTTCGCTTCGTGGCTCTTCAAGCCCCACCTGTATTCGCCGGGTGCCCGGGATCTCGGCCAGCCACTCGCGCGGGACATCAACGCCATTCACTGATAAACGCTTGTTGCGGTACTGAATACGATCCCCCGGAATGCCAATCACGCGTTTAATGTAGTACTGCTTATTGGCGTGGGGCGGATAGAAGACCATTACATCGCCACGGTCTGGCGATCCCATACTCCAGACTTTGGTGCGGGTCACGGGTAAGCGCAACCCATAATTAAACTTGTTCACCAAGATGTAATCACCGACCTGCAGCGTAGGCACCATCGACGACGAGGGAATTTGAAACGGCTCATACAGAAACGAGCGGAGCACCAAGACGAATGCTAGAACCGGGAAAAATGACTTGGCATATTCGACAGCAAGCGGTTCCGAGGCTTCTCGAATCGCAGCTTCAGTAAATAACTTTTCGTCCACCGAACCGTGTTTGGACCAATGGGGGTGTTGACGTTGAAGCCCCGACAAACGCTCTGAACGCTGACTCGCGAAAAACAGTGCATCTACAAGCCAAATCGCCCCACTTAACCCAACGATAACCGTGAGAATAAGCGGTAAATCAATATTCACTGAAACATCCCCTCAAGCGATTGCCTAATCGACCTGAAGCACCGCTAAGAATGCGGTTTGTGGAATCTCAACATTTCCCACTTGCTTCATGCGCTTTTTACCTGCCTTTTGTTTCTCGAGCAGTTTTTTCTTACGCGTCACATCGCCACCATAACACTTTGCCGTGACGTTTTTTCGCAGCGCTTTGACGGTCTGTCTTGCCACAATCTTCCCGCCAACAGCCGCCTGAATCGCCACATCGAACATTTGACGTGGAATGAGCTCTTTCATTTTCTCTGTCAGTACGCGACCGCGACCTTGGACGTGGTCTCGGTGAACAATAATCGACAGGGCATCAACTCTGTCACCGTTAATTAATACGTCTAATCGCGCCAGAGGTGCGGCTTCGAATCGATCAAAGCCGTAGTCCAGCGATGCATAGCCTCGGCTGGCAGACTTTAGACGATCGAAAAAGTCTAAAACCACCTCGGCCATGGGAATATCGTAAACAACCTGCACCTGTTGACCCAAGAATTGGAGATCAACTTGGCTGCCCCGCTTCTCTACGCAAAGGGTAATCACCGCACCGAGATAGTCCTGCGGTGTGAGAATTGTGCAGCGAGCGATGGGTTCTCTCATGCTCTCTATATCGCCTAATTCTGGCAGTTTTGAGGGGTTATCAACATTGACGACATCACCCGTTTTCTTGACCACCTCGTAAATTACAGTGGGCGCAGTCGTGATTAGATCAAGATCGTATTCCCGCTCTAACCGCTCCTGAATAATCTCCATGTGGAGCATGCCTAAAAAGCCGCACCGAAACCCAAAACCCAATGCATCCGAGCTCTCCGGCTCGTAAAACAGCGACGCATCATTGAGGGTCAGCTTTCCAAGTGCGTCTCGAAAATCTTCGTAGTCGTCGGAGTTAATCGTAAAAATACCGGCATAAACTTGCGGTTTGACCTCTTTAAAGCCGGGCAGCGCTGCTGTCTCTGGTGCACCCGAGGCAATCAGCGTGTCGCCCACAGGCGCGCCTTTAATATCTTTAATCCCCGCGACAATGAAACCCACCTCGCCTGCGCGCAGGGTATCCGTGACCGTACGCCGTGGCGTAAAAACACCGATCATGTCTGCTTGATGTGCCTTTCCTGTGGATTTCACGACAAATTTATCGCGCTTTTTCAAGGTTCCATGCTGAACACGGACTAACGACACCACGCCAAGATAGTTGTCAAACCACGAGTCGATAATCAACGCTTGAAGCGGCTTATCGCGATCGCCTACGGGCGGCGGAATGTGCTCGACCAGGTACTCAAGGGCTTCCTCGATACCCAACCCCGTTTTAGCGCTGACGGGCACCGCCTCACTGGCCTCAATACCGATAATCTCTTCGATCTCATTCTTTACACGGTCTGGCTCTGCCTGCGGAAGGTCCATTTTGTTCAGTATGGGCAACACCTCAAGGCCCTGCTCGATCGCGGTATAGCAGTTGGCCACGGACTGCGCCTCTACGCCTTGTCCTGCATCGACGACCAACAGCGCACCCTCGCAGGCCGCCAAAGAGCGAGACACTTCGTATGAAAAGTCGACGTGCCCCGGCGTATCAATAAAGTTGAGTTGATAGACTGCGCCCGACCGTGACGTGTAATTCAACGTCACACTTTGCGCTTTGATGGTGATACCGCGCTCGCGCTCAATGTCCATGGAGTCGAGTACTTGCGCCGCCATATCTCGATCAGCAAGGCCACCGCAATGCTGAATAAAGCGATCAGCGAGCGTCGACTTGCCGTGATCGATGTGCGCGATAATCGAGAAATTTCGAATGTGACTTAGATCAGTCACTGGGACTCCCTATGTTTGGATGAGGGAACCGAGCAGCGCCCCCGAGCGCGCGAAGTGTAGCGCACGCCCGCTCGCTCTGACCACTCGCAGCCTAGTCATTTTCCGGTACTTTGATACCAATAAACTGTGGTGAACCTTGCCGAATGAGACGAAGCGACACAGAGTCGCCAGGCTTAATTTGCTCGATGGCCGACTCCATGTCTGCAAGACGACTGATCGGTGTGCGACCAAAGCGTGTCAAAATATCGCCTGCCCGAACGCCAGATTCATCAGCCGCTGATTCGTCGTCTACTTTTGTGACGAGCACGCCACCGCGAAGGTCTGATGGATTCTCATCCGTTTCCTGCAGTTCGCGAACCACCATACCGAGGGCTTGGAGCGTGCCTGGCTCGCTCGCACTGGCGACGACACGAGCAACTTCGTTAGCCTCCAAAGCGCCGATTTCGACCCTGACCGAGCGCTCTTTGCCCTCTCTGATCACGCTGACCGGCACTTTTGAGCCCGGGGCAATTAGCCCAATCACGTGCGGGAGGTCGGCCGAGACCTCTATTTGCTCGCCGTCGACCTCAACAATGATATCGCCCGATTCAATACCTGCGCGTTCTGCGGGTGAATCCTTGCCAACCTGCGCCACGAGAGCACCTCGGGGCCGGTCGAGATCAAACGACTCTGCCAAGGTCCGGTCAACATTTTGAATGCTCACGCCCAACCAACCTCGAACCACTTCACCATTGACCTCAAGCTGCTCAATAATGTTCTTCACCACCTTTGCCGGAATTGCAAATGAAAGCCCAATAGATCCGCCGGAACGCGTAAAAATCTGCGAGTTGACGCCGACAACCTCGCCCTGAAGGTTGAACAGCGGCCCTCCAGAATTACCTGGGTTAATCGCAACGTCGGTCTGTATGAACGGCACGTAATTCTCGCCTCGCTCTGTTGGTAGACTCCGTCCTTTCGCACTCACGATGCCTGCGGTAACCGAATAGTCGAGACCGAAAGGTGACCCTATGGCCAAGACCCACTCGCCGACTTTAAGCTCGCTTGACTTGCCCAATTGTAAAAACGGTAAATCGTTAGCATCGACCTGCAGCAGCGCGAGGTCTGAACGTTGATCTGTACCAATCACGGTTGCATCGAACTCACGCCGATCCGACAGCCTTACGATCACTTCATCTGCCTGCGCCACAACGTGGTGATTAGTCACAATGTAGCCCTCCTTTGAAATGATAAAACCAGAACCCGTTCCACCCCCTCTAGGCGCCTGAGGTTCGCGGTCTTGGAAGAATCGTCGTAACGCGTCAGGTAATTGCTCTAACTCTTCGAGCTGCTCACGTGCCGCAGGTGATGGCGCCTTCGCTTGAGCAATAATTTTAACGACTGCGGGCGATGTTTCTTCGACGATTGTTGCAAAGTCTGGGAGAGAGGCGTTGGCAATCTGGCTTGCTGCCAAAAGGATCAAGCCAAGGGTAACTCTTATGATCATTCATCTAATCCTCAGTGTATGTACTGTATTTTTGAGTATTCTGACGGGACCCAGAACTGCAGCTGAACCGAGTCTTTTACTGCTCTGCCGCGTGCGCCGCAGTGACAGTGATCGGCGACGTTTCAGTGAAACGCTCCACAATGCGCTCGAGCTGGGGCTCGACACTTCCGAACAGCCCCATGGACGTCAACCACCGCAGGGCGCCAAACGCCAAACCCAAGCCTGCAAAGAAACTCACGGCCGCCAGAAGGTCACTGCCCGTGCCTGCAAAAAAAGCAAGCAACGTACCGACAGCCAGCGGACCGCCGTACAACAGTAACGCTCCCTGCGCCAAAGTGGCGCGCGGGATCGAAATTTCAACCTTGTCATTAATTGCACATTCTCCGGCATTCAATGCGCGGGAACCTCTAGCGCGGACAAGTCCTTTATCGCGGGTCAATGCGCCTGCCAATGTTCGGTGGCCACACCCAGAGCGTGCAGCGCAAGAACCACAGGCAGAGCTTCGCATCGTCTCGACCCAAGCACCGTCTGCTTCGAGTGCAACAACACGACCTTCCTCGAAAATATTCACTGTGATCCACCGCTAGGCGCCACCCTTACGGCCTCCGCAATTAACCGGGCTGCGGGCAATGGAATCTCGCCAATGACGGTAATCAGAACCTGATTGCCCGCCACAACGCTGCCGCGGGAGTAGCTAATGGTCGCTCCCTGCCGAACAGCACCCTCCCCGGGCGCCAAACCCTCGGGCAGTGGCTCAAAGACGACGGTTGCTGAGGCAATGCCGTCACTCATAAACAGGGCACGTTCTTCAAAGCGGCGCGCACGGCTCGCCCTATAGCCCACAGGCAAGCCCACAATGTCTAAATAGTCCAATGTGACATCTTGCTGTTCGGTAGCGCTCGTCGCCTCTGCAGGCACAACGTTAATGGCCGCATACTCATGGCGTTCCAGCAAACTGCCGTCATCACTAATGACCTCGGAACGTAGAACAAGCCCAGATTCGGTGTCTACTGCAAGACGGTACCCCAGTCGCAAGCCATCACGCGGCCGTAATTCGAGCAGCCCGGTCGGTCGACCGGCGATCATCGGACCCTGCTGAAAATAAAGCGCGTACATCGAGTTCAATTCGCACGCGGAGACGCGAGGCCCACTTGGCGTCCAGACCGCTTGCACCGCACTTTGAGCTAGAGAGTTCAGGTATTCAAGACGCCCCTGCTCACCACCCGCACTGTGCGCAACCGAAATAAACTCCCGGCCCGCAGCGTATTCTTTAAGGTACGTCCCCGAGAAGGTAAATCTTTTATGCGATTGCTGGAGCGCCTCCACCACAGCAACAAGCTCTTGCTCAAGGTCGCATTCTCTCTCGGGCTGAGCCCATGCCCACATGGGGCCGCAGCCCCATATAACAGCGCCAATCGCAAATGCCTTTATCGGATTAACCAAAGCCACCTCGGTGTTTTAAGGGGTCGTTCGCGGATCTGTAGAGCGCGAGACAAACGGCGTTATTGAGGCCGCGGTTGCTGTTGAATTGTGAAGTCTCGACAACGATTCAAATCGCTCGTTAGCCAGTCGATTATAAGCGGTCCTGTTGGGGTAAACATCCTGAGGTCCGCCCTCAGTGACCGGGGTAGTTTGAAGGGTCCTTGCTTGCGGCAACGCAGACTCGGCAAAACTGGCTTGAACCGCGCCAGAACCTGGAATTTGAACCACAGCGCCAGGCGCTGTAATCGCGTTAGCCGGCTGACTTTCTAGCAGTAAGGCCTGCTGCCCACCCAGAACCACAGCGACGGTGACCGAGGCGGCGACCGCCATGGACACTAAAGGATTTGCATACGCCCGCTTCTCGGACACGATCGCTTCACGAACTGACGCACTCACGTCAATCGAACCGCGAGGCAATGAACTGCCCAACATTGAACTGCGATAAAACTGCTGGCGCTCCCAATAACGCCTCAGCGCATCCGACTCGCCAACGCCTCGGAGTGATCTCGCTAAGTCAAGATCATTGGCTTCGTCGTCCATCAGGGCAGACAAACTCTCCCGAGCCACCACAGACTGCTCGTCCCCTTTTTTCACATCGTCGCGTTCGCTCAACCCAGTTCTCCTTGCATCTGCGATGCCACCTTCTGATCAATGGCCTCTCTTGCCCGAAAAATTCGAGACCTTACAGTCCCAATTGGACACTCTAAAACTTCAGCTATCTCGTCGTAGCTGAGACCTTCAAATTCTCTGAGCGTTAACGCCGCTTTTAACTCCAGCGGCAAGACGTCAATCGCTTGAGAGATTACCGCCTCAAGTTGTTGCCCCATAATCACCTCATCCGGCGATTCATTATCTTTTAATCGGCCTGGCACTTCATAGGACTCCGAGTCGTCAAGCGCCAAATCTGTCGTCGGTCGACGGCTAAGGGCAACCAGGTGATTTTTAGCTGCATTTGCCGCAATACGATACAACCAAGTGTAAAACGCACTATCGCCTCGAAATTTTGGCAGCGCCCTGTAGGCTTTGATAAAAGCCTCCTGAGTCACGTCCTCGACTTCTGCTGCATTACTCACATAGCGTGACACCAGTTGCGCCACCCTCCCCTGATACTTCAAAACCAAGAGATCAAACGCCCGCGAGTCGCCCTTTTTAGCGCGCTTTACAAGCTTGTCATCTCCGTCGCTGAGTGCCACTGTACCGCTTCCCGCCTAGCAGATCCGACATCGACCACTTGTGCCCAATCTGTTTTCAGTTGTTTAAGACGCTGCGTGATTCGAAAAGTTCCAATTATTTGTCACAATGCAAAGCCAGCAGCCATAACGGCCAGAGTGCCGCAGCTGCAACACGGAGTCCATGGTGCTAGATACACATTTTGACGTTCTTATCGTTGGCAGTGGCGCCGCAGGTCTAAGCCTGGCGCTTCAGCTGCCTGCAACGCTAACGATCGGATTGCTCTCCAAGGCAGACCTGAATTCTGGTTCGACCTCGTGGGCGCAAGGGGGCATGGCCGCGGTTTTGCACGAGCGAGACACCGTGGAGGCCCACGTTGAAGACACGCTCAGCGCGGGCGCAGACCTTTGCCATGAGGACGCCGTTCGATTCACGGTCGAGCGAAGCAAGGAGGTTGTTAACTGGCTGATCGATCAGGGCGTCGACTTTGATTTGAGAAACGACCAACCCGACGATGAATTTCGCGAGTTCCATCTGACGATGGAAGGCGGTCACTCCATTCGTCGGATTCTCCACTCGGCAGATCAAACCGGCAGTGCCATCTCCAAAGCCCTGAATGCTCAGATCCGTCAGCGCGATAACGTGCAAATCCTGACCGATCGGTGCGTCGTCGACTTAATCACCACTCGCGACGCCGTTAAAGGCGCCTATGTCCTGAACACCAGTACGGGCACGGTAGAGACGATCAGCGCAAGGACCGTGGCGCTTGCCACAGGTGGTGCAAGTAAAGTCTACCGCTATACCAGCAACCCAGATGGCGCTACGGGTGACGGCATCGCACTCGCTTGGCGGGCAGGCTGTCGTGTCGCCAACTTAGAGTTCAATCAGTTCCACCCAACCTGCTTGTACAATCCGACTAACCGCACGTTTTTGCTCACCGAAGCCCTGCGGGGTGAGGGGGCCACTCTACACTTACCTAATGGTGAACGATTCATGCCGCGATTTGACACGCGGGCGGAGCTGGCCCCTCGCGATGTCGTCGCAAGAGCGATCGACTATGAGATGAAACGATTGGGCCTGGACTGCGTCTACCTTGATATGACGCACAAATCGGCTGAGCAAATTCAAGAGCACTTCCCAACGGTTCAAGCGCGTTGTCAGGGCTTGGGAATCGAGATGGCGAGCGAGCGGATACCGGTGGTGCCAGCTGCGCACTACACCTGTGGTGGTGTCATCGTCGACCAATTCGGTGCAACGGACCTCGCTGGTCTCTACGTCATTGGTGAGACCGCTTGTACCGGCCTACATGGCGCGAATCGAATGGCAAGCAACTCGCTCCTCGAATGCTTCGTCTACGCCAAAAGTGCCGCTGAGCACATCGCAAAACATATTCCGTCGAACACCTCTAGAGCCCTGCCCCAATGGGACGATAGCCGAGTCCGAGTATCGGATGAGGCGGTGGTTATCCAGCATAGCTGGCACGCCCTTCGTCGTCTCATGTGGGACTATGTCGGGATCGTCAGGACCAACCGACGGCTCAAACGAGCTGCAAACCACATCTCCGTGCTTGAGCAAGAAGTCGATGACTACTACGCCAGCTTCACGATCACGAAAGAGCTTTTGGAGCTGCGGAACCTGACGTTGGTGGCTAAGTTAATGGTGGACTGTGCGCAGCGCAGAAAGGAGTCACGTGGCTTGCACTTCAACAGCGACTATCCGCACCTGTTAGCCAAAGGCGAAAACACTGTTTTGATCCCTCGCAACGGTCTCACCACTCACGCAGGACTGCCTGGCTACCACACGACTGATGGCTAATCCTTAAGGCTGCGGCGACTGACGTTTGTAAGCCTGAATGGCTGAAACAATCGGGGCCAGGCTTTCGTCAGGCTCAGCACGACCCATAAGCCACTCAAACATGTCTTGATCAGCCGATGTCATAAGCTCGCGATACAAGGATTTGAGCTCCGCATCCAAAGACGGGTATTGATAAGCAACAAAATCGGCCAGAAACAGATCGAGCTCGAGTAGTCCGCGCCGACTTGCCCAGCGCATTCTGTTATGGTCAGTGTCATTCATGCCGGCACAGTACCTCAAAGCTCATTGAGGTTCGAGCGGCATTTTTTAAAAAGGGTAAAAATCGTGAGTGACGCTGTTTTACAATTTTCAGGCCCCGATGTGCGATCGGTTTTGCAAGGGCAAACGACTAAGAACTTTCAAACACTGCCACTCAATAGCGCTATTGACGGCGCATTCTGCGATCTGAAAGGTCGTGTTATTGCAGATTTTACTGCCGTTATGACCTCGGACGAGCGTGCACTGCTGCGAACTGACGCAGGCGTCGCCCAGGCGCTCCAAACACATCTTGGCAAGTACCTGATGTTTTCAAAAACGACCGTAACGCTACTGACGTGGAACTGTTGGGGGTGCTCACATTCCTCCCCACCGATTGCAAGCGACGACTTGATCGTCGTGCCACGTAGCGCTTCACTTTACGAGGTGTGGTGTGACAACACTGGCGCACCCGATCATGTGATCACGCAGGACGCATGGCGATACGAGCGATTCTTGCGGGGCGAGGCAAGAATTTGTGAGGCCACCATGCACCAATTTTTACCTCAGGATTTGAACTACGATCTTCAAGGGATTATTGACTTCGACAAAGGCTGCTATACCGGGCAGGAAATTGTCGCTCGTTTGCACTACCGAGGCTCTCCCAAACGAAGACTATCGATCATCGCTTTAACGGGGTCCATCACACCCTCAGTTAATGACAAAGTTGTCGATACCGACACCTCAAAAACGGTCGGTTCTATCGTGGAGGTGACTCAAACAGAAACGGGATGGTTATGTTTGTCTGAAGTGGTCGTTGATGCCAGAGAGCGCTCACTGCAGGTGAGTGATGTGAGCGTTGAAATACAAGCTCTGCAGTCTTAGTGCTCACTCGACTGAGTCCCACAGAATCTGAGGGACACCGTGGCTGGTTAGCCACTGATTGGCACGACTGAAGTGTCGGCACTCAAAGAATCCTCGGTACGCGCTGAGTGGCGAGGGGTGAGGGGCTTTCAAGATTAAATTTTGCGGCCCTCTAATCAGACTTTCCTTTTTCTGCGCATGCCCACCCCAGAGTAAAAACACCGTTGGCGAGACGTCCCGGGCCACCACTTCAATGATTTGATCTGTGACGCTCTGCCAGCCAAAAGACCGGTGTGATTCAGGTTCTCCCGCGCGGACGGTTAACACGGTATTTAAGAGCAACACCCCCTGTTTTGACCAATGACCGATATTGAAATGTTCAGCGACACGGTGACCGACATCGCGCGCTAACATCGCTCTAATGTTGCGCAACGAGGGTGGCAAGGACTGGCCGCATTGAACCTCAAAGGCTCTTCCGGTGGCTTGCCCTGCGCCGTGGTAAGGATCTTGACCCAGAATCACCACCCGCACGGACGCAGGCGCCAGATCGCCCAAACTCGCAAAGATGCGATGCGGTTCAGGGTAATACGTGTGACCTGCGCGCGTCTCCTCCAGCAACCGTCTCTCGATCGTCTCCCCTACGGCACCCACAAGAACACCTTCAAGCGATGATCTCCATGCCAAAGGGCATAACTCGGTCAGCTTTACACGCAATGAGCACCTCCAAGCGTGGCTTGATGTGGGAAGCGCCAACTGTAACACTCACGGCTGTATCGTGTGGTTGACGGGTTAAGAGCGTGAACAAATCGACTGACAGAGATGACGTCATTGCCTCGCTGGAAACCCTTGCGGTTGAGCGTTTGACCCCGTGTCTGTCATTAATCTTAGAAGAGACAGCTGACTACCTTTTTACCCTCTCCACCAGTTCCCGACTCGATCAGAAAAATCAGGACCAGTGCTATTCAGCCTTCGTCACGTTGCAAAGGTCCATCAAGCCTGTAGTGCACCAAATAACGCGTTCGGTGTCCGATGCATTTCAGCGCTGCGGGATGGCACAAAACTCGACAGTCACGACTTCAGAAAATGACGAGCCTATCCGCTTGGCGCTTGTGCCACTCGAGGAGTTTGAGGACACACTCGCCATCGAAAAAATTGTGCGTGCTGGGACCGAGCGTTACTGGCTTGAACTTGAGAGTATGATTTTTCGCCTGGCCGCGCGCCTCGAGTGTGACCCGAAGCAACTTGAGCTACCCGTCAGTCCGAGAACATTATGCAGTGCTTACCGACAGTCACTTAAGGATATTGATTTCCCTAGAACCTTCTTAGTGGACGCTGATAGCGCATTTGTAAGAAAGCTTTTACCGGAGCTGGCGCGAATCTATCAGGACCTCAACGCTCACTTAGCCTCGCATGAACTCTTGCCAGAAATTGAGGGCGAGCTCAAGAGGACCGGGTCGCAGATATTGGTTCAACGCCATTCTAAAAGTGACGCTGAGTCCGCTGAGCGCGAGCAAGCGACGCCACCCCAAATGAGTGCGCTGACAGCACTCCCCCAGGAACCCGGCGCGTCACAACACGCAGCAAAAGATCTCATCCACAGCGGCGAGTGGATCAATGCCCATGCGCTTGACGCGCTTTCTGGACGTATACCCGCCGCCGCATTTAATCGAGCAAGCGTTTCCTTTCAGGCCGCGACCGAGGAGCAGTTGAAAGCTGCGGGCGGAAGACCGCGGTTCGTTCCCGCTCGATTAGCCGCCCCACTGCGCGACGCAGCTGCCCGAAGTCGGCTACTGTCCACCAGCCAAGAAATGTTAAATCCAAGCCGTGTCAACAGCTTGGAGCTCGCGTCCGAGTCCTTACGAATTTCCCAAGCCCTTGCAAAGGTTCGACGAGAAAACACGGGCAAGCGTCATAGCGTTACCTCAATCATAGAAGCCGTTGGCTTCATCCCCAAAGCGGCGATTTACGACCGACTGGTCGAGGCTCATAAAATTTCCTCAGCGCTCTTTGACTACGTGTTAGAGCGCGTAATGCCGCCAGAACAAATGCTCCCACCGCTGGTCAAGCTGGAACTGTGCTTTCTAGAGCTTGCACTGAGCGACGAGGATTTCCTGATTCAAGGAGACCATCCCGGCAGATTGCTGGTCGATCGTATCGCCGATCTCGTCACACTCTTACCAAGAGGAAAGGCACGTCATCTCGAAGGATTTATCGCCGCGGTGGAAGCGGTGAATGCGCGGTTTGATGGCTCTCCTATGGCATTGTCAACTGCAGTAAACACACTGGGTGACTTATCAACACTGCTGATCTCACAGCAACGCCAAAATAGGGATCGGCTCATTGCGCGCGAAAATGCGAAGGACCGAATCGACAGTGCCCGCGTCTCTGTTGTGACCGCGCTAAACGAAGTCGTTGGAGACACCGACCAGTCAGAGCATCTGATTGCAATGATTACGAACGGCATGATTGATCATTGGGTCGTTCAACTACTGAAGGGCCAAAGCCTGGTCAAAATGAAAACCGACCTGGAAACCTTAATCGCATTTGCAGGCAACGAAGAGAACAGGCCCGCCGCGTCAGTTTCGGCTGACGATATTTTCAACATTATTGGTGAAAAACCGCAACAACGTCCTGCCGTTACCGCCGCCTATGAAGCGCTACTCATTGACCGAGAAAAAGGTTCGGTCAGCGTCGCCCCGGCGCCGACTCAGTGGCGTGTTGAGGTGGACCTCACGCCGCTTGAACTCGATGCCGTTTTGTCGAGCAGACCCCGGTTAGCGCGGGCTGCACGTGCCGTTCAGCAGCTCGCAGTCGATACTTGGTTTTTACAAAAAGGTGGACACAGCCATGTCTATCTTCAGGTCGTCTGGGTCAATCGACACGCGACGCGTTTCGTACTGAGCGACGAGCGTGGGGTAAAGCAGCGAGACATGTCGCTCATCGAGCTCGCTCGAAAGTTCGGGCGCTCGCTTAAAACGCTGTCCACTATTGAGCAGCTGAGCTTGGTCGAACAAACCTTATTTTCGAAACTCAGCGATGCAAAGGATGACATCAGTCAGCAATTTCAGGCGCGCGAATCAGATGCATTAGGGGCCCTGACTCACGAGACAGAGCGTGCACTCAGGCAGGCGAGACGCACCGGGAGCAAGGACAGCTTGATCGCCTTTGAAGTGTCGGGGGACTGGACTGACGACGCGTTGAATGACGCGCTCACCGCTCAAAATCTGAGCGTAGGTATTGTCAAAAAGCTGCGAACTCACATTGCTTGCGCACTGGTACGTGACGCAAAGCCTGAAACGATCACAGGCTGTGTACTAGCGGTGTTTTCCGAGGAGACGGCCTCTAATCTGTCGATTAAGCTTGTCGACCACCAAACTAACTCAGACGCCCGAACGTTAATCGACGAACTCCTCGACAACACGGCGAGTGAGACACTCGGCACCACGCCCACTCCTGACGCGACAGCACCGACACCTAAAACACTCGATGACGCAGTCGAGGAGGCTTTTGCGCGTCTTGAGCCAACGACCCACGCGATCAGACTCAGCCCCGTTATCCGCGTCTCTGTGCGTCACGAAAGCCCACTCGAATCGGCTTACGTCATCCGCCGCTATGACGACGACCAAAACGACCTTGGAGGTTCCTCACAGTTTCGTCACCGTGATCTCGAGATTGCGATTAATTACTTTGAGCTCAGAGAGGCTTGCCGGCTTCTGCAAGCACTTGAAGCAGTGGGTGAAACAACACGCCATGTGCTCCTTCGACTCAGTGCAGAAACCTGCCTACACGCATCGGCGCTCGATCGTATTTTAACGCAGATCTCCGAACACACCGTTGGAACCTCTCAACTCAGTTTTCTCATCCCTGATTCCATACAAGTTCGAGAGTCGGTGATTTGCCACAGACTGACTCGTGCATTGCGGTCGATTGGCTGTCACATTGTGATTGAAAACTACAATCCTGCGCGTGGCTCGTCAGAATCGATTCAGCGTCTCAACCCAAGTGATGTCACGTTGGAAACGTCGTTTTGGGAACTCGCCGCTCAGAACGAACCTTGGGCCACCGTGCTCCCCCAGATTATTGCCGATGTTCATCATATTTTAGGGCACACAGTGACGGTACGAGACCCGGACACAACCGCACAAATCGAGGCCACTGGTATTGACTTCATCGAACGAGAATCAGACGTCTCGCTCTCGATTTCAGAGTTTTTAGCCTCGATTGAGCACTGATTAAGACAAGTTAATGCAGAATTACTGACGCTTGCGCGAGGAACGCCATGCATCGTAACTCACCGCAATCACACCCAGCCAAACGAGGCCAAATGTCACTGCGGTGATGAGGGTTGCAGGCTCTCTGAGCACAAAGATCGCTACGATCAGTTGCAACGTCGGACCGACATACGTCAGCAGTCCAATAGTGGACAGTGCTAAGACACGAGTCGCTGCAACGTAAGTGAGTAACGGCGCTGCCGTAAACACCCCCCCCAATAAAAGAAACACATCCACACGAGTGCCGTGCACCCCAAGGCCTGCACCATCGTTTACGATTAACCAGATAACGGCGAACGGCGCCATGCAGAGCGATTCCAAAAAGAGCCCCTGCAGAGAGTCCGCCGCAATTTTTTTCCTTATGGCCGCGTACAGCGAGAAACTCAGCGCAAGCGTCAATGACACCCAGGGGAGACTCCCAAATGCGACCAGCTGAAGAAGTACAGCTGAAATCGCCAAACCAATCGCCAACAACTGCACTGGCTTAGGACGCTCACCAAAAACAAACACACCCAAGGCAATGGTCAGCAAGGGCAGCATGAAATAGCCCAAACTCGCTTCGGTCGCGCGCTCATTGGTAACAGCGAACACGTAAACGCCCCAGTTAAGGCTTAGCATCAGGGCAGAGAGCGCCACCCAGCCTGTAAATCGCCAGGATCGAAGAAGGCGCAGTGTTGCTGTGAGGCGGCCAAACAACAAAACGATGACCAGTGTCACGGGCAAGGTCCAAAGACCTCGGTGTGCCATCACGTCAAATGCGTCAACCGGCTTTGTTTGAAGCCAGTAGAGCGCAGCAATGCCCCAAATAAAGTTTGCGACCAGCGCAAGCATTACCCCTCTGAGGGTGTCAGACTGACTCAACTGCAATGCTCCCTTACGCCCACTCCGTCTTAGTGCGCGCTACTTAAACACTCAGTTGCAAACCAAGCAAGCGCCGTTTTTGGACGCTTCGAGACGATCAGTGTTGACGCGAGAGAACTCCAGTCTTCCGCCCGAGATTCTACGTCCTGTCAGCCGCAATGATTTGAAAGCAGATCCGAGCTATGAGCGGTAAAGCCGAATGCCGTATAGGCGACGCAACTCGCTAAGCGGCGTGTTGAGCATCTCCTCAGTTACCGAGGAATGTGGCCACTTCAACGCCATGCAACGAACATGTCGCGCCCAAATCCAAGCGTAAAGAGGCAGGTAGTAAACAATAAAAAGTGCATAACCTCGTAAGCGCCCACCGAGCAAATCGATCCCTTCCGCGTTTAAGCGTTTTACATCGGGGTCCGCCGCATAATCCTTAAGCTCAGAGCGTGTGATAGTGGTGCCAAACAAAATCCATGGATTAAGTAAGATCTCGCCAGTTATCGACGTGTCACAACCGAATATAACGTGCGTGAGGTCATGATCCCGAAATGCCTTACCTTTGCGCGCAGACACGGCGGCCACCTCTGGCGCACTCGTGTAAAGCTCGTCAAGGCCTTCTTTAAGGGTCAACTCAGACGCCTGACTCATAAATCGCATATCGTGCTCGATGCCAGTAATTTCAGGCATGATAAACCGTTCTCTACGCGTCGGCGAGTCGATTTAAGCGTCTCTGTCTGGACAACGAGGAGCCGTTTAATCGCACGACTACAGTCGATCATTTGGCGCGACTCATTCTTGTCGTTTACGGGTGTTTATTGTCGCACCGCTTGACTACATACTCAGGCACCACCCTATTGGCACAACACACGATGCGTCACCTATTGCACATTGGGCTTATCGTCGCGTTCGCGGCGTCAGTCAGTGTCACAGCAGAGCCCAGCAAGACCGCCGAGCAATCGCGCTCGGTGGTGCGCCTCGATGTTCCACTGCAGCGTAGCGAGCAAGGTCGTCGTCGGCATTTCGTAGAGCGTTGCAGTGCATTTCTGATATCAGTAACTAAACAACGAGCCGTACTCGCATCAGCCTGGCATTGCATCGACGGAGCAATGACCTATGGGAAGGGGCCAAGGTTACACCTCATCGACGGACCGGTGGCGGTCGAGACCATCAGCTCAGGTGGCAGTATGGCCAAGGATTGGTTGTTGATAGGCGCTCCCCGCGAGGCGTTGAGGCACTTAAAACCCATCGCCGCAAGCCGCCGCCCGATCGAGCTCGGGGAGGTGCTGGTGGCGATTGGCTTTGGTGGCGAAACAGCCTCGGGAAGTCGCTATTCCAGAGAAGTGGTCTGCCCTGTAAGCGAGGTGGGTATCCTTTTTACGCTTCAGTGTGCACTGCAAAAAGGCGACTCAGGGGGACTCATTGCGCGGCGACAACTCAACGGTCAACTGGAAGCCGTTGGCATTATCTCAAGTGGTGACTCTCAAGGCGTGAGCATTGGTTTTGCACTGCAGGCGTTGCCGGCTCTACCGCCCTACTGACGCTGACGTGCTGGAGGGGTCGCCCCGAGATGCACCTCGCCTCTTTGTCGCGAGAGTGCCATCTGGCGCTGCCTCTCGGAAAACCGCTTTTTTTGATCCGCACTGTGCGCGTCATGACAGCGCGGGCACGATACACCGGGGACATACTGAGGTGACTCTTTTTGCGCGTCATCAAGCGGAAATCGACAGGCAAAACATTGATCGTACTGTCCCTTTTCCAGCTGATGATTCACCGCGACACGGCTATCAAACACGAAGCACTCGCCTTCCCAGCGTGTGGACGCTTCCGGTGTCTGTTCGAGGTAGTTCAGTATGCCGCCTTTTAAATGCCAAACGTCATCGAACCCTTTTGACACTAAAAGTGACGTCGACTTTTCGCAACGAATTCCGCCGGTGCAAAACATAGCGACCTTTTTGTGCTTTTGTGGATCTAGGTTTTCATCGACCCATGCTGGGAAGTCTCGAAAACTTTTCGTCCCTGGGTTTATGGCACCGCGGAAGCTACCGATTTCAACCTCGTAATCGTTTCGCGTGTCGATCACCAGGCACTCGGGATCATCGACCAGCTCATTCCACTCTTCCGGCGATGCATAGCGACCAACAGACTGGTTAGGATCGACGCCTGCAAGCCCCATCGTCACAATCTCTCGCTTGAGCTTCACCTTCATTCGTAAGAAGGGCCGCTCTTCATGGTACGAGAATTTACAGTCGAGATCGGTCAGTCGCTCATCGGACCTCAAATAACTGAGAACGTCAGCGATGGCCGTTTTGCCACCCGAAATCGTACCGTTTACACCCTCATGCGCTAAGAGAAGCGTGCCTTTAACACCACGCTCCGTGCAAAAATTCAGCAACGGCTCCCGCATTGATTCGTAGTCATCTAACCGGACAAAACGGTAAAGTGCGGCAACAGCGGTTGTCTGACTCCGCTCCTCGTCTGTCATGCCTTACCGCCACCTAGGCAATTAGGCGAATCCGGAGACCCCTCTCGCTGACCCCATTCATCTGCCGTGTACGTGTGAAGTGCGAGTGCGTGAATGGGAGAACCCATGTATTCGGCTAAGACACCATAAACAGCCTGATGGCGTTTCACAGACCGCATGCCATCGAACGTCTGAGACACCAAAGTCACTTTAAAATGACTTTCGGAACCCGGCGGGACGTTGTGCATGTGGCTCTCGTTCACAATTTCGACAAAAACAGGGTCGAAGTGCGAGGCAATACGGTGCTCAACTAGGTTTTGAATTGTGGTCATAAGGTACACTCTGAACAATAAGCGCGAGGGTATCAGATAGGTATTACGTCAGGCGAGGGGCAACATTATGTATGAAGTAGATGTCTGGCTTGATGGCAAGGCGTTGACAGAGGCTCAGCTCCGCACACTAAAAGCAAATCTCCAACAATCGTTTAAACTCTCCGAGACGCAAGCGCTCCTTTTGGTCAATGGCCGGTCACATCGCATCAAACGCAGCTGCACCGAAAAAGAAGCCACGCAGTTGGTGCATCAGTTTGAACGCTGGGGTATTCCGTTACGGGTTGAACACAGGGACATCCCGGCCAACCAGCAAACAGCCCCCGAGCCGACTCTAAAAGGCGCGCCCCCCACGTCTTTCACCTTGGCTCGCGCGGGTGAGCGTATTCCAACGCAGCCAGCAATGACGGAGCCCGTGAAAGTGTCGACAGATCACTTACAATTACTCGACTAACCTACCGAGCGCGGATCTGTGAACACATCGACTGAACACCAAGAACCATCCCTAGCCACTGCGCTGCCGCGAGTCCCGATTTGGCGGCACCTTTGCGCAATGTTTTACGACTTATTTTTGATTATCCCGCTCTTGATGCTGACGTCCGCATTACTCATCGCCATTCACGGACCCACCGATACTGCGGTGGTCAGATCAGTCCCAGCGTGGCAGCAGTGGATCCTGACCTACCTCGCCTTAGTCGGTTTTTTCGGTTTATTTTGGCGCCAGAAGGGTCAGACACTGGGTATGCAAGCATGGCGCGTAAAGCTTGTTTCGCGTCTCAGCAATGCCCCTGTTCCTTGGTCGCACGTGTTTATTCGTATCGGCACTGCCGCCGCGCCGGTCATCCTAGCGCTGTTGCCCTTCTTATACTTCAACATCAACAACGCATCGATTCTGGTCTATGCGATCGCAGCGATTATTGCCGGCATGGGTTTCTTTTGGCGCTGGTGCAACACCGAGCGGCTGTACTTGCACGATCAGCTCTCGAGCACTGAGCTCAGGCTTGCGCCCCCTCGAACGAAAAAGTAAACGCTCTGATGGAACTACTGGCGTCGCAACAGCAGCACAAGCCCCGCGCTCCAGCACAGGAGGACGGTCAGCAGTGCTGCGACGCCACCACTGAGGCCCATCAATAACGTCACCGGACCGAAGAAATCTTGGCTAATCCGAAAAATGACACCCGCCAGCACCCCCGCAAAAATTCGCGCGCTCATATTGCCTTCTCGCAACGGCCCAAAAATGAAGGACATTGCCAGCACGACCAACCCAGCGCACGACAGAGGCTGCAAAATCTTATTCCAAAACGCGAGTTCAATATCGTTAGCCACTAAACCTTGGTTCCTCAGATATTGTGCGTAACCCCACAACTGCGTCGCCGGCAGACTCTCAGGCTTAACCGAATCCAACGTCAATAAACTGGGCGTAATCTCAGAGGCCCAATTCATTGTCGTCACACTCGACACGCGCGTTCCGTCGTCCGTTACTGAGGTCACGGCCACATCCTCTAGCAACCAACCCTCCCCCTGATAAGTCCCGCGATTGGCAGCGACCGTGCGCACCAAGAACCCATTTTCATCGAATGAAATCAAAGTGACTCCAAAAATCAATCCGCCTCGTTGAACCGCATCAACATGGATAAACGTGCCCCCATCACGATTCCAAGCACCGTACCGACCGGCAAGATTTGGGTCGTTGCGATAGGCCAGCGCTCGCTGACTCACCGCCACCTGCTCGGAAACTGGCGCAACGTATTCCCCGACGCAAAAGCCCAACAATGCGACGATGAGTGCAGGCTTGATGGCCATTAACGCAAGCCGGGGCATTGACACGCCAGCGGTGCGGACAATCGTCAACTCGCTATTCGAAGCAAGCTTACCCAGACCAAATAACGCACCAATTAACGTCGCGTAAGGCACGAATTCCTCGACACGGCGCGGCAGTGTTAACGCAATGTAAATCAGTAAATCGGAAAAACCATAGGTTTCGCTCAGATCACCCAACCCATCGATAAGATCGCTCAGGGCATCGAGTCCGACCAAAATAACCAAGACACCTAAAATGGCCCACAGCAGACTGTGCAGAAGGTAGCGGTCAAGTCGTTTCACGCACCCTCCTAAGGAATAGCGGCAGCTCTTCTTTTAGCAACAAAACGCTGCCGACAAGCCAAAACGCCAGATGCGTGCAGAAAAACAGGGTCATTGAGCCCGCCTCCTCTGCGGCTGATCGGGCCTGAGATAGCACAACGAAATACGCCAAGAAAACCAGTAGTGCAGGACCTAGACGCGCATAACGACCCCGTCGCGAATCCGTGCGACTCAACGGTATGGCAAATAGCGCCATCACTGGAACAATGAGCGGCAGTGAAACTCGCCAAGCCAATATCGCGCGATGCTCGGGGTCATCACTCAGCAGCAATACGCCGGTAGGCAGTGTTTCGACGCGTGCCTGCGATCGAAGTCCACCCTCCACTTCAGGAATCAATGAGCGATAACCCTTAAATTGCGCTTGGGTCAGCTCCGCTCGACCTGGCGCCATCTCGTAGCGCTTTCCGTTAGCCAAGGTCAGATATCGACGCCCTGACTGCTGATCGACCTCCATTGCTCCTGACTCAGCAAGTGTCGCTAAGAGCGTTATGCCCTCGTCTGACCGCAGACGTTCTGCAATGAAGACGGTCGACATGCGTCCATCATCAGCAATGCGCTCCACATAGGTGACGTAGTCACCGCCTTGTTGCTTTTTAAAGCGCCCCTCCGTCAAAACATGCATCCCTTCGGCGGCACGCGGCTGCGCTAAAAGCGCGTTTGCTTTGAGTGCCCCATAGGGGCCGAGATACAGTGAAATGAGTGCCACTGTGGCGGTTACAAGTATGACCGCCGGTGCTATTCGCTGGAACAGCTGACGCTGACTCGTCCCACTGGCTCGCAAGATCACCATCTCACTGTCAGCATACAAACGCCCGAATGACAGCAAGACACCGATGTAGAAGCCCAGCGGTAATATCAGTTCAAAAAAAGCCGGCAGCTTATACAGCATCACGGGCAGCAAAATATCCGCCGCAAGATCACCAATGGCGGCCTCAGCGAGGTACTTGATAAAACGCCCACTGAAGACGACAAGGAACAAAACCAGCGATACCGCGAGCGTGTGCGTCATAACATCGGTGGTTAGGTATCGTCGTGTGCGCATTTTTACCGCATTTAGCAGGCTTTCTTAAGCATCATGGTTTAGTTCTGCTCGCCATCATCATACACTACGCGCCAGTTTGACCAGCCCGATTTACGTAAGGAAATACCATGAGCAACCTCACGGTTAACGCGACCAAAGCATCGAATATCGCCACCTCTAAAAATGAACTTGTCGTCATCCCCCTATTTGCCGAAGAGCCGCTGGCAGCGACTGGGGCGCAAGTCAACGACGCCTTAAGCGGTGTCATTGAACGCGCCATTGCCATTGGTGACGCAGAGGCAAAGTTGGGCAAAACCACTGTAATGGTTGGGAGCGAGAGTATTTCTCGTGTCATGACCATTGGATGTGGCTCCCGATCGAGTTTTAATCAGAACGCGATGACCACAGTGACGAGTGCTGTCGCGCGTGCTCTCTCGGGATCTAAGGCTAAGTCGGCCGTATTTGTGGCCGATACGATCGCCGACAATAAGGCGCAGCTAGCAACGTTTTTAGAGTTTTTAAGCCGTGATGTTGCCATGAGTTGCTATCACTACACGGCGACACTTGGATCCCCAAAGCCCGGTCCAGCATTACGTAAACTGTCAGTCGCTACGGATACTCTGCTGAGCAGCGCGAAAGTCAAACAAGCCGTCACCACGGGTCTTGCCATTGGAAACGGCGCAAACTTAACGCGAGAACTGGTTAATTTACCCGCAAACGTTTGCACGCCGTCCTACCTTGCCAAAGAGGGTCGCTCGCTCGGACGTCGGTTTGAAAAATTATCGGTCAGCATTTTGGACGAAAAGAAAATGGGCGAACTCGGCATGGGATCGTTGCTTTCCGTAGGTCATGGCAGCGACGAACCATCCAAGCTCATCGTCATGAAGTATTCAGGCGGCGCCACAAAGGACGCACCCTACTGCCTGGTCGGTAAGGGCATCACCTTCGACACGGGCGGGATTTCGCTGAAACCCTCCAAAGGCATGGAGTCCATGAAATTCGATATGGGCGGTGCCGGCTCAGTGTTTGGTGTAATGCAAACGGTCGCGTCTTTAGATCTAGACATTAACGTTATTGGTGTTGTCGCAGCGGCGGAGAATATGCCGAGTGGCTGCGCGACCAAGCCCGGAGACGTTGTCACGTCCATGTCTGGGCAAACCATCGAGATTTTAAACACTGATGCTGAAGGCCGACTCGTACTCTGCGATGCGCTGACTTACGTTGAGCGATTCAAGCCCGCCGAGGTTGTCGACATTGCGACGCTGACGGGCGCGATAATCGTCGCATTGGGTTACGAGGCATCAGGGCTGTTTGCAAACGATGATGGTCTCGCGCAGTCGCTTACCGAGGCAGGACTGGCCTCCGGTGATGAGGCCTGGCGACTGCCCATCAATAAACAGTACGATAAACAGCTCAACAGTAAGTACGCTGATATGCAGAATATTGGTACCGGTTCCGCGGGTAGTATTACAGCGGCGTGTTTCCTTGCGCGATTTACTGAAAAGTACAAATGGGCACACCTTGATGTTGCTGGAACGGCGTTCCAAAGCATGCAAAAAGGGGCAACAGGACGGCCCGTTCCATTGTTGGTCGAGTACCTTCGTAAAAAATCGAGTCACTGATTAGTCGATGACGCGTGTCGATTTTTATGTGGTCAAATCCGCAGGCAGTGACGCCCGCTTGAGTGTTGCCGCACGACTTACTGAGAAAGCGCTGGGACGAGGCCACAAGATCTTCATCAACTGCGAGTCTGAGACGCAGCTTGTGGCCCTCAACACTTATCTTTGGGATTTCAAACCCTCGAGCTTCATTCCACATGCACTGGCTGCTGAAGATGAAAACGAGCACGTGGTGCTTGGATTCAATCAGGTGCCCAGTGCGCACAACGACGTGCTGATCAATTTAGCGCTGGCGCCACCTCGGTATTTTGCGCGTTTTGAGCGAGTCGCCGAAGTGGTCACTCAGGATCCCAACGCCTTGGGTGCGTTGCGAGACGCATGGCGGCACTACAGAGATAAAGGTTACCCGCTGAGTAAGCACGAGTTGCCATAATCAGCGCTACACATGAGCCCCGAGGGGCATGAGGCTTATCGAGCTTATGGACAAGACATTCTCCCCTTCAGACATCGAGTCGCGGTGGTACGAACAGTGGGAGGCGAATAATTACTTCGCACCCAGTGACGCAGACGAGGCGTTCTGCATCCCAATTCCGCCGCCCAATGTGACCGGTACGCTGCACATGGGCCATGGCTTCCAGCAGGCCATCATGGACGCCTTGATTCGCTTCAATCGTATGAAAGGTCGCAGCACCCTCTGGCAAGTAGGGACTGATCACGCGGGCATTGCGACACAAATGCTCGTAGAGCGCCAACTGGAGTCGAAAGGCGTGACACGCCATGATCTCGGTCGCGACGCGTTCATCGATAAAGTCTGGGACTGGAAGGCGGAGTCCGGTGGCACGATTACGCAGCAACTGCGGCGGTTGGGTGCCTCTGCAGACTGGTCGCGCGAGCGCTTCACGATGGATCCTGAGCTCTCCGAGGCCGTCAAAGAGGTCTTTGTCCGTCTCTACAGCGAAGGGTTAATCTACCGTGGTCGACGACTTGTCAATTGGGATCCAAAGCTCCATACCGCGATTTCCGACTTGGAAGTGGTTCAAGAAGAGGAATCGGGGCATCTTTGGCATCTGAAATACCCCATCGCAGGCTCCGAAGCGGTTTTGATCGTCGCAACCACTCGACCGGAGACAATGTTGGGCGATACGGCCGTTGCCGTGAACCCAAGCGATGAGCGTTACGCGCACTTGATAGGACAGTTCGTCAAGCTACCGCTGTGTGATCGGGAAATTCCGATCATTGCTGACGACTACGTGGACGCAGAATTTGGCACCGGCTGCGTTAAAATTACGCCTGCTCACGACTTTAACGATTATGCGATGGGCGAGCGACACAACTTGCCGCTGATCAATATTTTGACCGCTAATGCCTGCCTCAATGACACCGTCCCCGAGCCCTTCAGAGGACTTGATCGTTTTGATGCTCGCACAGCCGTCGTTGCCGCGATGGACGCGCTGGGGTTGCTTGAGAAAGTCGAAGATCACACATTAAAAGTGCCCCGCGGCGATCGCTCAGGCGTCGTCATTGAACCGTGGCTCACCCTGCAGTGGTACGTTGATGCCAAAAAGCTTGCAGGGCCCGCTATCGAGGCGGTTGAAACAGGCGCCATCGAATTTGTACCCAAGCAATGGGAGAACACCTACTTCGCGTGGATGCGAGACATTCAGGACTGGTGCATCAGTCGGCAGCTGTGGTGGGGACACCGAATACCCGCTTGGTATGACAACTCGGACAACGTTTACGTCGGCATAGACGAAGCCTCTGTTCGAGCGGCCCATGGTCTTTCCGAAGACACACCGTTACGACAAGACGACGATGTTTTGGATACTTGGTTTTCATCTGCTCTGTGGACATTTTCGACGCTCGGCTGGCCCGAGGAAACGCCTGAGCTGCGTAAATTTCATCCCGCGTCCGTGCTGGTAACTGGCTTTGACATCATTTTCTTTTGGGTTGCGCGCATGATCATGATGACCCTTCACTTGCGTGGTGAAGTGCCGTTCAAGCAGGTCTATGTTCACGGTCTGGTCCGTGATGGCGAAGGACAAAAAATGTCGAAGTCTAAGGGTAATGTGCTCGACCCCATCGACCTCATCGATGGCATTGATCTTGAGACGCTCGTGACTAAACGCACGTCGAGCATGATGCTGCCTCAACAGGCCAAGAAGGTTGAAAAAGCGACCCGGAAGCAGTTCCCTGACGGAATCACCGGATACGGCACTGATGCGTTGCGCTACACCTTTTACTCGCTGGCTTCAACGGGACGTGATATCAAGTTCGATCTCGGTCGAATGGAAGGATTTAGGAACTTCTGTAACAAGCTTTGGAACGCTGCCCGCTATGTTCTGATGAATACGGAATCGTTCAGCTATGACGCCAATTTTACTCGAAGCCTTGCCGATCGCTGGATTCTGAGCCGACTTCAAGACACCGTTGCTGAGACGTCAAAAAGCATCGAGCTCTACCGCTTCGATCACGCCGCGCAAACCGTCTACGATTTCGTGTGGAATGAATATTGCGATTGGTATCTAGAGCTCTCGAAACCCGTCCTTTGGGACGACAACGGCGCACACGAGACGCAGCAGGGAACGCTTAGAACACTCCTTGAAGTCCTCGAGACCATTTTACGGTTAATGCACCCGCTCACCCCTTTCATTACCGAGGAAATCTGGCAAAACGTTGCGCCACGGCTGGACCGTCAAGGCGAGACGGTCATGCTTGCACCGTGGCCACTAGTAGATACGACACTGGTTGATCGAGATGCCGAGAGCGATATTGAGTGGCTTAAGACTGTCATTGTGGCAATGCGCACAATTCGAAGCGAGTCTAATATCCCACCGGGTGAGGCGCTCGACATGCTGGTAGGTAATGCGACGCCAACCGATATTGATCGTATATCGAGGCATCAACAGTCTCTCGAAAAGCTCGCAAAGACAAAAACCATTACGGTATTGAGCGCAAGCGATGAGCAGCCTCCTGCACTCAGCGCCCTCGCGGGGACCTTGGAAATAATGGTACCGCTCGCAGGTGTGGTCGACATTGACAAAGAACTGGGCCGCTTGGATAAAGAGCTCGAGCGACTGGCAACAGAAAAGGTCAGGCTGGCTGGGAAACTTTCCAATGAGAATTTTGTGGCTCGTGCACCGGCTGACGTTGTCGCCAAAGAGCGAGCGAAGCTCGCTGATCTGGAGACCGCAGCCTCGTCTGTTGAAGCGCAAAAAACCAAGATCCAGGAGTTGCGTTAGCGCCTGTGCACTGTTATAGCTACGCAAACGATAATAATGATAAGCGGAGCGAAAGATGTCAGAACGTTGCATCGGCACCGTAAAGTGGTTCAACAATGCTAAGGGGTTCGGGTTTATTACCATGCCCGATCGTTCCGAAGATATATTTGTTCACTTTCGTGCCATAGAGGGAGAGGGCTTTAAAAGCCTAGCCGAGGGCGAAGAAGTCGAGTTTGAGCTAATTGAAGGACCGAAGGGCCTTCAGGCAGAGGCCGTTAAGAAACACAGTTAAACGCCTCGCGCTCTGTCTCATGTGCCCCTCAGTACTTAGGAGTAACGTGTGACCCAAAATTCGACCCTGAGAACGCTTGCAGGCTTGCAGGTGCCGTACGCAAGACACCCTGCCGTTCGTCAGCTTAAGCGCCAAGGGCACTTACCGAGCATTCACGGCACAAAGCTGTGGGGTGCCAGTCATATACTCATCGATTTTCTATCCAAGGATCTCGCCGAACCTCCCCGTTCGATCATTGACGTGGGGTGTGGCTGGGGTCTGGCCGGTATCTGGTGCGCAAAAACATATGGCGCAGAAGTCGCGGCTGTCGACGCTGATCCCAATGTGATGCCGTTTTTACAGTTGGTCGCAGACTTAAATGACATAACCGTAACGTCCGTCGTTGCGCGTTTTGAGGATTTACAAGAGGATCTGCTTGCGTCCACCGACTGGTTAATCGCCGCCGATATTTGTTTTTGGGATGAGCTCATTGAGCCTGTTACGAATATGATTGCGCGTGCGATCAAGAGCGGTACAAGACGTATCATTATTGCCGATCCTCAACGCGCTCCTTTTCTCTGCGTCGCTGAAACGATTCTGCAAGAGTATGGCGGAGAGCTCATTGAATGGCGGACCGACAACACCCGCACCGCAGGCGCGCTACTGGTCATTGAAAACGAGTGACGCTAACGCGTTAGCTGGTAAGTCTTCTCGACGTCAAAGCCGACCGCCGAGCCGTCCGGTCCAATGGCAGGACGAAATCGCACGTCGCGCAAGGCCGCCTTTACTAAGCGCTTGGCTCGTGAATTTTGTGATGCTGAGGTCGCTTTGATGTCCCTCACTCTGCCACGTTTTGTCACCCTAAACCCAACTGCCGCAGTTTCATCAGGCTCGCTTGTGTAACCGACCGTGCTGTCATTAATGAGTCCGTGAGGCAGTTCGACAGGCTTAGAAATACCATCGTCTCCCCGGTCGGAAAGACGCGCATAGACCTCGTCCGCGCCGGCTGTTCGACCGAAAAACCATCGCCAATCGGTCAGTACCAGCTCTAGATCATCCGAATCCTCGACTCGTTTAATCGCCCGCTCCAACATTCGAACGCCGGCGAGAAATGCCCCACGCTCAATCATCTCCAGCCGATCGTCGGTGATCGATGGCTGGCTGATTCGCCGCTGAGTTTCAATTGACAGGCTTTGACGTTCCTCGATGTAGGGCTCTACCGCGTAAACAATGAGATAAAGCATCTGCAGCCGTCGTTTAACAAGCGCGCCGCAAACATCCAGATCGGCCGAACCCGCCTCGCAGGCTCTGTCCACAACATCCTCTAGGTGCTCTGCAAACTTCAGAACCTCACGCTGGTCGGAGTCCCACGGCTTCACCGCCCAAAGAGACAGCTCATGATCAAAATATTCAAGCGCATACTCGACGCTTTGATCGGTCGCAAAGGAACCGCCAAAACCGGTAATTCGATAACGATATTCCAACTGTCGACTCAGTCCGTCGGTATCACCCAGACGCCGCAGCACCGCTATCCAATCGGACAGTGCGGAGATCTGGCTGTCCGTCGTCAGTCCCGCATTCAGTCGTAGATTGTGTAGGCCCTGAGTAAAAAGGTTTGCCGCCGACTCTGACTGACCTAAACGTACCGCCTCGTGAGCGAGGTCAAGCCAGCTTTTTGCAAGTTCTGGGTGATACGCCCCCAAAGTGCGCTGGCGCTCAATCACCCGCTGTAGCGTCTGCTCGTGAGCAAGTAACGCCGACGAATCAATCACCGCATCGTCAAAGATTACCCCTTGCGTCAAAGGTGCTATTCGTACCCCGATCGGCTGAGGCACCAAAACAGCCTTCGAAACCTGGGGCAATGCAGCGAGGAGGCAGAGAAGCAGCGCGTTACTCAATGTTTTATGCATTGCGTCAATATAACGCAAAAAAAAGCCCGCATGAGAGCGGGCAAAACAAAACTTGGACGGACGCACCCATCGGTGCTAGTGCATACACTATAAATATGGTGAAAATTAATTCAAATTCATTATTATCATAAAAGCCATTACTTTGAGTTATGTATTATGGATGTCAGCAAACTTTCCCGAATTGATCTTAACCTCCTGGTAGCACTGCACGTGCTTATCGAGGAAAAGAGCGTCTCGCGAGCTGCGCAGCGCCTGCATGTCACGCAACCGGCCATGTCGAAGACCCTCAATCGTTTACGGGATACGTTTGACGATCCATTATTTGCCCGAAGCAAACGCGGTATCCAGCCCACACCCCGTGCGGAGAATTTGGCCAACGATCTAATTCATGTGCTGTCCGATGTTGAGGGCCTGCTCAATGCCGGCGAGTTCAGCCCACACGCCTTCCAGGGTGAAATTGTCATTGCTATATCCGAGTACGTGGGCTTTACGTTGCTACCGACCCTTACATCTCGCTTAGAAACACGAGCGCCAAAGGTCAAGCTGCGCACGATCACGCGCGCGGAGCACCAGTTGGACTTACTCGCTGACGGCACGCTCGATTTTGCAGTACAACCCAGTCGTGGCGCGTATCCCAGTGAATTTCGGCATCATGAGCTGGCCAGCTCACCACTGGCGGTGTTCGTTCGTCGTGACCACCCGCTGACCTCATCGGTGGTCACCGAAGAAAACTTACGGCTATTTCCTCAAATAAATCTGTACATTGCTGACCGAACCGAGGTTTCTGATCTGGACCAATCGTTATCGGAGATGCTCGGAAGCAAAAAAGGCAGTGTTGAAACGTCTCACTTACTCACGGCGTTTGAAATATTAAGGAGCACTAATTACACCCTAGTCTGCCCCGCCTACATGTCGCGAAACGACGGTGCAACAAGAGACTTAGTGTCACTTCCACTGCCCAAGCAGTACGGGCGAACGATCGACTATTCGCTGGTCGCACATGACAGGACGTCTCGATCGCCCATGCATCAATGGTTTTGGAATGAGGTCATCGATGCCGTCCGTGCACTTCGCGTGCGAACAGTACATCGCGGATAAAACCACCCCATTTTCACGTTAGCTGTGCCATAATCCGCGCCGTTTTCAGTGGAGTCACTTATGAGCAAGAAAGCTCGTCCACCCATTCCTTTACTGGATGGGAAAATTATTGAGACGCACTGCCACCTCGACTACCTAGATGACGAGCAGCTCAAAGACACCCTCGCCAAAGCCCGCGCTGTGGGTGTTGAGCGCGTTATCACCATTGCGGTATCGCGCACGAATCAGCACGTCGTGCGGGAAATCGCTGAGTCGTCTGACGATGTCTGGTGTACCCAGGGCCTTCATCCACATGAAGCATCGACTTGGGATGCGTCCTTTAGTGACGAACTTGACCACTACGCAAAGCACGACAGGGTCGTTGCCATTGGCGAATGTGGGCTTGATTACTACTACGAACATTCGGACCCGATAACACAGATTAAGGCGTTTGAAGGGCAGCTTGCGATTGCCGCGAAGCACAAAAAACCGGTGGTCATCCACACCCGCGAAGCGGAGGCTGACACAAAAGCCGTCTTGGCCAATGCGGCGCAACACCTCACCGCCAAGGGTGTCATCCACAGCTTCACAAGCAGTCCCGAATTGGCGGAGTTTTGCTTGGCCGAGGGGTTTTATTTAGGGTTTAACGGCATCGCCACGTTCAAAAACGCGGAGAATGTTCGCGACGTTATTCGGCAAACGCCAATCGAGAAAATACTCCTAGAAACCGACGCACCGTACCTCACGCCGGTGCCGTATCGCGGCGTACCGAATGCGCCCTATTATTTACCGTTCATCGCACAAACAATTGCTGAATTAAAAGGTGTAAGTATTCAAACGCTCCTCAAAACAGCGCACAGAAACAGCATCGATTGCTTTTTTAGCGAGTCAGCATGAGCTTTTCTATTGGGCAACGCTGGATCAGTCATGCCGATCTTGAACTGGGTTTGGGCATTTGCGTCGAGGTCGATCCCAGGCGAATCACCTTGTTGTATCCGTCGGCTGAGGAAGAGCGGACCTATGCTATTGATCGCGCCCCACTGACACGCTACGAACTCAAAATTGGCGACCCGCTGACACACATCAATGGGCGACTTTTAGAGGTTACCGCCGTTGACGACATTGCCGGCACATTGAGCTACGAGACTGTCGAGCCGTTATCGGGCGAAACATTTACCGTTCACGAGCAATTTATCGCGCCCGAGGTCTCAGTCAATACGCCACAGGATCGTCTGCTCAACAACCAGCTCGATAAGGTGGGTGATTTCTACCTCAGGTACCAGACCCTGACCGAACGAGCACGCCAGTTATCCAGTGACAGCAGTGGACTGGTCGGCGCAAGAACGTCCCTCCTCTCGCATCAACTGTATGTCGCAAGTGAAGTTGGGCGGCGCTTCGCGCCTCGCGTCCTCCTTGCTGACGAAGTGGGTCTTGGGAAGACGATTGAAGCGGGATTAATTTTATCTCAGCAGATACTGCGTGGGCGAGTTCAGCGAGTGCTGATCGCAGTGCCCGACTCGCTGCTCCATCAATGGCTGGTGGAAATGCTCAGGCGCTTCAACTTTCAGTTTTCTATTTACGATGAAGCCCGTCTTGACGCCGAGGAAGACACGTTTGACTTTGCAAATGATCAACTGGTGTTAACACCCTGGTCATTTATTGAACATAACGCCGAGGCTCGCGCGCGTCTTCTTGAGTCCGAATGGGACTTTTTAATAGTCGATGAAGCCCATCACCTTGATCTTGGCGCGGCCGCGCAGTCACAAACCGACATCGCGCTCACCCATTTGGCTACCGTGACACGCGGACTGCTGCTGCTCACAGCCACTCCAGGCCAATCCGGCATTGACAGTCACTTTGCGCGACTTCAACTGCTCGATCCCGATCGTTTTAGTGATCTTGATCGATTCGTCGCTGAGCAGCGGAACTTTGAGGAGACCCACGAACTGATTGAGGCGCTGCGCCGAGGCGAGCAGGTCGCAACACTGCCGCTTGGAATCGATGCCTCACAATCGCCCGACGAGATGATTCGTGCACTGGTCGATCAATACGGCACAGGTCGCGTACTGTTTCGAAACTCAAGAAAGTCTGTCTCAGGTTTTCCCCAACGGGTCCTTCACCAGCACCCGCTGCCCCCTGAGGCTGAGACCGCCAATATTGCAACCTCCGCGCGAGCGCTGTGGTTAGCCGCCTTGCTCAAGACGCTCAAACAGCAAAAGGTATTGGTGATCTGCCGCGAAAAAGAAACCGCAATGGCGCTTGAGCACTATCTTCACCTGCAAGTAGGAATCCGGTGCGCTTCCTTCCATGAGGGCCTCTCTTTGCTTGAGCGCGACCGAGCCGCTGCTTATTTCGCGGATGAAGACGGTGGCGCAAGAGCACTCATCTGCTCTGAAATTGGCAGTGAAGGACGTAACTTTCAGTTTGCGCAGCACTTAGTGTGTTACGACTTGCCAGAGCATCCCGATTTACTCGAACAGCGCATTGGACGGCTCGATCGCATCGGACAATCCGGCACAGTGAATGTCCACGTTCCCCTCATTGAGCAGTCAGCGGAGGTCGTCAGATTCCGCTGGCTTCACGAAGGGCTTAATGCCTTTGAGTCAAGCTGCTCGATCGGTCATCTGGTCTTCAGCGAGCTCGGTGACGCGCTTAGAGACTGCGAGTCCTCAGGTGAGCTCAGCGACGCTTTACTCAAGGACACGCAGCGCCTGCGCGTTCAGCTCATTAGTCAGATGGACCGTGGACGGGACAGACTGCTTGAGATTACGTCGCACGATCGACCCAGAGCGAGTGCCCTTATAGAGCAGCTCGAGAGCAATGAGCGCACAGATGAGTTGGTTGCTTACACAGACAATTTATTCGATCGACTGGGCATTCATACAGAGCCAGGATCCGAGGGATGCTTGATTTTAAAGCCCACCGAAAACCTCGTTACCGGTGAATTACCGCTCCTTGATGAAGGCGGCATTACCTGCACCTTCACACGCGAGCTCGCGCTCGCGCGCGATGACCTTCATTTTCTTACCTGGGAGCACCCATTGGTCAGAGAGACGATCGATGTTGTTTATCACTCCGAGCTCGGAAATGCGTCAGTTGCACTGATCAAACAAAAGAGTATCAAGCCTGGCACCGTGCTGATTGAAACGCTACACACGGCAGACTGCCAAGCCCCAAAACGCTTACAAATCGGTCGTTACCTTGATCAATCCCCTCTCCGATTTCTTATCTCCTTGGAGGGACGTGATCTCAGCGAGGCTGTGAATTGCGAAACCCTGACGAGATTGCTCAAACCCGTCAGCATCACGCAAAGTGCGGGTGTCATTAGAGAGCTCCGACCGAAAGTCGTAACGGCCCTTAAACACCTAGAACAGCGGGCCTTGGAGCGTGTCACCTCACTCAAGGCCGATGCGCACACCCGGGTGTCTCAAGAGCTGACACACGAGGCACATCGCCTCGAAGCCTTGGGAGAACGAAACGGCTCCGTAAGAAGCGACGAAATTGCGACCGTACGATCACTGGAGCACGATACGCTAGAGGCGCTCAATCGAGCGGAACCTCGCCTTCAAGGCATACGCCTTATTGTCGCCACGTGAGACGAGCTTAATCAGGTCGATACCAGATAGGTGACGAGTACGCGCGCTCTTGGATGACGTCGGGCCGTCGCGTCTCAACATCGTCACTCAGGGCAAGCTTATCAAGCAGCGAGTGACGAGGCGTTGGCACCTCCAGAACGCGTACGTAATAAAACGCTGATTCTGCTGGGTCAAAACGAGGGTCTTGCCACTGCGCCATCAACGTTGCGGCACCGTGAGCGTTACTCCAGCTACCGGTCTCAAGGTCCACGGTGTTGCTCACGGCTGCCAGTGATCCGTCGGGTTGTAAGCGATCATCAGACGACCAAGCCACATCAAAGACCTGCTCGCGCGCATCGCCTTCTTCGCTGATCCAGCCTTTTACGATCTGAATGCGGTCAAGTGCGCCAGACTTCGGATCGGCCATCGCCTGCACTAAAAACGTGGGGGCAGATGCACCCTTGGCTGCAATTTCACCGCCCATGGCCACGGCGTCACTGAGGTCTGTGGGGAGCGATGATGACGTCAGCAAAGCCCCATCGAGATCATAACCTGCGTAGAACCTGAGACCGATCCGAGGGCCCGTGGTGGCGTACGTTTCTCGCCGCTTCATGGCCGCAAGAATCGCTTCGCGTGTATTTTCCTCGGCCCACACAGCCGCCAAGCCCTGCGCGCCCATGGCCCACCCAAACGAACTGTTCGCATTGTCGGACCATCCATCCAGCTTTGCTGAGGGCATTGAGTCGGTTGCAAACTTGCCGTGGAAATTACTTTCCTCGGCAGCCGCCAGCCCTGTGTGGGCGTCAGTGGAACCAATGACGCCAAACTGGTAAGGGTTGACACCTATTTTCTGCTCCAACTGCAGCCCACGGATCAATGCCGAACGAACAAAATCGCCCACTTGCGGTTTGTACTCAGTCCAGTCTCGCTGAATGTAATAGGGATAATTTTCAAAGTCGGCAAACGGGTCATCAGGCGATAACGTTTGATGCGCCTCCGAGTCGCCCTTGTATTGCGTTATCTCGACAATAGGCTCCCAACGCCGGCGAATCTCGGCGTATTCGGGACCGATAGGCTCATTGCGCATGGTAATGGTGTCAAACATAGCCCCCTTTGAAATGTTTGAGTTGTGCGGAATGGCAATAAAATTTCCACCCGTGTCCTGACTGGTCTTATCCAGCCAGGCCCACAAATCTTCGGGATACAAACTGTCATCCGAGCCAAACGGCTGAAAAGCCTTCGCCGACTCACCGTCCAAATCTGTCATGACGACACGATGCAGGTTTGCGCCGCCAGGAATCAAACTGTATTCCCAACCTAAAATCGCAGAAAACTCACCCGGTACATTATTGGCCTCAGCGGCGTCAGCAATATCGCGCCACGCCTGATCCTCAATCACCGGCACTGTCGGAAAAACCGAGCCGGCGAGATCCCACTCTGAAATAGCCTCCTGCGGCGTATCGAAAGGCTCGGGCAACTGACGCACAAAAAAACTACGACCCTCTCCCTTTTTTATCGCATCGCGAATCAAATATTGGACGTACCACGTACGAAGCTTCTGAACAAAACCCATGTCATCTGTGGAGATACCCACATTGTATAAATGGCGAATCGCACCCAAGAATTCTGCGTGATCTGACACCACTAAAAAGTCGAGCGGTGTCTCCAGTTGCACCCGCGCTTTATGACCGGGGTGTTCAACCGGTATGCCTCGTGCAAAGCGATAGGCTTCGTCGGGGCCCACGGAAAAGTTTCGGTTAGTAAACGCATCAAAGGAACGATTGGTATGCAGGTGCGTATCACCCCAATACACCTGCTTTTCACTCGCGAGTGCAGGCAAGGCGACCAGTAGTGCAACCAGTCCAGAAATAACCTTTTTATTAACCATGGTTGTACCTACCGTCTGTCGCCGCTGAAGAATGACGTTGCGTTTCACTGACCTTTCCACTGCGGCTTTTGCTTGTTGAAAAAAGAAATTACCGCATTCTTCGCATCGTCACTGTCGATACAGATGGCCTGCAACGTTGCTTCTCTGGAAATGGTTTCATCGAGGGAATGAGTCTGGCCAAAGTTGACCGCCGCTTTTGTGTAACGCAACGCCAGTGGTGACCGCTCTGCCACCTCCTGCGCAAAAGCCAGCCCGTCCTGACGCAGGGTTTCATCGGGAAATACCCGATTGACCATCCCCATTGTTAACGCCTTGTCCGCTGTGAGTTTTTCCCCCAAAGCCATCAACTCGTAAGCGCGCTTTGTCCCTACCAAACGAGGAATGAGCCACGTCGCGCCCCCATCAGGAACCAAGCCGATCGCAGAGAACGGTTGATATAAAAACGCCTTCTCACCCATACATGCCAAGTCACAGGCCATTGCGTACGAGTAGGCAATCCCAGCGCAAGGTCCATTGATAACGGCAATCCAGGGCTTGGAACTGTTGTGTATTGCGAGTACGCCTGGCTTGTACTCAAAGTTGAGGTCGCTCTCTACCGAGTGACCGTTAGACATTCCAGTGTCCTCAGAGAGATCGGCGCCGGCACTAAATGCCCGGCCGTTACCGGTCAAAATGACAACACGGACCGAGTCTTCAAGATTCGCAGCAATCGCTGCTTGCGCAATTTCTCGACGCAAAGTCGTGTTAAACGTATTCATTTTTTCGGGTCGATTGAGTGCGATCGTCATGATGCCGCCCTCTTGAGTGACGTCGAGCGTTTCGTACTGACTCATCAGTTATCCCTCTTATTTTCGCAGGCTAGGCCCAGTGTTATTGTCTTATCTGATTCACTGAACGCTTAGTCTGCGGATGTAGGATCAAGGACATCGCGAAGTTCGCGCTTGAGGAACTTCCCATTCGCATTGCGCGGTAGCGGCTCAGCGAGAAACCATATGTAGCGCGGCACTTTAAAGGCAGCGAGACGCGTTGACAGGTGCTCTCGAAGCCCTGCAGCGTCTAACATTGCACCGTCCTTGAGGTGAATGGCCGCACCCACCTCCTCCCCAAAGCGATCGTCGGGGACAGCAAAAGCCACACACTCAAGCACTGCGGGATGATCGAATAGGGCAAACTCAACCTCAGCACCGTAAATGTTCTCACCACCACGCAGAATCATGTCTTTGGCGCGATCGACGAGAAACAGAAATCCATCCTCATCAAAATAACCAATATCGCCCGTGTGAAGCCAGCCGTCGACAATGGTTTCTGCCGTGGCTTCGGGTCGATTAAGGTATCCTTTAATGACCGCAGCACCCTTGACACACACCTCTCCCACCTCGCCTGAGGCGAGCACTGCGCCCTCTGCGTCGATCACGCGACCCTCGAATGTCGGCGCAAGATAACCGCAGCTCTCAGGACGATCGAGGAATACGTCGCCGGCAATATAAGTGATGATTCCACAGACCTCTGTCATACCGTAACCTTGGGCAGGACGGGCTTTTTTCGTCTGCTCATCGACCTTGCGTGCCAAGTCAGGTTGCATCGCAGCGCCTCCGCCGCCCATGCTGGCGAGACTTGACGTGTCGTAGTCACTAAACTCAGGGTGATTCAGTAGTTCGCGCGTCATCATTGGCACTGCGCTGATGGTATTAACACCCTCAGCCTCAATGAGTTTTAACGCGTCTAGTGTGTCCCACTTGTACATCAGAATAAAACGACTGCCCGCGAGCGTACCGGCTTGTACGGCACAATTGTTAGCGGTCACGTGGAACAGCGGCGTTGCGATCAGCGAGGTCGCCGCGGGCGGAGACTGAACGGCCACATCGGAGGCGCTCTCTGCCTTGGAAAGTGCCGCGGCCGTCGCGTAAGTCCGACCCATCGCCACGACGTTCAAGACATTGGTCACGCATCCACGGTTCGTCAGTTGCGCGCCTTTAGGCCGTCCCGTCGTTCCCGAGGTGTAGAAAATGCATGCGACGCTATCGGGGTCTATGTCCAGCGCTGGTAATTGAGCGCCGTCGATCTTAGCGGAATGAAAATCAATTGCGTCCACCGGCGAGTTTGTTTCACGAACCGAGACCACGGTGATGTCGGGGTACTTTTCCTGCAGTTGTGCAAAAGCCTCCAAACGTCGATCGTCGGCGATGAGGACCTTGGGTTTTGAATCGTTCAGGGCGTAGTCCAGTTCGTCAGCAACCCACCAGGCGTTCATGCCCACGACTGCCGCACCGATACTGTTTATTGCCCAGTGCGCCATCATCCATTCTGGGTAGTTGCGCATCGCAATCGCCACATGATCGCCAGGCTCGATGCCTTGCGCCGTCAGCCATGCGGCAAATTCCGCCACGACTTTAGCCGCCTGGGCATAGGTCCATCGCTCATCCTGATAAACAAGGTACTCTGAGTCCCCATGTGCTGTAGAAAGCGCCCATAAGTCCCTCATAGAGCCGGGGGCTTGAGCAAACGCTTTTACGGGCACCCCGTCGCGCTCAATGGTCGTCAACTCCAACAATCCGCCCGGTGCAGTTGTCATCTCGAGCGCTTCTTTAAACTGCGTTACAACAGACATTCTTTGTTTATCTCCCTACCGCGTGTGTTTATCGTTATTGTTTGCCTATCTGGCTTGTCGCGCGTTTTCACTCAAGCAGTTTGCGGCCCGGTGGGGCGGCGTGTATAACGCGCTAAAGCACAATACTGAAACATCGAACAGTTAGCTAGATTGGGGAGTAAAAAATGGCGCAGGGACTCGACTTAACGCACTTAGACACTTGGATTAGGCGTCATGTCCCAGAATTTCAAGGCCCCTTAACCGCCGAAAAGTTCTCGGGAGGGCAATCAAACCCCACCTTCAAGCTTACCGCGGGCGATCGACAATACGTCTTACGCAGGAAACCCCAAGGCACACTGCTCGCATCCGCGCACGCTGTTGATCGCGAGTTCAAGGTCCTCTCGGCCTTGTCATCGACCAATGTGCCGGTACCCGTTCCCGTGGCTCTGTGTGAGGACGAAACGATTATTGGGTCGATGTTTTACGTCATGGAATATTTAGAAGGTCGTATATTTTGGGACCCAGCACTTCCCGAGGTTAACGACGCAGACCGTGGGGAGATTTACGATCAGATGAACCAGGTTCTGGCCGACATGCACAACGTTGACATTCACGCTGTCGGCTTGAGTGATTACGGAAAACCCGGTAATTACTTTGAACGACAAATTGGTCGATGGACCAAACAATATCGAGCCGCCGAAACGACCCGTATCCCCGCCATGGAAAAACTGATCGAGTGGTTGCCAAACCACATGCCCGAGGACGATGGGCGCGTCTCACTCGTGCATGGGGACTACCGCCTCGACAATATGATCTTCCACCCCACCGAGCCTAAAATCATCGGGGTCTTGGACTGGGAGCTTTCAACCTTGGGGCACCCCCTCGCCGATCTCGCATACCAATTAATGGCGTGGCAGTTCCCTCGCGAATCTGGCATCAACGGACTGGCAGGACTCGACCGTGCCGACCTCAATATACCTGACGATGAGCGCTATATCCGTCGGTACTGCGAACGGACAGGAACCGCCGGCATTGACGACTGGAACTTTTACATGGCGTTTTGTTTTTTCAGACTCGCATCGATCACACAGGGCATCAGAAAGCGCGCATTGATTGGTACGGCTTCCAGTCCTGAGGCGGAAGCGAAGGCTGCGATGGTTGAGCCTCTTTCAGCAATGGGCGCCGCCTACACCGAGTGATCTCTTTTTGTCGTTAGGTGTTGCGCGATCACTGTGGGAAATACGTTGACGTCTATGGGCTTTGTTAAGTAGTCCGTACAGCCCGCCTCCAGGCAGCGTCGCTCGTCCTCTACCGCAGCAAATGCCGTGAGTGCGACAATAGGCCCGCGCCATCCTATTTTGCGGAGGTGACGGCTGACTTCATGGCCATTCATAACCGGCATTTGAATGTCGGTCACCAACAGGTCCACCGCCGCCGGTGCAGATTCTATGAGTGCCACTCCCTCCTGACCATTGCTGGCCGTGTGCACGGTCGCGCCCTCTCGCTCTAATACAATTTTTATGAGACTTGCCACCGTGTCGCTGTCCTCGCACACCACGATCGTCGCACCCGACAGGGCGGCTACAGGTGTCGAGTGGGTCACCGCTGGCCCCCTATTAATGTGAGGTGTGCGCAAGAGCGCGGGTTGCGCGGTGCCAAGGGCTTCCGCGATCATCGGAATTTGCACTTCCACAGTGGTGCCAACGCCCAGTGTCGAGGTTAGTGTAATCTGGCCCTGCAGTGCATCGACAAACGACTTAACAACACTCAGGCCTAAGCCTGCACCCTCTATAGCAGCGAACTGTTGCTCGTCGTGAACACGCGTGAAAGGCTCATACACGCGATCCAACACGTCTTTCGCAATACCTATTCCTGTGTCGGTGACCCGTAGAACAAACAGTGGCGCTGTCTTATCGACAGCGTCTGCAATATGGAGTGTTACGCGTCCTTTTAAGGTGTATTTAATGGCGTTAGTCAGCAGGTTCATCACGATTTCATTTAACTTCGAGCGATCTGAAATCCAAATCTTGGGCGCATTACTATCGGCGATAACTTCGAGTTCCAACCCCTTACGCGATGCGCGATCTCCCACCAGTGATGTTACGTTAGCCAGCCACGCCGTAACGTCAATTTGCTCAAGACTAAGGGATAAGCGGCCACTCTCAATCGCAGCCATGTCCAGCACGTTCCCAACCATGCCGGTCATGTACTCAGAATTTGAAACGATGGCCTGTTGCCACTCGTTTCGCTGACGCTCGCTACCCACGTCATCCATCAGCAGCTGTGCGTAGCCCATAATGGCCGTTAGCGGCGTCCTCATGTCATGAGAAACGCTGGCAATAAATCGGCTCTTCGCATTCGATGCTGATTCTGCAGCCCGACGTGCTGTGTCCAACTCCACGGCCTGACGCTCTAGTCGCTCGAGCGCCAGCGCTGTGTCAAGACGCGTTGACGCAAGGGCTGCGATCGTCATAAAGAGTTTTACATCCTCGTCCGAGAAAAAATGGGGATCGGGATGCTCTGAGTCCAAAACGCCAACCACGCGTCCCTCATGAAGGATTGGAACCGCCAACTCTGAGCAGCGAAAGCTGTCATCTAAAATATAACGCTCGTCAGCTCGGGTGTCGTTAATCAGTTCAAGCGTTCCGGTCTTCGCAACCGTTCCAACAATACCGGCTCCGATAGGAATGGATATCGGGTCCAAAATTTCCCGTTCCACAGGGTTCTTATCACCATGGGTTGCGCGTTGAATCAGTTGTTCACCGTCTGCACTGATGAGATAGACCACACAGTCAACAAAACCCAAATCACCAATGGCGGTCTTTGCGATATTCCAACAAATATCATCCACGGAAGTCATAGACGCCTGACTCATTGTGAACTGGTGCAATACCTCTAAGTAGCGGTGCCGCGCAATGACACTCGCTTGAGTTTGCTCCGACTGTTTAACTGTCAAACGAGCACCCACTGATAGAAACGAAGCGATAGTGTAAGGTCGAACGGTGACGAACGGCAACGAGCCGCGGGGTTCTCACCACTGAAGCGTCTCAACGCGATAAGGAGGCAACAAATATGGAAGCCATTGGGTACCTGGGACTCGCAGGCAGTGTTGCACTGCTCATTTGGATGGCCTTACGCGGCGTAGACATTATGTTCGCGGCAATTCTAAGCTCGCTCTTTGTCATTATTACAAACGCTCTGCCGTTAGCCGATTCACTGATGAATGGCTTTGCTACAGGCCCACTGGGCGCGTTTACATTTGCCGGCAAATTTTTCTTCCTGTTCGCTGCAGGCGCTATTTTTGGTCGTGCCATGGGCGACAGCGGGGCCGCGGCGAGTATCGCCCTGGCTTTAGTGAGGAAGCTGGGGGCGGACCGAGCGCTTATTATTACCACCATTGCCTGTGCCGCCCTCACTTACGGGGGCGTGGTGGTCTTTGTGGTTATTTTTGCGGTCTACCCACTGGGCCTGCAATTACTCAAAGAAGCCAATATCCCAAAGCGCCTTTTTTGCGCCGCGCTTGCTTTGGGGGCGGGCACGTTTACGCTCACTGCATTACCGGGCACCCCCTCGATTCAAAATGCCATTTCAGCGTCCGCGTTAAATACAAGTCTCACTGCGGCGCCGATGCTGGGCATGATCGCGGCGGCAGTCATGGTCGTTCTGGGCATTTGGTATTTGGAGCATCAGCGGGTGCGTGCAAAAGCGGCAGGCGAAGGCTTCGTCCCTGGCCCACGAGATGTCATTCAAGAGAATAACAGCGCAAACCTTCCACCCTGGTACTGGGCCGTATTCCCCTTGGTGATCGTGATCGGGCTTATCGTGTCACCCCGACTCATCAGCACTGCGTCGGGGACGCTTGGCGAACTCATGCGGTTTGCCGGTTCCGAGCCCATTATGTGGCCCAGCATTTCATTGGGCATTGGTACCATCCTCTGCTTGGCGCTATTTCGCAGTATTCGACAGACCGCCTTTACTACGCTAGGCAATGGCACCAATGACTCATTGATGCCGATGCTCAACAGCGCCGCCATCATTGGGTACGGCGGCGTTGTGGTACAAACACCGGGGTTCCAACAGTTAGGGGACGTCGTACTAAACTCTAGCCTGCCTCCACTGCTGTCCTTGTTTGGCTCAATCAGTGTTATTTCTGCCGTGACAGGGTCCGCGTCCGGCGGATTACAAATCTTTATGCAGACGATGGCGCAGGACTACATCGCAATGGGTCTTGACCCAGAGGTGGTTCACCGCGTGGCAACTGTTGCGGCGGGCGGTTTCGACTCACTGCCACACTGCGGCGCAGTCATTACCATGCTCACCATTACTCAACTGACGCACAAAGAGGCCTATCGTGACACAGGCGTTATTACAGTGGTCATTCCGGTGATTGCTGCGCTCACCATTATGGCCGCCGCAAGCGTCGGTATTCGATGACGTTCAAAGCGATGCGCGCCTTCAATGCGTCGTCAGGGACTCAGTGGTAGGCGTCCATCAGGTGCCGTTTGTAGAGCTTGCCGTTGTCCATTCGCGGCAACTGCTCCATGAAGTCAACGCTCTTGGGCACTTTCACTGAGGAGAGTCGCTCCTTCATCCAGTGCATCAACGCCTCAGCGGTCTCTTGGCTAGCCTCCGCGTGATTCATAAGCTGAACCACTGCTTTTACTTCCTCGCCAAATTCTTCGTTGGGTATACCAAACACAGCGACATCCGCGACCTGGGGATGTGTCACCAGCAATCCTTCGATCTCCGCCGGATACACGTTGACGCCCCCGGTAATAATCATAAAGTTCTTGCGGTCCGTGAGGTAGAGATACCCCTCCCCGTCGAGGTATCCCATGTCCCCCACTGTGCCCCAGCCCCGAGTATCAAAAGCCTCTTCGGTCTTGCCAGGCTCATCAAAGTATTCAAAGCGTGCCACCTCTGCAAAGTAGATCTGCCCCACTTCGCCGACCGGTAACTCCTGCAGTTGTTCATCAAGAATTTTAGGGATCCCCGTTAACGGTCTGCCAACCGACCCGGGATGGGCCAGCCAATCCTCAGCGTCGATGATGGTAAACCCAACGCCTTCACTCGAAGAGTAATATTCGCAAATAACAGGCCCCCACCAGTCGATCATTTGTCGTTTGATATCAATGGGACAAGGTGCCGCGGCGTGAATCGCCCGTTGCATACTGGAGACGTCATATTGGGCGCGAATGGACTCGGGGAGTTTAAGCATGCGGACGAACATGACCGGCACCCACTGACTGTGCGTGGTCTTATACTTCTCGATCAATGCTAAAGCCTCTTGTGGATCAAAGCGCTCCATAATGATCGATGTGCCGCCTTGTATGAGGTTCAATGTGTTGTAGTGAAGCGGCGCTGCATGATAGAGCGGCGCCGGCGAGAGATAGACGGTATCGGCATTGAAGCCGTAATAGGCGCCGGCTAATTTTAAGGGGTGTGGCGCATCGAGATCGATATTCTCAGGTGCTCTAAATACCCCTTTGGGCTTTCCAGTTGTCCCTGATGAGTACAACATCGGCACCCCAAGGCTTTGATCTGGGATCGGGTCGGCGGATTGTTCAACCAGTGCAGCATGCCAGTCTGAAAAACCTGCTTTCTCACCCTTGATCACGAAACTGCGCTGTAATTGCGGTGCCTGCTCAGCGGCTTCAGCGGCAACCTCCACTAACGACCCTGATGCGATAAACAGCTGGGCACGACAATTGTTCAGAATGTAGGCCGTTTCATCTTTTTTGAGGTGCGTACTAATCGGCGTAAAGACAACACCTGCACGCATACACCCAAACATCACTTCCATGAATTCTCGACAATTTTTCATCATCATCGCAATGTGTTGCCCCTGCTGAACACCCTCGGCACGAAGCAACTGGGCGACCTGGTTTGCCCTGGCATCGAGCTCACCGAAGGTCACACATTCTCCGGTTGCCCCCATAATGAAGGCAGGTTTATTGGGGGTAGCAATTGCATGATCAGTAATAGTCGGCATGCTTCTTTATCCTTTTTATACAGTCCAATGCTCACGTACTATAGAGCGCTGGATTAATCTAGCAAGCGCGTAATTTTGGGTAATGTGAGCCGCTCTATGACAATTGCTTATCTCAATAATGAGTTTTTACCGCTCGAGGACGCACGTGTCTCGCCAATGGACCGTGGATTTTTGTTCGGCGACGGCATCTACGAGGTTATTCCTTCGTACGGAGGCCGCCTAGTGGGCGCACATCTGCACTTGAATCGACTTGAACGAGGTTTACGCGAGGTCCAGATGGACATCCCTTGGACTCGAGACGACTTACTCGACATTTTTAAAGAACTGCTGACCCGAAATGGCAACGGCAATCTGGGCATTTACTTGCAAATTACCCGCGGCGTCACACCGAAGCGCGGGCATGCGTTTCCCGAGGTAGTGCGACCGACGTTTTTTGCTTACGCCTTCGATATTCCTGCACCGCCGGACGGTAATATTGATTCCGCAACGCTGTGGACGGTGAGTACAGGCGAAGATTTGCGTTGGCAACGATGCCATATTAAAAGCACGTCACTGCTGGGAAATGTGCTTCACATGATGGAAGGGGTAAACGCCGGGGCGAGCGAAATTCTGCTGTTTGATGAAGACGACTTCTTAACCGAGGCCGCCGCCTGCAATGTCTTTATCGTCGAAGGATCTGTGATCCGAACCCCCGCACTGGATCATCAAAAACTCGCCGGGGTAACCCGTGATATGACGATCACCACACTGCGCCAGTACAGCGATTTTAAGGTTCGAGTCGAGCCGGTGTCACGTGCCGATGTGTTAAAGGCCGACGAGGTCTGGCTGAGCAGCTCAACGAAAGAGATCGCACCCGTTATTGCGATTGACGGCCGTGTCGTCGGTGGCGGTGTGGCTGGCCCTGTGTGGGCTGCCGCCCAGACGCTCCTTGCACAACACCGGTTTGATACCTTCGAATGAGTCGTCCAACTCGGGTCACCATCGACTTAAAGGCGCTGACTGATAACGCGCAAGCGCTCCGCAAACAGGCGGGTAATCGTAAGTTCATGGCCGTTGTGAAAGCAGACGCGTACGGCCACGGCGCAACTGAATGTGCGGATGCATTGTCTGAGCACGTTGATGCTTTTGCAGTTGCCATCACTGAAGAGGCGCTCGCGCTTCGATCGGCGGGAATTGAACAACCCATCCTTGTATTACAGGGTCCACACTCGGCCGATGACCTCGAGGCCGCGGTGCACGCGTCGCTTTGGCCCGCCATTTCAAATCACGATCAACTCGACTGGCTGAAGCAGAGCAACGCGCGTTTTGAAGCGGTCTGGATCAAATGCGATACGGGGATGCATCGGCTGGGGTTTTCACCCGACTCGGTGGCCACAGTGCGTCAGACGCTGGCGTCCATAGGAATACGTAAAACGGTCCTAATGAGTCACCTCGCCGACGCGGAGCACTTGGAGTCGACCGTCACCCAGCGGCAAAAAAGAGCCTGGGCAACGGTCACACAGGACACGAAGGAAACGAGTCTCTCTAACTCCGCCGGCCTGCTGGGCCGGGCCGCCGATAACGAGACTTGGGTCAGGCTCGGATACGCGCTTTATGGCGGCTCAGTGAGTGAGAAAACACTCAAGCCAGTCATGACCTTCGGCTCGCAAATAGCCAGTATCCGTTGCATCGAACCAGGGGAGACGGTCGGTTACTCAGGCCGCTGGGTTGCAAAACGCGCATCCCGAATCGCCACCATTCCTGTCGGCTATGCCGATGGATACCCGCGTTCTGCCAGAGACGGGACGCCTATTGGCTCATCGTTTGGTCTCGTGCCATTGGCAGGTAAAGTATCCATGGACATGATCACTGCGGACATTACCGACCAGCCGCAACTCAACGTGGGTAGTCCTGTCACGTTGTGGGGTGCAACGCCGTGTATCGACCAAGTTGCCCGTCACTGTGACACCATTGGTTATGAGCTACTGACACGCATCACACAACGTGTTCCCAAGCTATTTTATCGCACATGAGCGCAGTCGCGCTTACCCTTGCGTGACTGATTAGTTATGCTTTACTCCATCGCTGTGGTTGGAATTTAACGTGAACTTAGACCTTTCAGTAATGCCGCTGCCGTCCGACAACAGCGTGGAACCCATTTACGCCGCGGTCGATATTGGAAGTAATTCCTTCCACCTCATTGTGGCCCGTCTTGAACATGGCGAAATAAGACCTCTGCACGTCCTTGCAGAAAAAGTACAGCTTGGAAAGAACCTTGATAACCACTTGCTCACTGACGAAGCCATTCAACGGGGCTTGGCGTGCCTTGAACGATTCCAGCAGCTTCTAAGCTCAGTAAAACCTCGAAAAATCAAAATCGTAGGCACGAATGCTTTGCGCCAAGCAAGAAATCGTAACGCGTTTACCGAGCCCGCCGAGGCGCTCCTTGGCGCTCCTGTTGACGTCATTTACGGGCGAGAAGAGGCGCGCCTGGTCTACCTGGGCGTGGCACACACGCTCGCTGATGACGAGAAGAGTCGACTCGTTGTGGATATTGGCGGTGGGAGTACCGAATTTATCCTTGGGCAACGCTTCGAACCCAAAAAGCTCGAAAGTTTGCAACTTGGATGCGTGAGCTATTCTGATGCCTTTTTCGTCGACGGGGCCATTACAAAACACAACTTCAATCGAGCCTACGAACGAGCAAGTTTGGAAGTCTCGCATATTCGCCGAAATTTTAAGCACAGTCAGTGGGCCGAAGCCGTAGGCTCTTCCGGAACGCTTCAAGCGATTGAGCTCATAATTACGTCCGCAGGCTGGCGGTCCGAAGGCATCGACGGGAAATCACTGAATAAACTGCGCAAAGCGCTTCTCACGTTTGACGTTGTGGATGAGATTGATCTCGAAGGACTCAGCGAGCGACGACGTGGGGTCATTACCGCTGGCGTTGCAATCACAACTGCAATTTTTGACGTGTTAGGTATCGAGGTGATGCGCACCTCATCCGGAGCACTTCGTGAAGGTGTTATTTATGATCTCATGGGGCGCCTCGGGCACGAGGACGTCAGGGAGCGAAGCATTCAGGCCATGCTTCAGCGTTATTCGGTCGACATTCCAACATCGGAGACCGTGGGTAATTACGCGCGACACCTCGCCTCGCTGACTGCCAGTTCCTGGCGACTCGCGGACGAGGACATAGCGCTTTTGACGTGGGCAGCAAGGTTGCATGAAATCGGCATTGGGATATCACAAAAGCACTACAACCGGCACTCTGCTTACGTGATTGAAAATTCTGACATGCCTGGGTTCTCGCAGGGCGATCAGATCGTAATGAGCCGGCTGCTCAGAGGGCACAGAGGTAAGCTGCCGCCTTACCTATTTGACGATATTCCCAGCAAGAAACGCGAGAAGTTTGCGCGCATGTTGGTCTTACTGCGATTGGCCGTAATCCTCAAGCATGCTGGCCCAACCTCGATTGAGCCAGACTTTACCGCAAGGGCCAAGGGTGAAAAGCTAAAGGTCCGCTTCCCTGATGCCTGGCGACGCACCCACCCGCTCACCCTATGGGAGGTCTCAGAGTCAAAAACCGCATTTGAGAAGCTCGGTGTGAAAGTCCGAATAACGAACGAACACACCGAGTAGTCACTCGTTTGAGGTCATTGCCGCTGTTACAGATCGTAGCCGCGCTCGTCATGCAAGACCAAGTCGAGACCTTCGGTTTCCTGCTCTTCATCGACACGAAGACCCATTAGGCTGTCGACGACCTTGAGCAAAACCCAGCTGCCAATCAGTGCGAAAGTAAACGTCACCACGACGCCAAAGATTTGGACGTAGAGCTGCCCGCCTACACTGTTAATACCGTCTGAAAACCCATTGCCACTTAAGATACCGATACCGGGGGCGCAGAAAACGCCCGCCAGTACAGTTCCTAGTATTCCGCCCACGCCGTGAACAGGGAACACATCGAGGCTGTCATCGATTTTAAGGGTGTTTTTCAGTGTGATCGTCGCAAAGTAACAGACGACGCCGGCTGAGAGGCCAATGACAACGGCCGCAGCAGGTCCCACCGAGCCGGACGCAGGCGTAATGGTGCCTAAGCCTGCGACCATACCCGTCACAATACCCAACACAGACGGTTTCCCGTGGCGAATCCACTCCATCGTCATCCACGCCAGCGATCCGCAGGCGGCACTCAAGTGGGTCACCAACATCGCCATCGCAGCGCTGTTATCGGCGGCTAGCGCAGACCCTGCGTTAAAGCCAAACCAACCCACCCAAAGCATGCCGGCTCCGGTCACGGTCATTGTCAGGTTATGGGGTGGCATTGCGGTTGAACCAAAGCCCCTGCGCGGGCCCATCATCATCGCCGCAACGAGCGCCGCCACACCGGCGGTAATGTGCACGACGGTACCACCTGCAAAATCTTGCAGGCCCATATTGCCCAGCCATCCACCGCCCCAGACCCAGTGACAGACCGGTGCGTAAACCAAGAGCATCCACGCAGAGCTAAACAAAAGCATCGCAGAAAACTTCATCCGCTCGGCGAACCCACCGACAATGAGTGCCGGCGTGATCACTGCAAACGTCATCTGGAACATCACAAACAAGGTCTCGGGTATACCATTACGCATACTGTCCATTGACACATTCGCCAAGAACATGTTGCCCATGTCCCCCAGATAAGGTCCCGCCGCCACGCCATCAGTGCCAAACGCAATGGTGTAGCCGGCAACAAACCAGAGCACCGACATAAGACCGGTAATCGCAAAGCACTGCATCAGCACAGACAATACGTTTTTAGCTCTTACAAGCCCGGCGTAAAAAAGGGACAAACCAGGGATTGTCATGAATAGCACCAGAGCAGTGGCTGTTAACATCCACGCCGTATGACCGGTGTCAGCCGCGAAGCTGGGTGCGCTAAAGCTGGCGAGTGCGACCAACAGAAGACCGCGTGCGCTTGTCATATAATTCAACACAAGTAAAACCTCTGACGAAAACCAAGTTGCGGAGTTTGTCACAATGTCTTAAGCCTCGCGACCCGCTCGTCTCAAAAAGCGCCCTCATTGTCAGGGTTTTTATCCGGAGTCTTAAGGTTTATTCTCAGGCCTGTCAGAACACTGTACTTCCTAACACCAAAAGGACCTTTGATGAGACACGCCACGTTTGCCGCACTCGTGCTCGCACTAATTACCCATGCAGGAGCGCAGGCCCAGCCCCGCTCGGTCGTCCTCATTATTGGCGATGGTTTCGATGATCAACACGTGACCATGGGGCGGAATTACTTGGCTGGCCAGTCGGGCGCGTTGCTGCTGGATCAACTGCCCGTTCGGGGTGCCGTGCAGGTTGAAACCGTCGATGCGGACGGTCGACCTATTTACGTCGCGGACTCTGCTAACACAGCGACCTCACTTGCCACCGGTGCGATCACGCAGATCAGCAGGATCGGCAAAAATGGGAACGATGAATCGGTCCCTACAGTTCTCGAAGCTGCGGCGGACGCGGGTTACAAAACCGGCATCGTCAGTACGGCGTCAGTAACAGACGCATCACCTGCCGCATTTGCGGCGCACGTGACCATCAGGGCGTGCGAAAACCCCGTGACCATTCGCGGAGGTGTTAAATACGGTGTCACCTTCGCAGGTTGTCCCGAGGATTTAGTTGAGAACGGCGGTGCAGGCTCTATCGCTGAACAACTGGCGGTCAGCCCTGTCGACGTCATTCTCGGCGGTGGTATGGAACACTTTGTCGCACAGCACGAAACCCAACCGACGGCTCAAACACTGGCTGAACGCGTCGGAGTCACCTTGCTGAGCCAAAGAGAGCAACTCGCTGAGCCGCATTCTGGACGAGTGATCGGGTTATTCTCCGAGGACACCATGCCCGTCAAATGGCAGGGTACCGACGGTCGAACCGCCGAAACCATGGAACGCAGCTGGTTGAATCGGGTACACCAAATGATCGGCTCGGTCACACAACCTGAGGTGGTGAAATGCGGGGCGAATCCTGACTTTGCCGCCATGCCCTCGCTCGAAGCGATGACCCGCTATGCGGTCGATCATCTGAGTCGCGACAACGACAAGGGGTTTTTCTTGACCATCGAGTCCGCATCCATCGATAAGAGAGCGCATGAGCGCGACCCTTGTGGCTCAATCGGTGAAATCGCGCAGCTCGAGTCCGCGCTCGGCGTTGTCATGGAATATGCCGAGGATCACCCTGAAACACTGATTATTGTGACGGCAGATCACGCTCAGGCCGCACAGATTGTCCCTGACCCCACCCTGTATAAGTCGTTGCCCATACCCGTTTTTAGTCCGGGTAAAGTGGCACGGGTGGTGACCCCAGAGGGGGGTGTCATGCGCATCAATTATGCCACCAATAATATTGCTTCAGAGGAGCATACGGGTGCGAATGTGCCTTTATTCGCAAACTCTGAAGGAGCCGAGGCACTCGAACCTTTCATGCGCCAGCGTGAAATTTATCACGCGATGATGCGCTATTTGGAGCTGTAACAATGACATTGAAAACGATCGACGGACGCGACGTCACTAAAATCTGCCTGGGCACAATGACGTGGGGGCAACAAAACACAGAGGCCCAAGCACACGAGCAAATGTCTTATGCGCTTGAACGCGGGATCAATATGCTCGATGCCGCTGAAATGTACCCTGTTCCACCGCGTGCTGAAACGCAAGGTAGGACGGAGGAATACATTGGCAGTTGGTTTAAAAAAACAGGCCTTCGCGACCAATATGTCCTGGCCACAAAAGCCGCCGGGCCCAACCCGGAGTTCCACTATTTACGGGGCGGCCCACGTTTCACGAAGGATCAATTAATTGAGGCGGTCAATGGATCTTTGAAGCGACTGCAAACGGACTACATCGACCTGTATCAACTGCATTGGCCAGATCGATACACTAATTTTTTTGGTCAGCGCGGCTACCATCACCGTGAGCAGCCCGAGACGCCTATCGACGAAACATTACGGGCCTTAGAAGAGATCGTGAAGTCAGGGAAAGTCCGCACAATAGGACTCTCCAATGAGACTCCGTGGGGCACAATGAAATTTCTGGAGTTGGCGGAGCGCGAGGGCTTACCGCGTATTGAGAGCATTCAAAACCCCTACAGCCTGCTCAACCGGACCTACGAAATAGCGATGGCTGAAGTCTCCCAGCGCGAAGACGTGGGACTGCTCGCGTATTCACCACTGGCAATGGGCCTACTGACCGGAAAATACCGAGACGGGGCACGACCCGACGGTTCTCGTCTTGTCGTTTTTGAGCGATTCACTCGCTACGAGAGTGTCGAGACATGGGATGCGGCGGAGCGGTACCTACAGCTCGCAGACCAACACGGTCTTAACCCGACGCACATGGCGCTCGCCTTTGTGAATACTCGACCGTTTGTTCTTTCAAATATCATTGGTGCCACGTCGATGGAGCAACTCAAGATGAACCTAGACAGTTTAGATGTGGTGCTCGAGAAAGAGGTCCTTAAGGGTATCGCAGCCATTCAGCAGGCGCTGCCAAACCCGTCACCGTAAATTACATATTAATCCAGCTGTTGCGGGCGCGGACTCTAAACTGGGTCTGGCGCCAGCGTAAAATAACGCTGTCAGGGAGAATCTCGACCACGGTGAACGCACCGACTTTCTGACGCTCGCCGGCTGATTCTCCGTTGAGTACGACGCTTGAACGCCCTGACGGCCGAAAGTCGTGAGCGCTGTAGATGAGCGATGGAATGTCATCTTTGATTTGTTGCGACAGAGTTTCCAACAGCGGTTCGGTGCTTTCTACCAGCGGGCTAACGCCCAACTCACTTTGCGCCTTTGCCAAAATCTCAGCAAAATCCACAGAGGGTTCCTCGACTGTGCTCGACTGATTCGCCTCAATGGCCGGTATCAATACTGAACTCGCCGCGACATCCTCGTCTAAGTTGTCGCCAATAGCATCGTCAGTCATCGAACGCCCCTGGGTGGCAGCATCCGACGCCTCATTCATCGCCGCATACAACTTGGCCAGCTGCGCCTCGTCCTGCTTCGGTGCAGCCGCTGGCTGCTCTGGAATATTAATGACTACCGGTCGCAATGCGACCTCCCTTTTGGCCTTAGGAGGCTGCTGAGCCCCCTCACGGGATACGGTCTCGAGTGGCTTAGTATCACTACCTTGCGGCAACAAATTTGCAGCAGACACAGACCCCGGGACATCAAGAGGCGCACTCGCAGCGCCATTGGGACTCTTAAATAACGACGTTGCGTAAAAGACCCCTCCGATCAACAACAGCGCCAGACACCCGAGGGTGATGCCGGTAAGCGATGTCGTCCAGCTTCTGGTTTGATGCGAAGCCACAAAATGCTCGGTGTCCACCGAGGGCACGTCGCCCCGAGTATCCACCTCCTTTGAGCGTTTTATGGCGTCAAGAATCATCGACATCAGGGCGACTCCTGCCAACGTTGAGCACGTTGTAATGCTCGGGTTGTTGTCAGGCCCACGTTTAACCGGTCGTTGAGCCGCAACAGCGTTTGCTCTCCCACCACCCCATCGGCCACTAAGCCCTCAGCGGCTTGAAACAACCGCACTCGCGTTGCTAAGGCGTCACCAAACTGAGAAATGGTCGTCAGTGACACACCGTCAAGTGTTGCAAACATTTGCGCCACTTCAGCGACCACAGGCCCTGACTCTCCCAAACCGATAGGACCCACCCAACCACGGGGTGGCTGCCACAGATACTGGTATCGACCTGTCCAGGTCGGAGCAAGATCAGACAAAGGCGCCGACACCAGCCCTTGATCGCTCCACAAAATAGCCTCCACCCCCTCAAAACGAAGTACGAGCACACTTTCAGCAAATCGTTGTGGCGTCACCATTTCCAACAGCACAGGTCGATTTAAGGACGCAATGTCATTCCACACGGCAGCAACACCCTCACTGCAACGAATGCCGGTCATTGGTGGCGGCGGACAGACCGAGCCGGGCGACGGTACGTCGCTAGCAAGGAGCCACAGTCGTTCACGCCCGGCATCAGGCGAAAAGGTCCAGGTGACCGGAGACTGATCGATGATCGGTTCAGAAGTATTAACTTCCCCGGCATCTGTTGCGGTTGTTGCAGAAACAGGCTTATTGGGGGACGTCTTATCCACTAGCCCTGATGGACCGCTCGCCCAGAGCAGCCAGGCAACGGCCAGACCGAGGACCAGCACAGCACCTAACACAACCGGCACAAGGGCCCGCTGCCAGGACGCCTTATCTGTCATTTCTCCGAAGACTTCGGTCGCAGCGTCACGAACCAACAGCCGCGTCACGCGGCTCTTTTTCTGCCCGTAAGCCCCAAGGAGCGAGCGGTCACACAGGACGTTGATCAGTCGCGGGATGCCGCGAGTCAGACTGTGTATGCGGCGCACTGCGGATGTTTCAAATAAGCTCACGCCACCTTTGAGGCCCGCAACCTCTAATCGATGTTTTATGTAAGCAGCCGTTTCATCGAAATTGAGCGGCTGAAGATTGTAGCGCGCGGTAATGCGCTGATTGAGTTGTCTCAGTTCGGGTCGCGATAGTTTTTCAGTCAACTCGGGCTGACCGATCAAGATAATCTGCAGTAGTTTCTCGTCGTTAGTCTCAAGATTTGTCAATAACCGAATCTGTTCGAGGACATTGAAATCCAGGTGCTGCGCCTCGTCGATCATCAACACGGTTCGGCGACCACGCTCATAATTTTCCAGCAAATAGCGGTGCAATGCATCGGTCAATGCTTTAAGGCTCTGCGTACCTGCAGGGTAATCAATGGACAACTCATCACACGCACTCGCCAACAGTTCAACGGCGCTCAATGCGGGATTTAAAATAATCGCAAGGTCTGTTGTGTCGGGCAATTGCTCAAGTAGGCAACGGTTGATTGTGGTTTTGCCCGTTCCCACCTCACCGGTCAGTAAAATAAAGCCCCCGCCGCCACTGACGCCGTAGAGTAAATGGGCCAACGCATCACGGTGCCGCTGGCTCATAAACAGATAGCGCGGATTCACTGCAATCGAAAATGGGGCTTCATTCAGGCCAAAGTGTTGGTGATACATGCAAATTCTTACTCAAGTTGGTCCGACTATTATGCACCGCGTAAATACCATTCCCTAATAGAGATAATCACGCGACTTGCTTGCCGGGTAAAAAAACATACTGTAAGTTCAAACGCGAAATTCTAATGCCCCATCAGCCCTGCGTTATAGGAGACTCAAATGGCCGTGCCATCGATACTTAAAGACAACCTGTCGATTCCCGTGATCGGTTCACCCCTTTTCATCATCTCGAATCCAGATTTAGTGATCGCTCAATGCAAAGCAGGTGTTATCGGATCTTTTCCGTCGCTCAATGCACGACCCGAGCCGGTGCTTGAAGAGTGGCTAGACCGCATTACTTCCGAGCTTAAAGACCACAACAAAAACAACCCCGACAACAAAGCCGCACCGTTCGCGGTTAATCAAATCGTGCACGGCTCCAACGGCCGCCTCAAGTTCGATATGGACATGTGCGAAAAGTACGAGGTGCCAATTATCATTACGTCGCTCGGCGCCAAGCAGTGGGTGAACGATCAGGTCCACGGTTGGGGCGGCATTGTATTGCATGACATCATTAACAATCGTTACGCAAAAAGCGCAATCAACAAAGGCGCAGACGGTCTAATCGCCGTTGCCGCGGGTGCTGGCGGTCACGCAGGACAGCTCTCGCCCTTTGCCCTGATCCAGGAAATTCGTGAGTGGTTCGACGGCCCACTGTTGCTGTCGGGCTCGATGGCAACCGGCGATTCGGTCCTCGCAGCACAAGCGATGGGCGCGGACATGGGCTACATTGGCTCAGCGTTCATTGCCACCGAGGAAGCCAACGCGGATGACGGTTACAAGCAAGCGATCGTTGACTGCGGCGCTGATGACATCGTTTACAGCAGTCTGTTCACGGGTGTACACGGCAACTATCTAAAGCCTTCTATCGAAAATGCCGGTCTGGACCCCAACAACCTGCCAGAGAGCGATCCAACAAAAATGGATTTTGGCTCGGGCGGTAACACTGACGCGAAGGCGTGGAAAGACATTTGGGGCTCCGGCCAAGGTATTGGTGCCGTCAAAGCACGAGAAACAGCGGGCGAGTACATTGCCAAACTGGTTGGCGAGTACAACGCGGCCAAGGCGAGGATTCTCTGACGATGACGCAGGGCAGAGCCAAGATCCCACGCTCGGGCGAGGATGACTACAGTGCAGAGATTATTGCAGATCGTCAGGCCTTCATCGAGGCGCAGACCGGTGTAAAACTTGATCACACCAAGCAGTTCTCGTACGACCCGCATGTTATGTCGGGCAACATCGAGAACATCTGGGGCGTGGCTCAAATCCCCATTGGTGTCGCGGGTCCACTGTTGGTGGACGGTGAATACGCAAAGGGTGAGTTCTTCGTCCCTATGGCAACCGTTGAAGGCACCATGCTGGCCAGCTACAACCGCGGCATGAAGGTCATTCGCGAGTCAGGCGGCGTGAAAACCACGGTATCGGCGGAGTCGATGCAGCGCGCGCCGCTCTTCATTTTTAACGATGCGCGAGAGGCACGTGACTTTCAATTGTGGCTTCGCGCTAATGTTGAGACGATTCGAGAGCAAGCCGAGAGCACAACCTCGGTGGGTAAGCTGCTCGAAATTGAGAACTATCACACGCACAACTTCATCGCGTGTCGATTTGACTACTCAACGGGCGACGCGGCGGGTCAGAATATGACGAGCCGTGCGACCTTTTTTGCCTGCGAATGGATCCGTAAGAACTACCCTGGCCCCCTAAAGAACTACATGCTGTCAGGCAGTTGGGATACCGAGAAAAAAACGTCTGCCGTCAATATGCTCAAAGGCCGTGGCCGTCGCGTAACGGCAGAAGTGACGATTCCTCGAAAAGTACTGATGGACAACCTGCGCATCACCCCGGAACAAATGCAGTACGGCTATCAAATCACAACGTTGTCGGCTTTAACGACGTCAAGTTCGAACAATGCAAGCCACCCTGCCAATGGTTTGGCCGCCTTGTACGCCGCCACCGGACAGGACCTCGCTAACATCGGAGAGTCCAACCAGTGCACGGTTTATCAGCGCATGACGCGTGAAGGCGATCACTACTTCTCGATCACCCTGCCGTCCATCATCATGGCAAGCTACGGTGGCGGCACAAACCTGCCGACGCAGCGCGAGTGCTTAGAAATGATGGACTGCTTTGGTCAAGATCGAGCGCTCAAACTTTGTGAAATAGCGGCAGGATTAGTGGTTGCTGGCGAATTATCCCTCGCGGCGGCGACTCGAGTCGACAAGGTGACCCGCACCAATGAGTGGGTGGATGCGCACGAGCGACTGGGCAGAAATCGATAAGGCTACGGTCATTAGTTAGCCCAAATAAGGCTCTGATGTGATTATATTCACTCTGAGCCTTTTTTATGGACCGTGTCATGCGCAAAAGAAGTGACAATGTGAGTGGTATGACGCTTATTGAGCTTCTGATCGTGGTTGCAATCGTTGGTATTCTAGCCGCAATTGCGGGACCTGCGTGGAACGATCAAGTTATCAAGAGCCGCCGCGCTGATGCACGAAACACGCTGCTGGCAGCTCAAATCGAGCAGGAACAGTATCGGGCCAACAACCTGACCTACGCTACAAGCATGAGCGCTATGGGCATGGGGAGTTTTGATTCAACTTCGCGAGACTATTACCGCGTAGAAGTTGTCTCCGCGGACGCGACCGGTTTTCTCATTACCGCAACGCCCAATGGCAATCAGGCCAATGACTCGACATGCAACGTTTTTGCGGTTCGACAGACGGGACCTGAGCATAGCGGCTACGCCGCGCTAAGCTGCTGGTAAACACTGAGTTACATCGATTTTAGCGACCTCGGCAATCCGAGACTCACGCCTCATGGCGAATAAGTAATACTCGGTCCGTTGTTGCAGTTCCCCGCACCATTGGTTAACTCCACACGTACTGTCACGTTGGGCGTACTCGGAGTGAGTGTAAGTTGACGAGCGTAGTTACTGCTCGATGCCGACCTAGAACCTGTGCAGTACTTCTTATTGGGATTAACAACAAGGTTAATAGTGACTGTCGAATTCGATCCGCCCGTGACTGAGCAGGTCGACGTGGCAGTAGCCGTGTCACTCGCCGGTGACATCGTACAAAGCCCTGCGGGAGATGTCGTTGCAGTTACCGAATAATCGCATTGGTTGCTATTTTGAACACATACGGTGTTTAGCGTGACTTGCCCATTCCCTACACCAGAATTGCTTGGGCTGGCCGACGAGGTCACTGTGCAGTCGGCGGTTATCGATCCTGTCGTAAAGGTTGACCCCGACAGAGAGCCCCCGAAACAACCCGACACCGACAAATTGGTATACCCTCCTGTAGTTCCCGCCGTGAACGAGGTTGTCGCGCCGTAGCTCACAGACGCGGAGGACGGCGATAAGGTCGTGCCTGTACCCACTGATGTTGATACTGTATACGCCGTCTCTGATGTTGAGCCGCTAACGGTACAGTCAGCGTAAATTGCTCCCGTGCTGTAAGGACTGCCGCCCGCAGTGCCACTGCAGCCGGACAGCGTCAGGCTCTCATATCCTGTCGCAAGACTGGCAGTACAGGTCGTAGAGCCACCGTAAGTGACTGTCGAGTCATTGCAGGAGAGCGAAGCGACACCGGTACCACTCGAGGTACTTACGGTATAGGTAATTTCCGTGGCACCGGCCGTAACCGTGCAATCCGCCGTTATTGCCCCGGTGGTATAGGTATTTCCGACAAGAGAGCCACCACAACCGCTCACCACAAGCGTGTCGTAGCCTGATGACAGAGTGACCGTAAAGGATGTTGAGCCGCCGCTGGACACCTGTGCTGACGAGGGCGAAATGGTGGTGCCAGCGCCGGCCGATGTTGACACCGTATAGGTCGTTGTCTGTTGTCCTCCAGAATCGGCTCCAACAACCTGCTGTAGCGTCTGAAAGCTCGTGTTCGAGGTTACATTACTTCCCAAGGTAAAACGCTGGGTTTTGTTCGAGCTCTCTAAATACGGATTTGTCCAACTGACGCTTACCGATACCCCATCGGTACTGCCTGCACTACTCACACTCACGCCGTCAAGTGTGAACGCACTGCGAGAAGAGCTTGTCTGCATTGAACCGATTTGGGTATTAACATACGACGCATCAGGCTTAAATTGTGCAATCTCCACCACAGATGAGCCCATCGCGGCACCGTCAACCACACTGCTTGACGACGCGCTGAGTTGCGCGGAGGTCGACGTGAGGTAAATTGAGCCGGCAACAGAGGTCGAGAGAATAGCCGCTGCGACCATTACCTCCACCAACCCGACGCCAGATTCGCTTCTTTTCACAATCCCGAAATCTCTTCCCATCATTTCTGTTTCGTCACCCAAAACCGCAACGACGACAGGCTTTTATCAATGTGCGACTAACACTTCGCCCTGGTTAGTGAGGGTACCCCAAAAAAAGGCATTGCGATCCGATCAACACTCTCATCAGTGACCTGACCCGCATTTTTACACGATTTAATGCACTATTTGTCTGTTCCGGCGACTGCTGCCACCACTAAAACAAGGTTAATTAGCATCGGTATCCGTCCACGTGCCAGGCAGTAATTTTACGTTTCCAGCAAAAGCGGTCTCGTCAAAGGCGACTTGATTCGATGCGCTGAATCCGCTGTCACTATCACTACCGGAGATATACGCAGCTTCAACGACATCGTTAGCGTTCCATTGATTAATGCTGTTACCGCCTGATGCCCCATTGATAATGAGCGATCCTTTTATCCTTTGATTACCAGAGCCCTGTAGCGAGCAATTAGAGCCTTTACTAAAGATAATGCCGATGATTTCAGTGTTGGCAGGTAGCGACGGACAATCCTCTAAAATCAAAATAATCGGGCTGGCGGCAGATCCATAACTAGAGAGCGATTGCGAGCCGCCACTTTCGATCCAATGCACGTTGTCTGTGCTTGACGAATCAGCAAGCGTTTTCATGTCGGCCTCGCTGAGGCTAAACGTGCTTCCCCACAAGTCGGATGAGGACGTATATTCGGCGTATATAGGCTCTGTGCAGCCATTACCCGATTTATTTAACTTGCCATAATCGCTGCCGTTACAAGAGGTCGTCACGCTTGAGGCCGTTCCGCAACTGGCGGGAAGTCGCAACGTATTGCTACCTGATGCTCGTGTTCCGTCATCTCTTACAGCATTAATCTCTGGCGATCCGTTAATCGTGCCGAAGCATCCTCCTAGACCGATCGGCGTGTCGAGCGCCTCGCCCACGATAAGCGATTGCTCCACAATCCACTGCGATACGGTTTGGGACCCCAGTGCATTAGTTGCACGCGCAAAAACACGAACAGAACTACTACTGCCTTGAACATACCAAAACTCAGCTGTGTACGACCTGTCGGAATCTGAAGCGCCCTGTGCGGCATCGATCACCACATCATTGACGCCCGCGGTGGCGGCTGTATAGGTGGCGGATGTTCCACTGGTGTAGGTGGGGGTATTGGCTTGAATCCAGCTCAAGGCCTGACCCATGACCTGTTCTGCCGCATAAAATGCCTCAGTGCTAGTCTGCTCTTGCACGGATAGTCGCACAGCGTCCTGGGTGGCTATGGTCATAGTTCGACTTGCCAGCAACGATAAAAGACCCAAAATCACCACAATAGCGATCGTGTAATAGCCAGTTTGTCGATTTTGCATTGCCATCACTTGCATTGCCATTAGTCGTAGTCCCGTGAAATGAGAACGTTATTCCGAGGGCTCACGAATATTTCCGCATATAACCTGCCGTCCGGTGAGGAGGCACACTGATTATCAGTGTCACCGAGGTAGGCGCAAACCTCCACCTTGTAGAGGCGTTCTATTCGGCAAGAGACGGTGTCGCCACAGGCACTCGCATTGGTCTCGCAGCCCCCAACCGAAAATTCGCATCCGGCGTCGGCGTCGAAATAGGTCTCTCCTGGCATAGTAAATACCAAACGATCAGCGTAAAGGTCAGTCAATGCCGTGATAGGCTGCCACGCCGATGATCCGCCAGTCGCCGAGCAGTCAGAGGTCACGGAAGCACTCGCACCCACTACATCGTACTGACTGGGATGAATAGTTGAGACAGCCTCAACAACCCCGCTCTGAAGCCTCAGGCCCGTTCGATAGTGTAATACCGTGGCTGTGCCGCTTAACAAGGAGCCGTCGGTGTCTCTGCACGCAGCGAAGTTCGCGTTGTCACTCCCTGAACAACTATGGCTCCGAGCATAGCTCATCAACGCACAACCGGACGTACTGATATCAATGGCTGGAAAGGTGCCCTCGTCTCCGGCAACGCCACTCGAACCTTCAGTGGTGATAAGGTAGTTGGCTAGCTGACTTGGATTGCCGCGATATCCAGCCCTGCGGAACTCAACTCGAACCGCATTTGTCAAAGCTGCGAACTGTTCCTGCGCGCGAGTCGTTTCCTGAATGGATATTCCAGCACCAAAGGTGGTTGCGAAGTACGTCGTCCCGGCCAGTGCAAGAAAAGCGCCGATGACCATTGCTACCAAGAGCTCAATCAGACTGAGGCCTAACTCCCGCATGATGAGTATCCCAAGCTAGAACTCGAACAGACACTGATCAATCCAAGTAGATTTCGACTCACCGTTGCCGAGGTCGACCCTAACGTCAGTTGCACTGAGCCATCACCATCGACATCCAGCCCACGATCTGCGGTAAACGTAACGTCTAGATCACCATCACCATCTAAATCGCCAAAATTTGTTACGACCATTGAGAGCCCACTTGAAAAATCAGTACTCGATCTGCTCGCCAAAGTACCAACCAGGCTATTAGTGACCGTATAACCCCAAACTGATGTATCACTGCCGTTGACCGAAAACTCGACAACCGACGCGCCTCGGGCGCCCTGAGCCACGGCAGTGGTTCGCGCGAGTCGCAAATCTAAAACAACCGTCTCGACGGCAAACCTGAGTCGCTGACGCTCGATGGTGCCAGAAAATGACGGTAGCGCAATGGCTGCCAAGATAGCGACGATCGTTATGGTAATCATGAGTTCGATCATTGTGACACCGTGTTGGTAGCCGAAATTAAATGCTCGTCTCATAAATCATAAACTCTGGATCCAGATTCCACTTTGGCTTTCAACAGTATTAAAAACAAGCCTTAACTGATCAGATAGCTGCGCGCTTGCGTATGGTTCACTCTAATCAGGTGAGGTTCCGAATGAAAGCTGTTATATGGTTTTGCTCAGCGCTGCTGTTATCTCTGAACACGATGGCGAGTGCTGCTGGTGGGAATAACACAATCAAAGTCGACCCCCCAATTCCTGCACCAGAGTGGACATTGCCTGCGATTGAGAATGCCGAGGGCGAGCTCTCATTGTCCCAATTTAAAGGCAAGATTACCTACATCGACTTTTGGGCATCGTGGTGCGGCCCCTGCCGATTGTCGCTACCCGCTCTCAATAAACTCCATGCTGAGTTCGACGCCGCCAAGGTTCAATTTGTAGCGGTGAGTATCGACGTTGTGGAGGAAGATGCCTGGGACTTTCTAAAGCGCTATGCCGTCGACTATCCCGTGGTCATCGACACCGAGAGTGAGATCGCACGCATGTTTGCGGTTGACGGTATGCCCTCTGGGTATTTACTCGACGCTG